>Ga0065711_1006537_pt1 | contig 43154 bp, 11 predicted proteins | sample Hoacrofraction12_FD_59098 | JGI IMG/M metagenome (GOLD analysis project Ga0065711, IMG submission 59098) | Hoatzin crop microbial communities from Cojedes, Venezuela - Epithelial fraction 12 v2 (version 2) | ecosystem: Host-associated > Birds > Digestive system > Esophagus > Crop | place... | reverse complement strand
GACATTCATCCCTTGAATAAAGTTGGACTTAGTTTCACCAGAAGTTGAAACCTCACAAAACATGAGTGAGGGGAGAATGGAGTTGTAATACTAATGTTCTGGCAAAGAAGCTGTTGGAGGTGGTAGGATGCTAGTAAGAGACTATTTCTGAAGTGCTACTTATATGTTCTTATTGCTATGGTAGAACTAACATTTCTCTATCCAGTAGCTTAATAGTTTTGCATAGAATCAGTGGATGCAGTCTGAAGTTATCAAATTTAGCATTGCAAAAACAAAGAAATGTGATAGTGTGGACTATATTCTTATGACAGTTAAACCTGTTACACCTTAAGAAAAAAAACTGGCTTAGCTTTTTTGTCTCTACACTTCTCATCTGCAATGGATTATCTGCAGTCTTCCTTTGGGCACTTGGAGATTGCTCTATTTGTTAGAAACTGGCAAAATGCTAAAGCAGTCCTTTGTGTAAAGTGTGCCATTAATTACTAGTTTACATTAATTAAAGTAAATGTAGTCACAAGGGCATGCTGGCAGTGTTAAAGTTAATGACCCAAGTCATTATTGCTTAGTGCAACTTGAAGTTCATTCAAGAGATTTCAATTTGTAAGAATTAGATTGAGATATGTAGTCATAAAATTCTAGAAGGTATGATTTTGGCCATTGTGGTATGGCCCCGATGGATTTTGTGTAAGCTTGAATAAATTAACTGTGTAGATAAATGTCCAATATTGGTGTTTTTGAAAGAACTTTTACATGGGCAAAGTTTGTGTTGATGATGTCAAAAGCCCAAATCGTATTGAAGCACCCATTGTGCGAAGTGCTGCATTGACTTTAGGAAGACAGTGTTATTACCTGAAATGTCACCAGCAAATTTGATATGAGATTGAAGTATTTGAGCTAAGAACAAAAAGACAGAGGAGAGGTAAAGTTGCAATTTTAGATCATGATAGGCCTGAATTAAAGCTTATTGAAATAATTCATGTTCTAAACCTTCATTTCCTTAAAGCTTTGGATCTACCTTCAGTTTTACCAGTCTGAGTGCCACTTTCACATCTGAATTTGTAGTTTCCAGGCTGTTGAACTGTTTCTTGCAGGTGACATTACATTATTAGAACACAATTAATTTGGAAGAGTGTGTTCTTGTGAAGGAAGCTGGGAGGGTCTTTCTAGTTCACTTCTGATAGTATTTTGTAATTAACACTAATGGCTATTCAGTGATATTCTGCCCAGCTGTTTTTTGGGCTTATTCTAAGGATCAAAGTCTTAAACATTTTTTGATGTGTTGTATTAATGATAAAGGTGAAAGTATAAGGAGAGCTGTATTGTCACTATTTGTCCTGTTTTCAATATGTTTCTTCTGCATTTTTCAGTTTTCAGTCTTTGAAGACTCTAGCTGTGCAACTTAGAAAAACCCTATCTAATTTGTGCTCTGTGCCATCATATTCATAAAAAATGAAATCAATATTATTTTCAAAGTGTCTTTTTGTATTTAGTAGTGTCAGTCCTGAAGCACTGAGTTACCACAGGTTGGTTCCAAAGCAAATTGCAAGCTTTATTTTATTGAATGAGCACTCAAAAAGTAAAGTGGGTATGGACTACTGTCAAAGACCAAGCAAGCTTTTCCAACAGCAGGATCTTTTTATCTCATGTTAGTGTCTGTCCAGCAAAGCCATCCTTGTCCCTTAAACTTAGGTCTGCAAGAGGTAGGATTGTGCAAGTCGCTTAAGAAGAAAAAAAAAAAAAATTGAGACAATTTTGCTTCCATACCTCCATTCTATCAGTTGATGTGATCTGATGAAGCATTTGGAAGGGTAAGATACACTAGTGCTTAGTCAGAATATATGGCTTAAGCTGCAATGTTGCTCTCTTATACCTAAAATCAGTTTTTTTATAAAACTAGGGGTACAAAAATACAGGTCAGTTGAATAGCCTCTTCTTAAAGTTCTGTTTGTGTTGGGCACTATGGCTCTTAAATTTGACGTTAATACACATAAACAAGACAATGCTAACTGAAGTTGTAACAGTAAGAACTTGTACCTATAACTAAGTAAATCACTTCAAGTAGTTACGCGTGTTATACAAACAAAATACAGTACATGAGAATAGGACTGACTAGTTAAATCAAGATGTTTTTGTGGTGTTTTTTTACTTGCATGTTGAATATGGTCAGTCCTCTGAACAGGTGAATGTGAGGTAGTGCTTACCTCTGAGCTCATCTTCTTTCTTCAGTGAATAGCACTGAATCTGATCTTCATTAGCATAGATATTTTCATGCTGCTTTTACTATCACCTTTGCTACTTAATGTTTAAATGACATCACTGAGGGAGAAAAATGGTTGTCCTGATACAGGAATTATTTTCATTACTTTCATGTTGTACGCATTCTATTTTTACAGAAGAGGAAGAAACTCATTGGGAGCACTTCTGTGTATGAAGGGAGGGATGGGGAGATAAACTAGTAGATTATAGCAATCTCTGTGCTTGTGCTAACCCACAATATTATAGTAGTTTCTGTAGACTGAATCATAGCTCAAAACTCATAATAGCATCTAATTTCTGTTCTTAATGAATTATTAAGGATGAAAAGTAGACCCTACAACGTGACTGACATAGAATATAGAAAGGAAGTGTTCAGAACAGTAAACCTGCGGTGTCTATGAAATCCCGTTGCTGCACTGACCCTGCAGAGTATTGGATGTTATGCCCTTCCCTTTTAGAGCAGCACACTTAGAATTGTAATCTCTCCTGTGCTATAGAAACAGGAAAGCACCTGCAGTGAGAATGCTGAGAAGTGGTAATGGAATCTCTTGTGGTAGTCTGTACTGGAAAGCAACTTTTGATGCTGATAAAACTGTTCTTTTTTCCAAAACTACTGCTAGATAGCTCTCATGATCATGCTGAATATGCTTACGATGTTTACCACAAGATTTGCCTGGACTTTTAACGTGCCTACCCTAGGCTGTAATTTTTTTCAAGGGTGTTAGTCTCCTACATTCTTCCAAGGATCTGTTACTTTCAAACTGTCTATCTTGGCTTTAACTTTTTTCTTCAGGTTCACATATTTATCAGAGCAGAATAACTCAATGTGACATGTCTGCCCAAAGTACTCTGCAAAAAAATCTGTGAACGATTATACATGTTGTAACTTCAGGAAGCAACGAGGAAAATAAGTGAATTCTCACTGAGGACAAGTTTCTTGGACTTCCTGCCAGCAAATCAAAAAATCGGACATCTATACCACATAAACCAGTACTGAAACGAGAGCAACCTTATTATCTGCGCTGTGGTAAAGAGCTACCCCATTAGAGGTGCTGGAGGGAGAAGGCAAGCAGAATGCCATAAGATGCTTATTTACAACGAGAGTGGGAATGGAGGAATAGAAGTGGTGAAAAGAGATGAGGGAGTATTGTAGCACAAAGGAACTAGATGCTTTGATGGTCTTCAGGCTCCTGTATTTCTGTGCAACTGCAGCTCTGCAGTAAAACACTTGTCTGTAGGTAGACCTCTGAAGTGCATCATGTTCACGGTGGGGTTGATGTAATCGGACAGTGCAGGTCACTACACAAACCATCTGCAGGACCGAAGCCTTTTGAAAGGTTTTTGTTCTTTCTGCTGGTAATTACACGTAGCAAGGAATGATTACCAGTGAAGAGCTTTGTAGTGACAAAGAAAGGCTTTTGACTGCTGGCTTGTGGGAACAAAAGACATTTCCTTCAAGTTCAGAAGTTTCCTTCATGCTTCTGCAAGGGATGAATGTCAGGGACCTTTCTTGCATTTCTAGGTCTACCTGATGTTTTTACCACAGTGTGGCCAATACAGTCTTAATATTTTATTCTTTAAAAACAAACCAAAACAAATATTAAGAAATACCTCCAATATATGAATAAATTAGTGTAATAGTCTTACTTTTGTGAGCTATTTAGTAGTCTTACAGATACAAGATGTATTTTTTTGGCATATATAGTAATGAGGCCTCTGAATTTTTTAGCAGACTTAAGTGTCTACTCAGAATCAATACTGATAATCTAGTACAAATGATATTCAAATCTTTGTGCCTGCAGCCTAGCTGATTAACACTAAACACTTTCTCAGAAAATAAATTGATTTTCAGAAGTACTGCATCTATTCACTAATCACTGCAGATGTCTGGTTAGTTCAGAGTGCAGTGGTAACTGCAGTGCAGCTGCATTCCTAAAGTCAGGAACTGCTGCAGTGAGAAACAGAAGTCTGCTGCATCTATTTCTGCTTCCTATGTTCTTGCTATCCCTTTCATAGCTGCTCTGTGTGGCTGAAGGATTTGCTGTGGTAGTCTAAATACAGCCTGCTAGAATTATGAAGTTCTGTTTTTCTTGTCAGTTTCAGCTACTTTCTAGTGTGTCTAATATAGAAGGAGGTGTCTTATCTAAAGGAAGTGACAAAAAGCTGGCTTTATACTCATGCTATTCAAGGCATGGGTCCTTTTATTTCTGTTTACAGCTTTCCACTCAGATTCCAGAGTTACTGGGTGCTATGAAAGCTGTGTGTAGTTTGTTTCAAGCTGTGTGATTGATGAAACTTTCCAGAGGCATTGATTATGTTGAACTGGCATAGATGCTTACTCTGTGTAAGTGAAGAAATTTAGTTCCACTTTGTCAATTACTTTCTAATACTTCCTTTCTGCACTGAGCATCTTGTCTGTGTCTCATTCCTACTTTGTAAATAGAATTCTTAAAGGCCAATTTCTTAGATTTCCCCCAGATAATAGTGTTGATGTAAGCTTAAAAAAAACCCCACAATCAACCTATGCCAAGAAATCAAAACAGAGTAGAGAATATTATGGTGGTGCTTTTAAAAAAAAAAAACACCACAAAACCCAACAGAAGACTGTCCATATGTTGGAACACTTAATTTCTGTGTTAAGCATTAATTTTGCAGTATATAGCAAATTTGAACCAGGATTACATGGTCATATTTACAGACTTTGAAATGAAGATAAATTCTGAATCTTTTTTCATTGTTTGGGGGTTAATGATATCGGTGAATTGCCAGTTTTGGAAAATCACCTTCCTAGCCTCTGGAATTTAAGCAGATGTTTTAGAGATACTTTCACAGGTTAGAATTTAATGGGAGTCTGTACTTGAGACTTAAAAGCTAATGTTGCTGGCTCAAGATATTCAGTTAATTTGCATTAACAATCAGGAGTATCTTATTGGCCTGAATCTTGCATATGTTCAGATTAATCCCATACAAAATGAAATAGGATAACATGGCAGGAAATTATTTTGTGCATAAAAATTTGATCTTTAACACTGGTATCTGTTTAACCTGTAGGTCTACCTTGGCTGTATTACTCCATGCTTAATCAGAAATGCATTAACAGAACCTTTCAAAGACATACTACAAGTTAGGATTGTACATGTAATGTGGAATTGATCATGGTGTATGTGTTTGATCCTTTGGTAATGAAGAAAATAGTCTGCACTTTTCCCTCCCTGTATGTATTGAAATGTATTTGAATATAGGGTTCTACTGGGGTCTTCTTTGTACCAAGAAAACACCATAACCACTATGCAAAAGGTCATTTTCATGTATACTTCAAGTCATGAAAAAACCATGAAGATAATTAACCAAGGCTTTGGGAGGCAAAGACCTTTTAGGTCTTTATGTAGGAAGGTGTATATAATAAATTGATTATTCAGATATTAAAGTAGGCTAACACTATTGACTACAGTTTGGAATGGATGCCTTGTCTAAATTGCTGTGTGAGGTATTCCTGAGCCAAGGAAAAGAATAAATGATGCTAACAGTTCATCTGCTGATTTGCTGAATTGAACAGGGAGACTCATTATTCCAATGAATGCAATCTGCCTTTAACATGCTAACTAGAATGTCATACACCACCACATAGCAGACCTAGATCTAATCAATAGCAGCCCTGTAAATCTGTATTTCTAGTTTTCAATTGCTTTGCTAAACTTCTGATTACTTGCTATGTTTCCTGATCATGCTAACTGCTGAATTTCTGCTTTAGGCTGGTTGTATTGCTGTGCTTCAGTCATTTAACATAAGAAAAATATGAAATGTTGAGCTTCTGCAAGAAAAGGTGCAGACTGGGGCACTTGAGCTGCTTTCCTAGTGATTAGATGAGAATGGGACTGGGATTATAAACTATAGACTTGGAAATAGAGGTCAGTACTTATGAGAATGCTCTCCTCTGAAGCCTTGAGTGGAACCCTAAAACATGTCCATTCTACAGTTTAAAAGTAATAATCCAAATGAACATAAACTGAATTCTAAGACTGTTTTAAGTGCTTGACATGCAGCATTTGTGTGTATCACTTTCTGCATGTGCTCATCCTGCTATAGGAGATGGCATCGTGGGTGTCATAAAAGCCAAAGCACTTCTGACTTACAGAAGACTGCATTGTGACATGGGTGATGGTGGGAAACACAAGGTGGAAGCCTGGGGCTTTTGGAATTGGGATGTAAAAGTGAAATCTGCTTTTGGAGATTAAGGTGTAACAGCAGATGAGAGTACTCCTTTCAAAGCAACTGAGCAAGCTAATCATCCGTAACAAAGATTGACATAGCTTCTGAAACAGTTCTTGTTATTGGAATGTGTAGTTTTGAAGCAGTATTTAAAGTAACTCAAGTTATTTCTCCTAAGATTCCTTTACACAGGTTTGTACTTGAAGATCTCCAAGATTGTATTGTTACTATTCATGGAAGGAAAGATCTCCAAGACTAGAGCCTCAATTAGCGTAAACCAAAATAGCCCTATTTAAGCAGTCTTGACAATACTGAATATGTTGTGAATAAACCTGTTTGCTGTCCTCTAGAGTTTGTCAAGAACCATTCTGGAGGACTAATTGTAAATCAAGCAGTAGGTTACACTGTCTTTTCAAAAGAATGTAGGTGGTTTTAGAGACAGTTCTTGCCTTGAAGTTTTGAATATATTGGAATGAGTTAGTTTGTAAAATCCGTCTTACAAATTTAGAAAGCTGTTTAGAATTAAAAGGATTATGATTTTGTATTAGTAGTTATAACTAGTCTTAGAAGTTAAACTTCAGTTGTGTAGGAGGGTCTTCTACAACATGGTATGCCATGTTTAAATATACAGTTTTTGTACTGAGTAACCTGTTTATTTTGGATCCTTGCTGTGGTTTGAGCTTATGTATCTGATTAATGGATTAGAAGAGGTGTAGTAGCTTTATGGGCTTAGATACCAACTTAATTACTGGCTTTTAGCATGCAATCTGGTGCTTTTATTAGCATGGTATATAGAGAAGTAATGAGCTCTGTTTTGCATTATGCTGTTCAGGAAAATAAGTGGTAGTCATTACGGTGGGTGATGCAGATTTTCTGCTCCTTCAAAACAAGTTGGCTGAAGAAGCAAAGTTGGCTGTTTGAGAAAAATGAGTGAAGTCTTACTATTTTAAGGCATGCAATATTTTCAGTTTAAGGATAGGTGGATATACCTGTTGGAAGTATACTGTCTTTGCTCTGTGTAGCCCTACAGTAGAATTTTTGGATGTTGTTAAGGCAATTTATAAAGAACTTAAGATATCAGCTAAATTGTTGCCTGTGTATTTTTATTGAATATCCTATTGCATTCTTTTTGCTGCAGTTCTACAGAATAATTCCTAGTGCTTTTTAAGCTCTTAAGTTTTAATATTTTCTGTTCCTTGGACATTTGACATCATCTAATTGAGGCTCAAAAAAATCACAACCTTTTCTCTTATTTTGATCCACTTTTATCTGTAAGCGGCTTGTTTAATGAGGTAGTTGTATTTTTTTCAGGGGAAAGAGTTGCTAAATTGCTGCTCAAAGAACGACTTAATCAAAACTTATGATTTCAATTTTTAATTCACCTGACAAAAACATCCTGAAGAGACTAATTGCTGTGTCTTCAGACACAGTATGCACTTCAAACCATATGTAACTTCATTTTATTTCGTTACCAGAGCTATACATTATAGATGTCCTTACAGTAGCAGAAAAAACTTTGGAAGAAGTCTACATAAATTTAGTCTGACCCATGCTGTCCTATTTTCTTTAAGAAATACTGTTTGAAGGTCATTGTGAAGTGGTCAATAATTAATAATATAGCTGTCTGTTGTGGAACTAAACCTGATTACACTTGATGTGCCTTCTAGATCAGTGTTTCTAATTCCCAAGATGTGCCTCTGTATGGAACACTGGGAAGAAGCTGTTCTCTGACTGTGTATTTTTACTTGGCTCATTTTTGAAACAGAACTTCCAGAAACTCTGAAGTTTTCTAGCAGCCCTGCATTTAAATTATGCTGCCTGAGAGACCAGAGAGGAAGAGATCAAAGGCTCCATCTCGGTTTCTAAAATGCTGCTTTCTCTTAAACTCTCCAAAAATTCTCAGTAATTCTCTGCAGCATTCTCTAGATGAACCTGAACACAGCTACAAGTCAGACTAGCCCCAAAATTTCCGTGTTGCTAGGTATGTCCACTCAGTCAGCAAGATTCATGAGTAGCTCAGGTGAAAATGTGTAGGAAAGTACAAAGTACTGTGAAACTCATGTGACCCAGCTTGTATGCACAGTCACATGCTCAAGCCTTGCTGTAATTCTTCCATTACTGGGGAGTTCCTTTTCCTTTATGATGAATCTTTCCTTTCCCATTCTTCTCAGAGGTAAAGGTCTGAATTTTCTTTATTATCAGTGACTTGGATCACTGGTTAAACACTTCCTACCAAGGGAGCTCTCCTGTGAATTTGCTTGAAATGACATGATAAAATATTGTGAGGTGGGTTCCCATTAATTTTTCTTGTTCATGATTTTACTTACTCTAATCACACCTAAATGGTAACTAGTGGATTGATAGTAAGACTGAAATAGATGTTGATAAATATATTAGTATCCTTGAATAGTTTGATGTCTGTAAACAGAAGAATTGTTTGCTTTCAATATTCCCCAGTACAAACACCCAGAATAAAAAAAAGTATACCAGCTGGGGGAAGATGTGGAAATTGAATACTGTAGACAGACTACAAGTGGTTAACTACCTAAATCTAAAACACTTCCAGTAACCTATGCTACTTCACAACTGTATATTCTCACTTTATTTTGCAACTCTTGTACTGTATTCCTGGCTTATTTAGAAAGTTGAAAAAGCCCTCAGAGTACTTGAAACAATTCCTTTTCTCTTCCATTTGAAGACTTTATCAATATTGCTGCTGCTTTCACATGCGAATTTGCAAATTTTCTTGCAGAAGGTAGTAATAGAGACAGACTAGCATGGAGTTCATAAACATGTGTGCTCTTCCCTAACTTTTCATACTTGTATCTGTACATGGTTTTGGACAATGCCTGAACTTTAAGTCACATTTTTTAAATGAATATTTACGAAGATCTTGAAAGAGATCATGTAAGTTCTCAAAACTATGCTGGGAATTAATGTTTTTTCTGAGTGTGTACAGGTGAATGATGTAGAGTTGGTTCTATTAAAATATTGATTTGATCTGGAAACTTTAAAGGCCCATTAGTCTTATAGATGTGGACTACAAATGGGTCTGGACATTCTGTGCTGAAATTTCTGGGAAATTACCACTCATTTCCTTTAATAGACAATGATTTGTTGTCCTCAGTTTTTCTCTCCTCCCCCCCTTGTTGTTGTTTTCTGCAACTGAAAGCAATTTGAATTAGTACACAAAATCAATGATTTTTTAAATTTTCTTTGCTAATACTGTTTGTGTTTCTAATGTTACTTGAATTCAGCAGGGGAGTTGGTGTTTCAAAGTGTCTTTCTTCAAGTTGTCTCTGGCTTTTATTGTTCTTTGTGTGACTTGGAGTCTGAACTAAGAGTTTTCAGTTACATTATGGTAACAGAAATTCTGAGCCAAATATTTATGAATCTATTGCACAACGCTCCAGTTCGGAGCCTAGAGCTGAATACAATATCACATCAAATTCAGAATCCTGGCCTGGGTGTTTGAAAGATTCAGAAATGATAGGCGTTTTAACTGTGGACTGATCTTGTATACAAGTTCATCATTAGAATGCTTTTTTTCTTTAGGTTTTGGATTTCAGAGACTTTTAGCCTCAACTCCTGTTAACAACTGATGTATATCCAAAGCAGGCAAAACAAAATTCCCTGAAGCTTCCAAGTTATACCCAATATGATGTAAGGAGAGAAGACTGCTGACATATGTTGACTTCAAAAATACAAAGCACTAAGCTTGTGTCACAGAACATCACAAACTTATAGGTGTCTTTCAATACATGATGTATAGACTGAGTTCTCTTCCTTTCCTGTTTTGGAAGGAGTGATAAAATAAAATATCCTGGAGGTCACTTTGTAAAATCTGCTTATCTTCCCTTCATAATCTCTTAGCATAAGGGAAGATATTTTTCTTTTATTTAAGGATGGAGATGTTTAATTTTATCCTCCATTTTTTTCATACCATGATGGAGACTTGCCACTTTTTCCAAAACACTGAATAGCTGTGCAGAGATTGAAGGAGAACAGTCATTAAAATGAACATATTGCATGTGGTTTTGTCAGAGGCCTACAGGATTGTGGGTAGATGACTGTTTGATTGGCATGGTATCTTGAAGTTGGTGTGACCTCAGGGACTTGAGAGAGCTATCCTTACCTGACTTGCATGAAACGCTATGCATTTTTATTACTAATGAATGAAACGTAAGTGCTTCAGCCCATGGAGAATAAAATGTTCTTCACTCCTATGTTCTGAAAATCCCTATAGAATTCTGGCATTTCAATGTGAGTTCTTAAGTGCCAATGACATCTCGGGGGATCTACAGCTGTGTGTATATGGAGAGCACACAATATTGGTGCTTTCTTGTATCGAACCAGCTTCAAAAACTCAGTTTCTTGGCTAGCTCGGGTGATCACATATGGCCAGGTCAGGGAGTTGCAGGTGCTGAATGCTGCTATTTATTATCTTCACTGGTGTAGTAGCTAAAGGAAAAGAAAATTGAGTGCTCACATAGAAATTATGGTAATATAAAGGGTACTTGGAACATCCTGTTGGCTGCCAAATAGTAGTCATTTCATTCACCATCCACTTGTGTACCTACAAGAATGGACAGCAGTGCAAGCTTGCTTCTTCAACATCAGTTTGTGTTGCCAGAGCTTGTCTTTTGCATTCCAAGGTGTGCTAGATGGATCACTGTGGAGCCTACAGCATGTCAAAATGTCAAGGCTGTTAATTAGGGGCTGAAAGCTACTTAAGTGGACGCTGAACTCTTATAACAGGAGAGCAGTAGAAGCATAGGCATTTGAACTTGGGTTATAATGGAATTGAGCAGTTTGGGATCGTGTAGAGTGGTTAATGCAGTAAATATTTGGTGATGGAGATAAGTATGTCCTGTCAGAAAAATTTTGACTAGCTTTAAACATAAATAAGGCTACAAGAAAGGCACTTTTCAGATCTAGCTATAGCTGTCTGAGTTTAGCTTTTCCTTAATCCCCTGAGATTTAAATAAAACCAATGAAATACTGAGGATTTTGTCAGTTTCTGGACTATGTACTATGATCACACATTAAAGAACAGCTCACAAACTTTCTCATTGAGAGGTTTCTGGCGTGACAGGCTTAGTAGTCTGAATATTGCATGTGTTCTTCATGCTTGTGTTGCCTTGAAAGTGGCAGCAGGAACTAATGAAGAGAGCTGACTGATTATTGTCATTCCTCAAGTGTCACACTTTGACTTACTGTGCAGTAGCATGCTTTGCCTTGCAGGTTTATACATTAAGAGAAACTTGTCAACATGATCTATGTCCTGTTAGTATCTAGTCATCTTAGCAAGCAGAGATGGGTGCCATGTGAGAAGGCTAAGACCCTATAATTCAGCAAGACAAGAACAGCCAAAATACCTTCTGGATTAAATACTTGCTCCGCAATTTGTGGTTTTTTTCAGGGCTTTAGTGACTGAAGTTGAAAAGCAGTAGCAAGTTTAATTTATTCACTAATATATTTGTGCAAAAGATAATTCGAGGAACTATTTTCCTGAAGTTAGAGTAAAAAGCAGCTGGTTATTTGAGGCAAAACCTCATTTTCACACAAACAGTTTTCCTCTTATTATTTCCTACTGTTATTTACTATCTGTTTTCAGTACATGAATCTTGTAGAAATGTGAATCATAGGAATTTTTCTGACATGGGGCTCTTTCTTTCCCTACTCCCTCCCATATTACAGTGGGTTATTGATTCTGACAGGTGACCAGGAATAACTTTTTCCTGGGCGGAGATTAAAAAAAAGAAATGAAAATTAAGTTTTGGAAAGTAAATGCTATGCTGGTCCTTCTATTCACTGTAGTTCTGATCCATAACTTGCACATGCACACGAAACTAACACACCATACCAGTCTATTGTCGGCTCCTTACATCTTTAAGTCATTTCTTAGTGCCCTGAAAAAAACAACTGCACCTCTGAAAAAATATTTGTAGGAGAGGATACTTAAGGAAAAAAGAAAGAGGTAGTACTTGGTTCATGTTCAATATTATAAATTATGATGTTCATTGCTGTTTCTGACCATGTTGTTTTTGTGGTTTTTTGACTGTTATTTTATTTTATAAAGACTGCCTGTAAGATAGTTGCAAGGACTGCCAGCTGGGATTCTTCCTATTATCCCTCTGTGCCACACTTTGCTCAACATATTACAATATTTCTGCAAAATTGCTGAATATGCTTCAGAGCTGAAATATGTATCTGAAGACTTTTTTACCATAAATGTTTTCTGAAAGCTTCTAAAATTGTACTTTAGTGAGAATCAATGTGATACAGGGGTAGAAGTGTCTTCTGTTAAAGAAAATTGAAGTATTGTTTCCAAATCCACAGTTAACACTCTGTAAAGAGTACTATATTATGATGCTGTCAAAACAATGAACAACCCACCCATACATCTCTGTTAGATACTGAAGTTCTCATGACCACGAGTCACTTGAAATATCAGGTATTCACAGATACTGGACATTGGTTTGGCAATATGTGCAGAGCATATAGACTGATTGTTTAGTCAATGCTGTAATATTTTGAGTGATTACTTCAAAAATGCCTGTAACTACTTCGTTCTACTGCTGAAAAATGCTAGGCACCTAAAAATAACAGCATTTACTTGAGGAGTAGGACTTGTGTTAATAACCCTATAACCCCTATCTGCTGTGTATCATAACATACCCTTTCAGTAACTGGTAATCTGTGAATTACTACAAATTCATGTAATGTCTTACTACTGGTTATGCACCACTAATGTAGGTCTCCCAAACCACACTTTCTACAGTAGTAATTTATTTCTGTGTAATTCAAATAAGTAACTTTACTCAGTTGTTGCCACACAACCAATCTGCTTCACAACTGGGCAGACTAAAGTAGAGTAGGCAGCTACAATTTTCAGAATCCTTTTGTGTCACAGGCATAATGGTACCTCAGGGGTAGTGTGCTAATCACAACAGAGAAATTGTTCAAAAATTTATTGCAACTGCTTAGTTTTTAAGTTTTCTTTGGGAAGTATTAAATTGAGTTGCAGCATATACAGTTATGTGGCTTTAGTGTAACTCTTGTATGCAGTCTCTCCAGTTCATTAGTAGCTCCCTACCATTATTAAAGCCTGTATAGTGCTGATCTTCAACACACAGGGTATATTAATACTTTCATCTGGCACGCTCTTAAACAATTTAAATAAGTGCTATTAAATAAACTCCCAGAAAGCATCCATTTGGTTTCACAATACCTTTCTTACTGTTTTACAGTGACATTTGTGGAATCCTAGAACAGTTTGTCTGCAGCATGAGTTATTTTTCTTAGTTTAGTATTTGTGATGTAAAGCATATGCAGACTGACTTACATCAAATCTTCTTTTGAGGTAGCTTGTTAAACTAAGGTTTATGAAATCAGATAAATACTCATTTTTTTTTTGTGTAGTACAAGTAAATATAGAACAAAACCTTGGTGGCTTCCTGCTTGCTAAGATGTAGCTTCTCTCATCAGCTTTTTCTAGACTCAAAAACTGCCTGTTTAGTACTTTGATTCCAGATAGATTTCAGGGCTTCCTTACAGACCAATATGTACTGGGAGAGTAGAGACCCAATATTGTTTTCTGAAGCTGACGATTGCTTGACCTCCTGCACTGTGTATAATAGCTCCTTCAGCAGGGTCACTTCCAAAAGGTATTTGTAGTTAATGTCCTCAGGGGATTCGAATTCTCCTATATCTCCAGCTAGAAGCTTTTCCAGCAGCCAATATCTTAAAGATATGAAAGGGATTCTCTGAAAGGCTCTTATTAATCTATTAGGCATGTTTAGGCAAAGAATGGATTTTGTTTTTCAAATACACAAACTTTAGCAAAGGTAATGCTAGTGCTAAGACCTGCAGTGACTGAAGCAAACAGTTTATCTGGTAACAAGATAATTCAAATGTCTCTGGAGTGGGTTTGAGAAGAATACATTCCTGCTGGTGGATGACAGTGTGTGTTAAAGATGAGCTTTACTGGATGCAGATGAGGACAGGTTAGAACAATCTCTCATCATTGCTGTTTTTGGCTGTTTGTTATTTATATACTTACATTATTTAGTGGTCAATACTATATAACTTGAATTTTAATAGTATGCTTGTACATCAAGTTTTTACCTCTTTTGAAAATGTATTTTTGTTCTATTTGTGCAGCAGGCCTTTTGTCTTCCAACTAAACTTATGCCACCTAGTGTGACAGCAGTGCCAGACCTTGGGATGCTGTAAGAGGGGGGGCTGCATGCAGGGCTTGGACCAGTGGCTGCCCAAGTGCAGGCCACTGGGCAAGGAGATGGCTCCCTGTTGCTACCTCTGCTGGCTGAATGGGGGACTTGGGATCAAGTCCTGGAGCACCAGCTGCATGCTTCCTGTGCTGCTAGATTGCAGCTGAAAAAGGGAAGAGCATGGCATAGGCTTGTTCTCTCAGTCCAAAATCCTCTGATGCTGGCAGAGGAGAAAATTAGATTGTGTTTTTCTTCTATGTTATTTGCTTGGCCATCTCCTGTGGGTGGAATTGGTTTTTCCTCTAAGCTCTATTTGCTTGCATTTTTTCATTTTATTTCTGTTTTTCTCCTCCTCATGGAAGTAGCAAACAAACTGCTGTCCCTTTTCCCAGTGGTGTTTTCTGAGCATGGCAAAAAGAAAAAGTAGCCTCCTGGCTTCAGTAAAGCTGTTCATATTATAAAGGGTTTTCTGACTGAGAACTACGGAGGAGGTAGTTTGAGGATTTTGTTGTAAGAGTCTGCCATGAAGTAAACACTATACAAGGTGGCACTAAAAGTGAAACATAGCCTTGATTTACCCAGGACTAAAATAGATATGATGTGTCATTGCAATTGGATGCCGGAGGAGGCTGCTATTCATGTTCAGTGTTTTACAGATGACAGTGCTATTTTTCTTCCATAAAGAAGGACTTATGTGAGTTTACTTGTGCCTTGTCTAGCAAAATAAATCAAAACACTTAGACTGCTATCAGAATGTTCTGGCAAGAACAGGATTAGCACAAATAAGGTACACTTGTTCAACTTCAAATCCTAGATTTTTGCAAAAGAATATCAAGTGTGGCTTGCAAAGGCAGCTTGAATATGAACAGCTGAGTTACTTGCTGGTTTTAGTGCTTATTTAAGTATACTTAACCACAGTACAAACCCTTATTGCTCATATGCAAGTCCATTCTGTCTTAGCTAGAAGATAAATAAAATTGCTGTATATGGCATCAATGTTCTAACAGCTTTTCTGTTGAAGTCTTCACGTAATATAAAATAAAGCTGAACTTGTGCTTTGCTTCTTCAGGGGCTGATTATTATGACAATTACTTGGAATAATTTATACCTGAAAATAGATTATATTTTGCTTAGAGGTTACATGATCACAAATTCCTGTGATCAAAGTTAAAATGGCACAAGCCCTGATTTGTCAGACATTTTACAAGTGACTTAAATTGTTGGCACTGTGTTAGATCTCAACTGCAGTCCCTCCCTAGGCTGGCATTGCACCAGGGGTTACAGCCAGGCTTTCTGTTACTGCTTTACTCAGTTTAACAGTAGAGACATATTGATGCAGAAAAATGTTAGAATAATTTAATGGTTATAATAAACGTTATAATAAACAAGCAGTAATGGTTTTTCCTGAGAGGAAATCCTGCTTTATGAATGGAAGAACTGCTTGAATTTGGTGATAAAGTTTAAATTGTCTTAGAAATTAATTACTAATGGCATTCTACATATGAGGAATGAATTGTAGTGTTTGCATAAGGTTGTAGATAGTGAAGAATGTATAGAGAATTAGTAAGGATGTAGACTTTATTTTTGCGAAAGGGCATCTTGAAGCTTTTCTAGTGCAAGTATAACGATACTGTGGAAAAAGTTCCTAATGTGTGGTAAACAATCTGTAAATACATGGTCTAAAGCAGAGCTAGAGACGAAGAGTAGGGAATTTCTTGACTGAATTTTCCCACCCCCTATTTTTCTTAAATCCTGATTGAGTTTCTTACTCCTTATGAGATTGTGGAAGATAAACTTTAAAGAAATGGGCAAATGGAACTTTCCTTTTATAAAACTAATTTAATTAAATTTTTGTTAGGTGCCAAGTCCATGCCTATTTCCTCTGTAGAAACAGTGGAATCTTTCCTGAACCTCACTAAACTAAAGGCTTAGAATTGCAGTCAATATTCAATTAAGGGAGTTGTAATTCTGTAGAACTTAACCTATAGCAACAGAACTGTTACAAGGCTGTATGTATCAGGGGGCTGCTTATTCTGATGCCTGTGTGTGGTTTTGAAATAACGCATTTTTTGTTTGGATCATGAAACTAGATGCTTAGTTTAGTAGTTTCAATCAAGGACTGGTATTTAAATGATTAGAATATGAGGGCTAAAGCTCATTGCTCTAGCAATGAGTAGAGCCCACTGAGACAGGTAATAAGGAGACTTTGAAAAGTGAGAACACAGTAGAAATGACTAAAAGACAAAAGCAATAGATTAAAATTGAATTTCTTAAAACATTCTTCTGAGTGAAAAGCCTGTAAAGAGCCTGTAAAAAGTATATCTAATAGAGTGTAACTTTCTATTGATACTGAATATATTATACCTCAAAATTAATTAGCAGTAGGACAATCAAGCAATGATTGTGACTTGTCAGTGTGATATTGCATGCTGCTTGCAGTAGTTAGTTTCCTGCATTAGAAAATATGACTAGTTTTTGCCAGGCTTAGTCTTGAACTGGAATTAAGCATTTAAAGCTGATGATAGTATTGTAGTACCCAAACAGAGTTAAAACTTTTATTTTAAATAAGTCTCCTATATTTTCCTTTCAACATATGGGAACTGAAAATTTGTTGGCTAAAGGAGTCTGAGTTCTTTGATACTAATTGCCAGCTGTATGCTTCCAGAACTTGATACAAACCTGAATGCTTGTCCACAGAGGGCTTAGACTTTAACAAAGAGATATTTCTTCAGGCTTTTTCACAAACAAAACTTTATTAGACTTACCTGTTATATCTTGTGAGGAATAGATTAAATAATTTTTGAAAGCTGATGGATCTGTTTGCAGTGCCAGGCTCACCTCCTTCATTTATGTGATTAAATATATGCTATATCCTAACAAGTGCTCATTGTCAAGAGAACATATTTTTTTGGGTTTGTTCTTGTTTAATATAGGTTTAGATTCAAGCTGATTTTCTTAGTATAGTCATATCATGAAACAACAAATACAAATAATTTTGAATTTGGATTTCTGAAAGACAGCATTCGAAGACATATTTTTTCCTTCTGCGTTAACTTTAGAAACTAAATGGGTGTTCAATCTAACAAATACCAAAAAATATTCTTGTAATTGAATTACCATATTTGTATTATTTCTAAAGAAAGTAATTTAAGGTTTATGCTCTTGGACTTTCTTATTTTGTGGTTGCCTTGTGTATCCTAACCTCTCCCTACCGTGGTTCTACTTCATGGTGCTGTGTGCCTGTGGTATCATCATGAAAGCCAGTTTCTCAGCCTTGCTTCACTTCTTTCTTTGCTGTGCTTGTTACTTAGTGGAACAGTCACAAATCCTTCTTGATTTTTACCTTCAAAATCCTCCTGATACTTGAACCTGTTGTGGTGCCTAGAGGCATTGTGTAATGTTACATGTTATAATTTATTAAACTGAATTTTGTAACTTCTAGTATGCTCACTGAGCATGATTAAGTGTCTGAATGTTTTTTTTTTTGTTTTAAATCTGATAGACTTAGTTTTGAACTTCAGAATTTGCTAAGGTTGAAGGGCTTGAAACAAAGTTGTTTTGATTACAGGAGTCTGACTACTGACTAGCAAATATACAGCTCAAAGTATGAGATCCACATTTGGTGTGTAAAGACATAATTGAAGTGAGTTGTCAACACCACTTTTGTGACTGTTACTAACAGCTTACCTCGGGGCCTTTTGTCCTATTCCCCTGTTAGTGTTGATCATGCAAAATACTAATATCACAAAGTGTTCCTGTGTGCTAGAGATGGGTGTACAGAATTTACGTCAATATCATTAACCTTGACATAATGCTTATTTAAAAATCTTTGTGATAAATAGAAAAGCTGTACATTTGTCTTAGGGATTCTGGGTGAGAGATTTAAGATAACTTCTCTGGACCAGTTGAAAATGCCATAGAGGGCTGAAAGAGTTAAGGCTTAGAGGTTATTTTTAGGCAATTGCAAATAAAATGGATTAAGCAGCTGCTTAAACAACCTTATTTTTTTCTGCATGTCTGTATGGTTTTGAACCTCTGTTCTGTATTTGAATAATCTCACTACTGAGAGCCATGTCCAGCTTGTTCTGCTGATGGCTACTAACATGGGTAAGATCAGACGAACTGAGCTGCAGTGGAAAATACTTGTATACTTCTAGCTATTTGATGATTGTCAACAGAAGGTTCCTGGTAGGAATAGTTGTGCACTGTAGATAAAAAGGAATTGCTGGTGACCGGGTGAGCATTTAATGATGAGCACCGATTCAGACATGTAATGCCAAAAATCTTCTGTCACACAATTTTCAGACTCTGTTTAACTCTGCAGGGGTAGATTTTCCCAAATGAGCAATATGACTGTTAACTGGGGGGGGGAAGAAAGGATTTTTTTAGGTTATTCTTTCTAGCTGATTAAAGTATACCTCTGATCACTACTTCAATAGTTCAGTTTCCTGAACTCTGAAAGCGTTCACCACCTAACCCACCCATATAAACGCAGTGTCCCTAGTACTGCCAATGGTGATGATGATAGTTGGGAAGAATGAGATAGACTTTGTTCTCCCCTGCTAACTGCTGAGCTAGTTGGCTTGTCACATTAACTCTTCTCTAATTCAAGTTATAAATTTATTTGGTTAAGAATTGCTGGAAAACATGAGATAAACTGCAATACATTCCAGAACATTGTCTTCTTTAATCATACCTGTGTCTATAAGGTACAAATCCAGACACAGAGCACCAATAGCAGAAATTCTTCTGGGAGAGGATGAGAGCAGCTGGTCGTGGGCTCTGACCTGCTGAGCTATGATTTTTGGATTAGTCATCAGAGAGCCACTGCAGGGGATTAGTCTATGAAATAGTCTTTTGTACCTAGATGGTATCTGATTCCATAGTCCTCCTGTAGTTAATATCTGACCTGTAGGGAGACAACAAAAAGCAGACAGCTTTGATAAATGCCATTTCTAAAAGAGTAACAGTGTTTGGGAATGTATGGCTGTTAATAAGTTCTATCTACAGAACCTCTGCTATTTCAATAAACAATGAATTTTCACATATTCTGAGGAACACATTTTTTCTTCAACTAAAAATCTGTTTCACTGAATGTGGTATCAGTCTGTTTTCTTTGGCTTTCAATCTGCTTGGTGGATAATCATGAAATAGGCTCTGAAAGTATTTGAAAATCTGCCAGCAGCTGGTTCAGATCTTATCATGTGTCTCTAATGGTTGCATTTTATCGCAAGCTTTGTGGACACCATATTGAAAAGCTTTCCTTATCTAGAACTTACGTGGTATCACACTACAAAACTCATAGAAAAACCAGAGTGAACACTTTAACCCTAGCTGAAAAACGCAGTAATTTTGTTATTTGGGATAGGGTTTCATAAGGCTGGCAACATGTTGGGCCTGTGAATTTCAGCTTTCTTGAGGTCTAATAATACTTATTTGTGGCTTGTGGCTTATTTAAAGTTGTTTAGCTAAGTTTATCTACTTAAATTATTGGTTACAGTAGTAGCATTAAATACATAACAAAGCAATATTAAATAGAATGTATGTATTTGTAAAGCATCATAAAGAATGAAAGTCTTACATTACCTTCAAGATAACAAACTATATTAACAGCTCAAGCTTCTTCTCACCTGAGCATGTTTTACAAATGTAAACCTGTTAAACTACAAAATCCAACGAGATAGCTATGGTTCTTGCTATAAATTCTTGGTTCTTTACTGTTTGGAAGGATGTTGGTCTTTCAGTTAATTCTTATTAATCTCAGGAGATCTAAATATTCTTTATAGTATTTATTATTAGACTGAAAATAATTTTGCTGGTGTTCTTAATATTGTGAAAAGTGTTTTTGAAAAAGAACCTATTTTAGGGACCAACTTGAGCAACTTAAAAAGCTACTGCGAAGAGAACAAACAAAAGCAAGCTGTCAGTTGCATTCATAATGCATTCATAGTATAAAGATAACTTACATTCTCTATGTATGGGGTAAATGTGCCTGAAGGCTGAGCAAAACAAATAAATCATTAAGGCAATATTCCATCTTCCAGTGATATTAATGTATCACAATTATTTTTCTTCATTTTGCTGCTTTGTTATGTAGTGTGTTGCTCAGCAATTAAAATGTGTAGTTGAAAATAGCAGAATCTTGCTTGCTCAGCAGAAACTTTTTCATGCTTTCTGTTTTCCTCATGTGTGGGTCACAAATTGTGTCTTGAAGCTAGAGCTAAATAACTTTTGAAATAGTTCAGCCAGTTAAATTTAGTGGAAACCTGAAAATTTTGCATTTGTATCCCAGATTCTCACAATGGTGATTTGAACAAAAAGTAGTTGACTTAGTCAAAAAGATTTTTGTGAATATGTGACATGGTTTCATGTGAATAAAAAATTGTAATGCTTAGTGTTTGGATCCTATTACATATGGGCTGTGATAAACCTCGCAAAGCTCTTGGAAGGGTAGGTCTGAAGTAGACTGGATGAGCAGCATGGACTTTCATTTGTGTCAATGTAGCTTTCTGCAAACTCAAATGGGGCTTTTTCAAGTTCATTGTCCTGTTTCAGAGATTAAACATGCTGCCTCTGATTTCAGGATTAAAAAAACCCTGGATGTTAAAGTCCTTTGAATAAACTTATGTTGCTACAACTAAGAAAGTTTTAGCTACCTGATGTTCAGATTTGTTCTGCCTTCGGGGGACAGTATTGAAATACATGGTTTGTACACACTTCAGAAAACAGAACACAGGATGCTTTAAGTTGTTTCACTGCTTCATCTATAGTTCATGACCTGCCTTGTTTCATGCTCTGCTTCAGAACTTCAGCAAAAGCTACTTTAGCTGTATATGAATCAGAGCCTTGACACCTGCAGAGGTAAAAGGTGATCTTGTTAAAAACTAAGGTCTTCAGGAAGAGTAGAGCAGAGATGTTGACTGAGGGTTTTATTTTGTTGTAGGTCTGGGGGTTTTGCTTTTCGTGTTTAGCTAGAGGGGAGATGCAGTTTTAAAGTACAGTCTTAGCTTTTTTGGAGAAGTTCAGTTGCATTCAGCCCTGAAGTATCTTTATAGTGCTGGTGAAGACTAGTCCTGGAACAGCAAAGCTCAGAGAAGCGTAGGGAAGGGAGTAGACCGTGTGAACTCTGTGCTACCACCTCTCTTGCTGTTGGCCTGGGAGGTGAGTTGCCACAATATTCTGGATGTGTGCCTGTGTTAGACCATGGCAAGGACTGCATAATGTGTATCTGAGGGTGACATAAATCATACTGCCTTGGTAAGAGGTCTCTCCTCAGCAGTTTAGCCTGTAGGGTTTTCCACTTCATTTAGAATGGCTTTTACCCATTCTGTACTTAAGGCAATGTGGAATTTCAAGATCACTTCCTTGTACTTCACTTTTTCATTTGTCTGACGTAGTAGTTCTTAGTTATTGATGGAAAGATAGCAGATAAATACTTTTCAGTGGTCTAATGATTTCTTTTATCTTTTGGTTGAACTGTTTTGGAGGCATTACATGTGTCTGAAAGTTTATTGTCTGAGGGTGCTGTAAAGAAAATCATGTCTGAAGCTTGTAGACAGCAGAATTAATTTCCAGATACTGCTGGCTAAGGGCAGAACTATTATAAGCAGTTATTTTTCTGTGTTTATCTGTGAATTATGGCCATGATTACTTTTAGTGAATGAATAAGGAAATCCTGTTGTTGAAAGTACCTCAGGTTTCTATTATTTTTTTTTTTGTAAGTTACCTGATAGGGATACTTGAAACTTGGAATGCCCTACTCTTCATGAGTGAACATTGAAATGGAAGGAATTAAACAGCACTTATGAGTGCAGTTGACCATGATCTCTTTATAAAACACTGTAGATGTTAGCTGAAAAATTGAATGTAGTTAATGTGCTAATTTCAACAGTTGGTAGAAACGTAATGGCTTAATGGAAGTTATTCTAATTTCTGCTCAGTGGAAGGATTTAATGCAATGGGCTTCTTAGACAAATAGTCACACTGGAAAAAACAGTATCTGTGACAAAGTTGGAACTCCCTGTGAGACCAGACCTGTGTGTCAGATATCCTCAGAAGTATTTCTAGGAACTGGGTGATGCTGGCTGTGTAACACAACACAGGCTGGTTTGTCCCTGTCATCCAAAGGTCACAATAATCCTAAATACTCTTTCTGATTTGGTATGCCCACAAAGGATATGTGCTTTCTTCACCATAAGACAATTAGCCAATAGAAAGAAGTGTGAAGATTTTTTTTGTTCAAGTATTTTGTATCAATAAAAATAACAAGTTGTCATTTTGCTCTAAAATTCTAATACATCCAGTTTATATTTTAAAATGTTAACTTAATGATGTGCCATTAATTTACAGAGCAGAAAATTATTTTCAGCAATGATATCCACTGAAATCTGGAAAAACTTAGTTGACTCTGGTCAGCATTCCATCTCTTCTGGTTTTGCCAGCCAGTTGATAATGTCTAAACCACAAACTTTAATTTATACACTATGGTTACTTTGTTTTATTCATCCTAAATTCTGTTCTTGATCAGAAATACAGAATATCTTTCTTGAGTATTGTAACAGTCTGTGTAATGAATAAATGAAGAAGTAAGATTTAGGAGTAAAATGATATGGTGCAGTCAAAAGCCATTGACAATGACAGTTCCAGGTGTTTAAAAAGCTAAATCTAAACTGAAGCGATTGAAGCAGGAAGGGTTATGCTATGATATGAATGTTATAAACTGAGTGTACCATGGGATGCACTGATGTATAATACTTGCCTACAGCTTACATTAAAAGTGCTAAAATGGAGCTCGTGTTTTAGTAGTTGTCTGAAATTTTTGAGCTCGAAAATCTTGATAATAGGGTACTCTTTGTAGTCACCTAGTAGTGCATAATCGGAGATGTTGGGGAGAACCTCCACAAATATTTGGACAATGGTTACACTAAAGAATGGGCAATTAGCTAGCAAGCCTCTTTCCATTTGAGGTTTTGTAAGCAGTATTTTCCAACTATGATTTAACTTCTCTTAAACCTGGACTAATTCTGTTTATCTCCATGCATATTCTACTATTTCAAGAAGATTCCCTCAGGTGATTTTCTCACAGGTGCCTGTAGAGGAAACAAGTACTACTTGTTTCAGTAGTCCTGTTGAGTGTGTGGTTCAATGCATGAATTGCTTCTCAGGGAGAGTGCATCTTTTTCAAATATGACTGGAGTCTATTATAAATAATCAAAGCAGTCTTCTGGGAATGTTTTCATCGTGCATTTTGACATTCTGCTGGAATGTTTCACACATTGTACTATTTATGTTTGAATTTTTCACTTATGCTTTGGAGTAAGAATACAGATTTCAGTTTCCTGTATTTTAATACTTTGCGTAAAGATGTATGTCCTTTTAGGGCATATTAATAATGATCGTTAGGAATCTTGTGGAAGTAAATCTAGCAACAAAGGGAAGCAGAGAAATGGCAGGCATGTATATCATGTTGGTTAAATCACAAGTACTGACTGTAACAACACATTATGCAGAGTAGTTTGATCTTGTAAATGTCAGCAAATTGCAAAACAGTCTGAGCAAAAAAGATAAGCTTATGTAATATCAATGGCCTTAAGTGCTGATGTTGGTAGTAAATATCATATATGTGAATATTAGTTATGAGTATATGGTGAAAGCATGCTAGATAAATCAGTTGTTAGCAGAAAAAAGTATTTCCAGAGTTTGGAGGTATTAGGCTTGGATATTACATATTTCGATATACCTAAAGCTTTCAGTATAAAAACACTAATCCAGTACGACAACAATTGGGAATGAAAGACATAATGTCCTTAACACACTGTGCACCTGGCACATTGGTCAGCACAGTATGTAGTTCTGAACTGAAGCGTAGTTTGTGTATCTATTGCTCTGATTTTTCTCTCTGCTGTACACTGTTCTTATTCAGTGTTTAGCTCATTTTTTATGTAACTGCTTATGCTTTAATATGATCAACAAGAGCAGATAGACCCTGTGAGTTAAAGTGAGTGGGAAGCAGAGTGTTAAGGCTTGCATGTAATTCTGGCAAATATTTGATAAGTTTCAAGAACATCTGTGTTAAAGTTCTGTGCTAAAGAAACTTACTGGATTAATTTGAGGCTCTTCAAGTAGCCTCTGCTCAGTTGCAGAAAAGACAGCAAAAGCAAGAAAGACTTTGTGGTGTACAGCACTGGATCTTCTAGAGTGAAGAGCAGCTTGATGAATATGGTCCCTTAATGTATTTTTTTATGACTGCCTTTAAGGGGTCAAAGCCAATATTATATAGAAAAATTGCTATTGACCCTAGAGCCTTGCTTTTTGTCCATCTATTCTAAATTATTTCCCTCCTGTCCAGCCTGTGTGTATGTTCCTTGTGACTGCTTAATTACAGTATATCTGACAGATGAATAAACTAAAGGAACCTAACTTGATGTTCAGATCACTAGCTAAATTATCAAGAGTTTAAAAGTTAAAAGAATGCCAAAAGTTATATTGCACATGTATTTCTTGAAGCTGTTCCTTTAGACATTTCTTTTCCCTTGCACAAAATTACTTTTGGGCAGCGTTTTTGAAAGTTTCTCCTGTTTTTGGCTTTCTGATGCATTTTTCAACAGACTTGACCCAGCCACATTGAAGTACGTGGGAGTCTGAGTTGTGCAGCTATTAGCTTTGAATTCTGCATGCAGAACCTAAGTAGGTTCAGAACTATTTTGGCGACAGTGTTTCAAGGCACTGGTATGAAATAAAAGAATTTGGCTTGTTGTTCCAGTCCTAAGACAAGTGAAGTCCTCATGACAGTGACTGATATCACTCTGCAATCCTAATTCATTTCTGGGCGAAACAGTGAAATTGAGATGTCCTTTAAAAAACCACTGGATTCCCTGAAATCGTAAATCATGAGTTCGAAGGGTAAAAAGAATTCTTGTTACTTCCAACATAGGCAATATATATTACAAACCTGCTTCTGTGAGAAGTTTTGGAAACATTATTTAATATATGAGAATATTGCAGAACCTGTGTAAAACTTGTGATTTCAGCAGGAAATGTGAGGTTTTTAATTTATGACTCTCAAAATCACTGTGGTAATGATACTGAAGTCTGTAGTTTGGAGCTAGGATCAAACTAAAGAGAGGAAGAATTTACAGATGCTAAGGGAACAAAATTCATCCTTGTGATTCTGTTGCCTGAGTGACTTGTGTAAGCAGCACACAGTTAAAGATGATGCTGATGAAAACAGTAAGATAGGAATAATCTAACTGCAACTTTGAAAGCAATATATAAAAGGAAGAGTTTGATTTCTGGTTTTGCTTGAGCACAGTTCCCTGCAGGGAGACATGTAAGGTGCTGTGGAAGTAAAAAGCAAGCTCTTTTGTGTGTTGTGTATTGACTGCTCTTTGATGGAGTGATCTTCAAACTGATCTGATGTTCTGTCACGCTTCAAAAGGCTCCCTCTCTTTTGCCTTAAAGCAGCACTAATAACAGTTATGATAAATGGAAAAGTTACTTCTAATATATTAATCATGTAACTAAGAAATAAAGCTTTGTCAGACAAGAATTTTAAGTGTTGTCAGTCAGTGCTGGTTAGTGCAGGCTTGGAGACTTCCTGAGCTGATTTCACACATATATAGTCTGTACATACTAATTTGAGTATCAGGTAACTTCTATCTAATCACATCATCTGTGCCTAGACCATGTACTTTTATTTTGAGATCTAAAAAATGTTATTAATTCTGTATTAGACCTAAAAGTTCAGCTAAAAATACAGGCTGTCTCACGGATTTGATTAACAGTACATTGAATTTCATATTCTTCAACCTCTACCCCATCTAAGAAAGTATTAGAAAACAAAAAAACCTTCTGAAAATACTTTCATCTTAATCTCAGGAATACTTTGGGGACTTTTTCATTAAGCAGCTGCTTTGCTTTTATTCCTTTTAGTTAAATAACATGCTAGACTCATTGGTCCATGATTGCATACATAAGAGACGTTCTGCTGCTTTGTGGAATATTTGCCTGCTTTTACGTCACTGAGTCTACTGAAAATGCTTTTTATGCTGACAAATACCAGAAGAGAAATTTTCTTTAAATTGCCAAACATGGTGACTTAAGTTCTGTACTTGAAAGACAGAATTAACTTTTGAAAACTTACCCTCCCATTGCTGCTGAAGCAGAACACTGAATGTATGAGATGTGTAGGTATTGAAACACAGTCTGCACTAGGAAAAATATTACCAGATGCTGTTTTCATAATATTTGGTGCAGGACTTAAATATAAAATGTAATGTCTGCCAGTTTCCTTTGAGCAGACACTGTTTTTTCCAGAATGCCTACATTGTCACATTCACTAACTTGAATCTGGCTTTCTGTGAATTAACAGGGAATCAAGTTTCAAACAGTTCTGTTTCGAGGAAATTTCAAATGACTTTGCTGTTATGGTAGGAGTGCAACTCGGCTGAAAATAGTTTGTGTAACACCCAATTTCTTGGAAGCTCTCCCATCTGTGGGGCATAGAGACATGTTTATTTTTGTGGAACAAAATCCCCTTTTCCTTCTTGTGTCTGTAGAACTTAAGCAGGCACTTAGTTTTTTCTTCTACAGACCTGTTTGTATCAATGACTGATTTCTTTGCGAGATCCAAGAAAAGCTGCTAATGCTTACTTCAGCATATACCTTACAAATGCATAAATGGATCACCCGTTTTCTGTCCTTGGAAGGGTTGTTCAGTCTCTGATATGTCCTACTTCTGAGTTTATTACAGGCGGTTTTGCTTTTGGATGAAATTGTTCCTGGGGTGATTAAGAACCAGTATTTGTTAGCCTTTTTCTTTCCCTTCAGGAAAGGTGTTTGAGTTACAGGCTCAGCAGTTACCAAAAAAAACCCCCACCTCATGTCTTTTTCTTAAAGACAAACTTGTGTGCTTTTGAAGAGAGAGGTGCTTACATTTTCTATTCTTCATGATGGCTATGAGTTGGGACTTTTCCCAGCAACAGCGTTCTATTGTGTCAATTGTAAGAGGGGCTGCAATCCCCGTGTTGGTCCTGGTTTGCTTGCGTGGCCATCAGCAGCCCGCTGGTCAGCTTGGAGGCACTACTTCAGCTGAATGGGTGCTGAGCGGGGTGAAGGGGTGCAAAGGTAGCTGCCAGAGATAGTGATTTGAAGTATTTGACAAGAGAAGACACTTTAAGGACAAGTGTTGCAGAACACATTATTTTTGCTTAATGACAGCAAGATGCAACTTTTTTGGAAAAAAAATACGATATTAACTTTTCCAATTCCACAGCATCAACCAGTTGTGTGCCTGACTTGGATACTGGGAAGGAACAATGCTGCAGGACTGCCTGATTTCCAGTTTTATTCTCCCCTTTTGTCTGGCTGCATTTCCTTTTATTTGTATGCTGCTTTACTCTCTCTGTAAATCAGCAACTTCTTGTTCACTGGATCTTTTGAATGAAGTGAGAGTGCTGCTGTGTTCCCAGGTGGGGCACATATCCTTCTGAGGACACCTATAGTAAGTCAGAAAATAGTGATCTGACCATGCAGAGTAAGTTCTAACCAAGGTTAGGAACAGGTCATAGAAGCCTACAGAAGGAGAGTAAGATTTAGTATGTAGTGTCTTTTACTGAAAATAAGAGCATTTTGGGGCTTGTGTTTAAAATGATTAGGTAAACTTAGCAGAAATTTTCTACTTTATTGGCTCAAAACTGGGAAAAATCGCTTCTGTTTTCTGTAAGGTATCTCTAGCCTGTGGCTGCTGGTAGGAGCTGTTCTCTCTAGTCTGTCAAACAAAAACAAAGAGCAAGTTGGAAGTGGAGAAGAGGAAAGTGAAATGGGAATACAACAAGGTCGTTTTTAGCTTGGCATACTGCGTTCAGTATGGATGTCCTATACTGTGGGGTAGTAAAATTAAGTCTTCCCTCTGCTATCTCAAATAGGTAAAAAGCATTTTAAGAGAGCTTGGGAAAAATGACTTAGTGCTGCTATATTGCTTTGTGGGTCTGAATTATTCACTTATCTAAAGGTTATTTAGTAATTATAAAAAGATACTACAAAATAGCATGGGTACAAAATAGATGCCTTGATTCTTGTCATTGCTTTCCCAAAAGGAAACATGGTTCAAAAACCCAGTTACAATTTCCTCAGGGTACCTGCATGCTAGTTTTCACTGCTAGCATCACGTAAGATTGACAATGCTGATAACAAATGAGAAATGCTGAGTGATGCAGGGAGCATGCTTCAAGGAATATCAGATACTGCTCTCTCAGAACTTGAAAGATCTTAACCAAACTTTCATTTTGCACCCAATTTTATGCTTTTTCAGTATTGCCTTGCACATTTTCTCACATCTGCGTGAAAATGTGAATCTGATCTGATTTTAAAGCGTTTTTACACTGAATGTAGCTGTTGGATAAATTTTTGTTTTTCACCCTTTTGCAAAAAAATTCACTGCCAAGATCTAAGTTGATACTTTATCTTTTTTGATAATTCTCTTTAACAAGGCAAAACATATGTTATATCCTGACACTAGAATTTCTTTTATGGTTTTTCTTTAAATTCTCCTTTTTGCAGTTACGATTTAAGTCAGAATAGTGCATGGAAGAAAATGAGAACCAGGACCTCTAATCCCCAATTTGACAGTTCTGGCTGTAGGCAAGTCAGCTAAACTGTCTCAGGTTCTTATAAAATGGAGTAACAAGTTTCTTGCTCATCAGGGTGTTGTATGAATTGATTTATACTTGTAAGGTTTTGCAGAATGCTTTGTGTTACTCCGTTTTGCTCAACCTGCCTCTCCACTCCTCCCCCCATTGATTTCTGATTTTTCCGTTGGCCAAAATAGATGTGATGGAGGGAAGGAAATAATTGTCATTGCTATTCAGAAAGATATAAGTAAAAAAATGAAAATATGAAATTGCCACTTAGAGCAATATTGTCACATGAATACCAGTTTGCAGATGGGAGGGTACATGGACATTATAAGTCATAAAATGATCCTGGGCAATTTTCTTAACTTATGGTCTCTTGTCAAGAACCAGATAGGTAAAGGGATATGTTCTGGAATTTGGCAGACACTGAGAAAGGGCATAATGAGCCTGCTGCTCTGTGCTATACCAGTTGCAGAACTTAGGTGTTTTTCTTTAGCCAGTAGAGTTTGTGGCTGCTGCAATGCAACTTCATCCCTGTTCTGGAGCGAGTCCTGTGCTATAGGAGTTTACGTAGTCCTGTCCCTACTACTGAAAGTACAGCTGGAGTGTGTTGTGGGCATGATGTAGGATGTCTGTTGGCAAGTTTCAGTGACAGGCTCTAAACTACAGGATAGAATTTTCACTGCACTTTTCCTAAACCTAAATTATTTGGCCCTATGTTTATGAATCTTGAACTCAGCATAAATTCTAGATGGCTGGGCAAGTGGTTGAATGACCTTTTAGCAGTCAGAGCGATGCTGAGCACTGGGTGCACAGTCTCTGTAGCTACAGTTGTCTACTTAAATCAGTGGCAGCAAAACACTGATTAACCCTCTAGTGTAGATGGAGCAAAAGCCATCAGAACCTTCCAAATCCCATTAACTAATCAGACAACACAAGGCTTCTGTGGGTAAATCTGTCTACGTTGGAAATACTGATGAAATCAAAACCTGCTGAGCAGTATGTGACTTGAACGGATGCAACTTCATCAGTCAAACTTCGAAATGCAGAGCAGGACAAAGCCTTAATCTAACCATTAGTCTTCAGAAAACATTCCCTGTGTGTATATTTTAAATGCTAATTTTAATCAGTGTAAGAGACATCTAAACTAGCCATGGAGCTCCAGTCCTCTTGAGAGCAATAGGATTTACAGTGTAGTTTGTCTGATGAGCCTCCTCAGCAGTCACAGAGATGCTTAAATGGGAAAGCATTTTTTCATTGAATTTAAAATACTGAAGACTGCAAGTTTCTAAGTATTTGGGCATTTGGTGCTACAGAAATCTTTTTCCTTGTGCTGCTGTATGTTGAAGGCACTGTAATGTAGCATCTGGTCAGGTAAAATTAAGAAAACCTGGAAGTCACCCTGTGGGAGACAGCAGTGTGCGTTGTAGGAAAAAGCACTGTTTGCTGTCATGTGTGAAGAAAGTGTTCCCTCTATGTGCTACCACTTTTATTTGCCTGTAACTGCTCTGAGCAGTTTGTATGGTCGGAGGGCTACATTCAGCCACTGTCAAGGTGCTCAAGGCAGTACTAGGAACTGAACACTGCTTTATCCCCTCAAATTCCTACAGGGACCTCTACACTTTTAAACATCAGTGGGACCAAGGTATGTATAAAGTGTGATAATGTACGCGTTACCCATAGTTGTCTCTTGGATGTCATTTGAATTGTCATGAAGAATTGGCCACCACAATTCAGCTGGGCAAGATTTCCAGTGATGTTGAATGGCGAGATAAGCATTTTCTGTAGATACCATGAAGAAAACTTTCCTTCTGATACAGATATTTAGAAGAAAATTTTCCTTTTGTTAATTTTCTTTAGACTTGTCCTTCTGACAGATTTAACTCTCTGCTTTTCAATGTGCTTCTAAGATCTCTGGCACAAAAACCAGAATTTGTTTCTTACATCACAAAAATACCAGTCTAATGTGAATTGGTGTGCATTACAGTTTGCTCTTAAGAGCAAACTGTAACAGTGCCCAGAATAAAATATATGAAGTAGCTCAGTTAATTTTTTTTCTTCCAATACATAACAAGGTTTTAAACTCATAATGCTAGTTTAGCACATATAGTCAGTCAGATTAATTCTGAACAAACTTCTTCAAACATTGGTAGCAGTGTAACTGCACTCTTATTATGCTATAGATGAACTGATATGGCTGAGAGCTCAAACCTCTGTGGTATGGTACTGTGCTGTCAGCACTTTGAGTAACAGATGGACTGGACTATGTGTAACATAGTAAAGCAGTGCAGATTATAGTCTGTAAACTAAACCTGCTCCGTGGCACTGAAGCTATGAGAAAGATGTGAAAAGCTCAAGTGTTATTTTAGTCTGTGCTATTTAACCACTTCAGAATAGTCTCATTTGCCTGTGCATGATTGTGTAGTGAAACCTTAAGCTATGATGGCCTTCATAGAATAGTTTGGGTTGGAAGGGAGCTTCAAAAGTCATCTAGTCCAACCCCCTACATTCATGCTGTAGGATAGGGGAAAACGGAGATGTTTTGTTTCATTTCGAACCTGAATTTACTTCCTTGTGAATGTAGCCCTTCTGAGGATGCCTAAAATCAGACAATCTTCCTTTCAGCTAAGTGCTATATCGATTTAAACACCCAACAGTATACTGGAAATTTGCTCAGGAAAAACTGATTGCAAATATTTGTTAGGACTAGGCACAGCTGAAAAAATAGAGTGAGAAAAGGCGAATGAATTCAAGAAGGATAGAATGACTAAAAATTAAGACCCAAATAAAAAAGTTGAAAGTCCTCTGATGGAAGAAACTTCCGAGACAGTGTACTTCAACTGCACTGGAAAGCATCATGAAATTGTGCCAGCACTTCTTCGGTTAGTGGTGAGATCACTTTCTTCCCCAGAGGAAAATCAGATGAAATTTTCACTGTGGTAGTCTGTTGAATGAAACACTTTGACTAGTTTTTGTTTTGAACTTGTATTTGTGTGCAAATACATGATATAAGCAGAAAAAGGCATCAGAAGTAAAAATTTCAGTCAAACTGAGATTCTAAAAATGAAATAGTCTTCCACAACTTCAGTCATGTGCGGAGCTTTTAAAATGAAGTAAAAAATAGTATTTAAAAGTGAAGAGAAAGCCAACTGAGTGACGAGTGACATGACTGGGGTCATACTGGGTCTATCTTGCCCAATATCCAGTCTGACGGTTGCCAGCAGATGTCTGCAGAAGAGGCAGGATGAGTAAAGCATACAGTCACTTCCAGTCTTTCCAGTGGAAACACTGGCAGATGAGAGATTCATGGTTTGGGAACTTCCCACTTTGTAGTCAGTCACTGCTTTGCAAGGGAGTAATAGCAGGATGCTTTGGAATCTGAGTTGGTTAATTACTGTAAATTGGTTCAGATGGGCTTTGTTAACCAAATTCCTGCCTGGTGGAGGCTTAATGCACAAGCCTATGTGTGAAAAAGCTTCCCACTTGCAAAAAAATTACCCTCCTGCAGAGAATATCAGAGAAATAACTTCAATTCTGTGTTTTGTCCCCAAAACTAGCACTACTTTGAAAATTCTGAGACAAAACTATTTTTTGCAGTAGTAGTTTGTCAGATTAATATATGGTATATAATATATACTAATATATATTCTGTATTCACTGTTATGAAAGATGCCAGATAGGTTTGCTGGTAAATAGGCCATTTGAAAACTTAAGTTTTCCTTTATTCAGCCTGGGTGCAGATTAGCCATCAGTAAATGTGAAGTATTTAATAAAGGAATGCTGTAAGCTAACTGTAGGAAATTAGCCAGAAATAAAATGATACAGAGGAAGCCTGAACACTGTTAAAAACCATAGAAGCTATGAGTTTCCTTCATTGACAAGCTTTCCTCAATCAGCAGTTACAAGTATGTGAGCTTTGATTATCAGAATAAAAGAAATAACTGGTTTTAAATTTATATTGTACAAGCCTAGTTTGGCATATAGTCCCTTTAGTCACATATTTCATTAATTTAAATGTGTTAACTTACTGCCATTGAAGCTATATCCCATATATTCAAGTAACTGGCAAAATTTTGGGAAAGCTGACACACTATTATTTAACTGAAAAATATGGAAATGTCCATTTATTTCTAGAATCAGAATTCTGCAGGTTCAGTTGTGTGCCAGTAGGCCATTACTGTAGGCAAGTAGTTAATTAAGAATTCTTTTAATGGGCGGGAATATTCTGAGGTAGATGAGCTCACCTGCCTGGAGCTGGGGGAACAGTGAGAGTTCCCTTAGTATTATTAGTTACGTTATAAAATAAAATGATTTTCTTTGTCTTTCATTTAATCACTACCTGGTTTTAGTTTTCATGCTCTTAAAGAAGTCATTGGCTTACATTCAGTGTTCTCTACTCTGATGTTGCTACGTGTTGGTTCTTAGCAGTTGATTGGTAACACGTTTACAGATTATGGTAAGACTAAATTGAAATGATCATACACTACCAATGCATCTGGTAATTCTGTAAGAATTGAATTTTTGCAGCTAATCAATATGCATTTTCTCTGACACTTCACATTTAATGTGGGTGTTAGAGGCCTTCTAGTTTAGTTTTAAAACCAACTGCTTTTAGCTAGTTTTATCTGGGGCAGGCAGTGCTATATTTTCGATTTTAATGAGTCCTCAGACCAGTTTTTAATGGCCTGGCTTTTGCTCTGCCTTCATCAACTACCTTTTTTATCACTACTTTTTTTCCTCCCCATCCTTCTACTGTCTGACCCCTCAAATATTGTCAGGATATACTCAGACAGATGGATTTTCCTGCTTAAAGAACTATTTGTTTCCAAAACCTATAAGCCTGTCTCTGGGATGCTGTAATATTAAATTGAATGTTTTCCAAAGCTTCTATAAGGCATTTCATTTAAAACATGCCTATAAATCACAAACTGCAGTGGTTTGAAACTACATCCAGAAGTACCCACCAAATACTGCAGTATCTTTAGTTTAAAAGATGCAATTAGAGTGGAATTAATGATAACGCTGTCCTAGGAGGACGAGGTGAGTGGCTGATGTCAACAAAATCTCTCCAGTGCAGACAGAGGAACATTTTTTGCTTCATTAGCTGTGGTGAAAGGCAAGTTCCAGGCATAGAAAAGGGTCCCAGGAAAAAGGGAGTTTGTGTAGGGGATGGATCTGCATAGTGAGGTTGTCCAGAGTTTGTACTTGCTGTTAACACTAATGCTACAGTGAAATTATACCATTTTTTTTCGTCTGTGACACCTTTGCTGCACCTGCAGTCTAATGTGGGTGGGGTGTTTTAATGTGTCTCATCTTTGGGTGTTGTAAAAGAAGTCGTGTTTCTTGGGTGTGATGGATAGAAAAAACATGAAGACCAAACCTACTACTTTCTGTGACAATTTTGCCTTTTTTTAATGTTGTGGAAAGCTTAACTTGTACAACTTTCCCTCCCAGTAAAAAAAATCTAAAATATGTTTGTTTTTTCAGATTTGTTTTACAGTTCCTTTACTATTGTGGTAACAAATACATGTAATGAGTAGCAATATAGATACATGGCTGACAAATGGGTGTTTGAAATGGTTTCAAACGCAAAGAAATTTTGAGTCCAAACAAAGTGTTGCATATACTTGTGTCCAATAATGATGGTTCAATTCCAGTCCTGTTTATCTTGCAGTGTTTGAGAATGTTATTCAAATGCAGACGCTATTTCCTTCAAAATCTAAAACTTTAAATCAGAAATACTGGGAGGTTGGGAAATGTGTTAATGCATTTTGCTGCAAAACTCTGGAATTTTTTTTGCTGCTATGATGTTTTTTAATGGCGTATGACATGTTAGCACACCTGCTATGCTAGAGTGAAATAACTGAAAGTAGTGAAAGTGTTTCATTATTGAAAAAATAGACCTTAGTACTGATAAAAGCACTTTCTCATCTTGTCAGCATCTCATTCTGCTGTGCGTAGTATGCTGGGGGGATTTGGTGGTGGTGGGGATATTGTCGTTCTTATCAGATGGTGTTGACTCTAGTGCTCTTAATAGTTAGGTCATAGTAGTGAAACTGATCTTGTTTTTAGTAGTGTTAAGAAATAGTGTAAGAAGAACAGTTGATAATCCAAATACTCAGTTTGTAGTTCCATATGAAAATTGTCTCAAAGATGTTATCTGTATATTTGCATTTTCTATTGAAATTTAAATGTTTTACTTGGAGAAAGCAATAATTTTATTGACTTTTGTAAAACACAATTTCTAAGGATTTTTCCATCTCTGAGACTTTATTTCTTAAAGAAAAATCCATGTGGTGAGTCCTACTGATACAGCTACTAACGCTGTTGTTTCTCTAAGTTTATATATGTGTTGTAATTGCCCCCTTCTATATTCTGTATGGTAGACTGTTATACAGTCTGAATATATGTGAAAGAAGCAAGTAGATGCTGAGTACTACACTTCATAATTTTAAACAATTAGCACTCATTTATGAAGCAGGCATGGCTGCAATTGAAGCCCATGGGATGAAGAATGAGCTTCATGGGTGATGGGTGAAGGCTTGGTACTGTGAAATGAAAATGTTTAATTCACGTCTATGACTTTTCCATTTACTTTGATAAGAACTAGTATAAAATAGAGCTGAAAAATTATTCAGTTTGGATTGCCGATAATCAGATTTGATTCTAGAATTAACTCAATTGCCTGCAGTTTTCCCTTACCTGTGTAATTAATGCTGACTGAAGAATACTGACACTCAGTTTCAATTATACAAGTTAATCAGCACAAGTGCTGTTAAGATCAGACACTTTATCTAGATGTAGGATACATAATGACTCACTTTGACAGGATATTCACCTTCTAATCTTTGCCCCTTCTAAAAATAGTACAAGGGAGGAAGTACTTAAAGCTTTGAGTGGAAGACACTTCATGTTGTCTGAATTTTGTCCATCCTTTTCAGATACCAGGCCACTTCCTAGGTAATTTTTTCCTGCAACAGCTGTCAAACTTGAATTTGTATAGCTGCTGTGGTATATAGTAAAAATCTGTTAGCTGAATCTTTGAGGTGTGTTCCATTATATAGCCTCCTGCTCAGCTGCAGAGAACAACTGGTAAAATAAGTTTCACTTGCATTATCAAATGATTTCTGAAAACACAAGATGGTTTGGCTGGCTTGTATCTGCTTTGCTGCTTTATCACTCTAATATTGGTTATTCCATGAGTTTTAATGATATAATTAATTCACTACATGCTCTAAAATACTGAAGAAGTGGCCAGAATATTAAGTGAATCTGATTCTTATCAGTTTCTCAGCTTTTCAATCCCAAAGTGTGAAGCTAGTAATTACTTCAAATCCACAAAGATGATGAAAAAGGTCTATGGTTTTATCTAAAGTTAAGGGTAATGGAAACCTCCCACATCATGTCTTTCTTCTGTAGCATTAGGACAGTGTTCTAGGTGACTTTAAATTCCTGCTTGCTGGCTTTAGTAAGCATTCTGTAAATTTTAAAATACCTGAGTAACATATTAAGGAGCTCCTTATAAAATAAAGTACATCAGCACTGCTTCAAAGCATCTTCCAATGTGTTATTTGGTTAAATTACTGAAAAGGTTAAGTTAATATGAGTAATTATTGCTTGTAGGATAGGTAGGCTGTTTAATACCTATATTAATTGGGTTGCTAATTAACTTAACCACAGTACTGAGAAGCATTTTATTGACTTTTCTGTCAATGCTACCTAATTTCTTCCCAGTTATTCTGGTGAAGCAACTCTTCGAATGCAACTGTTCTGTGCCTTGTGGCTAGCATAGCAATTTTCAAAATGGCCTAAATAGATCAGGGAAAATTTATGAGGTAATAGTGATGATTTTATTTTATATGTAGTCTGCATGTAACTTTGTCATCAAGCTGAATGCTTGGAGATAGAGCTCTTTGAGCACTTGTGTAACTTGTTGCTTTGCTGTACCAAAGAGAACTATTATTGGCTCTGGGGGTTTCTGCTGAGGGAAGAACAGAGGGGCTCTGCATGAACATCTTCAACAGCTTCAGGACAGGAGCTTGGCTTCTTGACAGACCCTGCTGTTTTCACAGCAAGTGCAGGAGCAATTTGAGTGTAAACTGGTAACAGTGAAGTCCTATGGCTTTGAACTTCTATCTGTTGCTGCTTGTACCTGCTCTGTCCTGTCTGTCTCTACACATCAGCATTGCCTCGGTTCTCATATCTTTAATTACAGCAAATATTTGGCCTCTCAAAGCTGCCTGGACAGTGTGAAAGAGGGATTTAATCATTTTCTTTGGCCAGGAGGTGCAGCACCAATGGAGTGTAAATTGTTTGAAGTGGCAGAGTTAGTGCAGCTCCTCTTCAGGGAGCTTGTAATTGTTCCTCACCTGCAGCAGGAGATGGTTCTGGGACCTGAGCTTGCTGGGGGCCAGTTTCCAGGAGCTGGTTGGACCATGTTGTGTTTAACTGCTGCTATTTACAGTTCTAGACATTAAAGTATTTTCTATAGATGCTGTAGTAGAATTCTGTAAGAATGTAGGAAAAAGTCTATAATGAAGAACCTTTTGTGAACGGGAGGTTTGAAGGCAAAGTGAGTGTAGTTGACTGGTGAACCATAATGAGAAATAAAGGCTATGCATCATTAAACTATGGAGAAATGAACTGTGCAAAGATGGAAGTCATAAAAACACTCTTCTGTAAGAAAAACTAGGAAAGGAATAGGCATATAGTCTGACTCAGAGGTGCTCAGCACTTCCATCAGTCACTGTCAGAAAATCCTGCAGCTGCCTGTCATATCCTAATCTGAAGCCACCAGAGGCAGTAGAAAATGGACACATTATTGGCAGAAGGGCTTAGGCCTAGTTTTTAAAAAGTCAAAGAACACAGAATACAATAACCAGTGAGGTCTTCTGCTATGTGCTGCTTGTGAAATGCCTGGTGCGTTGCTGTATGATGAATGCAAGCGTGCATGCTTTCAGTGCTTAGAAATTAAGGGAACAATGTTCCTTTACTAAGTTCACCACATACCACAGTATCACTTCACGGTTTAGAAATGAAGGTGATCTGTCATCCCTCAGTCATAAGAAAAGCAAAATTGGAATCTTGAGCAACAGGTGTAAAGCAAACTCCGTGAAAGCACTTGCGTCACAATTTATGTGGTCAAAGAAGAACAGATGGAAAACGGCAAACAGCATAGGTGTGTTGCTAGATTTTTCTGATCTGAACAAAAGTTGTTCTTTCACTGCAAAAATGACATTTTAGGGCATTGGGAAGTTGTACTAAATAGAACCGAGAAGTGCTGTCAGAATTAAGTATTTTATATCACTGTAGAATAAAAAGCTATTAAGAAATAAATTTTATGTGTAAGGAAGATAGTAATTTTGCCACTATTGCCTCAAGAATGATTATCCTGTTTTCTCCTATTTCTAGGAACAGAGTAAGAGTCAGTTTAATGTAAATGATAAATGAGTTAAGGAGATGAATTAATAGAAGTTCTAATTCACATGAAAGCTATAGGTGATTCTGTAGAAAAATGCTTCTGTATCAGAAGTGCAAATAGCTGTACTTTCACATGGGATTTTGTTAAACACAATTCATCTGTATAAGGATAAACCAAAAGAAGAATTAGACCTTACTGCTGTGAGGGACTTGTCTTTCTGCAATATCTAGAATGTCTTTGAAGACACATTTTACAACCTGAACTGAGGTCAGTGAATAAGAAGTTAGTTTTCAAATAAATACTGGAATTGTTCGTCGACAGAATCTGTCATCTAAAAGATTTAATAAAACTAGAGGAAAAGAAAGGTATCAGTATAAGAACATCAATGAGAAAGACAGTACACACAAAGGGGGCTACAATGTTGTTGCAAAACTCTGTGCTACTACCCCTGAGGGTATAATGGAGCCTCTTCCATGCACAGGGGTCGAGTGTGAGCACACATCTTTGTACAGCTTCATGCAGAGCAACTATGGAAGCTGGAGAGGGAAGGCAGTTGTTCAGAAAATCCCAACTACCTCGCTGCATGCAGTTCCTTAGAGCGATCCAGCAAATGGAAGCATTGGCAAACATATGTGTTTATATGCATTGCTCTGCTTTTGTGGGGGTTCTGTAAAAGACAAATGCTGAAACCTTCTGATTACCGAAAAGGTGATTACAGGAAGACAAGGGGAGCACACTGAGCTTGAAAGCAGGTGAAGGCAGTTATTTCTACAGTCAACTTGAGCTGATAATGGAAATGTTCATGTAATACTAATCAGGATACTAGCTTCTGCTAATAGACAAGAAATGTACTTTTGAGGAAAGTATTTCTTAAATGTAATTGTCACTGATGTAATGCAGAATGTCTTGTTAAAATAGAAGAAAAAAACCATTAAATCTATTCCTTATGGAAAAAATATTTTTCCATTGCCTTTCCCTGATTTTAAATTTTTACAGGAACTTTGTAGAAAACCTGGCTTTTATAAATGTGACAAATTAGAATGACATTTGGTGTGGTTACATTGCTGCTGTTGTTCCAGTGCAGTAATTTCACCAAATACTGATTTTAATCAGCATGGACATATAGGAAAAAAATCCAGAGCAAATGAATAGTGATGCATAGCACATCACCTGTGTCTTACTTTTCATGTAAGCAGGCCCTGATTGGCACTTAAAATGTTAAGTTCTAATGGAATTGCTTTCAATTGCCTTAATGTATTAAACTATTTTACTGTGGCTGCAAATTTACTGATGTCATTTTGTGGTACGCTGTACTTGTCTAGCAAAACTAGGATTAGAATGGCTGAACACTTCACTTCTATGAAGTCAGTTTGGTTTGACAGGTCCATAATTCCTGTCTGTTTGCAAACAGCTCTAAGTTTACCTTAATGAAGTTAAGTTTACCTTAATGAAGTTAAACTTGTTAATCTTTACAACTGAAATGGGCAATGCATGTTAAATCTCTGGAAGGCAATATTGGCCAAAACGCTTTTCAGTCTCACTTTCAGTTGAAGTACTCTATTTAGCTAGTGCTGTAGTACTATTTCAGGGAGAGAAGAGCTAGCGTGTCAAAAATTCTGTTATAGGACTGCTTATGCCCAACTTAGTCAACCTTTACAAAGTTTATATATGAATGTACAGTCTATATTTTATATAGTATTTTACTGGAAGGCTGTTTTCAGCAAAAATTACCTTCACGTGTATACTTTGAGTGTGAAATCAATTGGCAGAAACTGATTTGCCAGTGAAAAAGAAATGCAGTCAATATTTGCAAAACACATTTGAATGTAAATCGATTTAGACTTAATCTGCAGTTTTACATCCAGACTTTCTCCCTCCGAATGGACTGAAATGTTTTATCAATGCTTAATACTGTTAGTGCATCTCAGCATATAAATGTTTTGCCATCTTAAATACATTGACTGCTGTTGTCCCTCTGGAGTTGCATGCTGCTGTGTGTATTTATCATAATGTTTTACTTGTCTGCCTATTTATTTTATAGGCTTAATCTGCTTGCCCTCTGGGCACATGGTATTCTACCAACAACTGTGTTGGTGGAAGAGTGGGGCTTGCTCCTGTTTTAACACCTGATACCCTGTAAAAGATCACTAACTCAGGTCTGCCAGCTTGAGCTGCTTGTGTAACTCTTTATTTCAGGCAAAAGAAGCTAGTTTAAAGTCTGTAAACAGTGGTCTTTGTTCCTGGCTCATTTTGACTGAAATGACATGAAGAACATCTTTGGGATACAGTTACTGGTATATAGCCCAGAGAGGCTGCTACTTGCACAGGTAGTGTGGATGGAGACATTTTGCTTTCAGCTTTAGAAAGTATAGTCTTTGGAGCAAACATGGGCAAGCAGCACCTATATGAGGTCTCTCAGTAAACACCTTACTCAAAATGGCAACTCAAGTAAAGCTATGACTGATACAGTGTTATGGCAGTCATGTTTAAGCATTCCCCACCGACATCAGTGTAGTGTTACTCACAAATATTAATGTCAATCTCACTTTAAAATGTAGGTCATGACTCCAAACATACATTAAATGTTAATGTTCTGATAAAAAGGAGCCTGTGGTTATCTTTCTCAAAATGATTCGTAGGCAAATAAGATATGTTAAAAGCATAACACTTTTAATGCACTCAGATGATTGGAACAGCTTATAATGCTGTTCCTGCAGAGATAAAATACAAAATAAAATTATAACTAATGTGCCCATAAATTTGTATGACAAAGATTGTCCCCAACAGTAGGTATAACGAAAAAACATCTAAAAGAATGTAAAGACTTTCTATTACTTCAGTGGGCTAAGTATAAATTTTGATGTAGCTTTATTTTCATTTGTTTTATGTTGGTGAAGACAGTGTAAAGGGACTCAGGAGAACAGTATAAATGATGTGTGGTGCCTTTTTTGGCTTGGGAAGAGTTAGGGTAGAAATGCTATACAGCATAGTTCTGTCTGTAGGGTAGTTTGGCCAAATAATGTTGATTGTAAAAATATGTTAAATGGCTCCTGAAACTGGGTTAGACTGCACATGTTGGAAGAATGCTTGAGGTGCTGGTGGAGACTTTGCGTCTTTAACTTTGGATTCATGTCATATGGTTCATTTGTCTAGCTCTGTGATTCTTTCAAGTTCCTGGTTCCATGCAATATGATCCCATGTGGTAGAAGTGTAGTATTTCGTTGCTCAAAACTAGAAGATTTATAGCCAGGAACAAAAAATGAATTACAGACTTTATAACTTCCGTGCATCACTACGGACTGAGGTGGTCTTCCTGTAACCTAGTAAAACACCATTAAGTGGATGGGTTTTCATTCTGTGTAGCCCTGTGATACAGCTAATGAATATAGTATTGTTCTAGTTAACAATAAATGTTAATAACCTCTCTTCCTGAAATACTGTACCAGTGAGTATTTAGTCGACTTTATTGGCAAAATCAGGCTGTGTGGTGGGAGAGCTGATTCCTGGCAATATACTGGTTTTTCCATTTAATTGCCCGGTCAAACACTCAGTGTTATGACTGTTACAGCAGACATGTCAGAGTTAATTAGGAAACAATTGCTAGAATTTCTTCCATCAAACTGTGCTGCATTATCTATCCAAATGCTGTGCCTAAAGGCAAAATAATTCATATATAAAATAAGCTGTACGAAGAGCTGCATGAAAATGTTTACCTTGTAACATTGGATGTTAGAAAAAAAATTTGCCAGAAGTTTTAGCTAGTATTTAAACTTTAGATGGTCACGACTGGAAAGGGGGAAATTGCATATACTACTTTTCAGAATGTTGTTTTATTTTCAATTTTCAAAGATCTATAAGCAAACATTTGAAAAAAGAGATAATGATCTTTCTCTTCAGGTTTGGAATGCAATGTAGAAGGAGGGTTTGGTAGGCATGTAGATTAAAACATATCAGATTAAATACACTTGCATGGATTTCTTCACAAATGGTTAAAATGCTCAGGCCTAGCTGGGCTGCTCCAAAAACTAGCAGAAGGCTTGTCCAGTATGTGACTGCTCACTGTATATAGGCTTTCAGCTTTCGTTCCTAGTGCTTTCTCAAGTACACTGGTGATATTTAGAGATGTTAAGATTATTATTCCAAAATCTTCATATCAAAAAATATTGAATAATATTTGTCATGGCAGATGAAATTTTTTACATTGCAATTTAATTGTGACTTCAGGAACAGCTATTGGCAGAAGGAGATGCATATGTTTTGGCACCTTTCTGGTAGACACTGAGCCCTGTTTTTTCTTTCCTTCCTCCTCACTGTGTGGAAGGAGCAGTAACAGGGAGCTGCTGTTGGTCTGTAGTGGCATTGTTGTGATGTGCTCTGCTCCATCACAGCTGTGTTCTTGGT
>Ga0065711_1028175_pt1:40000-43155 | contig 43155 bp, 32 predicted proteins | sample Hoacrofraction12_FD_59098 | JGI IMG/M metagenome (GOLD analysis project Ga0065711, IMG submission 59098) | Hoatzin crop microbial communities from Cojedes, Venezuela - Epithelial fraction 12 v2 (version 2) | ecosystem: Host-associated > Birds > Digestive system > Esophagus > Crop... | reverse complement strand
TTCCCGTGCCCCGTTCCCCCAGGCCCCCCCCCCCCATCCTCACCTGCTCCCACGCACATTGGCCCTTCCCAAGCAACCTGGCCAGGGCAGTACTTTTGTGTTTGCACAAAAAAGGTGAGCAATTACCAGGCCACACCTCCTCATACAGCTTCTCATGCCTCTAAAGTTTCTAAAACTCTGAGTATCAGGTTCCTGAAATCACTGCTGTCCAGGAGGGAGGCGTTGCACAGGCTCTGGGGGTTTTTCTGTCAAGTCAGAGGAGTTGGGCTTCTGCACTCTGTATGCTATTTTTGGACTATCATGTTATTCATACTGCTGTCTTCACCTTCCAGCCCAGCTTTTAAAGAATATTTCAGTTTTAAGGAGTATCTATGTTTTTAGGGGCATTAACTGTGGTGCTTTTTGGCTGCCTTTCAGTGTAATGCTATGTCAGGGCTTGCTTGCTTGCTTTACTTCTATGTTTTTATCAGCGTTTTAATGCAAATAGGCACTTTCCCAGTAAAAGCAGTCAGCATCTGGTTTTCCATCTCTCTGAACCCAGCAGTGTCGCTGCTCCAAGACTCAGCTGGTTGGAAACGTATAGACAGCAACCACTTACATTCAGCACGTCTAACGTCATCTGGGACTGAAACCCACAACACTGGTGATGCATAGAGAGAGATATTCAGTCGCATCAAAGCTATTTGCTAATTGCAGACACTTCATTCTTGTTTAATGTTTCATGTGCAAGATTAGTTGGTTGATTTAATTGGTTCAGCAAAACTTCTGTTTTAAGGAAAAACGTTAGTTAAGACATGATGTATTCCCTTATGGAAAATTCCCATAAAACCAAATATATCAGAAGTCAGTTTGTGCTTTGTAATTCTGTATTTAATTCTGTAGTCAGTTTGCCTACAGAATTGAATAGAAACCTACACTTTCCTATCAGAAAGTCTACCATTTGATAGCAATCCAGGAAGGTATTAAATCTTGCGGGAGTGTTATAGATGCAAAAATCATAGGGTAGGGTTATAATTGTCTTTTAAAGTCTGTTTTAGTAGGGTTTGTAATTTATGAATGGGTTTGTAATAGAAATAGATACAGAAGAGGAACAAAATGAATAAAAAGGAAGGTCAGGGTGAAATGCATATAGTTCTTATCCATATATGTCCAAGCCTCCATATCTACATGAATATATTGACTCTATGTGCAAATGTATCTGTTTGTATGTGTAACTGTGACACACGTATAATGTAAACATTTACACTATGTGTGTACATGTATATTCCTATATTTATATTTATATTTACACACAACCTAAAACCTGCTAGTACAATACACATTGCGCAGGAGGTTAAGTCAGGCACCTCTCAGTGACTCAGTATTTCACCAGAAAACACCCCAAATCTTAGCCAAGCTTCCCGGCAGCAGCACAGCAGTGCTGCCCATAGTGCCTCCAGGGGAGAGCCAAATTTCCCATCCTGGTCCCATGTGAGAGAGGATGAGCAATTTGATCCCAACACAGCAGTCGACCTTGTGCGCCAAAACCCACAGCTTAACTGCCCTAAAATGTTTGGGAATCTCCATGATGAATTTTTTCCTGAAAATATTCAAGACCTTTTGAACGCAGTTTGCTGCTCAAGGAACATCTTTGAAGCCCAAACCCTCTGTATGTTTGCATGTCTATATGCAAAAATATTAAAATTTTGGGTGCATGGACCACCAAAAGTTTGTTTAGCTTGAAGCTAGAAATTTGTTTTGCTTAGAATTTAGTCTCTTGATACTTGGCTGATCTCTTTGTACTGGCTTTTATCTTAATTGCTTTTTAAACTATAATTATGGTGCTACATCCACATGGCTAGAACATCACTGTAGTTTAAGTTGAGCATGTTTCTATCATAACTTCTGTTTTTAAGTGGTTCTTTTTTTTAATTCAGACATAAAATTTACATACTGCAGCCATGAAACTTAGCAAACAAAGTCTAAGTCAGGGAGAAAATCCTTTTTTACAGTATGTGAGAAAATAAAACAGTTTGCTGAATATTAAACTAGAGGGAAAGCCAAAAATTAGTTGCCTCTGATGCTGCAATTATGAAAGAGGAAAAATACTCCATTTAAATATTCAGCTGAAATTTTGCATGCCATTACCCCATAAATAGTCACATGTACAAGCATTTTAATGTGTGTATACCAAAGCCATATTGACACTGCAGACTATCATTACTCCTTCAGGAAATGTCACGGGCTTTCCTTGCTTATTTAAACGAGCTGTAAATTTCGAATTCTTTCAGCCAGTTGGTTTTAATAAGGTATCGCTCAGTTATTCACATTTAAAGCATTCTCTAAACATCTATTTGAAGACTAAACCACATCACTCCACTAGGCCAGTAACACAGCCCAGCTTTTAAAAAGTCCATGTAGGGCTGTTAGCATGGTGTCCTACCAACCCTAATCCTTCTCTCTGCAGAAACACTTCTTCTTTTTCTTTCAAGACTAACATGTGGGGGGGGAGGAAAGCAAGCCACTGTTCTGTGACATCCCTATTTCCACACACATATACGTAAATAACATTAGGACTGTGACCGGAGTGGATGAAAGAGGGAAGCAGCGCTTATCACCTGCCCACTTCATCCTCTGTTATCAGTCTCGCTGGTGCGTATGCCATACGATTTCTGCAGAGGTCTGGGGGTAAAGGGAGGTTTATCCATCTATAGGGCTCAGGGGGGGTTTCTTACCACCTTGCTATGAGAGAATAATGCGATATTATGCAAAACATAATGCAGTGTCTGACCTGGTGTCGAGCAGATCCTCTACATACAAGCATAGTTAATATTGCATTTCCATGGGTCGGCGTGCGCCTGCCGCAGTTTTACTGAAAAAGGGAGACGTCGTGTCGTCTTAGGAGCCAGATTAGTTTTGAGCAAACAAAAGCTATTCTTATTTTTAGTCTTCTCACTGCGCTAATTTAAGGTCATTCTACGAGGTCCAAAGGTTACAGATGAGCTCCCTGGTAGAGCATTTTTTTGCTTAAACCATGCAAAAAAGAAATGACAATAAACATTGCGGAATCCAGAAATGAACGAGAAAACTCTTGTTGTGCACAATCTGTTCAGAGTGAGATGGGAACAAATCCATCACAGCTTTGTTCTCCTTCCATCAGAAAATTACTCTGAGCA
>Ga0065711_1028175_pt1:0-35000 | contig 43155 bp, 32 predicted proteins | sample Hoacrofraction12_FD_59098 | JGI IMG/M metagenome (GOLD analysis project Ga0065711, IMG submission 59098) | Hoatzin crop microbial communities from Cojedes, Venezuela - Epithelial fraction 12 v2 (version 2) | ecosystem: Host-associated > Birds > Digestive system > Esophagus > Crop... | reverse complement strand
TTTGCCCAACGTAAAGAAGAACAATTACAGAATTACAGAGCGGGATTACTTCTGAAGGGAAAAAAAAAACAACATTGCTTGTATTCTCAGTGGCTATTCTGTTTGACTTCATCATTACGAAAAGTATTCAGAGTGACTAAAGGGTGAAGAGTGGAGGAGTGTGTTTTCTTTTCGATATGATAGCTGCATTCAAGTTATTCTTTCCTTTACAATAGATTTTACCTAGCTTTATCTTCATAGGAAGCTGCTTTCAGTTGAAAAGAAGAAGTGAATAGGAGTGTCATGACATAGGATTAACAGTACAACCGGATAGCAAATCAAATGTTTGAGATGAAAAAATGTAGAATGTGACATGCATCAGGAGAACGAACCGGCAGCGTTTCACCGAGATGAGTGAACAGATAACGTCTAATTATCTGCGGAGGTGCTTGAGACCTGGACTTTAATTCAACTTCCAGAAACACACGGCCCATTTTAACCAGTCAATCTCTGCAATGAATCTAATCACAATGTAAAACATTCCCAGGAACGGCAGGCCTTAGGAGTGCTAATTACAGATGAAACTAGCCTAAGCCGTAAGAAAAATAAAAGAAGACATAAAGGAAAGGCACCGTGTTTCAGCTGGACCTGCAATTCCAATTCAGAGCGAGCAACGCAAATAAAATAAGAGGTCCAACAAGTGCCACAATTTAAGAACGAGCAAAATTAAGATTTAAAGTCTTCTATATTTTGTTATTTGACAAGTGCTTAATAGCTTTAGAGTAACCAGGAATGGTGACCTCTTGCTCTGATCAGCAGTATCTGTCAGAAAACACGTATTGCCATCGGATTCTTCTGCAACATGGCACTACTGTCACAGCAATGAACCTGCACCAAAGATGAATGCATTCGATCCTGCTATATGATTTGAATGTTTGTGACTCTGTACTTCTGGTTTCAATTCACTGTAGAGAGCAACTTGCAATACTTTTAACAGGCTCTAATCTCTCTGGTTTCAGTTTGAGACCAAGAGGCATTTCATATCATCAGCAGTGGATTTATATTGTATGCTTAGAAAACAGAAATGGATTTCCAGGGGGTTTAATTTATCAATATCTGGTCTTTATGGGAAACTTTAGTTTGCATAGGAAAAGGGGTTAATAGAAGGTTTAAATGATGTCTCTAATATTTCCTGAAAACTTTGTACAAAAATATTCTATGCCACAAAAAGCCCATTAAATATTCAAACTTTAATATACATTCCTCAGTAACAAATGTACAGTTAGATAACACATAAAGAATTATGAATGACTAATTATATTTTGCATATTTACAGCAAAGACAATTAGCAAATAGCTTTTATATGCAAAATAAATGAAAAAGTAATTAAGATGCACTAACTAGAGCAGCAATATCAAGTCTGTTGTCTTGTGATTCATTCCTAACAAACATAATAATTATGCATTCATTGTCATATAATTAAAACAGCTCTGTCCTTTAGAAAACTGGTTATTTACTGTATAATAACCTGAAGAGTGGCAGAAGTTCCTCATAATGGTGAGAAGGATAATTAAATATTTCTTCCTGGTGTCTGCTCACTTAGCTGAGTTTATTATCTTAAACTTGTGCCAGAAAATATTTCCTCTGCAGTTCCAAAAGCTCACCTCTTCACCCCGGGAAAGTTATGCCTTTGCCATGACCCACTGCCAAGCTTCCCTGGGCACTGCCAAAATGGGTACAGCATTAAAACCCATCCCAGGATGAGACAGCCTAGGGAGGATGGGGACACTCTGGTTAGAGCCTGAGGGTCCCTTCTCCTCCATGCTATGACCTTGGTTGAACATCTTCAGTGTCAGTGCTGGAGATGGCCACATGTTCCATTTTGTGCCTAAACAGCATCCACTGACAGGAATGTGTGGGCAGACCTACATCCCTGTATGACCAGGGACTTTTTTTTTTTGTCCCACACCTCAGCTCCCCAGCTGTCACGGGTATCATCACACCTCCACTCTCTGCCTTCTCCTGTTCCCTTTATTTCCCAGCTCTTACTGTATCTCAGTAAAACATCATAAATTGTCCAGTCTCAACCAGAACCCTTAATCACTACTGAACAGAATAGTAATATCCAGTACCGTAAGCTGTCTTTATAACACTAATATCTTCAAGCACTTTTTTTTGTCTCAAAATTCTGTTTTCCCATAAATTACAGAACCTGCCGAGCTGCAGCGGAGGAAAGACAATGTAATTGCTTGGCTGCACGTACGGCTGGCCTGGATCAGTAATCGGATTTCGAGGGACTCAGTAGGTAAGGAGCAGGGCAGAGGGAGCCAGGTTCACCTGCACAAGCTGGGACAGACGGACTTAGCTCATGCTGCCAGACAGACCTCATCCTCCTCTCCAAGCCCTTGACATTGGTTCTTGCTCCTGTCCCAGTCGCTCACCTTGCCATGAAGGGAAGCAGTAACCATACCTTTTAATGTTTCTCTACCAGATGGTCTTTCCGTTTATTATTTTGGGCAAAACCGAGCAGGTTTTGCTAGTGGAAGGAGAATTCCCAGGTGTGAAGGGATCTATGCAAGAGGACCATGGGCAGAAGGACTCAGGATCAGCCTCACATAACCCCATGCAGATGGATCCAGGATGGCTTTTATTGTCTTCAGTCTGCAGCACCTCACCCCATTGCTAGGACTATTTGGGGTATCCTTATATTCACCCTGGAGGGACGGGTCAGCTAGACCCTGCTGCAATATGCACAGAAGGAAAGAAAGCAGAGGACCGCGGCTCCCAGCCACACTGGAAATAGCACCTTGCTTTTCACGCAGTACCCTCCAGAAGGCAGGGGATTTCTGCACAAATTTCTTAATACTCCAGAGAGGACAAAAATTTTAGTCCCTTTGGGCTTTGTTACACAATTCATTTACTCAGACGTTCTCATCAGGCTGACCTGTTGCTTAGGTGGATTTCTCAACAGCTCTGTCTTTCTCTGTTACCCCTTCGAACCGATCTTAAGCATGATTTGTACTTCTGCTGAGAGAACAGGGTTTACTTGCTTCTTGCAGAGCCAATACCTAGCCCATCACTTAAATCAGATAAGGATGGAGGGCAAAGAAGTGTAAGTATAAGTAATTCAGCTGTGATCTCTTTGAGATCCTGACTCATTTTCCAGGTCCTGCAAACCATCTCCACTGCATATAGAGGAACGGGGAGCATTAGCCACACTATGGGGAGTATTAGCCATCCTACAGGCTGCAGTAGCCATCCTGTGGGGAGTATTAGCCGTTCTCTGGGGAGTATTAGCCACCCTATGGGAAGCGTGAGCTCCCCAGAGCCTACAAGATGTCAGGATATAGCGGTTCTGTGCCCAGCTCAACACAGAGCTGCCAGGATGACAGACTTAACCTCCCTCTGTCCCTGTTTACCCAAACTAAGAAGATTGTAAGGCTTAGTTAGTGTTTGTAAGTGCCTCAGGGTTCTTATATGATAGGTGTTATGTACATGCAAGTGTATTATAATACATGTCATAAGAAGAATTAATAAACCATAATGTATTAATTTAAAGGCAGCAGACATTTGTTCATGCTAGCCTTTCTAGCTGATTCTTTACAGGCACACAGAAAATGACATTTCAGTTAAAATCAGGTTAAAGGAAAAGAATGCATTAAATCACAACTGGATACCGAGTCAGTAAATATCAATTACATAAAACAAGTCACCAATAAGATCTTTGATAAAATCAGGTGTTAAGGAAAGGACACTTGGAGAGAAATGTGAGACACGCATTCATTTCAGAAGTTATGCCACTCTTTTTGGAAACCAGGTTTTTGTTCTGGGCACTTCTATTTTCTGTATGTCGTTTCTAAATACTGGGGACCCCAGCAGCAGCTGGGCACAAAACCAGAAGGATGGCCCTTTTACCTCAGAACTTTGATGGAGGACAATGTGAGCCCCCAGGAAAGAACCAGGAGGTCCTTTACGACCTTATCTGAAATTAGGGTGAGAGTCAAAAGCTCTTTAAGCATTCCCAAGCATAGAGGCATCCATGTGTTTGAATTACTGGGAGAAAGTAAAGGACGCACAAAGCAGGGTGGGTGGGCAATGCATTCGTAGCTAGTCCTAGATCTGTTAAATGAGGGATGTCACTGAAGTAACACTGGCTGTGAGAAGTAGGATGGACCGAAATTTGGCTGTGGCCTGGATTCAGGAAGGTGGTGATGTACAAGCAGAGCTTCTAGTGCTGGAGTATCCCGTGGAGAGCTCTGGGACCTCGCTGGTTCTTACAGAGGCATGGGCATGTCCTTGAAGACATTCTCAAACAGGAGCCACGAGGCCAAGCCATCAATAAAACAGGAGTGCTCACATTTAAAGTGTTTTGCACATCCAATCCAAACCCACAACAAGCTCTCCTGAAAGCAGAGCTACTGAAATCAAAACGCTATCTCTTCTTTGGCAATGAGCTGCTGCACCTGAAGCAGAGGAGATGCAGCAAGGCCAGCTCCATACTCCAGCTTTGTGTTGAATCTTAGATTGGCAGTTGGTTTCTTCTACCTTTCCAAGGTGTTGCAATCCCTGCGTTTCTCCTTCTGCTGCAGAAGTCATCCCCGGCCACGTCCCCCTGGGCACAACCTCAGCTTGGCAATGGGCCAGCAGCTGGGATTTACCTACAGTGTAGGTATATATATCCCTATTTATGGGTAGGGATAAGAGGCCCTTGGTAAAAGAATAAAATGAGCTCTTTCTCTCTCTCTGCACAAAAGAAAGAGAGTAAATAAAATTCCAGCAGCTACAAACTGGTGACATTATACTGTCATAATCCAGAAATGAACATTGATTCTGAAGAAGTCGCTTCTTCAAACTTTAACGCAACAATTAAGTATTCCATTGTCATGGCTCAATTAAATGGTATGGCCTGAGAAAATTGGGGATTGTAAAGTGAGGATGGAATGTGCTTTGATCCTCTTTCCAGGGTTATTGTTTCATTAATAAATGAACATGTCATTTGTCTCACCAGAGGGAGCTCCTGCCCTCCAGGCTTTTTCCCTTTTTTGTTCAGGTTTTATAAAGATGAATTTCCAGTGCTCTGAAATACCATGGATTAGTAGTTAAGCCTGACAGCACTTCGGGGAGTAGTGGGCTTAAAGTGCCTCACACAGGTCTCCAAAGCACTTGTTTACTAATAGAGGAAATCAGCGACCGTCTGCAGCTGCTGATATCGCATTACCATTTGGAAAGACAGTAGCTGAGATAACAAATCACACAGTTTTAATAATTACTCCTGCATTCCAGTTTTTTGTTTCCTGCGTAACAGCAAAGGCTGGATTCCTTCCAAATAAACAGATAAAAACAGTATGGAACTTTTATCTTTTAATGATAATGACAACACATCATGTTTCACTAAAAGTTTCCTGCTGGATTTTTTTCTGATTTCTAGAGTTCCAATAAAATGTAATTATACTTTATAATTCTACTCTTTTAATCTTCACTTCAAAAACTATTCACAGTTAGCAAGTTTGCTAGGCACGGAGAGGGGGTGAGGAGCAGAAGCGGACTTCCCCCACGTCGGGCTGTTCATAAATTCTGTCTGGGGGTAAACCTGTCACTGAAACAGCACAAACTGAGCTGCTTTGCATTCAAATTAATACCTAGTTTAATTTGAATATAAAATAGCTCCATTTATGTGGTTATTAAGAAAAAGTAACAAAACCATTTGGTGATGAATGGATGTGTAAGATAGGATACACTTGCAACCAATTTCTTTTCCGTTCTAGGGGTTTTTTTTCTTCTTTTTTTAATCCTTTGGATGCCCCGATATCAGGATGTTTTCATATCAGTAGAGAAGGTTTTAAAATGAAACAATACCTATCAAGTCTGAACGGTTAGTATATACACTGGGAGTCAAAAAGTTCCCATTATCCCAATACCAAATTAGACTTCACGGGTTTTGTTTGAGTGCATCTTCCCATCTTGTCCTTTGCTACTCTCTGAGAAAAGCCAGCAATTTCATGAACAACTGTTCTTCCTAAATAATTTCATGGACTTATTTAGGAGAGCAGAGAGGAGGAGGATGAGAGAGATACGGCAATTATACCTTCCTCTTCCAACTCAAAATGTCCAGCCTGAAAGGTAAGGTAAACTTTTCTCACAGCTTTTAGTTTGCTTACCACCAGCCCATGTTCCACTGGGTGATTAAAGAAAGCTTTTTTAAAGCATTACTTCAGAATGATCTTAATTGGTGCAAGGTTGAGCCCTTTCTAGGAGGGGAGGGAAAAGGTTGAATAGCCTTTTCAAGTCACATGAAAGTTTCTAGGATGAATGTACGATAATTAGATTAATAAGTAGCTTAATTTATCACAGCTAAGGATTTCAACAGCCACACATTAGAGCAAGAAAAAAAAGATTAGTGTGATTCCAGTTTGTAAAAAATTGTACTGAAACTTGATTAACCTTAAATACAAAGTGCCTTTCTTTTTGTGTGTAAATTCGGTAGTTAAGGGGAAAAAAAAAAACCACTAAAATAATCAGAAAAGTCCTGTTCTGTTCTTTTGTGTTCCCTAGCTAATGAGAGATATCGGGGTTGTACAAAACAACTTTTCCCTGCGAGGTTATTCTTCCCAGAGCACGGATTTCAATGAAATCTGCAATCCCTACTACTGCTGTGGACCCCGAAGATCTGTGTGAGGCGTGAGGTAATGTATACAGGGGTTAAAAATACCTCCAGCATCGGCCATTTTCATTTTAAACTAAAAGAAAATGAAAATAGGTGAAATGTATCTTCAAGTATAAGGCAAAGTTATAGTCACCTTAGTCCCGGCAACAAAAAAGGAAAGAACAGGAGCCTGTGTGCCAGGGAGAGGTGTGGGAAGAAACTGTAGCCAGAGCTAAGGCACAGTGTGCAATTAGGGACGACAATTAGCCATGCAATATTCACTCACGCCGAGCACCACGTCTACAACTCGGCATCATCCCCACAGCGCTCTCCGTCACTGGTACCAGCCTAAAATCAAATGTGGCAAACGCGGGAGCAGAGCAGCAACTCTGTGCAAAAAAACCTCCCTCACTGATGGGAGAAGCGTGTAAAACACTGCCAGACCATCCAGCTTTTCCCTCGCCACCGTCTCGGCTTCCTTACAGGACAATCCCTTCATAGGGAGTGAAATGTGCTGTGCTTTTTGATGTTGCCATCCACCGCCGAGGTTGCTTTCGGTGGTGTCATTATTTATCAGCGCTAACGTCAGATTCCATTAATCTAACTCCTTTAACGCCTGGATCACGGCAGACAAAAATTCCCAGTGCTTTTTATTAAGGCGGCTGGCACCGGGGCTAGCAAAGCCCGCGGAAAGGTCTGGAGGACGGTGGTATGGTTCCTGTCAATGCTCAACAGCCATCGTCATTATGAGGAAGCCTAATGCAAACCCAGCGGTAGCGAGATGCGAGGTGCTGGGTTTGTGACTCCCTGTCCCGCATCTCTCTTTGAAAGGGGATGAGAAAGGGGAAGGTTGGTTCATACTCACAGGAAACTGCAAATGAAACTGCTCAGAGCCTAAAAACCAAAAAAAGATAATTAAAAAAATTTCTAAAATATAAAAAAACAGTAATGAAATGAGCAAGGATGACGGTTTCTTTACTTTTCTCTCACCCTTAAGAGATGATACTAAGAGTGCTAATGAAAGGGAGTGTAATTATAGCCCAGATAGCGCATATTGCACACGCCGTAACGTCAGAAAGGTTAACTCTGGCAACGAGAGATCACACAAATCAAAGTGGCTGAGGGCACTCATGCATCGGCCTGTTTGATAAGATTGATAACTGTAACCAGTAGCTTAGGAGAATCGATTTCCACTGCCGGGGATCTCTCTGGATGCTCTCATCTTTTCTTCTATTTATATGAAAGTGAAGCTTTAAAGATGTTTTATCATCTAATGGCAAATATGACACACAGTTACAAATGGAATATTTTTTTAATCTCGGAATGGAAAATTTAAACGGGGCAGTGATTCGCTTTAATTATGTATCTTGAACAAATTTGAAGAGATGAGAAGAAACTTGTTTTTCAGCCCACTGAACCCAAGTGCTTGCCTGTAATCTAAAATGGATATCTAATTATTGTTTAACATTATTTATTTAGGAGGAGTTACGACCTCTAATTTGCCTTTAAATGATTAATTTATTGTTTAAATAAAGCTCCTTTTATTTAATAATGTTTTCTTTAACCAATCTTCAGGAATGTCAATAAACTCTTTGTTTAACCTTCTTAAAGGAAACATTTTCTCAGCTCTGAGACAATTATGAATTACCAAAACCCGTATAGAAAAATGAGCTAAGTAATTATCTAATATTATTGCAGTGTGCTTAAGAAAAGAATATTCCACACCTAATAACATAAAGCAGGAGAGAGGAAACAAGATATTCCAAATATTGAGCATTTTAAGCAGTCTGCCTCTTTTTGAGGCGATAAGGCAGCACAGAAATACCCCAAAATACTAATAGCTTGGCTGAATAAGCTCCTCCACTTCTATTAGCATCCTGAAGTGGTACTTGGTTCGGGTCCCAAGCACAAACCGAGCAGCACAAATCCCCCCCCTCCATATGCAGATAGATGGTCAGATGAAATGCGGGTGCCCTCGCCCTGTCCCTAACCCTCAGCAGGGCACCCTTACCTGTGGCCAGGTTGACTTTGCACCACCGCTGTCCTCCCTCAATGTCCAGGACCAGAGGGGATGAGCTCAGACATGGAGGCAAGTGAGCACCAGTCACTGCCCCAAAACTCTGCTCTGGACCTTTGGCTATTTTCTGAAGCTGGCTGTCACGTGCAGATACAATGGCACATATATCTCACATCATAGTATGTACTGGCCACCGATTTTGAAAGCAACTTCCTTTTGGGAGTCCAAGTGTAACTGCTATGTACTAGCTATTAAGCACCATTTCTACATAATAAATTGTGTTTGTGATAATAAGTATGCTTTCTTGGTATTGCTTAGATGCTCCGTACATTGCTCAAAAGTACACTGGAGCTGGGAAGATCACAGGAAATAATAGGCAGTGCAAACAGAGGCAAACTGATATCCAAGAGGCCAGAATGTGTCAGGAGGCAAGCAGTGGAGAAGGAAGAGGCGAGGCAGAGCTTCTAGCAGGAGTAAGATGAAACAGAAAAGCCTGGAGTGAGAGAAAGCAGTGCGAAGGAGCAAGGAGAGAGACTTTAGAGGCTGCAAAAATATCCAAGGAATGAGATTTGCACAGTCACAGAAATGTTGAGGTTGGCAGGGTCATCCAAGAGCAGCTCAGGCCAGCTACAGCAGGCTCCCCAAGACCATGTCCAGCCTGGTTTTGAATAGCTCCATGGACAGAGACTCACCCTCAACCACCCTCATGGCAAAAAAGTTTTCTGATGTTCAGATTGAGTTTCCTATGGTCATGCATGTTGTGAGGTCCCAGTCTTGGTCTTCTCTTATTATTGACCCAAAAGCTCATTACAGTCATCGCAGAATGTCGCCCACAAATGAACACAAGGCAGGTTCATTGTTATAGTGGAAGCAAAGCCTGAAAGCTGCTCAGGGGTGGTGGGAGAACAAAGGGATGGAAACACCTGTCTCCTGAAGGTGTGGTCTCAAGAAATGTCTGAAGTGGGAAAAGAAAGGATGGGTAGATGGGCCACAAACAGGGAAGGGGATAAAATTGCATCTAGCTCTCAGAAGAGACCAACAAATGCTAAAAGAAGATGTGAGTCCCTGCTGAGCATTAGTAGCAAAGCTACAGGAGGGACTGTCTAAGAAATGTATGGCCTTCCCTGAACCACACTGGTTACTGTCTGGAGCTCAGGTGGTGGAGGTCTGAACAAGACCTGTGATAATTTCTAACTCGGGAAATGTACTGCCTTTATTGTAGGCAGAGATGAGAGGGCCCTCACATTCAAAGCTGCACTCTTGTACGGCAAAAGCAGCAGCAGAGCATGGGGATTTTCCGTGCAATTACCCCTTTGAGGTCTTGTTGAAGACCCCAAACAGAAGAGAGGGAGGAAGTGTCCAGATCTGAATGAAGAGGACTGAGCAACTGTGAAGGGCAGCATGAAAGTCACAGGATTTCAGATGTACAGGGAAAAGGAAAAGAAGGAAAATGGATGTGGAGTAAACACTGATCAGAGCTCTTGGCAGTGAGAAAGAAGAAGGAGACTGGGGAGGGAGTCTGGTGATCAAAAGACTGTATTTAAATGTATCCATGAACATGGAGGGGGAATTCAGAACATGTTTAGCTGTGCAATTCTTGATTTAGGGTTCTTGCAAAGTGTGGTGGGTCAGTTTGAGGAGGCAGGTAACTGGCCCCAGCGGCCAGGTGATGGCTCCAAGCTGGTGGTAAGGTGCACAAAGTGTGCCGGCACTAATCTGGAGTCTAGAAGGAGCAAAGCTAAGTTGGTGTGGCTCCAAGCTCAGCTAGTACTAAGCACCTTTCACAGTGTCTTGCTCTTTCTCTACTTTTTGGGAGGGTGGGAGTCTGGGAGAGATGTTGTGGGACTGGCACACCCAACCAAGAGCACAGCTCCCTGCCTGCCAGAGACTGATGGGTCCCCCAGGAGCATCAGTACTGCTACTCCACAGCACCTGAAGGCACCCAACAGGTCACTGCTCCCCTCTTAGTTTCTCCCTTCCCTGACACAACAGATTTCCCTTTGGCTTCTTTCTTTTTTGAAAACTGGCAAAGAGTTTTTGACTGTTTGTTTTCTGAAGTTCTGATATTATAGGTCCAATTAATTTTCCCCAACGATATTTACAAACTGAAGTGTAGGAAGTTCCAGCTGAACATGAGGAAGAACTTCTTCACTCTGAGGGTGATAGAGCACTGGAACAGGTTGCCCAGAGAGGTTGTGGAGTCTCCTTCTCTGGAGATATTCAAGACCCGCCCGAACAAGGTCCTGTGCAGCCTGCTCTGGGTGACCCTGCTTCGTCAGGGGGGTTGGACTGGATGACCCACAGAGGTCCCTTCCAACCCCGAACATTCTGTGATTCTGTGATATGGGCTAAGACCTCATCCAAACTGTAGGTGTCTAAAATGAATGAAATTTCTAACCCCTGCTCCTTAGTTCTTTACAGTCCAAATCTAGGTTGACACACTGGGATGGTAAATTTTCCAGGGATTTAGTAGGAGTAATATCCATGCTCAGCATATTCCTTCTCTCACGTCTTGTCCTGACACTTGCCATACCACATCCCCTGAAAACTCAGAGTATGTGAGGCCACACAGCAACAGAGTCCAACTAATGTTATCAATAAACCAGGAGTCTCTTTTAACACTCACCCGCAAGCCGACCTCTGGGTCCACAAAATTAATGAGGAGGACCTGGAAGAACCCCAAACTCCCTTCCAAAGTGAGCAGAGTTGGGATGAGCTGCCACCATAATGTCCCCTTGATGACGGACCAGCACATCTGGAGTGAAGAAGAACTGAATCCCTCCTTCGGCTTTGCCCCTGGTTCTCCATGTGGGCTTTTCTTCCCAGGGAATGCAGCTGCACCCATCAGTCCAGATGTTCAAAGAGAGACAAGACCTCCACAGCCCCTATGTGAAAGATGAATGAAAGGATGGTGAGCAACTACGTGCCTTAAAATCATCAGACTATGACCCACCACGAACTGTAGGCCCCTGACGTGGTTGGAAGCAAAGCATAATATCAGCCAGGTTACAGGTAAATGGGCATATGTGTTTGCCCTCAGGCAGCCTGAGGACACGCCATCCCCTTCCGAACACAGCGTGCTAAAAATGGACCTTCTTTTAAATAGCTGTTTACCTTCAGGCTGCCAACTCCATGAACGGCCAGCTGCTCGTTAAAGGTCAAGAAGTGCCTGGTTAAAAGGTCCTGCCCCACCTCTGATGCAGTATGAACAAATCCCTCAGGACTTGCTTGTCATGGCAACAACACACAGAGCTGACCCACAACACCCCCTGGACTCCTTCTGACGTTGGAAGATGATATGGCTTGCCCCAGCAGACACGGGAGGAATTTTCCCAAGAAACACCCAAAAGCCTCTGCTGTGATATACAGGAGACAAGTCCTCTCCGCCAGCTTACGTTCAGTCCTCATATAGTGATAGGATGCACCCAACCTTTTCATTATTATTTTTTCAAAACCATGATATTTTTGTGACTTTTTTAAATCCCAGACCAGTAAAAATAAAGTTTCTTACATCCACCACCTCTTTAGACAGGACTTGCACTGGACTCTCAGCTGCTACAGAGGCTGACTAACCTAAAATAGGTAAAAATTTACAAATCTATTTAAAATAAAAACTTATGGTTAGCAAAAAAATTTCTTCTGCTTTGTCACTTCTGCTTGCTTTTAATCAGCCCTGCAAAATTCCCCCTGCCTGCATGGACAGGAATAGGTAATATTGTTTGATGAATGAATAAAATATCAGGTAGGAAGTGTCTTGTTTGTCTGTGTCTTCATTATCTCCTTCCCCGTCCTGCTGAGGTAGCGCATGGACTGTGTGTCTGGACCAGTGTGGTGTTCTTTACCTTTCATTCACTGTTTGGTTTGTACTAGCAGCTACCAGCTGGGAGCCCTGGACATAGGTTAAGATCGAAGGTGTTCGACGCTGTACAAACAACAAATAAAAAGATAATCCCTCCAGAATAAATTCAGAGTTTTGCCAGATTTTGCTTTTTCCTGAATATCTTTCCTTGCTAGAGATTTCATACAAATTTTAAATCTGAGGCAGGGAATACTTCAGATGATAAATCATCTTTTTTCTCTTTTTCCTTTTTGTAATTATTTACAATGACTACATTATGGATTTTTTCTCTGGGGCTGCAAACTCATTTAGATTATGTTGATCAACTTTTGCAGTGAAGTGCAGAGTATGGAGCTGTTCCGGGGAGGGAAAAAAAAGCCAGTTCCACCCACAGGAGGGGAAAAGTTAATAGAAAATTTCAAAATAGAAGGTTTTTTGGAAAGGCACACAAAACCCCATAAGAGTTGTAACTACTGTCACTGGAAGAGGTGTGCAATGATCCTTCCTTTCAGTTCTCCATTTATTCTCTCCTTGTCTAGCAAAAGTAGGTAATCTCAGATTATTTACTAACATCTCATTTCCAACTCACAAGAAACGCCTCAAAGCCAGAAAAAAATACTCTCCACCAGCCTGTTTTTGTTTTGCTCTCGTGTTTATTTTCATCTTAACATTAATTGCCCCATAACGCCTGCTTGGTTTTATCAATTAGCCTTTGCAGTGGGAAAATATTTTAGCGCCTAATACAGCGTAATGATTTTTTTCCCTATTTGCCAAGGGGGTTATTAATAAATGTCCCCACTGGGGTTACAACTCTGGTGCTCTGGTGTTTGCTTTAGGGGAAATGAGGGATTGGAGGAAAATCCTAACCAAATGGAGCTATAATTAGAGCGAAAGCAGCTGCAATTAGACGTATACGTTCAACGACACCCACGGCACTTGGGGACAAACCTCCCCTCAACTTGGGGCAGGGGTGGCAGCAGAAACTCTGCCTCTGCAGAAAGGGGAAAGCTCTTGGTTTTCCTCCTTTTCCAGGTGTTGCATCAAAGTTTTGCACGGTCCGCTCAGCGTATCTCTCTGAGGAAGAATGTTGTTTTCGTTGGAGGAGTGCTGGCCTGGTAAAGCAACAACAGACTCCTCTGAGCCGGGATTTCACTCTGACCTCTCACTCCTCACTCTTTATTTAGCCTGAACCATGGCCACCAGAGCCGCTGGGCTCTCTGATTAGTTGTCAGCCAAACAGGCCCTTCAAATGACACATCTGGGTGCACATCAGCCATCCACGCGATTCCCCATGGAGTCCTCTCCTGCGGCTGCAGGTACTCCAAGGTTGGACAGCGAAGGCTGACAGACCTTGGTCTCCTCCACGCTGCCTCAACAGACTTTGTTCATGGAGAAAAAAGACAGATGCTGTCTCTTTGGCTTCTCTGTCTGTTACAAATCTAAATCCTCCATCACTGGGAAATGAAGCAGCTAACAGGCTGTCCTAGCAAAATGCAATCCTGGCATCAGACACAGGTTTCATGAAAGCCAGAGTGGAAGGACTTCTGCAGCCCGTCAAGAATTGAGGCTGAGTTTAAATCTTAGTGCTTGATTTTATCAATTAGCCGAACAACAAGTTTAACAATCAACACTTTCATACACCAAGGACACATACAGAATTAAAAAAAGCAGCAGATGTGCAATACTACTTAATATGGCTTTTAGCTTAATACATTTTTTTGCAGAAATCTGTAGTTCTCATGGTTTGGTTTCTGAACAACAGCTACTGATGTAACCTTTTGTCTTTCCCTGGGGTTTTTTTTGACCAAAAAACCCCAAACAAAACAATTACTATTATAGCACTATTAGCTTTAAGGATTTACAGCTTTGCTTCTTTCACAGCAGAGCTCAGAAGTGATAGAATTTGCTCTGGGAAAACCTGAGTGTGTCCTTGCAAACCTCTGTAGGGCTTCTTGTGTTGGGGTTCTGTATCAGCACCCCATACTGCTCTTTGTAGGAAACATGTTATTGCCAGCAGAAGTTGGCTGGCTACAGAGGCTTATTTTTGAGTGACACCTCCCATCCCACCACACCTGCAGAAAGCAGATAGCAGCAATAAATTGCAAGGATGCGCCGCACTGCTGTCCTCCACCTCCTAAGTGTGATACAGATGGTCGTCCGCTGTGCTGGATCCACAAGAAAGCAGATTTCCTTAAACACCACTCATTCCTACAGATTTGTGAGCGCCAGACGAGTCACCTAAAGGAGGAGGGGACTTGTTGCCCGATTTCTCTGGTCCTTCTCCAGAGCAGCAACCCCTTCAAATCCTGGATCTCTGTGCTTTGACCAGAAGAGGGGCTCTGGTGGACATTGGGACTACTGGTCTTCCAGCGTGAATGAGCAGACACTAAATGTAACCGAATGAAGATTCCAGTTATTATTTCTATTTCAAAATAACCTGAGAACCGTGCAAAACAGCCACTGCAGTACCACAAGAGACAGCCCTGCCCTGCTGAATGTCCACTGTAGGACCGTGGGAGAAGCAGGTGTCCACCACCAGCATTTTTGAAGCAAGAAGCACAGTCCCTGGAAGGTACGTGTATTTTATACCCTACTTGTACGTCTAGCAAAGTGTCCAGGAGCTGCACAGAGGAGCTGGGAACTGAACCTGCAGGACAACAGCTCAGGGCCTTTTGCTATAAGCCGAACATTTCTGTCCTGAGAAAAGCAAAGACAATGTCACCACCGACTTCAGGAGGGCCCGGGCTCAGCTGGTATCTGCTCCGATTCACCATGACTAAATATTTCTTCAAAACCAGAACCTTCCCAGATTGCCATCAAAGCGTCAATCCTAGAGACATCGAACCATTCGGTTTCTTTTATTTCCTTCTTATTCTTAGAGTGTGGGAGGGTAGTTACGTGTCTCTCCATGTATAACTTTAATCACGCACACACTATTAGCACACTAGATATGTGTATTATAGACCTTTAATACTCAAGGAAGCTTATAATTGATTTTAAATGTTGTTTTAAAGGGATATGCATTACACTAGGGATATGTCTATACGCATACAACATACACCAATGTGTATTAGTACACCTACAGGTATACATATACACACAATAAACACGTGATACCCTGAGCACGTAACCACAGAGCTCAGCACTGTACCCTTTCCCCACTGTGCTTAAGAGTGTAAAATGAACACCAGGCTTTTAAAGCTCTCTTTTTTCACCTTACCAGGACCAGAAACAGCACAACCTTGTGCAGCTGCTTTGACACAGACGTTAATTTTCACTTGCAGCTGTGGCAATTAGAAAGTGTACTTAATAGAGTGTCATGTTAATTGTTGCAGAGTTAACCAATTTCTCCATTTAATTGTCAATTGATTAACCTATTGAAATGGTAAGTGACTCAGTTTCCTTCCAGAACAAACAGCAGCCACATATTGTAGCTTCATCCAGCTGGAGGGGGTACTCTGTGATTTGCTCAGTCTCAATGTGCTGGTATTTTTCTACACCTCCCTGAGCTTTTAATTAGATGAGCCAATTTTACATGTATTTGTCTGCTGGAAAGGTTATCTGTGCCGGAGCTGACCTGCAGAGACAAGGTTGAGCCTAGCGGTCTTAATAGAAAAGGTTTTCAGCTATGACTGCTGCACTTGATTGCATTGTAATGGTAATTAACTGGAGACTTTGCCTCCCTCAATGTTTTTTTGTAGCTTTAACTATGCAATGAGATGTTTCCTCTGTCATATATATGCACTTATTAAGCTCTCGTTGGATTCTAATATGCATGCAAATAGTCAAGAGTTTCTTAAGGCTAATGCTACACTATGTAGATTGTAGTGCCATTAAGTCACTACAAAGATGTAGCCTGCAGCAAACTTATAAGTTGTTTTTTTTCTTTTCTGGCGACTATATGCGAGGGTTTGATGTTCCATTTTTGTGTTTTTTTCAAACCAAAAGGTGGAAGAAACCTGTCTACATACTTTTCTCCTTTTTATCTGAAGGCTTCTGTGTGTGAGAGCCCATTTTAACAACTTTTCCTTCCCCAACGAGCCTAAAAACATGCTTGTGTTTTAAAAGGAAGATCACGATGTCCTTAATTCCATTTTTCAAGTTGGCTTGTAATCCATCCCCATTCCTACTCCTTTCTCCGAGCGGCTCGTTTGAAAGCCCTCAGTATCTCCTGTGTTTCCGCGTGTTCTTTTACAGTACGGCGCTGTCGTTTAATTACGAGACAATCCCCCACAACTGAGCAAGCATTTTCATCATTGATAATGTTGGTAGCAGGCAACTGAGACAAAATGATTACAAACCTATGTTGCGCTCAATAGTCCTTTAGAGGATTTCTCTCTTAATAGTCCTGGCTCATTCATGTTTGGTTCAGTACATTTGTTCTTTAAAAAAGGCATAGATTAGAAGAGTTTCAGGGTAGGTTAATAACTCAACTGAAAATGGCTGCTTGCATTGTCAAAGTCTGTTCCTGCAGTTGCCTGGTGCTTTCTTCAGTTCTTCCACACTGCAGCTTTGGCCCAGTTGGTAAACAGCTTAAGTCCAGACATCTTTTCATTCTCCGCGCAGCGGATTGAAATAAAAATGCATATAAGTGGCGACTGACTGGCGCTGGCCTGACAATAGCCTGTAACATTATGCAAGGGTATTTACATAGGAATAAGGCCTTGGTAAAGAAGACAGGGGCAATTAATGACTAGGGCCACACATATAAGGAAAGTTTGTCCAATCCTTTCTTCGGTAAAGATCTTTTGTAAAGTGCTATGGAAACTCATGGAGGCCCCCAAACAGATTAGGAGAGGGACTTTTGTGGTCGGGGTTTTTTGGGTTTGTTTTTTTTTTAAAAAACTTCAAGTTGAAAGGGCCAAATTTTGTAAAGGTAAAATGTAATTCTTCCGTGGTTTCAAATTTTCACTGTTGTGACCTTTTTTTTTTCTTTTTTTCACGGGAATCGGCTTTGTGTGGCTGTTTTCCTAGTGGAACATGTGGCATGAAGAAATAAAGTGAATGGTGTGCCTCAGCCGGGCAGGGTGGTGGAGGGGAAAGGCTTGGAGGAGACCTGTCACAAAGCTTGACTCCTCCTGCTAGCACAGGTTTGGAATTTAAGCTAATTTGTAAGCATTTAGGGCCTGATTCTGATCTCTCTTACACCTCAGCAGCTCTGCTGGGGCTGTCAAAGACCTTCCCGGCAGATGCAATGGAGGCAACTCCGCCTTCCAAATTTGGCTTTCATGTTGTCCTGGGGGATCTGGGCGTGGGTGATTTTGACAAACCGAGGAAGCTCCACGCTCTGGCTCCGGGTTGCGATGCTGAAGGCAGAGCACCATCAGCAGTGGGGGTTGCAGGGATGTAGCCCAGGGCAGAATTTAACCTCAAGGTTTCATCCTACCAGATGGGATGCTCTTCCCCCAGGCTTGCAGACACAGATAATGAGCCCATTTCCCTGGGAGAGATCAGCTCGTGTCCCCCAGGACAAGGATAGCACAGAAGAGTCACAGCTGATGATGTCCCCTCCACCTGCGAGGGCTTGAGTCCACACTTCTGGGGCAGTGCGGACACACCACTTGGGGTCCAAAACCATCACCACCAGGATGGAACTCCTGAGAGCCTCTTCATCAACACTGTATGCTCTTTCAGTGTCTCCTTTTCCTTCTCAAGAAATTGAAGCCTCTGTCCGCTGAGTCTCACCTGTCCCCACGGAAAAGCTGAGGACCATGTTTTCCTTGGGCTGCCATAGCACATCTCTCGATGGCAGCTTGAGTATGTCCACACCAGTTGAGCAATTTTAGTTTCAGGCTCATTTTTTGCTGTTTAGAGACTGTACTCTCATTCTAATGACTGTGAAGGGCTCCTTGGTTTGGATTGATGGTGTAACTTTTTTAACATGCTATGCGGAGAGCTGCAGGTCTCTATCTTGAAAGCAGAGCAGGGATCCTACTGCTAAACCCATCGTATGTGTTCAAGAAGTCAAACCTTTGGTGGGCATGAATGAGAAAAGCCCGTTGATTTATCTACAGTTCTGCCAAGTTTTACACCATTTTATGACCTGCTACTGGATCCTCTTCCTCTTAGACAAAAATTTTTACAGCAGAATATAACTCAGTGAAGAGAAAAGTACATTTCCCAGGACCCCCTGTCATGCCGCCTGCTTTCTTCAAAATAGTTTAAAAAATCAGCTCTCCCATGGAAATTAGTTCCTAAAAAGCTTACTGGACATTGAAGAGGGGGGAATAAATGTTAATACCACAAATGCATAGTTCCTGTGAAAGAAACGTGCGTGGAGCAGAGAATGTGTTTCTGCTGCAGCCCCGGAAAGCTGGAGAAATCAATGCTTCATTCAAGGCTATTGATCAGTACTAAATTAATTAGACTTCAAGGCTTATGGCAGTTGATAAGACAACTTGTTAATTTAGTCAATGATAGTGTTTTCCCTAAAGCGGCAAATACCCTCTTTCTCAGAAAAGACATTTCTAGCACTTGCTACCAGACTTTTTTTTCCCTCTCTTTTATTAAAAAAAAATTCACTTTACATTTAAATTAAGATAAGAATTGGACGGGGAGATACTTCTATTTACCCCTATTTGCCTTCTGTTGCTCTAACGTCGAAGCGGGGTGTCGATAATATCTGATGTAATTTAATAGGATGGCAGCATAACATTTAGCTTCTTCGACCCCAGCCCATTGACGGCGATGTTCATTTGGAAAAGCTGGTGAAGAGAGGAGGGAGGAGGGAGAAAACCCACATTTGAAATGTCGGGTGTTTTTTTAAATGGCAAGCTTTTGCTTCCCAGGCAAGAAGGATGCTCATGGCCGCTGACAAAGGCACGGACGCTGCCGGTCCTGCGAGTGGTGAATGAGACGAAGGTATCCCAGAATACCCCGGACATGGGGCCATACTTCCTGCTGGCTGGGAAGGACAAAAGGACAAAGCCAAAGGAGTGCCGGGGTCCCACCACCAGCTCTTGGAGGCACCAGTCTGCTACCAGCAGCACTCCAACCCTCGGAGAATGCTAATAAGCCACTGAAGAGCTCAGCTTTCCTGCCATAATTCTATAGCGCCGTTGAGGACCCCATAGTGTTCACTAAATAAAGACAACTAATTGAGAATTTTTTGCACATTTTGCTCAGTGGACTTGTTGTTCAGGCGGTTGGTTGGGGAGAATGTCCCCCTACTGACAACAGGGGCTGATTGTTTTGGCAGCCGCCGGGTTAGCGCCATTTCCCAGGTCTGAGGCTGACTTTTGAAGTATGACAAAAATGTTTAATTTCGGAATTTTTTTTCTTTTTAATTACGTGACTGGGAATTATTTGGGCTTCGAGGAGAACAGGCTGTCCGGTGTTTGCGTGAAAAACAAAAAAATTGCTGGCAGAGTTTCTCAGAATGAAACCTTTGGTCTTTCTCTCTCTTTTTCTCCTCACTCTCTTTTTCCCTCTTTTTTTTTTACTGTATTTTCTGTGGCGAGGCCTACATTTTTGTGTCTGCAGGTGACACTTTGATTGAAACTAAAATTAATAAATCAGCTGAAAAGCTCACACCTACAGCTCACAGCAGGGCCTTGAAAACATGGTTATAAAGGGAGCTTTATGCCCTTGTGTAAAGAAGGAATAAATTACAGAAGCACTTGTTGCCCTTGGACTCGATTTTGCTTTGCAGGCTGGTATCTTATTTTTGGAGCTTATTGTTAATCAACAGGTTCCTTGTAGGTTTAGCAGGTGACTTTGCTATTAATCTCCTATTTGACCACTATAGCATATTAATGAGGTAGGCTTCTGGATGTGGCTATGTCTCCAGCACAAGGAATTAGTTTAAAAGGTGCACTCTTTACTCAATTGCTCACAGTTAACGATGCTGCAGCCCAAATGCAAAGTAGTATTTTCTACAGCTTGTGTAGCATTAAGAGTGTTTTACTAACATTATGTTCCTCACTGTGCTTTTCTTCTGTTGTATACTTATTTCTTCTCCATGGAGGGCTATTATCAGGCTTACTGGTCCTTCCTTCTCTTTATATTTTTGGGGGGTTTCTTCATTTTTTGTTCCCCTAACAAAATAAAGAAATTATGTATAAATGACAAAATGATATCCTTTCTGATTAGTGTGCACCTTGGTTTTAATTAAACAATTCCAGAGCGCTTTGGAGGTACCGCTGGATTTAAATGAAATGCTCGGCTCAACATTTCTCTTCAAAACTAGCTTAATAAATATCATTATAAAGTGCAGGAATTCAACCAGCCCCATTTCACCTTGTATTTTGGGTCTGATTTAAGCTTGGAGTGAGGATACCTATAGGGGTACTTTAAGAACATAAAGAAAAGCCGAGGATTTAAGACTTAAATTTGTAATTACAAGGATCTGCTGAAATACATAATATTATGAGCCAGGCTACAAAACACCCCAGTGGAAACAACAGCTTTGTTGTAATGCAGTAATTTCCACATTCCAAGGAACGTGCTTTGCCATAGACAGTTATTATCGGCGTTTCCTTTCATAACTTTCAGACGTGTGGTCTACCTCCCAAACAGATACATTTTCCTATCTAAATTAGCACTGTCAGGCTTATGCCTGCAGATTCCCAGCATTTTTTTTTAACAAGGACTCTTACACGCAACAGCATATTTGTGTCAGGTTAGATGTCAGCCTTGGGTTTTAGCCTGAACCGTAAAATATCTGTCTTTTGTGGATTAAGGTCAAAGTTATCACATTACTTTGGCTTGGTATTTTGGTATTCTTCTTCTTTCTTCTCTTTTAATTGGGATATATTTTTAAAAAATGCTAGTGCAGTATGTTTAAGAGCAAAGATATTTAAGGTATTAGTAACACCTTTACCATGGGAAACAAGGGTTAGGTGCTGGCAGCCTCCGCCTCTTGCAGAAACTCCTGTAGAAGGAGATGTACGGCCCATATTCAAAGTCACATTCGAATTTGTGTCTATATTTTCAGAAGTGAATGTCAATTTAAGCTGCAGCCATGGCAGGGTGCTCAGTCTGAACCTTTGACAAGGGCTGGGGGTTCAGTTGAGCCAGGGAAGCCTCCCCGAAATGAAGCACTGGAGTGAAGCATTCCCATGGGCAGCCAGACATCCCAGTTCGTGAGGAGGCAAACTATGGGGGAAAGATGAAATTCATTTGCGGACCTTGCAGCACCCTGACCTCGGAGCGGGTACGGTGAACAGCCACAGTGAAACACCCAGAAACCTGCTCACAAGCTTGGATCTGACCCAAAGTGTTCCCAGACCCGAGGTGCTCCCAGCGCAGGACATGCCCAGCTCATGCCCATACATCTACGGCTCTCCAGGACGCGCTAATCGGGCTCATTTTCAGACATCCGTAACTCAACCACTTAGCTCGTTAAAACCGAAGCGAGATCTTCCCTATCGCAGGCCAACAAATTAGCTAACTTCACTTGGAAAGAAATAAAAAAAAGAGACAGAAAGGTGTTTTTCAGCTCTGACAACACACAGAGTAATTACCACTGACTTTTCTTCTTTTTGAAAGAACCACCTTTTAAACTGTTTTGTTGGATTTTTGTTTGGAGGTTTTACATTGCGGTCTTGTTTGTCAGGGTTCACGGGAGAGTGAATTTTTACCGCACAGGTACGAACCCCTGTAATTCAGGGTTTGTCATTAAAACACTGGCAAAGCCTTCACTGGAGCGGTGTTAGCGGGGGCTGCTCTACGGCGTATTTCTGATTAGGAATAGTTAATGTACCAAGGCTTGGGAGCCCTTCCCCTCCCCAGCCCCCATCTCCTCCGAAACTACTCACAGCACAAGGAGGTTTGAGCTTATTTTGTCTTTTCACAACTTAGCAAGATCAGACACATTTCTGCAATGCATATGCAGATTTTACCTCTTGTTACTTTCTCTAATGAGCTTTCACTTAATCAATTTGACAGTAGCCTTTCTTCCCTTTTGCTTCGTATCCACTAGGAAAGTATTCAGGAAAAAGTGTTAACAGTTTCAAGGGGTATTAGCAAAACGGAATGGTGGCACAGCCAAATTTAGGAAGATCGCAAGAGAGGTTTACAGAAGGAAAAAAAAAAAAAGAGAAGTTAAAACAGGGGATGTGGATTTAACAAGAATGTTTGTCTAGGAAATGAGCAGGACTGCAGACACCACTTTTATTTCCCTGAAATTGATTTAAAATAATGCTAATAATGAGTAGAGAAATCCCGATTTTATGTAAATATCTGGGTTATAGAAACAGACGCTGCCTTTATTCACAGGTTTCCATCCCTGGGTACTGACCATACAGTGACCGTATTCAACAGTTTGCTGTGAGCCAGTTCAGGACAGTACCAAGGAGTACAGTGTCTGGCACCAGTGCTTTTTGGCTAAAAAAACACCCCTCACCTCAAACCATCACTGAGATGGAGAAAGAAATAGAGAATAATATTGCCAGTTAGAAAGTCTCCTTTGAACTCAGTATAAAGCCTGCACTAGCTTTGCATTAATCTTACCAGGGAAGCTTCTTGGAAAGTCCTTTGCTAAACAGAGCCATGGTTACGTGATACGGTTACTACCAGGTGTGAGCGATGGCTGTGGTTAGGGGATGTGACTAAGGATATGGGGGACCTGGGTCCTACTCCTCATGGTGATGCAGGCCTCCTGCATGACCTCAGGTGAGTCTCTTAGCATCTCTTCCTCACTCGGAAATAAAGATAACAGGATTTTCCTGCCTTGCTGAGACATGAAAATAAATGTGGAAGCAGTGAGGTAGTCACAGAATAGGGAGCTGAATGGGTGTCGGAGACGTTTAACATGAAATAGCTAAAATGATGCTTGTGTTGGATGTGGTTATCTCCATGTCTGATAGCAGTGACATCTCTAAAGGAAAATGCAGGCAATCCTCTCCCTCTAGCTGATGTTCTGCTTCTTTTCTAAAATGGATTCCTCCCTGCCCTCCCAAGCCACAAAAAGGCCACTTCTCCACTCAGCGCTGACCAGCTCCATCATAAGACACATAATTACCAAATCTAGTAAAATGTGAATATCCCAACTGTCAGACCAAGCTGCTATAGCCAAGAAACTGGTGAGAAGATGTGGCTTGTCATTAGTCGACACTGAATCTAGTTTTCGACATCATTGACTGCAAACTGAAGGATTATATCCCAAGAAACGCTCCAAGTGTCTGCTTCAGTAAGCGGGGCGCTAATTGCATTGCCTTTACATATTCTGATGTTATTTTGCCCAGTTATAAGTTAAAGGCAGTGATCAGACAACGTGTGCTCGTCGGGAGAGAAAAAAACAGCAATGTGGAGCTGAGCCTTGCAGGTCGGCAGAGCAAAGGGGGGGACCTGGACCCAGACCGGAGAGGCTTTAGCTGGGCTTTGCTTTCCTGGCACTGTTTCCAGCCTGAAACAGGGGACCACGCCACTGTGGAGCCGGGGTATGTGCTCCGACGTGACTTTTCCAAAATCTATCTTTTCAAATATTGTATTCCGATCTTATTTTCAAGCTGGGGTCCAAAACCTTTAAATCAGAGGCAATTTTGTTTTCCTAGCTGTCAGCAATATTTTGGCTATTTTAAGAATGTAGGACAGGGTTAAGGATTAGTACCAGCATTTCTTTTCTGTGTATCAGAGCTGCTTAGCAGTAATTAATTAGGACATTGGGTTTTGTACTCTTGGTTCAGGTCATTTGCCTATGAGCAGCTCAAGCCTTTTACAAAGGCACGCTGCATATGTTTCTGGGTACCTTTTTGAGAGAAGATTTAAATTGGCCAGATGAATAATACTTTGCTACAAGTGTTTTGCCCTAGGCAAAAAAGGTTTTCTTCATATTATCATCGCCCGGAGCTGGAATCCTCCAGCTTGATGTGACTGGTGTTATACTGTCACATGGCAGTGATGTAAGAACAGGAGCTCTCTGTGTCAGACAAATCTGGATTTAGGGGAATTATAGCAGATGTTGCAAAATGGCAACAGTTTAGCAAGTTCCTTTCATCCCGCGGTTGGGAGGCAGGTCCACAAAATACACCCAGACAGAGAAGAATGTTATCTTTGATCCTTTCACTCCAGGGCAAGGAGGCTGCACCCGACGAGGGATGCAGAGAGGCTGGAAATAAAAATAAATTTACAGTAGCTGTTTGTTTTGGCAATATGGAAATTGGCCATTATTTATTCATGCTGTTTGCCCAGACACGTAGAAAAGATTTTTATCGGGGGGTAGCCTGTGTTGTGCTCTATAAACAGATTAGAGCATTCAATATTAAGATTAATGGCACGGAAAAACACTTGGAAATTTGTGTGCAGTTAGATTACAAGAAAGACTTGCAGATCCTCTCCACCACGTGTGCATGGACGCTGGCACAGGCTTAGTTTCGTGCTGAGGAAATGCAGAAGAAAGCAATAGAATTGCCTCTGATACAGTGATGGAAAGCAAGAAGTTCTACATTATGGGGTATCACGTCGATGTTATCCACCATTTAGGATTTTTTTTTTAATGAAAGAAACTGGAAACATCTCTGTTCATCTGCTCCTCCTTCGTTTGGGTAAACAGCTCATTTATACCTGTGCAGAAGTGGCACACACAAGGACAACGTGACAGACTCTGTTTACGACAAGTAAGCACCACCTGCGGTGAGCAAAACATGCCAGTGTCAGACAAATGGTAATTCTTTTCATGAGTTTAAATCTGATTGGAATTTGGTCAGAATTTGCAGGATTTTTCTTAAATTGGTCAGTTCATTGAAAAAAAACAAAATCCATTTGGCAACAGGCACAAAACCACCCCAGCCTTTGATTGGGTTTTAATAAAAAAATCCTTCCGACCACCTGACAGTTACACGGGCTCAGCGATGTACGGCAGGGACACAGCTGCTCACGCTGCATGGATGGAGCACAACCCCCTCACCCAACACCCCCATGGCCACAGCCACACTATGCAAAACGATCTTACCATGGGCGTCCTCGGGCAGCCGTACCAAGTCCCCATCCCTGGAGGAGCTGAACCAGAGGGTTTCAAGCACCTGGACGGTAGCAACTGTCTTTTTCATCAAGATATCCCTTGCTTGAGCATGCAAGATTCATTTTTAAGGGTAGAAGCTCAGCTGGGTTCAGTTCAGGAAGGCTTTTAAGGGTATGCTTAAACTGACATATTGGAGTCATGACACTGATCTTCTTGTCACAGACAAGCTAAAAGTCTGCCCATCCTTTCATACCTGCCTGAATTCGGGTCTGGTCCTGCATATACTGGACCATGCCTGATACATACTGGAGGTACTGATGGAGAAGAAGGTGTCAGTCTTCTGATGCACCTTTTGCATGGATGCCTGCAGTCCTCTGGGTTCCTCACATATGTGAGATGCGAACAGAATGAAACTAAGAGACAATCATTATGTCCACCGCCCATATTGGTGGCCTTTTGGTACCATCGTAGGGAAAACATCCCAAAGTTCTGCCCTCAGGAGAACAAAAAGGCCCTTCTCCATCTCCATACCTATTTTGGATGCCCCAGACCGGAGGAGACCTGCAGCAGTAAGGCCAGGGTGACTCCAGCACCCTCTTGTTTCTGTCCCTGCGCTGGCCTGCACCCAGGGGTGTCTCCTACCTTGGTCCTCCAAACAAAGGTGAAGTTTGCAAGGCAAGATCCTAACTGTTGTCACTCCAAAGGAAATTCCTGCCCTCATATGGCCACCAAACTTCTTGTGTAGGCACTTCTGCCCATGGGGAACACCACAGAGCCCATGCCTGCAGCTCCTGATCCATGCAAGCAGTGAACCCACTGGGCAGGAGACCCTTAGGATGACCTTACAGCGCAGTATTGACCCCTCCACATCTTCTGCATCCTCCTGTAGAACCAAAATCCTACGAGTGAAAGGCTGCAATGAACATTTTGCCAAGCGCAACAGAGCCCAGCTCAGCCAAAGCCTGTAATTGTTGCCACCAGGCAAATATCAATTAATGCAGCTCAATGGCACAATGACGGCATGGCCAAAAAAATGCTGCAACACACGCAACAGTCATAGGACAAAATTGGTCGCGCCACTTAGGGTCCCAGCCCTGTGTGCTGGGAATCAGAAGTGTTATAAGGAAAACACAGGATCAGCACACGTTCCCATTCAAGACGCCTAATCTTGTCTACACTCAAAATTGTACCAGCTAAAATTGGTTTTCAATTGATTTAAGTTCACTGGCACAAAGCCCTGTGTAGACATTCTTAAATGGGTTTAAAAATGGCTTATCAATTTAGCTTAAGACACTTAGTAGCTAAACTAAGCTAAATCGGCATAAGCCAGGTTTAAATTGATTTATGATGTCCACAAAGAGTTTTGCACTGGTTTAACTAAATTGCTTTAAAAACACACCACCACTTTAGCCTTCAAAAGTGAGTGTCTAAGAGTGTAAGGATTTAGGGTAAATGTCTTTAAAAGTGCCTAAATATCCAAGGATCTTATGCCCCTTTTTCCTAAACAGACTTAGTCTTTTCGAAATCAGAAACCGTCCTTTGTAAATGCTACTCCAAAGCACCAAAAAAAATCCAAAAAAAGGCAGAAGGGTCAGATCCTCCATGGAGTAAATTAGGGAGATACCTCATTTTACAGCAGCTGGAGAAAAGCCAAGCCTGGCCTCAAATTTTGAAAAGGAAAGTAAAATTGTCTGAAACCCCAGGTTTCGAGGGGCTTGTGCTATTTTTTTACAGCTAGTTTTTTTTCCTTTACCGCCTTAGGTACAGTAGTTACACATGATGCCCATATATTCAAATAATCACATCACCGTTCACAGCATCCCTGCACACTAGAGTAATTCAGGCTTTTATGTTGACGTGCATAGACACAGTTTGGAAGATATCTGAGTGCTCGTAGCCACATCTGTTGTTTTCTCTCTTAATGATTTGTAGTTAGCCAAAATAATAGCAAGCAGGCAGAGGTTTTTAATATCGGCTTGCCTGACATGAGCCTATCTTAGTCGAAATGTTTGTTCTGCGGTGCTCCCACTAGCTCTGGAAATTCATGTATCTATATGTATTTGCGTGTTTTGCTTGACTAGGCACAAATTATGCTCTCAACTGGAAATATCACAAGTGTAAATAATTTGGAGACATAAGTGTCTGAGCGAAGCTCATGTAAAAGCTATTTGTTTTATGGATTTTGATCTCCAAAGTTTAAAATATGAGCAAACTTTTCATTAAGGGTTTTGCCATTTGTTTGAACACTCCTGTAGTAATTGGAAATGCAACAATTGTTTAAAAGTGGCATTGTCCATGAAAAGATTTAGTGAGGGATGAAGAAATTTCTTGAACCTAAAGACATAATCTGGTGATCCAATTCTCCCCACTGTGTCCATTCCCGTGAAACTCCATTTACTTTCTCCTATCCGTCACCAGCTCCCCCGCATCCCACCTAGCCAATCCTCTAGGTTTCCCACATTGTTTCCCCTTTTGTCTTTTCAGTCCAAACAGAAGAACAACAGACAAGGTTTCGAAGGGCAGGGAGCATCAGGGGCTGGAAGAGAATGGCTAAGATGAGGGTCAGAGTCCTAGCCCTACTGCCAACAGTTACTAGGGTTTGTGCTGCCTGGCTGGGCAGTGTTCAAAGACTTTGCTGGGCTTTGTTCCACTGTGTAGGGATTAGGCCTGGCGGTCTGAGAATTTGCCTTCTAATTAAAAAGGATAAAAGATAGAAGTAGCATTAGACTAAAACATAGCAGTGATACTTCACAGGCTTTTTTTTTTCCTTTTTTTTTTTTTCTTTAGTCACAAGACAACATGCGAAGTTGTCAGGTTGTTTTATTTCTTTTGTTTTCTGCGTGTATGAAAAAAAAATTATAATAAAGAGAAGGGAGGGGAGGAGGAAAAGTTTTGAAACTCTTCCCAGCTGTTCCATATGGTGAGTGAAGGCTTGAAGCTCTGTGTGCGCTGTGGCAGTTTTGCTCCCTGACTATTGCATTTATTGACAAGGATTACACCAGCTCCCTATCACGTCCTTTAATGCTGTACCAAAAGGTGAGGGAATTCCCCACGTCATCCTCCCTGGCCAAAGGAGTCTACAGGAAACCTGAATTTCTTCTTGCACAACCTCCCCTTGTTTTTTCCTTGTGCTTAGCCCTCATCAGGCACACTCAGAAGCAGCCACACAAACCTCCCCTCAAATTAACCGGGACGTATCATTTTACCCATGCAATGTGAAAAATGCCACAGGACGCATCCAGATAGCCATTGCTTACAGCAGCGCTTTAATTGCGCTTCGAAAAATCATGCGTTTTGAGCAGGAGCGGGAGGCCAAATCCCCGCAAGCTGTTACTCGTGTGAGTAATCCTTCTCCTGCAAAAGCTCTATTCAGGGCAGCCGCCAAGATCCAGCCCCATGCAGGACAGTAAGGACGGGCGTAAATCCAGGGTCTGCCAGCTCGACAAGGGCTGTTGGAAGAAATCCCTGCCATTTACAACTTGATCTGCCTTTAAAAACGTCCTCCAAAGCAGTACCAGGGCAGAGGGAGCGGTGCTGTTTCGGGGCGGCTCTGCCGACTTCCCAGGACGACCGCTTTTACCCTAAGAGTGAAGCCGAGGTGAGCAGTTGCGTAAGGGCCGCTGATGAGATTATATTAATTACTTTTCAGAAGGGAGGGGGGGGAAAAAATGAAAAGAGAGGGTAACAGTTTGGTGGAAGACTTGAGAAGCTTTCCAAACCGCCGAGCTCGGGTTGCAGGCAAGGATAAAGGAATGCCCTTTTGTTCCCACACATCTCCCGTTACGTCACGACGAGCCCGATTTCTTCCGAATTCTGGCTGGCTTTGCACGTAGTAAATAATTCGGAAGAGACGACAGACCAGGCGAAAATTATTCCCAGCAGACAGTCGTTGCACTTCGTCATGCAGGATCCCAATGGGAGAGCATTTCTCACAGGAAAGCGTTTTCATTCATTAAAATTTTTGCACGAGTTTTCTTTCCTCCAAGCCAGCAAAGACCGTATTCGTCCTGTGCCATAGCAGGAGAAGAAGGGAGAAGACTTATAAGCATCACTTGGGCAAAAATGTTGTTGTCTTTAACAAAAATAAGTGCTGTTAGACTGCTGTGAGTTAGCTCAAAAGCAATACTAACGTGGCAAATTATCCCATTGATTTTAGGCAGGGCTCTTCATTGATTTTTGCTTAAAAAAAATGGTAGTACGATACAGCTCAGTGTGGCCAACTTCTGCATATCAGTGCATTTGTCAAATGTTAGAAATGGGCTTCTGTTCCTGCCCTTCCACTGAGTTTTAAGGACATGGAAATTTAATAAAACTTGCATGCTGCTTTCTGGCTATCAGCGTTTGAAATGAGACCTGCTCTTCTTTGGTGGATTTAGAAGCAAAGAGATTCTACATCCCCGCAGGACAATATTCCCAGTTCCCTCCAGGCCTGCAGTCAGCTTCTTTTTGCCTCCACCCCAGAGAGCCAGACGCAGGACCGAGCCACGCTTTGGTGCTGCGAACCCTCTTGTATTGATTTATGTGCTTAACGTCGTTCCAGAGAGGCCGAAGCAAAGGCAAAGCTCCCCCCTCCTGTTGTGTATTCCAGAGGACTGGTGATAACTGGGAGGAAATTCCCAGTTTGCCCCGTGATGGGAGTCACTCAGAGGAGCCTTTCGAGGTTTTTTGGCTGGTTTTGTGGCAAGGAGCAGGGATGAAAATCCCTCTGTAGAGCGCTGCTCAGCTGCCGTGCTTCCAGACCTCCCGTGCCTCCTCCTCCTCCGGCGCTGCTCCTTCTGCGGGGCTCAGCCCGTCCCCGTAACACAAACTGGGGGAAGGATCCTAGCATCCATTTGCCATGGGGCAGGGAAAAATATGCAGGGCATATAGAGGAATATCCTACTTTTAAAATACAGAATCCGTGAAGCAACAAAACAAATCTATTTCCACGGTGTGTCAGAAGGACGTTGCACAAGCTGGGCCTTCTTGAACGCCCCAAGAGAGGTGTGCGTACGACTGCTATTTCGCTTTTGCTCTTCACTTCTTCACCGAAGGAAGGAGACGATCCAAGGGGGCTGCATATTTGAAAGAACGTTCCTAATATTTGCATTATCGTCAATGAAAATATTTTTAAAGGCCAAACGAATATTCATTTATATTTATTTGCTTAATCTAATGATCTATTGTGATTCTCCCTTTCATCTATTCTTCCCTTGATGAGTGTGTGGCACTCCCATTAAGATTAATAGCGGTTTCACATGCACAGTCAGGGGAGATTAGACCCCTGCCCCGGCCTCCTGCCAGCCCCATGTATGTCTTTGGATTCAAGCTCCGAACCCTCACTGATGTCAGTGAAAGCACCATGTGTACAAAAAGGCCCAATCCTGCGCGGTACTGAGCATCCTCCCAACCAGCTGAGGCGTTTAGAAATGGCAGGGCACAGCATCTCCCCAAACGCATTTATTATGCTGTAAAGTCTGGGACTGTCTGGGGAGCATATGTTTATGTGGGGTCACTGTTTCTGTGAACACGAGGGGGGATTTTTATGACAGGCCAGTCTAGAACGGCATATGGGGACCAGTGCAGGGTGCACTGGAACCATTTTCTAGCAAAACAAACCACACAAAACCCGTCTCTGAACACGCACATTGCCACCCCCCTACGCAAAGTTAACTTCACACACAGAAATTACATTTTGTGATCATTTCATTTCTTCCAGGGCGTGCAAAGTGAAATACCTCTGCCATCACACAGACTGGCCCAGAGCTACGTTTGAGCCACTCAGTTTTGAAAAACAGGTATATAATAGATCATGCTTCTTTATGAGGCAGGGTCTGCTCCAGAGCCCTGGATGGGAGCCCTCCATTGCTGTCAGCAGGATTTGGAGCAAGGCCTTTCTTCCTGTGGCACGAGAAATACTTTTGCTGCAAGCTGGGGTCCCAGCCTTGCGAGCATTTATGCCTTTGAGAGGCAAAAACTTTTGAACCGTCCCGGCGCAAAAAGCTGCTCGCAGGTGTAAGGTTTGCAGCACCTGAGCAGATGAGGTTTGTGTTGAGTATAGGGCCTGATTTAAGCAAATACATTTTTCTTCTACTGTCTGATGAATTTGTATCATCATTTCATTTGCAGGAGTTTACTGACATCCCCTTCTGCATCCCGATCCTGTCCTCATCAGAGCGAGTACTCCAGCTGCCTCAGTCCTTGTCCCATGGAAGATTCTCCCCTCCAATTTCCATGGTGCATGGTATTTCTGAGAAAAAATGGATTTACTAATTGCTGGCAAATCAGGCTGAGCCGCAGCCTCTGTGCACGGCTTTGTGAAAATTACTAACGAGGCCTCGTGCCTCAGTTTCCCCGGGCATATCATGTGGGCTGATACCTTTGGCTTTCCAGCAGTGCCGTGAGGAGTAAGTGAAACATTTATAAAGTGTTTTGAGGTTGACAGGCATAAAGAGCACTTCTAATGATGTTTGTCAGACTACTTTCAGTATTCATCCGGATTCTAATAGCAACACTTATGATTACTCATTTTTACTGCCCCGAAGCACTGAAGACCACTAAGATCCAGCCTAAGCAAAGTGACCAAAGTCAGACATAATGAGTAAGGAAGAGCCAGAAAGTGAGCTGGAGTCAGAGGCTAGCATGGAAACCGCTACGCCATCTGTCCTCTCGGCTTGCTCGAAAGAGATCTCACAATTCCAGTATAACTGGGTATATGACATCATTTTCCTTCATTGTATTCAGGCTTCGTTCTCGCTTGTTGTACTGACCTCGTTATAGATTAGTGGAGCTTTCACTTAGAGCTTCTGCATGTTCTATAACATATAGCCTACTTGCAGGCTACAACTTCTATATTTACATCATGCTATCTATATCACAATATCCATCGTCTATTATCATACACTGGATAATCATGCCATGCCAACGTTTACAGGCATGTTTGAATGTAAATCTTTCGATAACTCCTATTTAAATAGGACTGTAGCTGTTTACAGTATCAGGTACTGAATCTATTTGATCACTAGATAGATATGAGTAAATGATGAATATATATGTTTATCAAGTGCCTTCTTGAACATTTGTACAGCAGTATCTCTTCTTTTTGATTTTCTAACAAGTAATACTAATATTGAAAAATACATTTAATTGCTGCGATTTATGGTCATGGCTCATGAGATGTCTTAATAAGAGAAAATAATCTGTAGAATTTCAGCTGTTTCAGTAAATGCTTAGAATGTGTGTTTTAATCTCTCCCAGATCATGGTCTTTGCTCTGAGTGTGAGTTCCTAAAAAGCCTGTGTTGTGATTTGCTTTTATTTTCGTTTTTGGCTTAAGCAATAGGCTTGAAAGTGGCAGCTCTGAAAACAGATTTCTTTATCCAGAAGCCAGTTTGGAGAGCGTCCACACAGGCTGCTATTCTAAGGCACCATTTCGAAGACTGCCATCTCTACGATGGCATATGAGATGTAATTTAGTCTCTGTGTTAATTTAGCCCAGGGTCTCTCCTGAACAGAGAAGCCCGGCCGTGCCAAATTGTGTTAAACTAGGGATGGTGCTTTTGTGATACGGACAACTGTCTACCAGGGATTGAGCTGAGACCACCAAACTACTTTCATTTAAATTCTCAATTTAGTCTTGAACCAAGGTCAGGAAGTAAATAGCCAGGGCTTTATCCTCTCAGCCAAGCCCCTGGTAGAGGGTCTCTTTGAAGTGGAGTGTGATCACTGGTGGTTTCAGAACTAATGTCCAAGACAGTGATGTATAATACATTTGCTTCCATTTTACATCTGCTGGTATGATGGCAGGTTAATTTAAGTACAGTTTCCCAACAAAGAAGTGTTTCTACACAGTTGTAGCCTCAAAAATAAATCTGAAATTAATTCAAGATACCTTCTTGACACCACCATCCTCCCCAAAGCATATTTGTATTTTTTTTCCCACTGCTTTCAACACCAGTTGCTTTGGGTCTGATCCTGCTCTTACCAAAGTCAATGGCACCACTCGCATCCACTTCAATGAATAAGGTAGTTTGAAGATGCTCCCGACATTGGCTGTGTGGCTGCACATCCTCTAGGTGGTCAGAGGGAAGGAGATTTCCATTTGTAGGAAACACTGCTGCAGGCACATTTTCTGCTGTGACACACCAAAAGTGGTAACTGGTGGCCGATAACACTGCACAGGCAGGTTCTGCACTGACGGGTTAAGCCAGCGAAGCCAGAAACCTTGAGGACAGAGACACATTTGTGGTTGTCTGGTGATACTAATTCAAGACATCCCACAACATTCCTCCTGTGTCATCCGCTTGTACCAATGCATTTGGGGTTTTTTGAAGGATCTGGGTTCAAAACCCAGAATGTTCCTGCAAGGTTTATTCCCAGGTCAGCTCCCTAAACCAGTTCACATCGTTGCCCTGCAAACTGCTGTGCCAGCACAGGCAATTTCCTGTGTGTGGCAGAGTGAATACTAGGGTGCAAGGAGAAGATGGTCACCAAAGACCCAATCTCTTCCATCCATGCCCCAAAACTCCCACAGATTAATTCCCTTTTCCAGTCGTGTGCCATGCTGACCACCTCACCACAGTAAGCCAGCCATCCTCCTGCTGATGGCCCCTTGCACATGACGTTGCTGCATCTGGCCCAAGAGGCCTCTGGGCAGGAGAAGACCACATCGCTGTGCTGCACCTCAAGGCTGTGAGACAAGGGAGGCGTCGTACTTCCCTGCCACCAAAAAGTCTATAGGACTATCTTTCACACTGATAAAATACTCTCAGACATATCTACTCCACGATGTCTCTGCTCATGGGAAGTCTTTCTTAACATGTAAGCTGAACCCCAGGGCTGCGCCTGATGCCCTTTCCTTCTTTCCCTAACCCCTTGGACAAGGAGAACAGACTCCCCCCCTCACAGCAGCTTTATACGTGTTTGACAGCTGCTGTCTTCTCTCCCTTCCCTATTGTCTGCTCCAAGTTAAACTCACCAAGACTTTTTCGATTCTGATCATCTGTTTTGGTGTAACCATGATGTCTCCCCAGGCTGGCGTCACCTGTAACCACTCTCTTTTCCACTGAGGCGAACAAGCGCAAACCCCTGACAGCCTCCACAGAGGACAACCTTCGTTTTTGACAGTGGTTATAGATATTTTGTTTCTGGTGAAGTTATCTGACCATATCCTATCCAAATTACAGTATTTTTCTTTAAAGACTATTCCACTGTTTTGAAATTGTCTGTTCTTGGCAAATCCACATTGACTGTCATTGACTGCATGAGCTGTATTGCATTTTATTTATATTCTGTATTATCAGCAGTTCCACCCCATGATTTAGACATTTCAGAGAAGACATCCCTTCTAGAAAAAATGCCTGATGCCAATCACAGGTGAAATTCCAGGAACTAGCAGAAAATAAATCTAAAGGAAGGCTGATCCATAGCTGTTAGACTACAAAATAAGTGGCATGCATTTCAGTCTAGGCAGTGCTAGTACTGTCCTGTGTGGTCTTGGAAAAATGAGCTACTTCTGGGGAAGATCTGTCCTTTCCATTGAGTCCCTAAGACAGGGGCATATGATGCTTCTTGGCAACTGGGGAAAGGGTTCCTTCCCTCAGGTTCTACCCAGTAACAGTACCAGGGGCTTATGTTAGCTGCCG
>Ga0065711_1003208_pt1 | contig 43155 bp, 17 predicted proteins | sample Hoacrofraction12_FD_59098 | JGI IMG/M metagenome (GOLD analysis project Ga0065711, IMG submission 59098) | Hoatzin crop microbial communities from Cojedes, Venezuela - Epithelial fraction 12 v2 (version 2) | ecosystem: Host-associated > Birds > Digestive system > Esophagus > Crop | place... | reverse complement strand
GACAAGGTCCTGTGCAGCCTACTGTAGGTGACCCTGCTTCGGCAGGGGGGTTGGACTAGATGACCCACAGAGGTCCCTTCCAACCCCGACCATTCCGTGATTCTGTTCTTTTCTGGATGATGCTACCCTCCTCCTGTTGAAGGAGGGTAACTGAAAAAAAAAAATGCAGTAACAAGGAACATACCTTTGTGGAGATTTGTTTTGCTGATACAAAAGGGCTGTTACAGTGATGCTCTTACAGAAGTGAAAAACATGAGACCTAGAAAGCAACTGAAGTGGAAAAAGGTGCAACATACAAATGAGAGAAATAATTCAGTGCTGTTTCTTACAGCCTTTGCTTGACACAGGGACCCTCGAGCCGTGTGGGTTAGGAGGGAGATCCATGATTCACTAGAAATATGCCTGAAGAGCTGGCAAATACGACAGGGAGGCAGAGTCTGTCTACGAGTGTCTTGGGGCAAATTAAATTACAAGGGAAAGAACAAAATCAGAAATGCCATTGTGCTGCTCTGTAAATCCTTGTTGAAGGCACAGCCTGAACATGATGGCCGTTTCTGGTGGTACTTCTTGAACCTTTCTTAATGTGCGTTCCTGGTCTTCATTTCTTGAAAAAGGAAAGGAACAGAGAAGGAGTGACCAGGGATGATTAGAGGTATACAACAGCTTATTGATGAGGAGCAACAGTGTAAACCAGGTCTACTAAACTTAGGAATAGAAACAACAGAGAGGGCATGTCATAGAGCTCAGTAGTATCATGAGTGGAATAAGGAGATCAAGGGAACTGGTCATTCATGATCTCTTTCAATACAAAACTTCAGGAATTACATGTTTAAGACAAAGAGATTCACAGGCTGTATATTTAAATTCTGTTGTTTCTTTCTGTGGAAAATTATATATGCTAAATATTTATGTAAATTCAGAAGCCAGATGGACAAAATTTTTGATAGAAAATGAGGAAAAAAAGTAACATTTAGGGAATAGTTTCCGAAACCACTATGGGTCTTGAAAATCCTGTCATCTCTCCAATATTTGGGAGAGAGCGAGGGGGAAGACCATGCAAAGCCCGATAAAACGAAACACGTGTAACTTGTCAAGATGCATAGTGTTAGTCTTTCTCTCCAGCCGCTCTAGTTCCGGGGAAGTTCTGTAACCAGTAGCTTTTCTGTTTGCTCATTTAAAGGTTTGTAGTTGTGGGAGTTTTTTTACATCTGATGTAGTCAGAAGTGTTTAAACATTTTCAAAGCTATACTTGAAGCATAGTCTGGGCTTAGATGTGATTTCATGAATCATTTGCTACCAATGGCAGCGGACTTGATGTTGTGTTAGAGGGGTGATATTTAAACTTCTGAAAAATGATTTGATGTAATGTGGGAATCCTAATGCTGTTGTAATGTATTTCCCCAAGACGCAGAGAAAGATAGCCATGCTTTTCTGGATGTATCTGGTATCTAACTAGGGCATAGGGTGGGGAAAAAAAGGAACTGTGTAGGCTATGCTTTGAGGCATGTGTACAGAGTGCAGCAGGTGAATTTTTCACTCGTGCTCATTCATTTCCACCTAGGATTCAGCGAAAGCAGAAGAGTCTATTATGACATCAAGCATTGCTGTTTCTGCCAAGTCTCAGATGAAACTGGGTTTGCATGAGAAACTGTGTGCTGTGTGCCCTTTCTGAGCTCCCCCTTATCAATGCTAGCTTCAAAATGTGTAAAAGCTAAAGCTGTCTGCAGAGCATCATTGACTTTAATGGGAAATGTGGCAATTTGCACAAGGTGAGGAAAGGGTGCTTAGCTTTTTAAGGTGGATGAATTGGCTCACTGTCTCCTTTCCTGGGTGTAAAAGTTAAAAGGAACTAAATATGTAGTTTTCCCATTTATATACCGTGCCTTAAAGCCACATTTTCCACTCTCTGCCCACGCTTCCAAAGTGCTTCCATATGACCTTGCTTATTTTTGCCTTGAAGACTGCAGACTTCCCAGGGCTGCTTTACTTCTTGTGGCCCTGCAAGGCATTGCAGCTGAGATTTTCTTCCTCAATTCTTGCTCTGTGCTCCCCTGCACTTGCTCTGCTGTAAAAAGGGCTTTAAAGAAAGCGTCTACCTCAATCTGCTCCTAAGGCCTCCGCATAGGGCTGAAACAGGAAAAAAAAGACGCACATAAAAAAAGAGAGATAGCTGGAGTAATTTGTTTGCAACATGAGCACTGACGCTCTGATACCAAAACAAAAGGGCTTACTGCACCTGCCAGCAGCAGTTTGTTATCCCAGAGAAGGTCCACAAAGCCGGTCAGGGCATTTGAGGGTAATTAAGCACTGTTAGCTAAAGGATTGTTTGTACAGCTTTGTAACTCTGTATTGCATTATTATTGCTTATTCATGTTCATGTTATCTCTGGCTAGAGACAGATACGTCAGGAAGGCATCTATAAATATATGCCTGTACCCCAAAGTGGTACAGGGTGGAACAGAACTGGGGCAGACCCAAACCTGACAGTTGCTACAGGGCAGTGCCTCCACAAGTGGAGAGGTGTCTTAGTCCTGGCATGGTGTAATTTGGATACAGAGCCTTGCTGACCCCAGTTCTGGTGCTAGAGCCATCTCCACCAGTACCAGAGCCAATGCGCCGCGCTCAGTTGAGTAGTGCGTGAATGCTCTGCAGAGGTGTGTGGTGTGCAACACCTGCTAGGCAGGGCTAAGACATGACCAAAGCAGATGCCCCAGCAGATGCCTTGGCAGTGTGACTTCCGAGTAGTGCAGGATGGGGTCGTTCATCACTGTAGCATCTGATCAGCCAACAAAATAAATATCACCATCACAGAAAACTTTGCATGCAGGCACACTGCAGTGTTTTCTACTTTTAATAATTTCTCCCTTCCTTTTCCTCTTCATGTTTGATTTTATTGCTTCTTGACTTGGAAGTACTTTAATACTCCACTTTTAATGTTCTCATATGCAGGTTTTATGTGGAGCATTATAAATTCTTTAGTATCATAAGCATACCACTTTATAAGAGGCAAAAATATGCTCAATGTAAAAGAAATGCTGCTTTGGAAAAATTTATAATAAAAAGACATAGATGGGAGCAATAAAAGTTAGCCTGGTGCAGGATAGAGGCTGCGCTTCCTTGTTGGCAAACTGCACGGCTGAGATGTGTTGGTGGGAAGGGAGTGAAGGTGTTTCTCTTACATAAACCTGCAACCTCAAACAGCAGCATCAGAGGAGAACAAAGGGGCAGCAAGAGGAGCAGCTCCTCATGGAGGCTAGAGGTTTGTATGAGAAAAAAAAGACAGATATATAAGTAAAGAAGGGGAAGGCGTGTGAAGATATGAAAAAACAGAGAAGGAATTTTGCTGCATGCTGGAAAGGAAAAGAGCTGAGCGATACAGAGAGTACTTGAAGGCTTCAATCGCATCCAGCTTCAAAACATTGAACTTCCACTTCCCACTCTTAAACACTTGGTTTGCAGCCAGCCAGGTGCAGGTGACTAAGCCTTGTCCAGAAGCTAGTCCTCCAAAGTGAACAGTAGGCTGTGGCTACTGGCCATCATGTAAACCTTTCACTTGCCTCTGCCCTGCAGCCCTGGCTTGAAATGGTGCTCATGATCCATTATATTAAGCCAGAGAGAGAGGCAGAAGAAGCTCCTGGGTTTTGTAGTGTCTATACCACCTGTCAGAGCATGCCATTATGCTCAAATCCAGCTACCAAGGCTGCCAAGCTCACTTAGAAATGACCATGCTGCACAGACAGGCGCAGCCAGAGGCAGCATAGCCAGGTGTGCAACTGCACTGAGGTTTTGATGTCAGCGACTATATGGCCAAGCCTGAAGGCAGGAGAAAAACTGCAGCAAACATCATTAACTGAAGGTGCAGTCTGCAGTGTACTGCTGGAGATCTTGTCTTTTTTTCTTGATGCCTTGTGTGGGAATTGTCACGGTTCAAAAACTAATCGATGTCTACTTTAACATCTACTCTTCAGAGATCTCTGCACTGTTTTCTCACATCTCTGACTCCCAGACCCCACGATTCAGCAGTAGCAGGGGTTATTTGCAGGAAGAATAGGGGGAGTTTACTCTAGAGTCTGCTTAGTGCCAATAGTTCACCAGGTTTTCATCTCCTGTAAGCTACGTGTGCTATTCCAAATAGGTTTTTACTTCTGATTCTGCCTCCCCTTGTCTCTGCTTTTCTTCATGTTATCTGAGAATGTATTTTCAACTGCCAATATGTCTTTTAAAAGGACTTTCGCCCGCATGAAAGCAAGGTCATAACACAGCTTACTGTAATATTACTGTCCTACATTTTTGCAGACATTGACTTCTATTTTAACAAAAGAAATGTACATAGAAAAGCAAGAACCCTTCTCTCTCTGGAAAAATCTGAAATGGTAATTAAGCAAGAACACTTGCATCTTTATTCTTTACCTGGTCCTCATGAAAATAATAGAAATTCAGTCTTCTAGTCAACAGAATGTTTTATGTGGAGAAAATAACTACTGTGGCGAGGAGAGTAGGGTGAAGAGCTCCCAAATATATTGAATATATTGTTGTCACACCATTGGGGTAAACTATGAGTTTTTAAGCACTTAAATTTTAAATATGTCCAAAGAATAATCTGTAAAATTTTCAATAACGCTGGCACATTATTCCTCATTTAGTTTGGTGTTATCATTTTATAGCACCATTCTTTAGTGGAAGAAACAAAAGGTAACATATAACCAGAGTCAAATTGTTGATTGAACGTAATTTTGGATGTGATCAATGAGCAAATTTTGCAGTCCTTGGGAGTAATGATCTGGCTGCAGTGTCCTTTATTTTGGTGTGTAAAAAAAGTGCTGCACAAATAGTTTAGGAAGCTGAGTAACAGCTGCACGACAGTTTATAGACCATTTTCATAACGCAAAGAAGCAATTTACTTGAACCTCAGAGAAATGTAGTAGTCAGTTTATGTTTGGAATCAGTTCCTAAAATAGATCATTCATTTAATGACCAAATGAATGCACAGTCTTACTGAGTTCCAGCTAGTAAGTATGTGCCTATGCCGGGTTCATGTTTAGTGTTGGTGGAATAACTTACTGACTCTGTTGTAAGCTTCAGAGGGATGGTTGTTTTAAATGATACGACAACCAGTGGTGATACTAAAAGGAAACAAATATGGTTAATTTTTTAATACCTTAGGCATAATTGCACAGTATTTCAAGCATCACAAGCTTCTAGTGACTACACAGGTAGTAAAGAGCTCATTTTACTGCTGGCGCTTACCTTCTCACCGATTGAAGCCCTTATGGCTAAGCTAGTTGGCTAACACGGTCACAGAAATGTGTTTTCCAGCTGTGCCCAGTGTCATTCTGCTTATGAGGATTATTACATTGCCTTTCCCAGATGAATCAACTGAAGAAAGTGACTGGGATTTGCTGTCTATGCTAAAGAAGATATGATTCCAACACTCTTTTGAAACCGACAGCAGTTACATTAGCCCTGTAACCGGGAGGTACGTGAGCAGTTGCTGCAGGAGGGTCCTTGTCCCTTCACCCTTCCTGCAGGAAACCAGCTCTGGGGAAGTGCAGCAAAGTCCAGTAGTGAGCGGGCAGCTTTGATTCTGAATGTGCAAAGCCATCTTAAATGAGAAGAATTTGCACAGCGTTTCCCCACTTGTGCAACCCCTCTGTTTTTACAGTTTGCCTACGGAAGTGGCAGCTTTCTTCACCTTGGTAGTATATTATGGATCAAAGTGTATTAAGATTTCAGGCATTCAAAACCTCTTCTGTGACCTGGAGGTTCACGTAACTTTGACTTTCAGTGGAACTGAAGGATCAGAGTCATTAAGACATTCTTGGGCATTTCAGTGAGGGAACCCTTTAACAAAGATGAGCAATCTAATCAATGATGTCTAATCATTTTGAGTGACTGCAGCTTACAGTGTGCTTATAATATCCACATTTCCAGTTTTAAGGGTCTGCTTTTCCATCTGCTTCTGTTTGCACGTTTATATCTGGTTAGGGATTTTCATTTGTTTTTTAAAACAAAGCATGGTTGTGGATAAAAGCAGTAAGAGTCACAATTAAATTTAAAGTAAAACAGTAGCGTAGAATTATCATTCAGCTTTGTTGCCCAAAAGACATTGTCAAAAGGTTTTCAGCACTATATGCTGAGAGTAATTGAAATGAAGTTGGAGCAATTGCCTCAATGAGAACATAAGGAAGTCAGAATCAGCATTTTTTACTGTAAGACAGTATTTCTTTCTAAGACTGTACAATATATAGGACATTTCAACTTTGTTTTTCTCTTTGGAAAAGTAAAGCCTATTTTTCATCACAATTTCTATTTAAAAATTGGTTGTGTGACAAATTTGAGAATGTTTGGTGTGAAAGATAATTTCCAGTGTTGTAGGTAATGTTTCACAGGACTGGTGAAAGTGGAATTGCTTTTCGAGCTTAAGGTCATGTTATTGTTGCTTGTAGCCTTACTGTTTTCCTCAAAATAGACCTTTATTTTTTCCTTAAAAGCTAGTTGCCACCTGAAGTGTAGCATCTTTTTCATATGATGAGATGTCATAACAATTGTGAATCCTCAGAAGAAAAGAAAACATTATTGCCAAGTTCTAGTGCATCAGTCAGAAAACTGTCACTTAAACTCTGTGGCAGTTACCTCATTAATATTGTCCTGTGTGAGCTGTGTGGGTTTTTTTGAGGAATGGAAGATAATTACTCCTGCAGGCCAATAATGCAGTAAACCATGACTGTGTATTAATTTAAATATCTATTAGTGTGGCTGACTCTGATGTCTGCAGCACAGAAACAAAGATGTTAATGTTTTTTATTTTCATAGAAAATTCATGTTTTTATAGGCTTTTTTTTTTCTTCAAGAAGGCTGTTACATTCTAAATCATGGAAATTTTTATATTTTAGTTATTCAGTGCTGGTGTCTTGTATCTAACAGTACTAATTCTTATTCCTGTCAGGTATAAGTTTATCTATTCATGGGGCTGAAAAACGTGCGCAAATCTGTCAGAGGAGAACTGCAGCAAGCTACCCAGTGTCACAGCGTCCGCCTGTGGTTGGGCATCCTTCACTCCCACAAGTCAGAAGGTCAATAAAAATGGAAGCCTCGTCTTCTGGATCTAGTATTTCAGCAGTTACTGGTGGAAAAGTAAAAACCCATCAGCCAGGTAACAGATTAGGCTTCACACTCTTTTCAGTTCTATTTCTTGTGTGATGTGCCATGATGTTGTGAAGCTGGTATTGATAGCATCATATGCTTATATGGAGATCAATCTATTAACTGTCACAGCTGTCAATTGATGTTTTGTCTACATTTGGTATGTTTTTGTCAGTTGTAGATTGTAGGGGGTAACAACAGTTGGGACAGCTGAAAGCAGGAAATAAAAAAATAAGTTAATCATAAAAACAACATACAACATGTAGTGGTATCCAAAATGTTAATGCAGAGAGCACTTGGGGCTATTGTTTTTTAATACTGCTTCCCTTACATACATTTAATTTTCATAAGCCCTGAACTAATAGCAATGCTCTAGAGGCTACAGGCATCGGCCGAGGAAATCAGTAATTGACACATATGTTAATTTTGAACAAAGGCACAATCCAGGGCATAGATCAAAGTCTTGCTGCTGGAATGTAAAGCAAATCTCTAGATCTGTAGAAGATTTTACAATATACGTTAACTGGTTAACAAAATGAAACCTTTTAAAAGAAAGCCAAATCTCCTAGGAACCATCAAATTCTAATTGATATCATGAGTTCATTCCTTGTTATGTTAATTGCCAGAGCTATTTTAGAAGTATCTTTTCTTATAACAGGAGAGTACATTTGTGCTGTCCATGCTCAGTCATTCTTCACAGCGAAAATCAAATTCCAAATTTCTTCCCTGAGTAGATCAAATTAAGGCTGCGCGTGAAGTCAGTTTTGTAGCTTCTATATCAAAGGGTCTCAGTAATCTTCCAGTGTTGCTGCCCAGGAAAGGGCATAATGCTCCCTGTATGCAGGTACTTGGGTCCTGCAGGGCAGAGTCTATTTGTGTGAGACAGACAGTTCTGTCTGCAAAACCCTAGCGTGCTTCCATTACCTTGCAGATCTAGTAAATGTCTTAATTTTTCTAGAATTTGAAAATTTAGATTATTTATTGTGGGTTGCTATGCAGGTCTACTCAAATGAGTTTCACATATCCATACTATTTAGTCATCATAATCTTTGTAAAATAGATTAATTAAGAATTTACAGTGACTCATAACCATATGCTTTGTTTATTTCAGTTCCTCTGTTCACTTGTTTGTCCTTCTATTTTTTCAGCTTCTATGTTTTTTCTTTGAAATACAGAAATTACTACCGCAGATGCTAAAGATGTGGTCATGACTGCAGCATGTTAAAAGATTGACAAAAAAACACCTACATCACAGTTTCTGAAAAAAGTGTCTTGAACACGCACAATAACTATTTTGATTTTGAGCTGCTACATATTCTACACGTGTGTGTTGATACATATGTCCTGTGCTTTAATACTAAATAATGTGTAAGCAATATATGCTGGCTTCAGATTGAGAAAAAAATCTCTTTCTAGGTAGACCCCAGAGGTTTCATAAAATGGAGCTCATTAGTGAGCATCATTTGTATGATGACTCTCTGAGGAATTTAGCTCTCAGTACAGTCATACATGATTAGTTTGTCTACCATATTCTGCTCTTTAGACAATAACAGCATCTATGACCTACAGAGAACATGCTTGGCAGCTTGGTTCAAGGAGGCATTTAGTATTATGAGCTTCACTGAAGTTAAGAGGAATTATCAGTACCCAGAGCCTTAAAGTCTTCAGATTTTTATAAACATGTTGTATGACAGGAGTCCTTTCTTAAACAACTTAGTGTCATTTTTTCATCTGGAATGAAATAATATTTTTATGATTTGGGTCTGACATTTTAATTCTAAATAAGAACACTAAATGTGTCTCTGTGTGCAGGTTAAATTACAACCATTTGAGCTGTGTGTAAGTGAAGTCTAAGAAAGATTATGGGCAGGCAGAAATAGTAATAAATAGCACTCCTAAGAGAAAATTTTAGTTTAAACCTAAAACCATATGTTATTCATTCTTAGCCACAAATTAACAGCTGCAGCTTCTTAGCCACAAATTAACAGCTGCAGCTTCATAAATAATTAGCCTAATACACTAGTTGACAAATGGCAATATCTTATCTAAGGCTGTACGTTATAAACAGTTTGGTATTTTAGAGAGAAAATGTTTGACGTGTGTTAATTACTCAGGTAACAGATCTCACACCACCATTTTCCCAGCTATCCTCCTGGTATTGCATACAGTAAATTCCTCAGGTTTTAGTTCAGTCTAATTTTAAATAGCTCATACAATTTGGGTTCTTCCTTCTATTGCAGTGCTGTTGTCCCAGTCAAGTAGGTCTCACTGTTGGAGTAGTATACACTATATTCAGTCTGAAATTTCCTTTATCCAGATAACAAATACTCCCAACATGAAGTCTAGCATAATAGGTTGTACAGAAAGGTATTCTGAGGACTTAAAGTGGCATTTCTAGTTCTTATCAGAGAGACCAGAACTATGGAAAGGAAAAGATTCTTGATAAAATGACAGAGTTACACATGAGAGTATTTTTTCCCTCTAACAGCACACCACTTCTGTTTTGTGCGTACCACTTTGTTTCCCTTGGCCACTTTTCTTCTTTCCAGAATGACACCTTTTAGTATTTATCATAAATTTTTTTTAACTGACAGCTGTTTCCTTTGACTGAATTTTAAAAATATTGTCTTGTGCAAGCTTACAAAGAAGTACTGCTCAGCCACAAGCAGAACTACAACTTCTGAGCTCTGATTTTAAGCAGATCAGAAGGTATCAAGTATCTGAAACAAAACACAGAGGAAAATAGAGAAATCAGTGGAAGAAAATTACTATTAATGGTGAAGACTCCGGATACCTCTGCAGGTGCACCTGTATGAGGAACATTCCTCTTAGAAAGCAGAAAACCAAAGACAAGTAAAGCAAGCAGATGGTAAATCTAGATGCAATGACATTGAGGTAAACATACATTCCTTTCAGAACCATGGAAGGACAGCATAAACCTTCAGTTACCGTGTCCCAGTTACACGAGAAGTTGTATATTGTGGGTAACAGTGTCCTGGGCTCCTGAACCACAGGGTTCAAAGCACTTCAGGCAAACATTTGACTGGTATAAATTGTTACAACGCTCCTGAAGACAGCTTATGTTCCATGTGTCTGTGTTGCACACAGCAGGCTTATTTTGGAAGCAATGGTAATGAGCGTTTAGGTTGTCTGTAAGAGCAGCAGAGCCAAGTACTGAACAAGCCTACAGGAGGTTAAACTGTCTTTCCAGTCCATTCTCTCAATGTCAGGATTAGGCAAATTTGGAAACAAAAAAAAATGCTTGCCTCACTTCTGATGGCTTTGCACCTTTGCTACAGAGTAAGCAAGACTTTAGTTTCTGGGTTTCTGCCTGCTCTTTCCTTTGATACTGTTTATTCCAAATCAGGGCAATGTTACCTTACTTCTTCCTACTGGTGACAAATTCCTTTATTCTCAGACTCTGCAGAACTTGTCAAATCTAGTTTCTCTAGGAGTCCTTAAATTTGCTGTCTGTGGAAAAATTGCCTCATTTAGTAAGTCTAAGCAGCAGTAAAGTGAATTCTTTCAATGTATGAAACTCTGGAATCTTCTTAGGTCTTCCCTACTTGCAACGCTTGCTAACAATTGTTACCCATTATGTAATAACAGGGATTCAAAGGTTCCCCGACAAGATTTTCTTTCTCTGTGCTTCCTGTAAAGGTGTGTCTGGTTAATCCTTAATGTGTTTTGAGGTTTATATAAAAGCATATATACAATAATGTAAATATTAATTTATAGCACTTGTACAAATTAGATCTACAGGCAATCTACACATCAAACAGGAAGGATTGTCTTTGAAATAATTTATTTTCAGAATTTAGTAAAGAAGTTACATAAAGAGTCTTCAATCCAGTAAAGACGTAAAAATATTCCAGAAACTTCTTCTTTCAATAGTTTACTGTTCTCCTTCAAAGCCAAAGAATGGTACATTTTGGAATGGAGATTCCTTGCCACCTGAAATGATATAGTCATATACATGATATTTGGAAGAACTTTATGTTCAATGGCAAGGAAACATCTCCTGAAAGGATTGGTTTCTGGCATTCTGATGGAAGTCTAGTGGAGTCTTTGGAATTCAGTGAGAATCTTTTTTTGGCAATCTCTTGCCTTTTATGACAAATAGTACCTGATAGATATGTTATAAATGTTAGAGGAAGATGTGTTTGCCTTAGGCATGCTTTTTTAACTTTTGGATTCTCTTTTTTATTTCTCATCAAACTAACATTTTTATTGATGCCTGTAGTTATTTGGTGTGAAAATAAGAAAGAAGAGCTAGTGGTGTTAGCCAACAGAAAACTGGCCTAAGAGGCAGGGAAAAATGCATGGTTCTTGAAATTGTGGCAATCAAAATTGAAGCAAAAAAGAAAATGTGTGTTTAATGAGCTTAGTCACAACTTAATGAACTTTGAATCATCAAGGAAACTGGATCTGAGTCCTTCAAAAATGATAATTTACTGTGCAAAAGATATCCTTTTCTCATCACAAGATGTGCACATGCTTGTCAGCATTCACATTTGGTTGTGAATGGTCTTTAGAAGATCTGTATTAGTTAGATGTGATTTGTTGGTTAAATCACATTCTCTTTTCTTTGCTGACTGGCAGGACATGTGGCATACATCTCTCTCAGACTAAAAGAATAAGCTCCTGCAAATAATTCTGCCAGAAAGCTTTGTCATGCAAATATTTCTTGGCAGCAAATGCATGCGTGGTGTGGGAATGGCTGGTGTAAACTCACATAAAGATTTGAATTCACATTGACAGTAGTGCTGTTATCTTACTTGTCTAACGTTATTAGGGGAGCAGTCTCTTTCAGTACACCTTCTGCTGGGTGTATATAGAACTTCCTCCTATGTGGAACGAAGCATGGAAAAAGCAAACAGATCTCAAAAAAAGTTTAATGTTCCCTTCATTAAGCTAATTTTCATATTACAAAAAAAAAATATGTTTACAAGAAATGTCCCTATGCAGGAGGGACACTAATGTCAAAGAAACCAGCCTGCATACCTAACTTTTCACTTTATCTACAGCATGTGTTCAATACAATGCAAGTTCGATGCACCGAACAAAATTTCTCCCATGTCTGTACCTCAGGCGTGAGCTGGAAATACATCCCCACTGAACACAGAGACAGTTCATTCTCCTCACTGTTCGTGCTCTGGAGCCTCTGCAAAGCTCCTAAGGAGAAGAACAGTTTGCTTCAATTACAATGAGGACTCTTTGTCACTGGGTTGAGTGACAGGTCGTCACATGGTGATTATGCAGTACTTTGAATTTAAGAGCTGAACTAGCTAGCAGATGATGCAGAGCCAGAAATCTTCTATCACTTTGCTTAGTCATTCAACCCATTTCATTCAGCACTTTACTTTTCTAGGGCAAAAGCTACTTCTTTGAAAATTCTTGTTCCTAAGCTAAAGTCTCCTAAAATGTTCGTTCTAGCAGTTTGGAGAATGGTTTTACAAACCGCATGTAAGAAAAAAAAGCTAGAGGATAAAGTACATTTTTTTAATGTTATTTTGTTTAATTTGAAAATATTGAACTCAGGCAAAAATTGCATCCCTCTAGCATTTTGTGCTGCATGTTGCATGTGACACACACAAGTACTGATCCTACCTGGGACCTGTGCATGCCCTCAGTAAGGGGCTTCTAAAATAATATTAATAATTTTAAGTGGTGGCTTTGAGGGTATTCTACTTCTCCAGGGAGAATGTATTTTTAAACTCATCTCTTTTCAAAGACTTCTTTTTTTTTTCCCTTCCTACTTTGATCAGCCTCCTGTTTCCTATTGTAAAGTGATCTTTCATCCACTCTTGCAATCAATTATGTATGGTTACTTCAAAATCAGTACAGCTCACCCTCATATTTCAACTCCCACTGCTATTGTTAGTTTGCAACATGTGGTTGCCTCCTGAAGGCTGCACACTGACAGTCTCTGTGTATGTTCTCGATCGTTCCACGCTCAGAGAGTTTCTTCTCAAGGTGAAACTTGTCCAAAATAGGAACAGGCAGCCAGATGAGGCTTGGTACCAAAAGGGCAATATCACTGGTGCCAAGGCAAGGCTATAATGCCCTGAGACCAGTGTACCATAATTGTCTAAAACAATTAAGAAAGTTCTTGAGTGGTCTAGCTTTTGCTGAAGAAAGTAGACAATACATATAAAATTTTGCAATGTTTCTGAGAAAGTGATGACCCCATTTTATTATAAAAATAGCTTATCATTCAAGAAGCAATGAGAAAGGCTTTGAATAATCAGTTATTATGTTCCTGTAATGCTTGACTGAAAAAAGTGGCTTTTTCTTAGCCCTATAGTTCTTGCTTAAAGGGGGCTTAGTATGATGTAAGACTATTTCTAATGTAAAATATGTTTCATATATTCCAAAGAAAGATTCTTGCAGGTAGACTGTCAAAAGATGGAACAAACTAGCTTCTATTTTGGCAGAAATGCTTTTAAGATCAGAAAAGGGATTTGACTGTAACAGGGCTGCACGACATTACTGATTTCCACAAAAGGTTTGTTCCAGTCCAAAAGATAGCAAGAACTCTTTCCTAACAACAAGCCTGCTGGTTCATTCTGGAATCTCAAAATGAAGGCAAATCTTTCTTTAAAAAAAAAAAGGGGGGGGGTTGTCTTGCTCCTTGGGTGGGTAGATATGATACAGAGAAGTGCATCTTGGCATCAGAACCCACTAGAAATTCCAAGCAGTGCAATGCATTGTGGTGCCAAAAAAGCCTGAAAGAATTGCATAGAACTCAACATCACAGCTTACGGCAGGCATAAGGGCAGCAGCGAAGCAAAGGTGGCATCATTTTTGATCTGTTCCTTGTTCCAGAAGAGAACTGCCTTCGGGTTGTGCAGACCACCGCTCTTCCCTGTGCCGTGAGTGGCTGGATGTCTCCGGAAAGCAGAGGTGTTCTCTGCATGCTGGATAACTTCCCAGAGGCACAGTATTTGCTAGTCATGTCCTTGGGGTATGCAGTTCTGTCCCGAGCTATGCTTCAGAGGCCCAATGGAGCACAAAGTGTATGCATTTTTGAGGTCTTCATTACTGATAGAATTCAGGGTACTTCAAATAGAAAAAAGGAGATACTACTGCAGTTTAGTACTTTACTTACACCGTGCTTTACGAACTTACCTAGCATGGGAAAAGAACTCAGCACCTGTTAGACTGATGGCATAAAGAAGTGACTCACACTTTCATGAGATTGGAAGGTTTTTAAGGGTCATCAAAATGGCACATACTTTCAAGGCCCTTTGTGCTGCCAGAATGCCTTGAAATGATGACCCTTGCCATTCAAATGTTCTCCTACTACTTCCAAAGGAGGCTCTGTTTAATACCAATTACTGAAAATAATGTATTTTGGATAGGTATCCTGTGTGAACAGCCCAAAACTAATCCATGCATTTTAATAGCAAAGTTCTCTATTTATCCTTAGCAGGTCTTGGTAATTAGAATAGGTTGCAGGGCTTTATAAGAAAGGCCAGCTGCACCACTATTAAGGGCAGCATTCCTGCTGCTTGTGCAGTACTCTCAAAGACAAGTTAAAAATCTGAGAAAGAGTATTTTTACACAATCAGTATAGAAATATTGCCTCCATTCTTCAGCTCCAATTTGTAGCGGAATGGTGATCTTTATCTTAACTTTTCCCTAATTAGGTCTCCACACACCCAGACTGGTAGGCTGGAACCACACCCTCTCCCTATGATAGACTAAGTAGGGGTTCACTGCTGCACCCTTAGTTTCTGTGCAGGAAGGCATATTTCGTAGGGTCAGCATGATAGCTGCTGGCTGACACTGAAGTAAGAAAGGCTTCGTGGTGACAGCGAATTTCTGGGCTTCATGGACCCTAGCCTGGATGTTAAGGGTTACAATGGCACTGTCGCTGAGGAGCAGGCCCACTAGCTCACAAGTCAAGTAAAAGGGGGAGGGAGGAATGTGATGGCTGCTGGTTAGATCACATGGGACAGTGAGTATAAAAGGAACAGATTTGTGGACCAAAGATGCATTGATAGCCATTAATCATTATCACCTAGATGAAACCTTCCACTCCAGGTATCTCTAAATCTCTGCAAGATGAAAGGGACAGACTGAGGATAGACTGTACGTGCTTGCCCTGTCTGTATTCCCTTTGCCTAAACATCTGCTGTCAGAAATAGGATCCTGCACTGAATAGACCTCTGTTCTGCTATCCTGTCTTTAGGATAGCCATTTTCATATTCCTATGCTATGTTCATTCCTCAGTGATCTCAGGACAACTGAAGTTCCCAAAATGGTCTAGCTGCTGGTACTTTCTGTGGGAGTAAATGACCAAGATGTGTTTAGACTGTGAAGGCAGCAACAGGCTATGGCATAATGTGAGTCTGTATAATTGATTATTACATTAAAATCTACCTGGAAGAGACATCAGATATCTTGTAAAAGCCGTCTTGATGTCCCGTATTATAATGGAGTAAATATTTGGTGTCCTGAAGTTATCTGTTAGATCTGTTTATCTCATCAGTAAACTGCTGACTTGAGAACTGGGCACGGTTTTTGCGGTAAAGAGTTTATTCAGCAATGTTTTCTCCATGTACTCTTCACAGGTTGCCTGCTGACAAGTCTTGATATTGTTAAAGGTAAATGGTAGCTAAGGGATTTATCATTCATAGGTTATCAAACAGAGGCAAATGTTTTAATATATGCAATGGTGATCTTTGCTAGCTATGGTTTTGTATGTGCACTCATGGTGTAAGAGGAAAGAGGCAGAACTAAAACACAATCGTTCCTACTATCATTTTTATATTAAAGAGAGTAAAAGGAAATGGGCTGAATTGTTCAGTCCATTTAGATCTCAGACATCTTTCTAGATTCTCATTTGCACCTGCAACTGTGCATAAATGTCTCTGCTTAGTTATACACAGTGGCTTTGTGCCATTTTCAGGCTGTCTCCTGTGGATTCCTGTCCCAGCAGTGTAGCACCTGAAAAAGATAGCTTAGTTCCCAGTAGGAGAGCACACACTTTGGTGCCTTGTCTCTTTGTATTATCCGTGAAGAGAAGTGTTTCTAGAGGGTAGTTCCAAAGGCTCGCTGTGCAACACTGTCCCGTTACTGATTGTGTAAGGGTCTGCACAAGGGCCACGTAGAGCAAGGCAATTGCAAATATTAGGCATAGGAATATGTGATATGCTGTGCTTGGGGCTCCTGTGTGGACATTTGAGTCCTTTTGACTCTCAGAACATTGAGGTATCCTTTGAGCATACATGGGAAATGAAGAAGAAAGAGGTTGTGTCCTTCTACACAGCAGTCCAATGGTTTGGGTGCTTGTCCATGTGGGAGATGGGGATTATCAGCTCTCCTCAGCTGTTGTCCTGTTTGAATTCACTGCTTAAGAGATGCCTCCCTCTTGATGAGAAGAGCACAGTGTTGGTGGGTTTGACTGTCCCCATGCCCACAATTCATTCTGGGCAGTGACCAATTTAGAAATGCAAGAATTGAGGTCTAGCAGGACCCTGTCCCCATAGCCTGGTGTTTGGGCTATTTTGGCAGTAGAGGAGATTTTCAAGGCGTGGCTTTGCATCAAGGGCTATCCATCCATTTTGTCTGTGGTTGTCTGTCGAAAAGGCATACACTGCGCACAGCATGAGACAGAGAACAAGCGCTGAATGTAGGATTCCCCACTTCTCTGTAGTTAATTGGCTGAGAGGGCTTCTCTGTGTCTGATGCCAGCCAGGAGGGGAGAACGGAGACCATAAGTCTTCAAAATACCTTAGTCTGTGATAAGTTATTGATATTAGGTGTTTAGAAATATCCCCTTCACTACTGCTGCTTCTGGAAGATAAGAAAAGAGTTGCTATTAACATAATTAGACATATGTCATGCCTTACAGTGTATTGCATTACTAAGGGAAACTAGTTTTAAATTGCCTTTCAAAAATAATTCCAGTATTGTTATTACCATACCCTTGACATGACCATGCACAGAGAGAGTTATGGGATAGGTTCTTCATGCTAAACAGAATGATACAGGTTTTGATTTTCTTTTTTTTTCCCCTAACATTCATTGGACTTTCCTATGGAAAATGAAGTAGCCCTACGTATTTATTCCAATAACTTTGAAAGTATTGTTAGAACTAACATGGAATTTTTGTGCTTTTACATTGAGCTTTTGATTCCCAGATGCTAACATGCAGACACATTATTTTATCTATAATCCATGAGAAAACCATTAAGACAAATAGCACTTTTTGCATAGTAGAAGATGTAATTAGCTATGCTGAATAGTGACAGAGTATACTCTTTTTTAAAGGTAATTGGTGAACCAGTGAAGACTATCAAGACTTAGATCCAAGTCCCTACATATGGATAGTCATATTTGGCAATCTACCAGGTCAGAGGTTTTTCAAAGGTCTGTGAATATTTCCACAGAGTACCCAGTTTTTTCAGTCTTGAAAACACGTTGTGTACTAATGCTGTTATGATGGAGTGCTTTGACTTAAATCAGAAGTCTTTAAAGGCCTCTCTTTCAACGTCTATCATTACCTATTATTTATTACTCTTCTGAAACTGCAGATGTGCTTTGTAGATAGATGGTGGCAAATCCTGTGACCTACACAGGTGGAAGTAAGTACCTCAAATAAGGGAAAACTGGGGCCTTTAAGATACTCCCTTCACTACAGGTAAATATGTGCCAGCACTGCCACACCACACAGAAGCTACTGCAGATATGGCAGACAGCTAGTCTTATCCTGATGTGATGCACTGTCTTAACTAGACAGATATGACAACAAGTTCTCCAAAACAGAGAACTAAACACATGACTTTTCCTGTCCTTCTCCCCACTGCCATCTTCAAAAGGAACTCAAGACTGGAAACAAACATCAAAATGAAAGAAAAAGAGAACTCATCATCCCCCACTCCTTGTAGCAATCTGAAATTGTGCTGAAGTTGTAAGGTAGAGGAAGCTTAGTGATGCTGGTAAGGAGCAAGGACAGAAGGAAAGCTTCTGGGTAATGGTCTTGTTCCAGAAAAAGAGTAGAGTGCTGGACTGGTAGGCCAAAGAGTTGCAGGTTGAAACTGAGCCATTTTCTGCTGTGTGCAGAAGGGGCAGCTCGAGGCAGGATACAGGATATGTTTCTGCACCATGTCCTGAGAAGATACTTATGAAAGAAGACATTCAGCTTTTGCCCTGACTTAAGTGAGGCTTTTGATGAGAAACTGTGCAGGTGCGATGGAACTGCCTTTTTGTATGGGTGTATCTGCAGCCACCTTGCTGGTGTGCAGTGGCTCATCTGGGGTCAAGGCCTCAATGAGTTAGTGCAGAGTTCATGTGGTGGGCAAGGACTGGAGCAGAAAAGGTGAGCATGACTCACCAGTATTACTGCCCTGTGCACTGGCAGCTTGCAGATCACCAGTGTTAACCTGACCTCCCAAAAGAGCTTCTGACATTTCCAAACATTCTTGTTCTTACATCCCTGTGGGGAGGGAAAAAATAGCTCTTGAAAAATGCTGATACTGCATTTTTTCATATATGTTCAAGAGGAAAACAAACACTGAAGGAGTTATACTTCATTCATGAATATTGCAATACTTTGCTGGTTGGTGAGGAACAAAATGGAATATGTTATAGGATTCCTTACCAAAAACAATCGCTGACTGATGTAGCAAAAGCAGGTCTCTTTTAAAGACTTGCTGTGAGAAATGCCAGCCTTCCACCTAATAATACATAATCAGCTATCTCTGAGCCACTGCTTCCAGGCCAACTTTATCTTGCTATATGTTTGCATATATCCTGTGACTTGGAGAATAGCTTCTTTTTTTCTGATGCAGTAATTGAAACAATATGTTTTTCATGCATTAAGGTGCATTGTCAAGTACAGTCTTGGGATGGATGCTGGGAAGACCCACTGTGGTGTATGCTTTGTTTCATTCCTGTCACAGAAAAGATAATGCCAGAACAGAGATCAGTAAAGCTATTGATTTCACATATGTGTATAGCTCTGACTAACCTGTATAGATAATGCTGTAAGAAATTTCCATTTGAAACTGTGCTTTTGCTGTAGATGACCTGTCTAGCACTCACAGTAAGAAGCCAGTAGAGAATGTATCTGTGCGAGGGTGATCCTTCACCCCATGTTGACCTGGGGTTGCCTTTAGTGAAAAGGGCACCATGCACAGCAGCTTTTGGGTTACTTTAAAGAAGAGGCTCTGGTGAGAAGGAGCAACTTCTCTGTGGAAACTACAGTCAGTACTGAACGTAACAAAACAAAACTGCTCATATTAGAATTATATTTGCTCTTGCTAAATATCGTCCAGTTAGAGGTAGACGACCCTGTGACAGGACCATCTACCCACGTGGCATACTAATTATTTGCTGCTCGTATTTCATTTCCATGCTGAAGTTCAACCATTGAGAAAGTACATTCTTGCTGCCAAAATGATTAAAAAAAAAAATAAATTGAAAATCAGCTCACTATACTGAGAGAAGTTGCTGGCTAGCTGCCTTTTCAGAAAGATCCTTTGAAGCTGTAAATATTTCTCTACAAAAACTTCTAGAGCTGTAGGCAAAACATTTGTTTGCATTTGCTGAGTTGACTGGAAATGAGGGAGGGCAAAGAAGAGAGGCTGTGATTTCAGAAAGAAACCGAGTTAAGTATTTCTGTTCCAACCATTGAGCAGAACCTAAGTGGTAAAGCTCTTCGAGAAGCCCTGGCTGCCTCAGTGAATTTCAAAGATCAGCTCTGTTCTCACACCTCCGTTTGAAAACATGGAGTAAATATGAGCACTTTGTTGTGCATTGAGAAAGAGCAGCACTTGTTCCATCAACTTCATTTAATATTCTTTACTTTGGTGCCAGATACTGAAAAAATGTGCGTTTTTCTGTGCATCCAAGTGCTCATGCTCAGTTGCAGACTACAGTGTGAGGGTATACATCTGCAAATATGATTTGCATATCACAGTGTGTGTGTAAAAACATGCAGGCTTTCCAAATCTGGCTCCAGGTGTTTACAAGAAAACAGACTTCTGCTTGTGGAGCTCATGTCTAAAAAGCTGCTTGTGGTAATTGACTGGTTACTGGATACATGTAACAAGGCCCTCTTCCAGCAAAGCACCTGAGTATGTTCTTAATTTCAAGCAGATGCAAAATCTCTCTCACTGGCTTGTTTAACATTGGTACCATATTCACAACCTTGCTACATAATTTGCTTATCTGATACAAATGAACATTTTAATATTTAGAAGTATGTTAAAATTCTGATTTAGAACAAGTCATCTCATTCAGACTCTAAAATGCCTTTTTACAAATCTCATTTGTTTTCCTAACCTGATTAGTAGAGACCCTTCAAAACAAATAAAGAAAAAAGTATGCTATTTTATGCACTACTTTATGCATTAATGAGTAAATCAGAGTGACTGCCATGAGCTAATTTAAAATATGACTTCGTTTGAACTAAAGCATCTCAATAAGCTGAGAAAAAAATCTCAGACTGATCTTTCGTTGAAAATCACATAAAATTTTATAAAGCTAATATTTACTTCACTTTCATTTGTGTTTGTTTATTTCTCATCTTTCTATGGAGAGAGAGTCTTCCCCTCCTCACCTTCCAGACAGTATTGCTTAGAGTTTACTCATTGGGACCTGTCACTGTTAAAGCATAAATCAGCAGCTGCTAAAGTAAGAAGGAAATGCTAAAGCCAGGCTAGTGATCCCTCGGTAACCACTGTGACACCTGTTACTATCTTGATTTGTTGTACTGGAGATCTGTAGTAAGATAAAAAAATAAATCTCTTTCAGACGTGGGAAAGAACACTGTGGCCTTTTCCAAAGAGCTGCTGGGCTAAAACCTCTGACCGCCAACAAATTAGCAATCATTAAGTTGGCCTGTCCACGACCCGTCACATAGGGGTTGTTTCAGCTAAAAAAATGCAACACTCGCTCCTGAGAAGTGGGTGATGAGAGACAGGGAAGAGGTCAAAGCAAATGTGCCCTGATTCAGGTCTGCTTATTGACACCACAAAGATTATGGGACAAGAGAATGTTCCTGTAATGACTTACTTAGAAGCTATACTATCGGCAGATGGATTTCTTTTTTTCCCTGTGTTGATGAAGGCAAGTTTGTGATTAGCCATGTATTAAATCTCAAATGACGGATAGAATATGACTACAGTTTTGAGTGAAATCAGACTGGATGATATTATTGATCTGACAGTTGTGCAGAGATGCCAGATATTAAGGCTACTGTGAACCAGAGCATCATACCAGACTGTTGTTTTTGTGGATTGCTGGAAGCTCTCTGTACAGCAAATGGGTCAAATACAGGAGAGGAGATTTGAATGTAACAAAACTTGTCTTGGCTTCATAGGCTGAACAACAGTTAGGTTTAGACTGGACATTCTCAGACCACTTTCTAGACAGTGTTTTTCATTAACTAAAAAGTGACTTTGCAATGGAATATATACATTCTGCAACATCTTCATTTTATGAACAGGCCTGTGGTTAGATACTCCATCTGATATCAGCACTTAGGAACAGCCATTGCTGGCTGTCTGTCACTTAGTCTGTCTCCAGTCTAATTAGTTCAGATCTGTTGGAGGTGCTGCAGGGATCCTGCTGCCTTCGAGTGTCCTGAGGAGCAGTGATTTGGGTGTAACAAAGATGGAAGGCTTTGTGGAGGAGGGGGTATTTTATATTTGTCAGTATTGTTATTTTGCTCTACTAAGGCTGAAATGGAGAAGAAAGACTGGTGGGATTTGAGGATGCAAATATGTAATTGTATATGTTAATAGTGGTAGCTGAGTATTTAACAAAGAACTGAGTGTCACTTGCAAGGCCCCTTAACTGAATTGGTGTCCATTACTTCTCTACCTCCATCCCATTGCTTATACGTCTTTTCCAGCAGCTGCAGTATTTTTGCTTTATCCCCAGAATTCTCTTCTGGGGCAAATCCCAGTCTCCCACCTCTGAGGCCATCTGCAGATTTCCCTAGGTTCTATTATATGAATAATCAGCTGTCTTACTTAAGAAATTCTCTTTGTTCTACATCATTAAATGCTGACTCCTGCTGCTGCTATAACAGATCACTGTACACGAATCTACACACAGAGCTGTCTCTGATGTTAACAGTGAGTCTTTGCTGTGGAATAAAAGAATATGCTGGGGCAAGCATGAGATGGTTTGAATTTATGATATTTTGGCACTGGGAAATAAAAAATGCTGAAGCTGATATATGTGTACCGATATTGAGACTTGTATTTTGAAAAAGGGAAGAAGTGTCTTTAAAATAGGGGTGAGTAATTTTGTGCCCAGGGGTATAACTCGTAGCTCTCATCAAGGCAGTGGTGAGATAGTTATTTGACGAGGGAGCAGGAAGATACAATGGGCTAGGAGGAAATTCAAAACTGGACCAGCTTGTTATAGGCAGACTGCAGAAGAAAGCAAAATGCTTCCATCAAAAGCAAGAGTGATAGCCTCTGGTGAAGGCATGGTAATGGACTAAATGACCTGAAGGTTTCTTCTTCCACCATGACCTTTTGTTCTGAAGTGCTTTCTCAGGTACCTCCGTGACCACTGCAGCTCTCTACTAAGTCTGTGTATTAGTTACTCAGGAGCATCACTTCTAACAGATGCCTTTGTGAAAGGTCAGATTTTGCTGCCACTCTTTAAAATAAAAACAGCCGTATACCCGGTAGCTCCCTCCTTTTCCCTGGCTGTATCGGAGCACTGTGCAGCCAGCAGTTTAAGCCCGTTTGCCCAGTACCTTTTCCTGTCTACTCTTGATGTGGAGTTACCTTTTTCTGCATGGGAAGAGTGTGTTTTCAAAATGTCCTCCTTTCTTCGCTCATGTTGAAAGAACACTGAAACAGGCAAATCTTGTGTCTATTTACATGCACAAATAGGTTTCAAACTGTGACCCTCTAGCCTACGTTTTTATTCTGCAGTGATTTTGAACAGCAACAACTGCATACCAGTGTGACCTCCTTTGAAATGGACTGCAGTACTGGAGTGCTTCCTCGACCACAGCATGCAAGAATGTATGGTGTCCTGTGGCTGAAACATGCTGTCCATGCTCTTGTTGTCCTAGTGGTTGTTTTCTGTGTTGTGACTTAATTTGTCCTTTGTGTGTTCGTGTGTTTTGTTTTAGCCTGGTTGTTCCTGTAGTGCTGTGTCATTTGTAGCAATGCCTCTTGTCTGTTTTCACATTTCGGAGTTAGCTTTGTAGATGGTATAGTGAAGCGATGCTCAGGCGTGGTGGTACATGTTGATCTGAACAAGGGACTTGCCGGTGGTGACTCTGCATCATTGCTGATGGCAGAGAATGTTGTTGTTTCATTGTATTTAGCTTTAAATCAGTCCGTGTTATATCTAAAGCTGCTTGTTTTAAAGAAAAATTGGTTCTGATAGGGGAAGACAGATTAAGTAGCTTTATTCGATGTGTGTATTCCCTAATCTGAAAGACCCTTCATTGGATTTTTCTACTGCACTGTCACAAACCCCATCAATCTCTTCAATTTCTTCAGAAGGAAGAGAGGATTTGCAGGTTAACCATCTGGAAACACAAATATGGATAAACCCAGACATACAGAAGACAGATGTGGACTTTTCAGAAATTCTTAATGCAATACAAGAAAGTAAGTTATTCCTTGGATGCAAAATCGAGTTTGCGGTAGAAGAATCATTTGAGATGCATTGATATTATAACTGAAGGAACACACAGAGTGATGATCTGAGTGATAAGTGAGTATGCATTAGTAAAATCTGTGAGAAAGTTCAACAGGTTATTGAGGATCAGTAAGAAATCTTTTACTATCAGAGCAGTCATAGTAAGATTTGAATTATTATGTACCTAAGGATTCCAGTGGTACGTATTTCCTGTCTAGAAGAAATCAGAAATATTAAGATTCCCATTACTTTAATCCATTCTTTACACTCTTGAATGGCTGTGTGAACTAATACTGTTATGCAGATGCTGCAGGCTGGGATCTAAGAATAGGTTTGAAGTTCCAGCTGTTCTGAAGCATTGGGATATATTCACATTTTTGCAGCTCGTAATTTTTGGGATCAGAAGTGACAGACTTGTCACAACAGCTGAAGGCCTGCATATCTTAGATACTGTATGAAACCATCTCTTTTCACGTGTAATGTGCTGTGGACTAAGAATTGATTGGTCCACCCTTCTCAAATGCAACAGTAGAATGATCTCAGGACTTGCTCTAGAAGAAGTACTGGTCTTGTAAAACTGATGCAACCCCAAAACTGATGCAACTCTGGAATCCAAAAGAATCTGGAATTTCAGTGGGAATTTTCTGTAACAGGTTGAAGACTCTTATGCAGCCCAGGAATCAAAATGCACAGCAGGACAACACTGCTAGCTGGCTTCTTGGTTTCCCTCTTTTGCAGTTTTATTTTAAACTTGGTGTTTCGTGTAGCAATTTTCTAAAGCAAGAAACAGCAACTTACATTCATGAATGCTAATAGATGCATAGGAATGTGTAAAACCTTGCACTACTCCTGATTTTTGGTATATGAATAAGGAACAATACAGTGGTAGGATCATGTCATATGGTGGTGGTAGAAGTTCAGGGGTGGAAGGGAAACTCTCAGGTTAGTATAATGATGATGGCAATCATTTGAAATTGAATCACCTGATTAATTAAGCTGTAGGTTTAAGATCAACTCTGCATTTGTAACTTAAAAAGCTTTTCCATCAGGAAACCTTAACATGAGATCTTGCTTTCTCCCCTCTTCTTCTCACCCACACAGCCCATATATAGGCCTGGGGGCAGTTGGGATGTGGACTGGAGAGGCTGAAAAAACACTATAGTCGTTCAGAGGCTGAACAGATGAGGCAGACAAACAAGGAAAAGCAAATTGAAGTTGGGAATAGACCATTTCGGAGTAGTAGAATCAGTTATCTTCTCCATTTCAAGCACATGGCTGAGAATGAAAATGGATGATCTGTTTAAAATAGATATCAAGATTAGATTTATTAACAGTGTTTGTCCCAAGCAGCTTCTTTTTAAAAAGGCCATATCTCAGCCTCCCTTGGTACTGTGTCATACTTCAGTATCTTACTCTCTGATGATATCATGGTGCTGAATAACCCCAAATTCTCATTCAGCATGGCACAGGTTTACTTATAACCTCAAATGTTAAACTTCCAGATTAAAAAAAACCTAATTTCTTTTAAAAGTATGCCATTTTTCTGTGGCCATAAAGAGGACATTCATCTGACTTGAACATAGGGGATTGCAATGAAGGTGTCAATATCTGAATTAATTGTCTAAGCTCCCTCTGTGGTCAGCAGAATGTAACAAGCATGTCTAGAGCTCAGTTTGTCTCATTTTAAAGTGGGTGTCTAATATAGACTAGATAACCTGCAACTTGGAAGTGGCTATTTGCCTCTGTTGCCTGCAGATGGAATTTAGGGATGTAAGCTGACTTGAATCACTACCAAAGCTTAGACACAAACATCTGCACTGTGGATGTGTAAATGCAGGTGAATCCTACCCTAAATAAAGCAAATATTTGCAAGTGATTAATGGATATAAACTGAATATCCCAAATTGTTTTAGCAATTTGAATGTAATTTCAAATCATAATAACATTAAACAAAGAGTCTTTTAAGAATTAACATTTTGGTTTGTAGATTGTATTAGCGCCATTTGATAAGGATGCAGCTTTTACACCCTTGGAGACAATGTTTTTTCTTTATCCAGAGCAGACACAGTTGCTGTTGGGAAGTTAATTTCTATGTCCTTCAGCTATATTCTCTTCTGTAAAGACAAAAGGACTGCTGTGATTGTACAACTCAGTTTGCAAAGGCTTGTTATGCATCCAGGAGAGTGTCTTGTCACCTGGAGTCTGTCGTGAATATCAAATAATTAGCATAAACTTGCCTAAATATTCGTTGTAGTGTGGTTGCTCAGAATAGTCATCATTACTTTTATTCTCACTTCTTGTTGTTAGCACTGAATGAGAATTAAAAAGGCTAATGATGCTTTAGAGACCACATATTTTTTCTTGCTAACATGAGTTTCCTGAGCATTTCCCTCTTCAGGAACTGCCTTGTGCAACTTTAGCTAACTGGTATATCTTTCTTTGGTAGACTGCCAAGAACCATCATTCAATAGCAGACTTTTTTTTTTCAATTTAGTTACTTAAATCAAACATTTTGCTCTAAAGCTATTTTTTTTTTCTTTTACCCTACTGAATCTTAGACTGCAACTGAAGATAAAGATTTACCATCTCATTATTTACTGTTATGTGTATATATTACTATTATAAAAGACTTAAAAGTAATTTCTACTGCATTAGAGCTAAATTCTGTGTTTAAGTACCGTAGTTCATGGTAGAGCCTTAAACACATTTTTCTAAAGATTTCTGGTAAGTCTTTTATAAAACAGTTTCTTCTTGAACAAAGGGTATACTGAAATTATCTGTAGTCTATCAGAGACAGTTCGGAAATAATAATTACTAACCTGAAAATGGCTATAGACACACACTGTAAAATAGGGGATTGCAAAACAAGGTGGTGCATCTGACCTAAACCAAACTTGTAAACTAGACAGCAGAGGTGTTAAGGATCCACACAAAATATCTAGCAGATATAAGCCATAATTCCGTATTGCTGCCTACTCGCAGGCTGTCCCAAGCCCAGGAGCAGGACAGCCGGGGCCAGGGGCACCGGGGGCAGCCCCAGCACTGGCCATCAGGTACCTCCCTGGTGCAGCTGGGGATGTGGCCAGGCAGGGCAACGTGCTGGGGAGCTGGGGCATCTCTGGGGCAGGGGCTGACAGCTCTGGGGGGCTGAAATGGGGTCCTGGATCCTGGGCAGGATGGGGGGACCCCGGCTGTCCAGGCAGGCACAGTCAGGGCTGGGCATGCCCTCAACGCCATGGCACAGGCTAGCAAAGGCTTTCATGGCTGTTTCCTAGTGATTACACTGAGCAGACGGACTTCTTGTGGAAAAGTAGTAAATAGCTTTATTTTTTTAGAAAAGCTCAGATTTCAAGCTTTTTTCGTGAATCCCTATAATTTGCTTCAGCGTATGAAACTTATTTTCATGTCCATTGCGGTAAAGTGAAATTTCTAAGAAATCTCTGTCTTTTCAGAATATTTTTCAAAATCCAGTTTAGATTAACTCTCACTAGGTTTAATAAAAAATCATTTCTTCTCTCATTTTAATTCTCATAATCTGGAAGACAGAAATCAGTGAGCTTCCTGAGACAGGGTTTCTGGTCCACTGTGTAGTTACTGAATTTAGCATCTAACATGATAAAAAGTTCTGGGCTGCACGGTCTCTGTAAGATGGCCTCCTTGAAGCAAAGATTTGTAAATTGTATTTGCCAGCCTTAATGAGTGCAGAACGTTTGCACCCCAAAATCCAAATAGATGCTGCAAAAACATAACACATAGTGAAGACACAGAAAGGTTCTTGGTTTTTCGTACTCAAACTTTTCTACTTTGCAAGTCTCTGCAAAACAGATGTTTTCTACTCAGGATTTTTACGAAGGTGTGTTCTTAGATACCAATAATTTTTTCCGCAGCCTTTAACATGTGGAAATTCTCTATACTTATTTTAAACGTTGCCAGTAAGAATATTTAAGGAAATTCATTCTTCAATGTTACTAACAAGCCTAAAAGCTTCCGAAGAACAGTTTCTGGAATATTGATCTACAGCTTACATTATCCAAAGCTAGAGTACACTCAATGGCTTGGTGTGACAAATGGTAATAAAATGACTATTAATTAACAGATCTCTGAGCATGCTTCCGTCTCGCCACACTGAAACACATCCAGGTCCCATTTTTTGTGTCCATCTTCAAAAGGTTAAAGGAGTTATCTTATCTTTAGGCCCTACCTAAATTAGCCTCTTGGTCCAAAGTGGCTTGTGGACCCACTGAGATTGTGCACAGACTCTCTCTCAGAATTTCCCAGCATTTAGTTTGCAGAATATGTGGTTCTATTATATTTGGGTAAAAATATTTGCATATCCGCATTTTTTCAACTCCTCAAGGGATTTTGAATTATCAAGTAATTTTGATTTTTTCCCGCAAAATGGAAACATGAGGGGGAGAAAAGTGCTTGCATATTTAAGCTGATCTAAAACCAGAGGGGGAATTCTTAATATCTCCTGTAGCAATGTACATGCTGCTCTGTAATGCTGTTAAATTTCGCTGCCTCAAAATACATGACTATACACTAGCACCAGTCTGTCTCCCAAATGATATGTCAAAGGCATATATATGATAAAACTATTGTATATCATTCTGTTTGGATCATTTGTGGGTATGTGTACGTCATGGTCCAAAGAGGACAGCAAAGGTGGAGCCATGGAGCCCTGACTATGCCTTTAGCAACATTTGGCAGCATGGGTGTTCATGTTCACTGGAGTGGAGTGGCTGAGCTAGCTTACAAGAGGCAGGAGAGCTGGCTTGGAAGTACCATCACCATTATGAAAGTAAAGCAAACAGGGTTTTCTTTTTTAATTATTTATTTAGTTTTGTGTAACAGTATTTTATGTTGGTTTTTTTTTTTTAACTATTCAGTGAGATATGGGGTAGGAAAATGTTTGTGGTAAATGTTAGGACCCCATGTGTTGTTGACTGAAATACTATGAGTGCATTTTCAAAAACATACACAGCAAGGGAACTGCAGTGTAAAGATCTCCACTTTCTCACCAGCAGCACTCTTATTGCAACTGGAAGAAGGTCACAGACAACTTTAGCACTAATGAGGTAGTTCAGCACATATCTTCACTACTTATCCTGTTTGCTGAAGCTACCAACCAGCATGCCAGTTATCTGTGTACTTCTGATGTAAGCAGTTCTCTACTACAGGCAGTCTGGACAGGTCCTGGTACCTAGTTTCACTAATCAGCTGAGATTCCTGCTTCCACAACTTNTAAAGTNACTCTTGGGATGGCTGGATTTTAAAGTGACCTTGAAATAAGATTTTTTTATTCCTCACAAATCCTGAGAAAAATCCAGTAATTCTCTGCTTGAAATCTCCAAACACTTTCATTCCCTTACACGCCAAGTTCTTCATCAGTAAACACCCACTTAAAAACCATCGATTTTTCAACCCAAAGCATTACTGGCACTTCAGGAAGCAGTAATTTGGGTATCTCAAAGGCCTCGCCTTTTCTGCTAAGGCAGTCTTAACAGCAGAAAAAAGCTAGTTCAGATTCCCTGGGGCACAGCATACAGGCAAAATACCTTTCATTTTTACATCTTTCGTTGCCTCTTTCTGGAACAGGTATATCTCATATAATCTTCAGAAGGCATCACTTTTTAATTATTTTTGTATTCTTTTCAGTTGTTTCAATACTATGTTGAGGTGTTGATGATCTACATGTTCATATGTCTCTTTCCTGGAGGCGCTCTTCAGGGTTTTAGTTCAGTGAAGTTTGAAGTCATTCAGTATGATTTCTGTTGCAGTAGTTCTTTATGTTGAGTGTTCAGATAAATTCTTCTGGAATGAACATGTATGCAAAAGCTGGTCATGATCTACATCCAGATTATTATTTGGAGGAGTGGGATGTTTCCAGCCCTTTGAAATAGTAGGGACAGTGAAGGGCAGGTGGTTAGACTGTGCAGTCTTGCAGTGGTTCCCCTGTCCTTTATAGGCATCTCTAGTATGATTTTCTGTGGGTTAACATGAATCAAGGTGGCAAATAGTTCTTTAATATTGCTGCTGCCAATGGTACAAATTGAAGTCTGTTTTTTGCCTATGAAGTCTCCTTAAACCTCTGTAGTTTGTACTAGGATGGGTTGCATGCAGCCACAGTGACACTGAGGAGCTCTCCCCCTCACATAAACCAAAACAGCACCAGGATGGTCTTCTCCACCCCTGTCAGTAAGTTCACCCCAAGCTGGGAACAGGATGGTGTAAGGCCAAGGCTGGCTTTAAAGTGAAAAACTCTGTCCTGAATATTTGTCTCTAGTGATATCCTGGCATTTTTCACAAAACTAGGATAAGCAACATAAATGGACTGACAGTAAAAACAGCCTTAAAATGACAAGAGAAACTTAATATCTGCAAAAAAGAGGTTTTATATCTCTGATGTGTTCACAGAATATGATGATACACACACTATAAAAGAGAGTGAAGTAGGTGAAACTGTTACTCTCAATATCTTAATAAAAGCTGGTTGGGATACTGCAGAACAGAGGGTGCTATCTAAAACTGTTGAATTATGATGTTAAGTGTTAAGTAGAGATTAAATATTGTGCAATACTAACGCTGGGATACAAAGAATGATAGCTAGATTAGTCAGTATGCAATCCCAAAATTGCTAAACTTGAGGAGTAGTATATTGTCCTAAAACCTGTTAATTTGGCACAGAAATTATACTAAAAATTATGCTACTTAGGTTAGTTCATTAGCCTAGTATCTAGAGTGGATTAATTTGGACATGAAGATTTTTGTGTTGTTTCTTAAATTTTTAGTGACTTCTAAGCACAAATGTTGCAATCGATAATAGAATGTATGTCATTAACCTTGTCCTTATTTTATGCATGCAAATGAAGAAGAAGGGTTCTTGAATATTTTGATAGGGTTTTCTTTTTTATCTATGTACAGCTGTAATAACAGACTTTAGATACTGTAAGAGACATGTACAAAAAGGGAGCAATCTCTTCCCCATGTTCGTGATTGATAGGAAAAGAATAGTATATTTAAATTGCAATATAGGTGCATATTCAGGATGAATATTATGAGGAAAATTTTCTCCTGCTTGCGATAGCAAAAAATAGACCCCTTGCAGAGACTGTGGAGTCGGTAGCATTGGAAATTTTTTTAAAAGGTTTCTTAAACTAGGCTGTAGCCCCCGAAGAAGGGAAAGGTGAAAAAGAGGTCACATAACACTCATGATGGCTGGGAAAAGTAAATGGCCTTTCATTTCTGGCAGCTGTTCAGTCTGTTCACAGTGGGGGAATGGGTTTTTACACCTGGAGCCAGTAGTTAGAAATGGAACTAAGTTGCCACCAGCAATTAGAGATTTTTGACTGTTCTCTGTTAATATAAATTCTCATCAACAGGAATCACAACTGCCTGTCACTTAAGTTAGGGGAGTTGCAGAGAAGCGAAAGGATCAGGGGGTTACTGCAACAAAGAACAATGGTTCTAAAAGTCCATCGAGTTTGCAAAACATGTGAGGAGTAGTGGGTTCTTCTAACAGTTATGACTCTACTGTCGTAATTCTGGGTTTTGCCTATAAAACATAAGGTTGGAGAGATGACGTCTATCCACAGCTGAAGCTTGATCCTCAGCAAACGCATGTTTCTTCCCCCTGCCACACATCTCATCATTAACCCCTTCATCCCAGATCTGCAGTTTATGGGGTGCAAGGGTGGACCTCACTGGCTGCAGCCTGCCTGCCCTGCGGCTTCCATCCAGCAGCCGCTCAGTCAGCAGATCAGCGGCCCTTATGGGGACTGTAAGCTCTTGCACAAGGTTTCTCATCACCTCCTTGCTCAGCAAAGCGGGGAACACCCTAAAGCTAACGCTGCTCTAATCTTGAGTACAGTGCCAGCCTTTAACTCATTCCTTCTACTGGTGGTTGTGTGTGTTTTGTTTTTTTTTAATTACAGTAAAATTATTACATGACATGGCATTGGATGAAAGGTAGAGGAAGTTCAACCCATTTACTCAAGCATAAACCTCCCACCAGGGGTTCCCCATGGGGGGCAGCAGGGTAGGATCTGTCCCACTGCCCCAGAAACATGCCAGATTTATATGCATCAAAACATGCTAAATTGTGCAAAGATAAACTTCTGCCCAGAGTCATTTATTCAGTGCCTGTAAGTAACAATACTTCTTTAAGGTCTGCTTCTGGCTGCCCCACAGGTCTGTACAACTTCTAACTCGGTACTTTATGTAGTAGATTAAAAACCTGCTTCTTTATGATAAGAGATTTTCAGAGACCATAGTAATCCAGAAGGCTATTGTTTAAACTGCTTACATCAAGAGAAGCCGAGGAGATGGCTAATGTATGTTCTATTGTGACAGAAGATTACTTATTTGTCATCAGCAAGGTATTGTGGTATCCTAAATATCTGCGTGGCTCACTGGTAAAGAAAGCACTCCTCCAATGTGATCAGATTTTAAATTTACCATAGTAGATACTTAAACCAGAACTAAAAAGCTGGATTGTTGATACTGCATTATCCTCGGTGTCTTCATTTGGCTCAAAGGTGATTTGAATGTATGTTTTTATTTTTGTTTTTAGTAGCTAAGGATGTCAACATTTTTTTTGATGAGTTAGAAGGTGTGAACAGCCCTTCCAAAGATGATGACTCCCTCCTTCACCATGGTAATTTGACCAGTACTTCTGATGATGCCAGCAGGTTGGAAGTTGTGGGAGAGGTAAGAACACACAGAATTTTTAATATAATAATTATTCATGCCCATTATAAAGAGGGAATAAATTTAATTTGATTTAAAATCTCATACTAAGACAACTTGTATCTGACCTTTGTCATGGTGACTGTTTTTCCATTCTGAGATTATAATGCGGAAATATAAAATATCTCAAGTTAAAAGGAGATTTTATTGATTTCATGCACCCCCCACTGAAAAAAATCTGTACAGGCCTTTGTTGTCTGCTTGTTTTCTGAACCAGCCAAGTCTAATGCTTCACTCCTTCTGAAAATAATGGAAAAGTTTTCCCTGTATTAGTCCTTTGAGGGGAAGGAGGGAGGAGAATTCATCATAAATCTGTCATGAGAAGCATTGGATATCAGGTATGTGACACATTCCCTTCCAGTGAAGAATAAGTGACTTGATGGTGCATAATGGTGATTCCGAGAACATGCCGGGGAGGAATCATTCATCGCATCATCCTTTTTAAATTATGTCTTAAAGCAGGCAAAGAATCATGGACCCAGGTATGGAAATTTGGACCTAAATTCCTTTTTGTGTCTTTCGTGCAGAAGGAACATGATATCCTTTAACTTTGCCTCCAACTGCCCTACAACCCATGGATGTTAGGGTGATCTCCTCCGGGAGTGAGGAGACCAGGGACTTGGCTCCTTTCCCCCACGTCAGGAGTGCCGCTGCATCTAGACTGCTTACTGGAGTGGTCTGATGTTACCTGCAAGCTGTGCCTGAGGACTTTTTGGCAGAGGGCTGACAGGCACAGAGCAGAACTGGCAGAGACCCATATGAACAATCAAAAAGCATAGAAAACTATAGGATATAGGTGAACCCTCTGCCCTGACCCTGTTTTGTTTGCTAGTTTAGATAAAATTTAGAAGATAGAATTAAAGATTATGTCTTTTTCAGGAGCTAGAGGGTTTTGTGGTGCAAGTTCTTTTGTGAAACACTGCTGAGGACAGAGTTAGAGATTTTTCTTGTGCTAGAAATTCAGCCCATAGAGAGCTGCACTCCTGGAATGTTTAGACAGATAATTAAAGCAACAAAATTCAGGGCACCCTGAGATATGTGTGACCTTGCTCACAGTTTCATCTTCCATTCTGTGATTCTGTGATTCTCCTTTATTCATTGCTCTTACCCAGCTTCCCATACAACTTACAAAGGGCTTCTTTGCCTACTTGCACTATAATAGGTTAACCTGGCATGATATTCCTGTGTTGCATTTTGAGATCGTGTACCATATGGTCTCTGACAAAAGGACATGGGTGAAAGGCACAGGATCTTTGCATGTTAAAGAGGAAAAGTGAACAGAAAATGGTCAGAAGGACTCAGGATGAGATAGAACGACAAGTGCTGCTGTTATGGCAAAAGCTTTTTTTCCTTTTCAATGTATTCTTTGTTATTTTTTAAAGGGAAAATGTCTGAGGAATATTTCCTAGTTGAACAGATTATCTTCTCTTTTCGCATAATCGTAACTAAGGAAAACAGCGATGTAGGTCATGTATACGTATAAGAGGAAAAATAACCCAGAAAACTGAAAGTCTTAATGGGAGCACAGGGATGCTGTAGCCTATAAAAAACATTTCAAGGTACTTGGCCCCTGCTTAATTTCAGAAGCAAAAGACATGCTGATTAGATATTGTATACTTTGTATGGATAAATATGGGAGCTCAACTATACAGTGGCGGAGTGAACGCTGAAGATTCGAGCTTCCTTTCAGTCTTCCAGTTTAGTGTTATAGCCTGCGAGAGCCCTCTTAATGCCATCAGGTAAGGGATCTGGCCCCAGTGAAAGTCTCTCTGAATGTATTGATGTTTGTTTTGTTAAGTTTTAAAGCTAACATTGCAGCCAAATAATTTAATATGGTTTCTATCTGAATTCATTAAAATGAATTTACAATCAAAAAAATTTACAAGAACATAGTAAATGTTTATTATCACTTTTCTGTAGCTGACAATTTGAAATATTGTTTGCTTCAGCTGTTAGTTGTTTGTGCTTGACCAGAAGATCCAATTAACACTTTATGGATAGATCTTTATCAACAGTTCCTTACAAGATGCAGAGCCAGATCGGAATTCAGCTTGTCCTTTTTCTAGAGATGTTTTTTTTTCTTTGTTTTGTGTTTCATTCAAACACAGCTACAGTCTGAACAAATTAAAAAATCATATTTCCCTTTGTGTGCATTGATCAAAATACTTCTTACTTCTGCCAATATAACAATTAAGTATACACTTTACAGTTTAAATTCAGGGACATATTATCACCAAAATATGGTTTTACATCCACTGAAGTTTCATTTTCTGAGAACTGGAGAAGCAGCAGAAAGCAGGTAAAAGTTAAAGAAAAAAAGGTAGGAGCTGTAGTATAGGTATGCATCCATTCTGCCTTTCTTTCTATGAAGTAATAAATTAGTCATCTTTATCCAAACAAGGGAGAACGAATGATGGGGCTGGGACAAAATTTGACTTCTACTTACATAAGCTTATATGGCCCATTCTAGATATTCCAATTGATGTAGGTAGTTTTGAAGTTAAAATTGTTAGTCACTCCTACAGTCTTCACTTTAAGCATCAAACTCTGTTGATATTTGGGGGTAGTGTTATTACCATTGTGCAGAATAGAGTTTGTTTTAACAATCTCTTGTATAAATTAGAAATTGCATGGAAGATTACAGCAGAAAAAAAATGTATTCATGTTGCAAAATAAGAATTCTGATGCTCTTTATGGCATTTATGATAGCTTGTGCAATTTCATCTCAGTTTTTTTGTGTATATTTACCAGAATATAAGCTAAATAAGTAGTTCTTTTCCACCAAATTCCAGTCTTCCTCAATGATTGGGATAGATATGAAAAGAGATTGACTAAGCTTTCAGAGAAGACTACAAATCTATTACTTCCTAACCTTTGAGCACTTAATTTTTCAGTCTAGATAATTTCATTATTAGAAAAACTCCATGTAATTAAATATATTATGGTGTCAAGAAGTATATATCAACCAGTGAAGGTACATGGAAAAATAAAGTTGCAGATTCCACAAAATTAGAATCTAAATGGGCAAAAGGCTATTAAGAAAAAAGAACACACAAAGGAAATATACACGTTCTTTAATTAGAACTGTGCTTTAAAAACTGGGTGGCTCTGGGTTCCTCTTTTTCTGCACAAGTTATCACTGTTAGTGATGCAGGTATTAATCCCCTCCACCACCTGTGAAGTTGCATGCAGGGGACGCTAACTCCAAGTATTCACCAATAACAGGAAAAGACGATCTCTTTAGAATTCAAAGATCCTATCTTCATTGAGCATCCATATTGATGATTACCGGATACCAAAATAACTAGGAATCAAGAAAAAAATCTAATCGGTCATTAAATTAGTGAACATTGGAGTCCATTCTGATTGAATTTTTTTAAAGACCTGCAGGTAAATATTCAAATTTCCTTGATTTACCCAACTGCACTTTTGTTTAAATGTTCCATTTAAAGTCTCTATAGCTGTTAGGGTTACAAATACTCTGATTTTGGACAGTGAAGCATTTGGGATAAGCCCTTTAATCTAAAGATCTCCTAGCATGTATGTGTCTGAGTCGTATGTTTATGAATGTTGATGGCTCCCAACTGTGGGTCTGAGAATATGAAAACTAGTGCATTCCTTGGAAAAGAATTCCCAGTTATACAACTTTAGATATGTGTATTACAAATAAAGCTGCAAAGATAGCCTTGATAGAGTGAAGTCTTCCCTGTTTTTCCGCTTTCTTCTGGCATCCTTTTTCAGATGAAGGAATGGAGGTTTGAAGTATATGACTAGACCACTTTTCCACTGAAAACGGCAGTCAGACCTAGTTCTAGACTTCTATATATAATTTTTTTACTCAGTTTAGGAAAACTGAATTTTGCAATCCTAACACAGGGAAAGGAGATGCAGTGTCTGGAGGAGGGTCAGCGAAGCTCAAGGTAGGAGAAAATTCTCTGTCTAGAATAGTGTAAGCCTGGAATACTGTGGACAATGCAAAAGCCCTGCAGCTGCTATTTCCTGACACTGTTGGGCCAGTCAGCCTGACTGTCTCCATATCATGTTAGATCCTCAGAGTTCTTGTATGCCCAGATTCAGTCTATAAAGCTACCATACAGGCTATAAAAGAAGGCAACAGAAAGAGTTCCTTCTCAGAGGCCATACCAGTCTAGTAGGGTTTATCAGTCTGGATTTGACTTACTGTGTTCCTAAAATGAAAAGGACCTCTGACTACAGATAAGAGTCCAAGCTGCCTTTCTGAGCTAAAAAATTGCAATACTGTCATTGGGAATGATTCACAAATCCAAGAGAAAGTAGTTGTCTCAGGAAGTCACATTTATAGGGGAAGAAGTCCTACAAGTCAAATAACTTGGCTAAATCTCATAGGTGCACTTTAATGCAAGGTTCTACATGCACTGATGAAGCAGTGTAGGGCAAACCAATTTCCTTCAGAGAAAGATGAAATATAGGAAGCATAAAGGGCAAATCTATTTTTCTAGTCAAGTCACTACTGCATGCAGAGAAAGACACATTCCTTGTGGAATGGACTCTGGACACGTCTGTGCTAGTATTTTACTTCAGATCAGGAGTGTACATTTGAAGTGAATCTCTCAATTGCCCCTACCCATGCTTTGTTTGTTTGCATTCCAGAGCAGTGTTGGATTTCAAACCTAGATTCCTTCTGGATGCAAATAAATTGTGAGATGTACTCCAATGAGTCTCATGGACCCAGACTAGAGTGGGCCAAAAGAGTAAGCCCTCAGGCCTACATAGTGTGGACAGCAGGTCCTCAGCACAGGTTGTTTTGCTCTACATATCCTTTCTTATCACACCACTTTACTTGCTAAAATACACGTAGTGACTCTGGAACCTACAGGACAGGAAGGGTGGGTCAGCAGGAGGCTTAGAAATCAGAGCAGGACCACCAAGATGACCCACTGCCTCTGAATCTCCTACTGCACTCTTCCTGTATTTAAAAAACCTTAAATACCCTTTTGGGTTTTTTTTACACCTTCTCAACATAGATATTTTATAGAAAAAAATAAACTCTGCTTCCTGAAGTGTTTTCATATTTAATGCTGTGTGAAAAATACTTCTGATATCCTGATATCATTTGTCAGCATGATATGCAGTATGGGTATAAATGGTTTGTTACTGTTATTTCCTTAGGGCTTTTTTCTTGCCTTCATTTTCAACTCAAAGAACTATTCCACCATATCAAGTCTGCATTAAGCTGTATCAGGAGTCAGACACTGTAATAAAAGAATCTTAGAAAAACTCCCCTTTCTGCTTTCAGTAAACTGGATGTACCAAGGGGATGGGACATTTGGGATGCTTTCATTGTTTTTTCCATTTAATCAAAATGTCTGCTGAGAATCAGGAAGATAGCTTACACTAAATTCTTTGAATGAGAGTATTCTTTTTTTCCCTGTAAGAATCATTTGTCCTATTACTATGTTCACTTCTTGCAGTTTAAACTAAGAAACAGTTTTCCTATGGAGAAAGTATTTTGAAAATTCTGTACTTTTCTCAGATGTGAAAGGCAAAATATTCTTATTTTTTTCAGACATTTGATCATATGTTATAGGGCATGGCTATTTCTCTCAGGAATGGTTGTGCAAAAGCTGGAAAAACAGAGAGGAATTAGCCTAACCCTCTCTTCAGCTTGGAGCTGATCCTGAGGTCCCTGAAGGTCCCTGCCCATTATACTGCCCTGAGGGAGTGCTGTTTGTTCCCATATAACATTGACACCGTACATTTCTTGTACCAAATACTCCGGCCCACAAACTGCCACGCAATTTCGACTTGTTTGAAAGTGGAAACTTAACCCCTGGGCGAGGCTTGTATTATGTGGGAGTGGTGTTACATTGTGAGGAGGATCTGTAGAGAGTTTCATCACGTGAATTTTGGAAAAAGGCCGGCATTATGGTCTTTCAGGTTTTAGGAGAGGGGCCTGTTTGGCCTCTTATTAACAGTGAAATCAAGCTGTTTCTTTTTGTCACACCAAGCATTTGAACAGGCACAATCTTTTGTAGGAAATAGCCATGAAACAGTATTTATTATGTTTAGGTACTATTAGATCAAACAGCAGGAATTATTTTCAATAAATCCAGTAGGCTTGCTCAGCTGTTCCTTAGGCCAAGAATACTCTGTAGTTGGTTTGATGAGGTATGATGACGTAGGTCCAGGACCTTCATGTCCTTTCTGTGTCCTGTGAAGCAGAGCTACTATTGTCATTACAAAGCAATGAGAATCTCTGTGCCAGGTCTTAGTGTTTCTCACCGCAGTAAATGTTCATGCCATTGTTTATTCTTTTCATATGTACAAAGACAGTCTACCATAGTAAGTTCTTAATTTTAAATTTATGCTTCAGTAGTAATATCCTCTGCTTTATTTTATATGAAGTCATTCCTAATTTTCTGGATGGTGGGGGGGGAGGAAGTTTGGCTTGCATTCTCTATTCTCTCCTATCCCATGCCTATATGACCAAACGTCTACCTAAGAAGACATCCTGGTCTTGAAATGCGGAAGTCTGTGCTACTTGCAGATGACCTCAGAGGCACTGTATGAAAAGCATCTAAAAACTTGAACAGCTTGTTCTGATTTCTTATCTTTCCTTTCGAGTATTACTGAAAACTGCTGATGCAAACAGCAATGCAGCAATTACCAAGGCTAATTAACATTACTGAAATGTTTGTTTTTCTCTTTACAGGAAGTGCCTGATAAGAACAAAGCCAATGGACTATATTTTAGAGATGGAAAATGTCGAATTGACTACATCCTGGTATACAGAAAATCTAATCCACAGACAGAAAAGAGGGAAGTATTTGAGAGAAATATCAGAGCAGAAGGTCTTCAAATGGAAAAAGAGGTAAAAGAACTTCTTTGAAAAAAACCTTCCAACTTTTAAAGCTGTGTAGAATCTGAGGGTATGAGTTTTGTTTACTCTGAAACCCATTTACTCTGTTGTAGCAGTAGAAAAAATGCTTTTAAGCATGCCTAAGTATAGGCTATTTATTGCCAGAGCAGTGGGAAAGCATAGCCTAAAGGAAAATCAGACACATGGATTTAAGACCAAAACAGGCCATTACATTCATCTTTTTCAACCTTGTGCACAAGTAGGCCACAGAATTTCATCCACTGTGCTGTGCAATAGAGAAAACAAGTGCTGGGTTTGGATGGCCTGAATTCTACCGAGTGCAATCCACGTTTCTGCACCTATGTTTCCTTCTAGCTACCTGGCTCCACTATTTGCTGAGGCTCTTGGTACTCTTTCCAGAGACCTAAGTAAACCCCTGCCTTCCTTTTCTTGTCAGCTTAGGCACAGGGACTTGAATGGTATTTTGGTAGTTTGAAAACAACCTAAACTCTCACCTTCTGTCTTAATCCTAAACATTGAAATAATCAGACAGTACATATGAATAATTTATATCAATGTTATTTCAAATACAATGTCCTAAAACAGTAATTCTTTTCTGAACAAAAGTGTAAAAATGAATGTAAAGTGTCTAAAAATGTATTGATGTGACAGAGAGCAGGAGCAAGGCTTAAAGAGACAGTCTCTATTTTGCGTAGGCTATGTTCTTTCTTAAACTTTTCAAAGTGTGCTTAAACAGGGCTTAAGTTTCACTTCTGTGCAGAATAGATATTGCTGAATATTTAGCTTTACTTGTGCTTGATTGACTCACGTTCATGCTAATATGCATCGTCATGCTGCTAATTATGGAAACAGTAAAGAAATTTTCAGGTTACAGGCTTTGGTCGATTACGTAGGTGCTGTACATTATCTCCCTTTCTTTCACTGAATTCCTGGTACATGTGTAGATATTCTGCCTGTGTAGTTAAAAGGCACATTTCTGTGGAGAACACTGGGGAGGAAAAAATGGAAGCTATTTCTCTTCAGAATAATGAAAATGTTTCCTTTTTTTAGATGTTTTTGAATGAGCGTGGGTACTGGTGAATATAAGTGAGTAAGAGCACATCATTGGTTCCATCAGCCAGTTGCCATATACCATTCCTCCAGATAACCTGGAAGTTAGCATCTTTAGATCTGCAGTAGTCGATGGCTTTTCAATGGCAGCCATTGTTCATTTATGACACTTCCTGTAAACGTACCACTGTCTGTAGAAGTTGTAACCCAACATCCAAGAACACAAGAGTGTTGCTGCAGCTGTTCAGCTTCACATCCTAGAATTCTGCCCTGCTTCCACCAGGAAAGACACTGAAGAAGTCTCTGAAGTTTGGGCAGTGTAGAAAATGAACGTGGAATGAATACTCCCTGTTGATACATCTGCCCAATGCTTTTGATCCAATCTCTTCCTACTTTATGATTTTTGCAGGTTTATTACTGTGCTAAGGTCAGCAGTGAAAACGACAGCATCGCTTTGTATTTTAAGTATTATGAAACTTCTTGCAACATGCTGCACAGAAAACTTTTTCAAATTCATAATTTAAGTGCTGACTATAGAGTTTTCTTGTGGCTTTCAAGCCCATTTATTTGGACTTTGCTGCCTAGGCTGCATGAATATTCTGCCCATTTGATTATTCATTTCGGTTTCTATTATGCTAGTGACATGCAGTTTTATTTCTTACTAATCTCATTTGGCCTTTGTGTGACTTCTTGCCAGCAGCAGTAATTGTACATTTTCTAAACTCAGAATGATCAAAATGAGGTTGTGTTACATGACTCAGGCTGATGTTTTTAAAGTCTAGGATAGCAATCTTTTTTAACATATGACTCTGACCTAAAATTAAACCCTAGCGTGTATTTTTTATGATCATGTTAGTTTCCAAACTGGATTATAGTCCTGAAGGAAATAAGTACGTTCTTGGTACATTCCCTCCCCACAGAGTAAGAACTGTGCTGCATAACACTTAGATTTCAACTAAGCGGTGTGATCAGTTAATGCCTAGATTATTTCGCATTATTTTTACTTCTCCTTTTGGTGAGACTATACATCATTCAGAGTTTCAGTTCTGGAAGATTTTGACAGCAGGTCTGTTTTCTAGTTGTTCATATCTAATGTATTGCTTCTACTGGGGAAAGTTTTCTCCCAGATAAAATGAGAGAATTGTCTGTGGCTTTGGCCACAGAACATATACAGAGGCAACAGGCTGTAACCCCTGGACTGAAAGAAACCTTTTACCGTCCAGGAATTTTGTGTGGTTGTTTTTTCATTCTCCTTTGACTGCTGGCTGTTCATATATTGATATTCGATTGTGTTAATCCTGTCTTTTTAATGTGAAGTCAGTGGCAGAGAGGAAAACTTACAGAGCTGTTCACATTGTGATTTTAAAACCATATTCCTGAGTAACACTGCAGAGGGAGAAAAATGCACTGCAGTGGCTTGCTGGCAAGTGTAGCACAGCAAAATACCCAGGAAGTGGTGAGTGCAGGGAACGAAGTGTTCATTTAACAGCATGAAATTAGAAAGTGAATCTGAAATGAATTCATAAATGTTAAGATACCTTCAGGTACAATGTCAAGATCACGTAGCTGAGAAAGGTCTGAACAGGTATATGTTTCTGACTCTAGAAAAAGGTGATAACATTTTGCAGATATTCCCCAACGAATTCACACTCACGTTCTTCAGCTATACCACACCACTCTCCCACGGAAGTTCTACCAGTTTTGGTGCTCTGTATATCCAGTAGTAAACAATGAGGGGATCTCACACCAAGGAACAGATCATTGAATTAATGAAGGTATAGAAAACAGAGCTCTAAGAGTGAATGCTAATTGAATGGAACAGCATAAATAATTTTCTGACTGTTCTCCCTGCTTTTCAATGTGTATTGGGTCTGGATAGGATGACCATGTTGTCCCAGTCCAACATGAATCACATCCAACACGTATGATCATATGCATACAAGCTCTAGGTAAATCAATTGAAAATATAGGTCACTCCAGGAAAAGAGATGGGTTGGGTGTTTTTTTTCAGCCAGATATAAAATTCATCCTTTTTTAAAATGTCTCCTGAGTGAGATAACTGTGATATCCTGACTCTGGGATTCTTGGTGACTCTACTGTTTTCATTCTTAATACGCTTTGAAACAGACTTACATATTGGGTAAAATGGAGAGAGCAGTCTTCAAATGGAGCAAGTTCTTATCAGACAGAAGGTACAAATAGCACTGCCAGTTTGTAGGCATTGATACCATCTGTAAATGTTACACGAGACTCATACCTTCCAGAGTTGGCTGGCAAATAGTGAACAGGAGACAGGGTACTACTATCCACATTCTGAGGGTATATTTCATATTTGTGAAAACAAAAGATAAACCAGAGACTAAGATCAGCCCACTGACACTCAGAAAAAATAATTTACGATCACTTTTATGTAAAGAGAAAATACAGGTAGTGTCTGTCATTCCAAATACAGTGTTCATCCCTCTGGGACAGTAAAAACCCAGCATTTCTGTGGAAAACCTATCTTTTCAAGACAGAATGTCTCAGAATTACATTGGGCCCATGATACTTTTCACAAGAATAAAGATTTATAAATTAAATCTCTTGGCCAAAATCACAGAATCGCAGTATGTTCAGGGTTGGAAGGGACCTCTGTGGGTCATCTAGTCCAACCCTCCTGCCGAAGTAGGGTCACCTACAGCAGGCTGCACAGGACCTTGTCCAGGCGGGTCTTGAATATCTCC
>Ga0065711_1028176_pt1 | contig 43158 bp, 21 predicted proteins | sample Hoacrofraction12_FD_59098 | JGI IMG/M metagenome (GOLD analysis project Ga0065711, IMG submission 59098) | Hoatzin crop microbial communities from Cojedes, Venezuela - Epithelial fraction 12 v2 (version 2) | ecosystem: Host-associated > Birds > Digestive system > Esophagus > Crop | place... | reverse complement strand
GAATTATCCCCCGTGCATCCGACGTCGCAATAAAGAATGCCTGCCTTTTAACACTACATTGGTGTTACGAGGTCTGTTCCCGGATTTTCGGTGACAAAGTGACCAATGGAAAAAATATTAAGTTAATGAGAAGTGCAAGCCATTTTGAAAACCGTAGATATTTTATAAGACATATATTTTTCTTATCTGGAAACAAGCCATTTTAATACCTGCTGATAAGAATGAAAGTGGGGAAAGTAGTAGCAGGAACACTCTAAAAGCTATTGTTTCAGGTCTTGATAAAGTTATTAAGATAAATGCAAAAAGCTTATGATAGAGGTATTCATCATTGGATCAGCAAGCTTGTTAAAATCTTAAGACCCCTAAATCCTCTTTCAGGTATCTAAATATGTGTTCTTCTTTTCAGAGCGTTGTCATTCACATATGCCATAGAAATTGTTCACAAATTAGGTTCACGCAGCTGCCCTGAAACCACAAGGCTTGGGATCTCTCATACCTCTCCTTTCTCTTATCTATCATGAAGCTAGCACACATGAACACACAGTATATGCAAGCGATATCACAATTTAAATCTGCTTTTATACAGCCTTACTAGTCACGTGCATACTATGGTTCCCTGAGTTACTCTCCTTTCTCAAAGGAAGGTGGTCCTGGACAATGCCTAAGAAAGTGGCCAAGGGACAGCTAAAGCAGCAGACTGCAAAGCAGGCAGGGAAACAAGGCAGGAGAGCAGAAAATAAACCTGAGGGATGCAGCTGAGGCAAGAAGGGAGGTGTGAGAAAGCAAAAGTTTGTGTATCACTCATAAGGCATTGCATTTCCATTCAAATGCAACAACAAAAAGATGCTTCCAGACAGGATGTTAAAAGAAGTAATGATGTCAGATACTTCTTAAGTTTACTTATGAGAAAGATCATCATAATTTGTAGATTGCACCAGACCTAAGACAAGAGAAAATTTAGTCCCAGGTGTTGCCCTTGATGCTGGCTGTCAATCCACCAAAAGATGCTGCTGAAGTTGCTGAAGCTTAAGAAGGCACTAAGGCTGGAAAGGCATGTCAAATCCAGTGCAGAAGCTGTAAGTGGGGAACTCAGTAAAAAGAATGTGCTCCAGTGAAATGAGGTCTGAGTGAAAAGCAGCATGGAAACTGAGCTCTGCAGAGAAGAGTAAACTCGTTTCATGCAAAGACATTAAACTGCATCGTGATGCGAAACTACAGAGCATAATAGTTCCCTTGCAGTAAAGCTTTGGTTATGTGAATATTGTTACAGATGAGAAAAATACACTCAGGGAGTTTCAAAAATTGAATAAGTCAACTGATTCTAAGTTATTTCTGTATAATCTGATGGCAGCACTGCAGCTGATTAAGCCGACCATGTCTGCTACTTTTAAATGTGAGTATGCTACATTAGCCATGCCACAGTAACTTTGACACTGTACTAATGGGCTATACCATCCCTGGGTTCCCCCTCCAGATCTTTCGCAAACTGAAGCTAGAGAAAAGAGTGTCCTCCCACTCATTAAGAAGCACACCAGCTTATCGCAGTGCTTCAGCATCTACAGTGCCAGCCAAAGGTATTTTGGGTAGAATTTCAGGTGTGGGTGTTGTTTCGTAAAATCTAAAGTGAAACCTGGGCACATGAATGGACATTGCTTTCCCCGCTCCACACAAAAATGAGAGAAGGTGTTAGTCCCCTGCTCCCTGTTAGCTTAAAATGTGCCCCTAAATCCAGCTCATTACCAAACACCTGGAGGAACAGCCTGGGCTTTAAAAACATTGGTGCTGCACATGTCCCAGCGATCAAGTTTCAGAAAGTGCCCTGAGTTGAGTGTTGTAGATGTTCTGTATCTTGACTGAAAGTCTGGACAAGAGATAAACCATACTGAAACACACAGACCTCTGAGTATCAGCCCCACCACATTGTGAAGAGAGACAGTGAATACAGAGAACTAATCCTGAGCAATGCTGAGCGGTTGTGCTGCATGCTGGACTTCTCATCACAGAACATAAATTATTCTAATTTGCTGTCCTTACTAGACAGCTCACTGATAAGCTGGAATGGTCATCAGGACTACTGATTTTTTTTTTTAGGGTTTTTTGGGGGTGAATGCTGGCTTTAAGCAATCTCTTCTCAAGGCTCAGATCGATAATCCTTTTCAAGATCTTATTTAAACTCTCTAAGAGAAAAAAGAAAGAATGAATTAGAAACTGGAAGAGCACAAAGAAGCTAGAAAGAGAAGATCAATAACTCACACGCACAGCAGTACACAAACTCAAACAATTACAGTGAAAGATGGTTATTGATCAATATCAGGAGCAGCTCATATGCTGGCAACCTCTGTTTATACCAGACCTCAATTATATTCTTACTTTCTCGTAATATAACTGTGTTCTACAGTTTTTATCACCAGGAAAATTTTAATTCCCTTTTATTAGTGAATAACCGCCATATAATGTTTTTAGGCAGCGGTCATTATCAGTAGATTTATGTATCAGCACAATGTTGACTGCCCAGTGCCCTATATTGTTATAATCTGTTTTACAGACTGGAAAACTGAGCTACAGAAAGATGAACTGACCCACCCTAAGGCCAAGGGCAAGGGCAAAAGCTGACAGAGACCTGGATCTCCTTAGTCTTGGGGACTTTGTTTTCTGGCAATACTAGTCCCTGTAGATCTTCACAGCAAGGGAAGACTTCCTTCTTTTAACAAAAAAAAAAAAAAAGACAACTATTCTGTTTCAGAAGCACCTGACCAAAACTATTCAGACCTGTAGTTTACAGTATTGTGAGAGAAGCAAACCACCTGCCCTTTGTGTGCATCCAAGTCATTCTGGAAGACTTTTAAACAAAGCTCTTCACCTCTGTCTTAATCTGCTCTTTATACTGAAAAATGCACCAGTATTTACAATACTGGTAAGAGTCCCCAGGACAGAAATCTTCCCTGCTTTTTCTTTTCATGATTCCTTTAACAAATTCTATACGATACCACATGAAGAAACTGTGGCTTTCATTTCTGCCATCTCTTGCAGTACTTCTAGCATAAAGCTAATCAGATATAATTACAACCAAGTGCAAAATCATCACATGTAAGTCAATGCAATGAAGTACAAAATAAACATCTACTCAGCAGGAGCATTCACCAAAAGGAGCAAATTGCCTGACCTTGGGACTGAAAGTCAAAAATTCCAGCCCCTCCTGCCAGTCCCATCACTGCCTTGCCCAAAATAGCCAAGATGTTTAATGCTCACTGAATTAGGACATTTGCTTCCACTTCCCTCTCAGGTACTTGCCTCGTCTGTAAAAACTATCACACACTTAAATTTTGTTCAATTACATGAGTCAGGGTTAAATTTAACTTTCAATTGGTTGGAACTTTGTGGGTTTGACTTAATGAGATGTATCAGCACCAACACAGCTTCCCCTGTCTTGGGAGACTGCTCCCTCCTAGATATCTGAGGTAACTGGGTTTTAATTTAAGTTGCACACATCAATCCACAAGCCCGTCTCTGTAAAATCTTACTTAGAAAGACAAGTTGCGAAAGAATGAGCTGAAGTCTGTCCTCTTTAAAATTTCTTTACTAAAATCAGCTCACCTTTAAAAAACAATTAAAAATCCCAGAATCTATTCACAAATCAGATTAAAAATTTAGGGGTCAAGAACTAAATATGACAGAAAAAAATTTCAAAACCAATGTTGAAAAAAGTAAAATAAATTATGATAAACATTAATATTTTTTCTCAGAGTTTGAATTATACCAATTTATTAAAAACTGGCTTTTTGATAAACTAAGTACTTGGGTTTCAAGCCACTGGTATCGAACATCTACACAAATATTGATGAAAATATCTATAGCTGAGAGATTGTCCATACAGTTCCAATTTGAAAAAATATATATATTTTCAACAAGAAGACATTTACTGTCAACAATTTCAACAAGGTCTACTTAAAAGGTAGAGGACTGAGAGTCTTGGTGAATGTTAACAGGCATAAACATAATCTGTATACTGAAGCTATGGAGACATACGCTGGCTTTATGATGAAAGTGTGCCTTAATGATAATGATCCCAGTAAAATACAACCCAGGTCCGGATTTTCAGGTGAATCACAGAAAGTACAGAAACTTTCAGAAAATCTACCTCTGCTTCAGATAGCCAGAGACTAAATTTAGATTTTTCCAATCATACTATGTAACAACGCATGTCAACGTTAGTACTTTTATGTGAGCTTTGAGCTGAATTCACTAAAAAGGTCCAAGTGGCACATTTCCTTCCACCATATCCCTCTGTTCCATTTCTCACTCCTTTGCCTTCCTTGCATCCTTCCTTATAGGAAAGATGAAGAAGATGCCACATGAGGTTTCTGATAGAAAAGCGACGAAACGCACCACCTCATCCCTAGGGAGCAGGTGACAGAAATACCTTATCACGCTTTTTGAGTTCAGGGCATAGCTTGTGCTGCCTTTGCTGAAGATGTCACAAGCACTTCTACAACTTAAAGCACCAGGGCAGTACTGATATCCACTGATTTTCACAGAGGAAACAAAAACCTGAAACACTATCTCTGTCCTTATACCCAAGAGCAGATACCTTGAGCAGATAGGGTAGGGAGGCACTGAAATGAACTTAGCAATTGACTTGAGTTGGTAGCTTTTTGTTTTTACCCTCTCATTTCTCCAAATACAGTGTGATACAAGCTCTTGCCCTGTGCACATGAACGGCCCTAAACAGGTGTTTCCCTGAGCATCCTAAAAAGAGCACTAAAGTTGAATTCACATCCTATTGCTGTTGGCTTTACCTACCCTCACCCCACCTGCCTGCTCCCCGTCCCCCCACACACACTTTTTTTTAAGCATCCACTGTGCCTGTCCACCTCAGTTTTCATTCTGATCCAGCCCTCCACTGTCTTGACATTCAGGTGTTCTTCAAAAATCCATCACTGATTTCCTTGTAATCCTTACACAAAATTGACAATATGCTAAAGGAAAACCGCCTTGCAAAGTTGCCAAAAGAGCAATTCCAATCTAATTAGGAGTTCATACTGCTTCAGTGAAAGCAGCACAAACACTGTTAATATTCACTGCAGCTGCTTTGTCAATAACTCCCAGTGAATCCTCCAATTTATAAGAAAAATCAGGAAACCATTGGATTCTATGACACTGATAGATCTATCAGTATCCATTGCCCCTATCCTCTGCAACACAAGGCACAAATGCCAATAACTCTAACAGACCCTTAAATGTTGAAGGATCATCATTAAAGTGTGTGCTTGGCATCCCTGGTCATTAATTATAATCTTGTGCACATATGCAGTGTGATTGCAGGAAATAATCAGCTTTGTCTGCCAAATTGGCAACATTTAGAAACTAATTTGTTATGACATACCATCAAAGATATTTAAACAACAAACCCAAAGCTCTGCTGCACTGAGCACACTGTTAAAATATCAGATCACATCATTAAAAAATAGTTAACATATCCAAGGGGAGGTAATATTTATCCTTGAACCCTGGTTCAAGTGGAATTTCCAGAAAGAACAGTTATATCCTTTCTCCTTCGCAGTTCACAGGAGAGGAAACTCTCTCCAGAGCAACGGGTGGATGGGGGGGAGGGAGTGACTTAGATTACACTACAGACTTGCTGTCAGTCAGGAGCTATTAAACGGCTGTTGAATAAATGTTTGCCAAGAGCGAAGCTTACCCAGGATTACTGCACTGTTCAGGATGCCTGCAGATTCATTTAGAGACTTTAGACTTACATTTATCTGTCTCATTTCTTTTATAGCCCCTGCTGCTACTCTCATCCACCTAGCCCCCTCGCTTTGCCAGCAGAAAGATGTGACCACCTACAGTCTTCCAGCTGGGACTGAAGTAAAGGTGTGTCACAGGAGGGGGATGTCTCTGCCCCTCACCTCTTCGAGAACTAGCAGAGGAGCTTCCCACCGCCTCCCAGCCCCGAGGAAGCTGAGCTCCCCAGCAAACTCCTGGCTGCTAAAATATGAACCTCCCCCACACCCTCTTCCAATTTTAATACCTGTTTTAATTCCTGCTCACCAGAAAGGATTTTTTCTTCCTTGTTATTTGGTGTTTTTATATTGGCCAGGACAATGACAGTCCCTGCAAACCACCTGAAGGAAACAGATGGACTCCCTCAACAGCCATTTGCGCTGCTGTCTCAGAAGACCAATTCCTGCTCACACAGGAGGCAAATACGGCAGTTAGGACTTTTCCCTCTGGGCAGCATTCAATGCCCTCTGAGGAGAACCAGCGAGCTACACTGCAGATTATCTGCCACAGGTGGTACCAAAGCTGTTGATACTTAAGCTGTAGCCCAGCAGAAAAACCGGTATGGACACTGCAGGATTTACGCTAGTCCTAGGAACGGGCTAGGCTGTGTAGCAGGTTTGCATCAGGTAGGTGGCAAACTCTGGGCATGCTGTTATGGGTGAGCTCTGAATCTGTGGATTATTCGGTCATGAAACACAGAAGAGAAGGTGCCATTTTGAGAGCACTAGAATAAGGTGTACAAAATGATGGCAACCAAGTCAGCTTTAAAACTTCCAAGACTCCAGAACTGGAACTTGCAATGGAGTATATGAGACTATGGAAAATTCCAGGGCTTGCCAGACTCAACTGTACATCAGAGGGAGCAAAACACTTCATCATATTATGTGCATACATAATACAATTTCTTTTCTCAGATCTATGGTCAGTGTTTTAAAATATGCACCAAAATAAAACCAGAAATTAAACAATGAGCTATGCTTTCATCCAGGAAACAAAATTCTTCCCTCTCCCTCCCCTGAAAAAGGAACAGAATGATTTAAAAATGGCAAAGCACATCACTTGTGTAACATTTTTTAAAGCAAAGATTTTTTTCTAAATTGAAACATGGCTATAGTTCTTATTAAGAGAGCTAAATATGATGCTTTTCCCTAGAGTAAGAAGCTGAACTTGCATATTTCTCTGCAGTGTTTTCTGACACTTTTTCTGCTACATGCTGTTTCCTTCAGTGCATTTTATTGCTTATGTCCGCTCCTGTAGGAGTCCATCAGCCCAGTCAAAGCTGAGGATGGAAAATACAAAGAAAATTGACAAGTGTAAAACACTTAACCGATGTGATTGCTTCTCCATTCTTACAGTAATGACTGTTTACTCCAGGAGACTGTACTTCAACAGAATGTTTTGTTTAGTTTATGTGACAATTTCCTACTCTCTTCCCACATTTTCTCAGAATCCAGTGTTCCGTATTATTGAAACTGCAGTTAAGAAATCAGTTTTGTGCAAATCCATTTCACCAGATTTTCAATTGCTGTCATCAGCCACTGAACCAACAATAACATCTTTTCTTCTTTCTCGTGGTATTTTGTAGCTTGTAACTAATTTAATAACAAAGTCTTTCAAAATTCTTGAGAAGAACTGATCACTTTTCTTAAAGTAATTAATGATACATACATTTCTTTACCACATAGTTTTGAAATGTATGGGTTCCAAGGACACTTCTTGAAACAGGAGGTAATAAAATGATCTCAAATCTATTGTCATGGAAAGATAAGCTATATCAAAAGGTACATCAGACTATTAATAACCTGTTATATCAATATTCTTTAAATGTTTCCGCATTTTCATATGACACGAACTGCTAATTAGCACCTTAAAAATAAAGCCAATATTTTCTACAGAACTGTATAGATTACACTATAGTATTAGCCTTTAACCTTTCAAATGAGTAACTTCTATAGCCTTACCTTATTTTTTTCTTTTTTACATTTCATATCTGATTGTATAGAAATAGATGCGAACAAACTATAGGCCAAACCACCCCAAAACAAGGACATTGGTAAAGCCTATTCTTTCAGTTGCTGCAACATCTCTAGAGATAAAATTTTGCACTTCCCATTAGGATAAGCATTTAACTAAAGCTTTTCATACAAATGGTGTAAGATCACAAAAGTACCACACTCTGTGTAGGGTTTAATACTGTGTTCATAAAAAAAAGCAGATGGGGAATTTATAATGCCTTTTAATCAGGACATATTTTACCTTGAAAAGTTCTATTACGGTGTACTCTATTAAGGCCAACATTTAAATTACATATAATAATACGGCTATAATTATTTTCTTCTTTTCTTACTTTGATGGAAGTTCTTCAGCATTTACATAAAGGCCTAAAACACTGGCCTTGGAAACAATGTCCTTTCAAAACAAGCCATTTTAAATTAAATGTCCAAGGAACAATGCTTTTATACTCAGAATCAAACCCAACATGGTGCAAATTAACAGAAGGCCAATAGAGCATGAAGTTGAGATGCTGTCCCTGTAGCCACACAGATAACACATTGTAAGGACAGCAACCATTGTTTCCTATGTATTTCAGTAGATTCAACTTCAAAAATGAAATGCCTCAAGAGAAAATACAGGAGTTATTTACTCCCAACTAACTCCATCTCTACTGGGTTTATTTTGACAATTCCTCATGATGTGGAGGACAGTGCTAAAGGTGGGGATTGCATTGACTCTTATAGCAGAGAAACCGCAAGAGTCCCGCTTCTCAGTGCCAAGCCAAGGCAATGGCCCAATGGAATAGTCATTATCAGCACCCATAATTCCACTACGGAGTATGAGATGAGAAGGAGGGTGCTCAGAGGAGGTGGAAAGCCTCTATGTACGAGGACAAGCTCCTTGAGTACCCATTTCTCTCCTTGCTGAGGCATTAATTCCAATACTTTAATCACTCTTGTTATTCTCTGAACACGCTCCAGTTGTCAGTATCCTCTCCAATTATGGAGAGGAGAGCTGCATACCAGGAGTATGCCAGCAGCAGTCACACTAGCACCAAAAAGGTCACAGAACCTCTCATTCTCTTGAAATTTCCCTTTATATTCATTCAAGAATCTCATTAGTCATTTTGGCTGTGGTGTCTCCTCAGAGCTCATGTCTGCCTGATTATCCACAACAATCCAGAGATGCACATTATATCTTCCCATTTCAGACACAGAAACTCCTGATTAATATTCTCTTGACTTATGATTGTAACAGGAAGTATTTCATTACCACCACTTGGTTGGACCACACCGCCGTTCTGCCTAAATACAGAACAGAAAAACTTACTGGAAATGGCAGCCTCTTTATTCTACATTGGGAATTCTTTCACTTAGGTTCTGTGATGAATCAGAGCCCCCATTACATTTTCCCTTTTCCTAGTAATCTCATACCTGATTGCTCCAAGGTCCTCAGTCTGTTCTCATTTCCCTCTTTCATTTTCTAGAATTCCTACAGTTTGCACTAGCTAACTGATTTCCCTATTCTGTTTTGTTTGCATCTGCTTTCTCTTGTTTAAGCCAGACTGCTTTATGAATAGGAAAGACTCTTCTCCACTTGGCCTTTGTGCCTTTGATGAGTCTCACTGGAAGTTTTTAACTCTTTGTAGTTGCCTTTTCTATTTTAATTCTTCTGCTTGGATGACTGGCTCAGAACCATTTTCAGCTTCATTAATAGCGACCCTTTTAAAACACAGGACAATATTACTGCTGAAATTTTGTTTACATGTGACATCTGTAGTCACGTTACGATAATATACACCAAATCAGTCATTAGTTTTTAGTTCTGTGATCATTTTGTCTGTCACTATGAAGTCTGGCACAGAATTTCCCATGTTGGATTCAGTTCTTTATGGCATTACATTCTTCATTTCTCTCCTGCAGACTAAACTCCTTGTAATTCTGCTGTCGTCTTGTTCACATATGCTGATGTGAAAAGAGCTGGTGACCCATTGGTAGATTATAAATCCATATGGATCTGACCATCCTGGCCAACTTTCTTTGCACCCATCTCTGATAGCACTTCTTCCGTCCCATTAACAGACCCATCTCTTGTCATGGCACTAAATTTCTGATCTGGTCTGTGTCAGTAAAAATGAGAAATTATTACAGTGAAGTCAGAAAGGCTACTTTTGTGAAGGGTCTTTAGTTTAGCCCTTCAACATACAACAGTTCTTCCAATAAATACTGTTTCCTTTACCTGCAGACATACGACTCTCGTGTGCCACTGAATATTTTCTGACAGGAAGGTACTGCACCACTTCCATTTTTACTACTTCTTCTGAACTTGAACTAGGGGCAAGTACGATGCGGTTAGCATGCCAGGTGTCATTTGGCACATAAACTTCATGGACTGACGTTATGAGCAGTTATCACACACATATCCTTACTTGCCCTGCTTAAATAAGGAAGAAAAATAGAACTCAGTATCCCATTCTTTTAATACCAATGCTGCCAGTCACTTACCCTTGGAAAGATAATACTTATCTAGCAAGTTCATATGACTGTTGGGAGAACTATTTACTTGCTATGCTAAAATTAATTATATCTGAAGTGCTGCATAGTAGAGATCAGTAATGTCTTCCTCATTGTCATCATCATGAAGTATACTTCATTCATTTCCTATAGAAAATAAATATGTTGAAAAAAGAAGATGGGCATTATTTACAACCTGTCCAACTTTCCAAATTCAGAAATAGAAGTCATTCTTTTCAACAAGCAAAACGCTTCTCCAAAGAGACAGGGAAAAAGGAAATATGTTTGTTTCTTCCAAAAGCTGAAGGGTAGTTTGAGGATGAAAATATAGCACATGTCCCTATACCTATCAGTACTTTTGTAGGGGGTCCGGTAACTGGTTACTAGAAGTCACACAAAATTAGCTGCTCCATTTCTGTAACATATATAAAATTGTTGTATATTAAAAATCTACAATTTTAAGTCTTTTTCTTGGTCCAGGAATCCTAATGCCTACTTGTTAGGTCCTTGGGGAAATTAGGAAGCTGCTAGACACGTTAATGTTTTGAAGCTGTAATTTAAAAGGTTTTTTTAAAGAGACTCTTTTTTTCCTAAAGAACTTGGCATATTTTAAACTGGAAATTGTAATAACAATCATGGATATATTGACCTCTTTGTACTCTTATAGGCTGGTCACTCAAGTGAAGTAGATTTTAACCAGCTCCCTGTAGGATTCTGTCAGCTTCCCATGTTTCTGTGCTGTGGCACTTCTTGCGTTCATCCTGCAAGTTGCCTAACGCTTTTTTAAGATTTGAGTCACTAAAGAAACGCCTTCCCAGCTCATTTTGTTACAAGCTGTGAAGAACTTCACAGGTATACCACATCTAGCTGACTGCAGGCCTGTCTGCAAAAACACTGCATTTCTCTTTGGGGCTATATGAGCAGACCTTCTAGCTGTAGCTTACCATGGTGATGATGGGAACTCTAGCGCAGGGAAGCTTCCAGGATTTTAACTGCACTGTTCAATTTTTCACTTGATAAAAATGGACAGGCCCCATCTGCAATATAATTCGCACTATTGGCCTCACTGGTGTAGCTCTCTGATGCTGCTTAGATTTTGAATGAGCCAGAAGTCCCTATTCAAAGTTCTTTGATATCAATGAAGGACCTGAAATCAACTGTCAGGCTTTGGATTAGGCCCCAAAGGTGTGATTTTGAGACAACTGAAGCATAATATGTATACCAGAGTCTCACATAACACAGTATAATACTGTCCTGCACTAAACTGTAATTTTGAAGAAAAAAAAAAAAGAGCTCCCTCTCTGTAAAACAACTGTACCTGAGACACAACTGAGCTGCACTCTGTATAGCTTCATACATACAGAAAATACCTGGGGCTTTGGCATTATTACAACAAATAATCAGAGGAAGTGTGGAGGAAATACCTTTAAAATTCTTATGCAACTTTGCTTTCTTCTTTTCATTTTAGCTAGGAAACGTAATGTCTCAGCCTATAGCTGGAAATACAGAGAATGAGTTGATATACAAAAACAAAGAACCAACCTCTGTACTCTGGAACTAAGCCCATTTGCTGCAATTTACGTCTCACCTCTAAAGATCTAGCAAGTTTTTCCTGCATAAACCAAAGCAAAAAGGAAAAATGTGTCTAAATGTGAGAATAGATCATGGATTTGACACTTGTGTTGGTCCAACTGATGCAATTGCGATGTTCTTTCACTGACATCTTACACTAGGACTGTCAATATCAGATAAAGAGCTCACATTACTTTCAACTATAAGAACATAGTTCACAATAAAATACACTTTGGATTGAAAAACTGCATTTATGTCCAGGCTTAACCACACTGAAATCAGATTCTTAATACTCTGTCTCTGATCCGAATGTCAGTTCTCCATGCAAGTTATCCCCATTTAAGTCAATACATTTACCACAATAAAAGACATGCGTCACCCAGAGGCTTCACTATGTTTATGTATATAAAGACAGAGAAAAAGACTGAATGAATGTGCTTTTCTTGTCCCCTTTATATCCACTCACCAATATGCAGAGGTATATAATATCTTTCAAATTTATTTTACAATCTTGGCAAACAAGGCTGTTGTGTCAATGCACAGAGATGTGGAGTTTGTTGCATGTCCTACACATCAAATGTAAAAGACGGCCACAAAACATCTGCAGTCTTATGGGTTGTTCAAAATCTTTTTTAAAATAAATATGCCTCCTAACTCAAAAGAAGCAATTTACATACAAATATATTTCCTCTAATATCTCACTGCTTCCTAAAAGCAGAGGATACAATTATTTCAATGGATACATTGCTGCGTGCCTTATTCATAACATGATTTAGAAAAGTGAAGTTGGAATTTAAAAGCAATCTAGATACACTTGACTATCTACAAAGATAATGAAGTATTATTTTTATTGTTAACACTGTTGCTAAAAATCACATGTTTGGTGATGCAGACCTTCTATGCAAAAAGCCTATAGCTCAGTCATGTAAAACTGGTTCAATTTAAGTAGCACTAACATAACTATTTAGCTGCTTCCATGGTTTTAGTCCTCAAAACGCAGAGACATGGAACACCTTGAAATTAATCTTGATTTTTTTTTTTTGTTCCTTGGCAGGATTGCTATCTTTTCATGTTCAATGCCAGATGTAAAACTTCCTGTACCTCTGCCACTGATGAGAACAGTAACAAATGATGACTAGCTGATACAAAAGAAATCGTTTCTGGCACTTCAGGACAGTTCACTTAATGTCACAACACACATGTAGAATACTTGTGATTTACAGTAAGAAAGCAGGTTTTTGACTCCTTAGTGAATGGAAGAATGCTATGCTTATGTTACAAATAAGAAGCTGTAATCATTGTTATCATTAATTAAGTTTACAAATAGGATCTCCTGCAGTATCTCTTACTGTTTTGAAAACCCTTCCTACAGCCCCTGCCCCATGCATGTACATACCTATGTATGTGCATACCTATACACACATGCATGTTTATGACAGTTGCTAGTAACAATTGTATAGGATCTCAATCCTCAGTCATAACTTCATTATGCTAGGTGTCACACAAATGCAAAACACTTTTAAAGAGTGCTTGTAACTGAAATATAGGGCAAGGCACAGTTTGTGATTACATACAGACAAACAGAAAAGAGCTAAAAAAATTCCACTGTGATAATACTGGTCGGCTTGATGGGCAGAGGTCTCTGCACACCAACTGCCTAGTTGCTGTTAACGGGTAATGTCCTGTCACAACAGAGTTTTAAGAGATGAATTAAAGGAGAATAATAGAATTGTCCTGCAAATGTCTACAAGAACTCTTCTCCAGCATGATACAAAATTAGCATGAAGTGCCTTCCATACATCAGCCCTTAAAAAAAAAACAACAGTGTCTTCATCTACTTACAACGCTCGTGTAAGCACAGAACATCATTCAACCTCGGAGAACCATTTTTTATAGAACTACTAAGATGCTAGACACTTATGAAAATTAAACACTGAATAGCAACGAACATAGCAAAATGGCAATGTATCACAGAACTGACAACTCCAGGTCCTTACTGCTGATACTACTATTTCTGATGATGACAAACCTGCTGTTTGTAAATAATTAAAGTCATATTTTCATTGACTTATGCCTTGACGATGTTTAACAACTGATTCCTGAAAGCTGTCATTTGTAACATTTGGTGGAGATCTTCACACAAGGGTAAAAGGAAACACCATTTCTCTTTGGATCAGTCTTGAGATACTTCCACAAAGATGTCACAGCAAAACATCACTCCTCGCTTCCCAGGAACAAGACATTCCTCTGGGAAAGGATTTAGTTAGCAGTAAAGAGAGGACTTTGTGAAGTGAATTCATGTGATAGTGTGCACTTGGAAACAAAACCTAAGAAGAAAAAGTGGCTGGTGAGTCTCTCATTTCAGCTCATGTTGAGCAAAAGGAGGTGCCAAGTTCAAACTATGACCAACAAAGCAGCTTGCAGCAGAAGCCATGTATTAAGAAGGCAGAGAAAGACTAGGACACGGTCTTGCTGCTGACTGGCTCAGGGAGGGACGGCCGTGTTAGCTACACTTTACTATTAAACACACAACTGGGAGCTCAAAAGTAGCCTCATTGCAGCGTGCCAGAGGGCGAACAGCTGAACTAGGAAGCACCAGGCGCTGAGTGAGCAACCAGACAGCAGGACACTAATTCACATAATGAACTGCTCCCCTGCCACTCCTATCAGCCCAGTAATCAAGAGTCCTTGAAAACACTTCTAACTTCATCCACTCTTGACTCACACTGAGCTGCAAAAATTTCCTTTGGTCAAGGCTGGTTCTCAGGGCAGACAAATCTAAAACTCCTTGGCAGCATCCACAGTGCACAAACTACCTCTCCACCAGTATGCATGGGTGGCTTCCTGATGTATCCAATGAAAAGTTTACCCTATATTTCTTTCTAGTCTCATCCTTGCGAACAGCTGGGTCACTTCAGCCAAAGCTTTCCAAAAATTTGAGCTTAAGGGAGACAACTGGAGCAGACAACTTCAGCTCAAGCAGCTCAGGTTTGGGAAAGCTGCGAGCAACTGAAAACAGGTCACTTCTACACTCGCTTCTTTTGTACTGTTCCTGTTTCCATTTCAAGTATGCGTCATCCACACATGCCTGGTGCTCACAGCACCCATCCTTTCCTGCTCATTTGATTAAAAACTAGAGTAATGAATGAGCTAAAAAGCATTGGGCAGATGTGAATGTCAGTTTGAAACGCAGCTCATGAGAAATGAAAACATATATTTATAAGCAAAAACCTTAAATGGAAGCACAAAACCTTTTGAGCTCTGTTCAAATATGGGGAGAAGATTTTGTTACAGTGATCGGCTAACCTACACCTGGACTTCTGTATTGTAAGCCTTCTATCTAATCCAATTCATTTCTATTTGTTCGTTTTGCTAATATTGGCCTTTTTAATCTCTCTTCATTTGGAAGCACCAGCTCTCCCAATACCTTTAAACATCTTCATTGCACTTTCATTGAAATCAATGGGGCTTTGCAAATTATCATTGTACAGCTGACTCCATTATGCCCATTACAGATTTAAAAACATGATGACAAGAAGCAAATCTGCACGCACAACTCCCTCTCTTCTGCTGTAAATAACTCAGCCATATAATTTTTTAAATACTGAAATGCCTAAATTATAGACTAACAATATGCAAAATTTCATCTTTAAATAAGTCTACGGGGTTTTTTGTAGCTAAGATAATACAACACTTTTCACAGACTCAGCTAAACTGTGATAGTTTTTGTTTATTTTGTCTTGTCTCTTGTTTGAAAATGGATAAAGACATGTCGGACCAATTTAATTTAAATAGGATATTTGGAGACTAAGAAGTGAAGCAACAGAATTTCAGTCCTATATAATGCTAATAGCAGAATTAGCTATCCAGCATCACTGCACAGCCCTTCAAAGCAGGGTATGGCAAACTCCTAATCACATTAAAAATTCAGTTTCCCCTCCTTAGTACCATGCCTGCACCAGCAAGGAGCAAAACAGCAGACTCTGCTGCTCCTTAGATGTCACCCAGCACCTGGTTTTGCCATGGGACCCCTCCAAGTTGCCACTAACCTCCAGACCTTCTGGCTAGGATCTTCCTCCAGGCAATACTGCCCAAATGATGAAGGAAGAGTGCAGGACCGCGTGGCTGTCTGACCCCACTTTGTGAAGCCTCAGGACCTGTAAATGCCTTGAGCTGATGCTACACTACCAGTTGTATGTTCCAAGCCCTTCAATGCTGAACCACAGTAAGCAGATGCCAACACACCAAAGGGTAAGTGAAACTCCATAGCTGCTTTGCCTGCGCCAGTGATTTCAGGGACTTTCTGGTGCCAACAGTCTATGGCAGAGTTTTTATTTGTGCCCTGTAGCTGGTGCAAGGAAGTGAAGAAGAGGAAAAAACCGAAGTGAAACGTGGGGACAGGGAAAGTGTGTGAGCATAGACAAGATGCTGTTCCCTTTTCTGTGGCTATTCAGCAAAGAGCTGAAAGAAACACAGCAGAGTCTGAAGACGGGACAGCCAAATCCATCTGATGCCAGAAAAATAGAAGGAATCCTACTCCTCCTGGCACAGTGAGCCTTGCATTTCCATCTCTAAAACCACACAAAGCAGCAGTGTGCTGGCCGGGGACAGCAGCATTGCTGACCCCCAAGATGGCTTTTCTTCCCACGGTCTGTGGGCACCAAGGACACGTCCCATGGGTCCCAGGTCCAGTGAGGAGCCTCATGACATGCCCTTTGAGACTGCTTTCGCTTGGCCAGCAAAACCCTCCCATGTGCTGCAAGACAATATGCCGTGGAAGGAATGATTTGGTTTTCCCCAAATAACTTTCCTCCTCCTGTGGGTGGGGATGATTTAGCCCATTTTGCAATCTCCACCACTGTGTAATTTCTGTTCACTGGAGTGCCAGAACTGTACAGTCGCCTCTAAATATAAGCAATTAACTCCCATTAGCATTAGTGGGAATCACTCAGGAGACTATCCCCCATTATTGATTATCTCATTTTTGTACCAACTCAAAAAAAAATGTACAAAGAAAATCACATAGTTAGTAGCTTTGGCTAAGTTAAGGCAGGCAAATTAAATTCATTATCATTCTTGAGCTAAACAGTGGGGCTTATTAGAATGTAGTTCATTTACATACTTTGATCTGATGGGTGTAGATACCTAATTATACAGCAGCCAGCAACTTATTTTTTATGTTTTTCATTAATTAATATTCAGTATTACAATTAAATGCACAGGCTGCTCTTCTGGAAATTCTTTTTCTTTGTTTGTTTCTAACACAAAAATAACTTTAAAAACATACCTGTGGAACAGATTCATCCACAATGCAACAGAAATATATGCCATCACTTACAATAAATATGGCCCACAGCTTTGTCTGAGGTCTTGTTACTCCTCAACCCACCCTTAGCAGCTAATAATGCCCCAGTGTTAAACCTGGTACTCAAAATATGCTCCTTTAGGAGTATCTATACCTTGAAGTAATATAGTGGTTAATATATTTTCGTCCTCTCTTGAACATAAATATCTTATTTTGATAGGGTTGTTTTTAATAAAATCAGTCATTGGTGTGGCTGACTTTGGCAGACCTTAGTAGCTCATACAAAACAAAAAAAAAAATAGTGTACCTTAATGCAAAATTTTGAAATCTGTTTTTATTCAAGAGATAAAAATAGGACCAGTTGTACTCTGTTCTCCACATTTTTAATGACCACCTTACATAAACATAAACACAATAAGAAAAAGGAGATAAACATAGTAAGAAAATATTCCATAGACACAGAGGTAGTTTACATAAATAACTGAGAAGGCCATATTATGTTCTTTGCGTAGCCTCAAGAAATAGAAAGACTAATTTCTGCTTTTACTTGCAAGGCTCTGTTGCCACAAGAAGGTAAGCACTGTGCTCCCAATCCAAGTGAGCACCTGCATGCACGCTTAATATGAAGCATATGTCTTCAGTGTCTCTTGTGACACACTGTTTTAAAGAGAAGCACAGGGTATACATTTTGATGAAAAGCAGGGTGCTCAGCAGATGACAAAGTTACATGTGCTCAGCAGTCAGTAGGATGTGACAGAGGCTGAGGGAAATGGTCTTGTTCAGCCTGAAGAAGAGCAGGCTGCGAGGGGACCTAATATATGCTTATAAATATCTGAAGGGTGGGTGTCAGGAGGATGGGGCCAAGCTCTTTTCAGTGGTGCCCAGTGACAGTACAAGGGGCAATGGGCACAAACTGAGGCACAAGAAGTTCCGTCTGAACATGAGGAAGAACTTCTTCACTCTGAGGGTGACGGAACACTGGAACAGGCTGCCCAGGGAGGTTGTGGAGTCTCCTTCTCTGGAGATATTCAAGACCCACCTGGACAAGGTCCTGTGCAGCCTGCTGTAGGTGACCCTGCTCCGGCAGGAGGGTTGGACTAGATGACTCACAGTGGTCCCTTCCAACCCCTACCATTCTGTGATTCTGTGATACGAAAATACATGGACACACTGAGGGTTAAATTAGGTAACATACACATAAATGGAGGCAGAACTTGGCTCAGAATTTCTAGATTAGATGCTGATATTATTAACTATGGTTGCGACCGCAAAGCTATATGTAGACTTACAAGGAGATTTTGAGAAAGCCTCAATATGACCCAAAGTGATTGAGTAGTGGCTACAGATATTAGAAGACATTCAAGTTATACACCAATCTGCATCTGTTGGAAGTCTCTTGGTCTGAGTGGCTCAGAAGCCTCCTCTGCGAAGCAGGCATTTCTGCAGGAAAAGGCATATTCATTCTGTTAAAACTCCGCGAATTGCATGCTGATTAGGTCATTAAATAAACCAGCCATGAGAGGTGGTATTGTCTGCAGATCACTATAAAGTAAATAATAGTGGAATAAATATAGCAAGCAAAGCTCACTAAGCCTTCAAATACAACGAACTTTTTCCCTAAGCAGACAGTGCCAAGCAAGCTGAAAAATTAATTTACTGTTTGTTACCAGTTTTGTTATGATGGGTATCTTTACAAGTCTGAGTCATTAGCATGTGAGTTTACAGTTATCCTCTGAGCCTCGTAATGTCCTGTCATTTACCTCCAGGGATTTATGTCAGAATCCAGCTCGGTTCGTAAGTGATCTTCCAGTAGGACAGAATGACAGCACCATTATATCTCCCTCCAGCAGATGATGGTAATGATATTATTATTCCCCTGATCAGCTTGGTGATGATTGTTTGAACTTTATCAGTATTAATAGAGAAAATAATAAAGGTATTAATATTTGAAAGCTCTCCGTATTGTGTTTAGTATCATATTATTGCTACATTTTATGGCAAGTACTTTGACATTTCAGTGAATTTCCATTTACAGTATTACCACTATAATCTACTCATTTTATAATTGCTTCTGGATACTTGTAACGTTTAATTTCTGGTATTTCCTCTCAATAAAGGGACCCAAATATTCAATTGATATACAACTATTATGGATCCATCCCACACAGACATAACCTGAAACTAATTGATGGAGAGAAACAAGCCAGCGAAAAAATGCAGAAAGGGGTAATACAAATGGACTTACTAAAGCTGTAGCTCATGGGTTTGTGTGGAAGAGAGTAAAGGTACAGAGCATACGAACCAGAATTTGTACTTCATTTCTGGTTTGACATTGTTTTTTGAAAGCATTCTAGCAAACACCCTGTGCCATGCTAACTTCTTCAGATCAGTATAGATGTTCCTGCAGAAGTACAGATTTCATTCCAGTATCTGCACAGAACTCTGAGTTTCCAAAATTCTTCTTGCAACAACTTGCACTAAAGTTCATAAAACTACAATTTTGTAGAGTTACAAGACTAAGTTCTGACTGCTCAAAACCCATTTTTCTAAAGAGAAATGCATAAGAGAAAACTGATATTAAGGAAAATGCAACCAGTAGTCTGCCACCTCCTTAGTTTTGTGATGCATCAGAAAGGCAACAAAGTTGGTAACAGTAGAGATAACAACTATTTCTCATTTTGAGGCTCAGCTTAAGCTAGTTTATTTTACTCTCTCCAGTTCCAGAGCAGCAATATATTTACAGCTTGTAAATCAATGTCAGACACATTATGTGATAGATCCTGTATGAGATGTTTATAGTACTACTTGATACCGAGTGAGGTGCACTTTTTAAAACTACCTCTGATATTTCATAGAATCATATTCTTAGCAGCTCTCGTGAGAGCTACTCCCCAGCCTTCATAGCTGAAAATGAGGTGCTAGGAAGGACGGCAGAACTGAAGGGAAAGGTGTTTAAACAATAGCCAGTTTACTAGACGATCCATGGCAGAGTATTATGGTAGCTCTTGGGAGTCTGATCATCCATGACTCCCCGTAGAGATGCTTTCAAACAGAAAAGACAAATGGTGTTTATAAGAAGGCCAAGGCTATTAAACAGTGCCTGGATCCAAACATCTATGTCAGAGGAAGGGCTAAATCCCAACACTCAAATAATAATCTCAGGTTTAAGTTTTGCTATTAAAATACTGACTGTGTAAGGCATGAGATGCAGAGATCTGTCCATACAGAGAGAATACACTTGCGTTATGATGAAGACTCAGTTACCAGGTATTGTACAGAAAGTAAAAACTGCAGTAGTTTTAAGGTAAGATACTACTTCTCTTCCATGCTTGTACTTACTCACCTACTAGCACAAAGAAATTCTGACATCCAAGATCACAGCATTACTGTTTTCAGCAAGTTCGCAGCACAGACCTGCTTTGAAAGTGACTTGTTCCAAGTTTCACCCCAGCCTTCAACTTGGCCACAGATTTGCATCTTTCTTTGCAACCTCCTAGGGCAGGAAGTGTTGACATTCCCCATGAACTTAGTGAGCAGTGCTAAGAACAGTCTCATTAGCCCAGGATCTCATGTAGTCCTTAACAGCTCCTGCCTGTACCAGGTCTGAATTTGTGCCAATGTCTGACTGTAGTAGAAGTAACATTAAAGGAAACCCCTAGGCTAGTAGGCTGTCTTAGAATTGTATTAGCCTCGCTGTCTTTGTCAGACTTGTTCTCTATGGAATTGCATATCCACTTAATGTTATGAATTTGATTTATCTTCAAGATTTGAGGTGAGTTTCAATCCTTGTGGAAGCAAAAGAACAATAGTAGAGAGAAGAAGATACAGGGAAGATATATCTGTGCATGAATTTACCACATATGACTCTGACAAGGCACTGCAGTCCTGATTTGCAGAACTTTGCAATACACATTTCTTGTGTAGGGACTGCTGAATTAGTTCTAATTTACATCATTGTGGGGAGCATGAAAAAATACTGATCTGAGCCAACAAAACAAACACATATTTGAACCGAGGTGTCAGGAAGCACAGATGTATTGTACCACCTGCACTACTTGTGGGATGCTCCTTCCAGTCAATTCTATAGCATGTTCACTTTGAGATAACTCTCATGGCATTAAATTACAATTCTGTTGATTTTTCACGGCATTAATTTCACGGTGACACTTTAAACTGCTTAAGGCTCTATCTGGAATAGTGATGAACTTGGGACAAAAAAAAAATGGAGGCATTTTTGATTCAGTGAATCAAAAGAGGTCAGCATGAGATACCACATAAGCTGCTTCCACTCAGTGCAGAGTACCAAAGGCTATATTTTAACATGGGTCCCGTGAAGCAGCAGCCCCAGAACTGGGGAACTGCCTTTTACAGCAGATTTCAATATGCTGTTTATTGTAAACCTGGAATTCACTTTAAAGTGGTTTCCAATTGACATTCACAAGTATAACTCAAAACATGCTTTAGATCTTATTAATGTCCTCAGACCACTTGGCAAAGAGCCATGAATTTTCCCAGTTGCAGATTCACAATATACAATCTGCACCCAATTTCTAGATAATACTGAAATACTACATTGAGATACAATGTAGTTCATACAGATGTGCCACTTCACTGTGATAGACCTAAAACTTGCGTTCTTCAGATCAGTGGGAGTTTTGCTTGAGGAAGAAATTAAAGATTAGGACTGCAGAAACATAAAGTCAGTAATTCAGCAGCCTGATTTATAATAGTCTTTGTCTCATGATTATTTCATATTGTACTAGGCTATTTAAAAGAATATTCTACAAAGTGTTGGAGTTTCCTTTTCAAAGCTCATGTAAAATGTGATTTGTAATTAGTAGCTTTAGATATGTAATGTGGGTGAGAGAATATTAGTATTCCATAAAAGCTGCTGTCAGTATAAGTCATATGGAGAAGCACAAAATAATATGAACAGAATGTTTAAAATAGATTGGCTAGCTTTTGTAGAGGCTCCACATTGGAAACTTTCCCCCTCCCCCCTTAAATGCTTTTACAAATAAATCGGTTAGGAACTATGACTATAAATGACCTGAGCTCTAAGGGAATGTATAAAAATTTGCTTTTAAGTACTTCAAAGCATTTCACTTTATTGATATATAGATACTGGAGTTATCCACAGAGCTTGTTACTATAGCTCTGGAAATTACTTATCAGTGTAAATGTTCATAAAAGTATTATGATATTTACACTAGGTGTCAATTCAGTAAATTCCATTGACTGCTGACACCACTAACTCTAACTGAGTTTAGAATATGGCACGTTCCTTAAAAAGATCTGGTGCCACCTCTACTCATTCACTGTGCATCACAAGGATAAACACCTTTTTTTGAAGATTTTACCTTTGTTAAAAACAATCAAACAAAAGCGAGCTTTCCCAGCGTGTATAGTGTGTCCAGGAGCAGCAGAGGGCACTCACACTCTACGGTACAAAGCCCGGCCTGCTCTGCAGCATGTCTGCATTTTCTGCAGCGCTGTCAAGAGCTGTCAAGCCCTGTACAAGCACAACTCTCCGCTCTGCTTCAAGAAAATTCCACAGAAATTTTATTCTAATTCCCTCTGAGTTCTTGGAGTATGTAGGATGAAAGCTAAAGGCACCACAATTTCCTTGCTCAGACCTAGGAAACCTTCACGCACATATCATAAGGTTCTCAGGACCAAATCCTGAGGGTCTTAATCATGCAGCAAAAGGTACCAATTCTCAAAACGCTCCCCAATAGACAGAGGGAGCACGATTTGGCCATTAGGCATCAGAGTAGCAAGGAACCAAAAACGTTTCTTAAATTACCTAAAGCTGAGGCAAGAATATTTTTAAGCCAGCAATAAATATCAGCTTCAGTTGATACATGATCCTGACATGCTGCTATTAAAATCATTAAAAGAATATCTGAATTAACGTGTCTTGTGTTGCCCAGTGCTATGCAATGGCTTGATTTCTCCCTTCAGAAAGGAATTTTCTCAGCATATTCCCTTTCTGACCTAGATAAAATGATTTCTTATTCTTCGTCTACTTCTGTAAGGTAATGGCATGGTGAAGAATGTGATGTGTATGCTACAGACGGCAATGAAAGAATCCAAGAATCTAAAAATACAGTAAGTTTTACAGGAGAGGTTTCGTAAGGTGGCTGTCTCCTCCTTGACATCACTATTCAGCTGGCTGTGGAATGGGACTAATTTAATTAAGAGAACAGCTCAGATAAAACATTTTTGTCAGATTCTCCAAGTCCTATTCACCTTGCTTGAGAACTCAAGCAAGTCTTCTCTTAGGCAGTCCGTTAATACACCTCCTGTCATGCCAGCTTAGCTGAGCATAGCAACAATAGGAGCAATTGGCACAAAGAAAACTACTGAAGTTAATGTAAAGATTATCATATTTTTTTTTCCAATGGTGACCCAATGGTCAAGGCAATTGCTAGCAAGAAATTTGTTCACTGCAGTCTTGACTTTTCACTCCTCAAAAGCTCCAGGTGAGTTTTATTTGCAGTATTTGGTCCTAAAACCCTCACAGCTTGCCACTAGCTCATTTCACTTCTGTGCTTTCCAAAGTATCTGAAGTAAAAGCAACTATTTCCAAGCAATAAACATCAACTGTGAGTTGGGGTTTTTTTGCAGTCATCACTGCTACTAGGTGGGGTTTTTTCTGTGAGAAACATAAGCAGAATGGCAGGACCATAACACAGTTAATATACAAGCCAGGTTGTTAATTTGACGGTGCTCCAGTCTCTCCTAGTACGAAACTTGATTTCCTAACAATAAATTTCTGTTTCTCATTTCAGTAACTGAATACCGCAAATCCACTTTGCATTTTAAAAAGAAGAATGTATTTTTAAGGAAGGAGAAGAAGATGGAGAAGACGGTTTTGTGGCTAAACAATACAGTTCTTCAGATCCCAAACAGAACTGCTATATTCAGTAAGTGCTGGAGAGGTGGGTGGTGGGGAAAGACGAGGAAAGAAAGGGAGCCAAGAAGAAGAGGGTTAATAGAAGTTTACCAATCTAACATTCTCAAAGTAAACACATAAACAATGAAAAAAAGCTTCTATCTGACCAAAGAAGAAGAGTGTTAGAAGGATGTAATGCAACCCCTGCAGCATTTCAAACCCGGCTTCCAATCTAGGTCTCTTTCCACATCGCATGTTCATTGCTTGCAGCAAAAATGGGTTCTTTTAAAGAGTATGTCCCTTTATCATCATAGAACCAGCAGTTTCAGATTTCATACTTGTGATCTCAATAGCTTGCAGGAATTTATATTCAGAACAGAACTTTGATACATAAAACTGGGGAAAAATTTCGGAAAATGTTATTTGTGTACTGCCTAGCAATCTAAGAGGGGACTGGTGCATTTCAGCTGTCCCAACATTGTTTTTCAGACTTCAGAAAAAAAGAGGAAGACTCAAAAAAACCCAAAAATTGCCTTGTATGCTGTTTGAGAAGTGGAAAGTATGGGTCACCATTAACTAACCGTTTACTGTTTTATTGTTCAGTGACTGTTTCCTAAGGAAATGTGCTATCTGCAGTCTTTCAGATTCACCTGTTATAGCCTTCAGTGAAGAAATCACTAGTTTAGTACATCCAAGTGTGCATGTACATACAAACACTTGCACTACTCATTTAGCCTAGCTAACACTCCTAATTATACTTTCACCTGAGATCTATATTTCCTTGGTTTGATAAATTATAAGGTAGTCTGCTCAAATGTCAGTCTTCCTCAGGCATAAGTTTTCGTGTAGTCATGTATACAGAGGGGTAGTGACACAGTAAAATAAGCACAATATTCTTGGTAATTTGCAGGATTAAGCTCAGAATATTTTTCTCATTCAAGACTCTTTAAAAGGCTTGATACCACCTTTTGCCTTCTTTTCCATATAACGTATTTCAAAAAGAGACAAATGATGGAGTATTCAAGCCTTAGTGTTTCTTCCTAACACTTCTCAGTGGCTCAGAAAGAGCACAATGTCGGCTTACAGCAAGTCATTTTCAAATCCCCTAAGCAAGTACAAAAATTCCTACAGTGTCCTAGCAAATGCATATTAATAAAAACAAATATGAACTCAGATTTCCATTCTTTTTTTTTTTTTACTATTCAGGCCTGTAGCCAATCTAGTATAAAATTCTCTGGGAAAAATTCACAAGTGTGACCAAAGGCAGATGTTGAACATGCCATACCCCTGAATGCACAATGTAATCTTGAAGAGGAGCCCTGGATCTGCAGTCCTGAGAGCCAGAAGAGATGCTTCGAGACACAGAGAGCTTCAGGAAAGCAAAGAGATCTCCTTCTACAAAATTACTTCCACCCACGTGAATCCCACTCTTGGATATTTCTCACTGGTACGTTGACTTTTTCAAAATGGTACAGTATTGAACTTAACTTGAATTTCCTGGCTTTTGAGAGATTATAGGCATTGTTTACTTTTTCTTTTTTTTACCTACTGCATTTTTAATTAAATTAAATTCCCCCTGCATGGTTAGCTATAAAGTGCATATTACTTACCTGCATCTTCAGATCTTTTACAGTCCCGTGGGTAAATCCATAATTAGTTGGTTTTGTAAAACGAATATTATTTACTTGACAGGCCAGAATGGCTCTAGAGGAACTGTCATCATGTCTTGGTTAAGTGCATAATTAGGCAGGTTTTTAAAACCCCTATTATATTCCCCACATTGAAGCCATTGCACTCCATTTGTTAAATATTCATTCTTTTTTTAAAAAAAAAAAAAAGTATTATTTACTCAATCAGCCAAGACACCATGTAATTATGTATTTAGGACATGCTCAATGCATAATAAAAAATATTCATGAAAATGTATGGAAAAAATTGCTTTGCACTATTAGGGCTTTTAAAGCTTCCATGTCCTCACAACGTCCACCATTTCCTCTCAAAATACCAAGCATCTTCAGAAGAACGATGATTTCATGAAAAAAGTGTTCAGCCAAGCACTGCTTAGATGATTTCACGAAAAAAGTGTTCAGCCAAGCGCTACTTAGAGGGGTACTTAGACATTTACCTAAACTTTCAGGTTAATTTCATATATAAAGGGAGTATTCATGTTCTTTTCCAAGGATGAAGCTATTTAATAACATTAGAGTAAAATTTTATTTTACACTCCTAATTCCTTAGTTGTTTGGGGCAGATTATCACTAGCACAAATGCATGCTGTTCCACTGGAGAAAGTAGTGGCATGTTAATCAGCAAAGCAGAGAGTCTGGAATCATTGTGTCAATCCATGTCCTAGAAATCATGCACTGTTACTTTCCAGTAGATATTTCAAAGCATAAAGGTTAGGAGATTGACAAGTGCCTGTGAGTATGTTCATGTCGTTGCAATGGAGACCTTTCAGGGCAACCATTTCCCATTAAAAACCCCTTCAGAAAGCCCATGTATCATTTTCATACGACTCAGGTCTTATGGGGGATACAGGTTTTACACAGGCTTTGAGGACTCTGAATGGGGTTGCACATCACAGAGTTACATTAATGACAAACCAAAAGCATGAATTCACACACCAGTAATTGCAGACAACTGCCCAAGTACCATTCACCCCAACTGAGTCTATGAAACATCTGGACACACACTGTGCATTGCTATATATTATGGACGAGGTTCATATAGGTTCCTACTGACTTTTCAAAGTGAGATACCCAGGTAACTGAAGAGCTGTGCCCTTGTGTGTTTGGAGACTCATTCTACCTAAAGAGCGTTTATGAAGCTGAAGTTATTGGACATCAGGTTATCAACAGCATGATGAAATCTGGAGAAGATTTGAAACTATCAACAAAAGTTTAACGTTAAACAATTCGAGCCAAGTTCTATCTCCCTGATGTTGTGCCATGCTTAGTGCTGCTAAACTGAATGAGAATGATGTGATGTTTAGTAACTTATGATGTGACAGCTGTTCAGAAAGGGTGATTCACATCAACTTCTTCTTGACTAGAAAGGGCATCCTCCTAAGTATCTGGTGTTCATTTACTGGGGGCAGTTAAGTAAGAATCCATCACCCTTTCCCTCTCATTTACTCTCATGTCCCAGCCTTTCCCCACAGCAATGGTATTCTACCCATTTCAGACAACACGCCAAGTCATCATAGCTCCTCAACCCCTCATCCAGGTGTTAGAGTGAGACAGAAGCTATAATGCTATGCCTTGGGGGGTGGGCACCTCCTGCAAATCACAGCTCAGCACTAAAAGCAACCAAAACAACAAATATGTCCTGTCACATGGCCCAGGTCAGGTAAGAAAGCACCAGCTCCCCTCAAAACCTCTTCCATACTCATTTGGGTTAGCTCCTTCCCCTGAGGGCTGCAACAAGACCACACCACATGCCAAAACCATAATGTATTACATAAGGAACTTGCCATAAGTAGAATGTGACTCCTTTCTGGAATCTGCTCAGGTTACGGGCACACAATCAAATGCAATCAAAGCACAGCAGTTAAACAAGTTAGCACCTGTCAGCTGGGCCTCTAAACCTACCTCTGGAAGCGCCTTTATGTTCCACCCAGAAGTGTATTATGGAAACGGCCACGCAGTGAAAGATACTGCCTTCACTCCTGGTTTACTTGGCTGTTCACCACCCCTCTGCTGCAAGTTGCCACCTTCACATTTCAGCTGGAAAATCCAAATCTGTGAGTGCACTCATTTGCTTAACTGAAAAAAAAAATGCAAGAGAAAAAAAAAGTCAGATGGCTTAGTTAAAACAAATCTCAAAACTAAGTTGGCTGCTCCAGCATTAAAGTGCAGAAGGACTGACTGCGTTTTTTTCCTCAGACAGGTGGTTAAGCTGGTTAGGGCGATAACCTCTAGGACATCAGTAGTAACAAATAGTTGGGAGGAAATAAAGCCCCTTTTGCAGCACTCCTCTGGAATAGTTTCAGCCTACCCTGACTGCAAAGGAAAAACATGCTACACTAAATCCCCGTGGAAAGGGTCTTAATTTCAGTCAGTATTCTCAATAAATGTGAAAAAGAACATGCAAGGCAAAACCAGACAGGTTCCTTAAACAAAGAGTATGATTAATTTTAAGCTATGTTGTCCAATCACGTTGATCATTATAGCCTCTTACATTTACTATAAATCTACTAGAGTTTTCCTGTTTTGTGTCTTTACTTCAATACAAAAACAAGAATTCTCTCCCACAGTCAGCTAGATATTTCCTGAAATAACACCAGTGGTGGCTATTTTGCCCAGCAGGTTCCTTTATTGCCACGGAGCAGGAAAGTTGACAGGATTTGTGTCTGAGATGTAATTAGCTTGTGGAAGTACAGTCATAATGAAAGTAAAATTTACATTATTGCAGGCATGTGATTGTTTGCTCTTTGAAACAGGAGTAAAAAGTGAATTCCGAGGCATGTATTTGCGAAGCTTATTAAATCAATATCCTCAGATTTCTTATGCATCTGTTGAGGGGAAGCGAGGCAACTGGAGGTTTAGATCAGGTTTCTGTGTCAAAGCTTTTAAGACCTCAGAAGAAGAAATGAATTATGAAAAATTACTAACACCATTGGGCCTGAGTCCCATTTCAGTCCCATTCATGATTCACCCAGATTAACTAAGAATCTCTCCCTTAGAAGCAGACACAGATTTTTACAAAGCCTGTCAAAGCACAAGAAGTAGCTACCCTTCTTCATTAAAAACCAAAAGATTTTATTTTCTAAGCTAAATTCTTGCAGCAAACACATTTGTAGAGCAAGCCTCAGACACATTGAAATGCAACACACTTTGACCCTCTTCTGTTCTTTTTGAAAGGCTGAAACACAAGAAAACAAAGTGTTTAGGACACAATTAGGCCACGATCTCCTATTGGTTCAGGAAAACAAACAAAAAAGGACAGTAAAAAAGAAACAACAGTTTGTTCCAGGTAACTGTAGTTTCCTCTGTAAACACTTACAGCCCCTTGTGACAGATACACCACCTATCAATCCATGTTGGGGCATGATGTATACTAATCGTAGTCAAGTCCTGCCTCCCAGATCCCTGGGATCTTCCTTTTCTAGATGCTTTTGTACTTGTTGACCCGCTACAAAATTCCCAGGAAAGAAATAGCCTTTTCTCAAACCAAGTACTTTGTGATGAGGTTCTCCACCTATTGGTAGCATCCTTCCAGGAAAAAGAGGGAAAGTATGAAATTCTCCTTCCTTCATATAACCTCTTAGCAGGAATGAAATAATATACTATAACAACAGCAGTTTTAGGAACTGCATGGAGATATACAGAATCATATGGTGAGAAGGTGAAAAAAAATTACATCCTTTCTACCAGATGTTTGTCTACCCAGTTCCAAGCAGGACACTGTAAGAGACTCCAGCAATCTGCTACAGTGAGGCTATAACCTCCGTGCCCAGGAAGGCTTTTTTAAAATCCAGCCTGAATCCTGCTAGTTTCAGTTCTGTCTCATTGCTTCATCCACTACGGACAAGGAGAGCAGACTTTTACATATGTGAAAAGACCAATCATACTCCCTTCCAGACATCAGTGCCTCAGGATCAGTAACCCATTTCTTTTAATCTTTGTGGGCTGCATTTTATGGAGTTTTGACTATCCTCCTCTTTCTCCTCTAAACTGTGTCTGACTGATCCAAATCTTTCCTGAATTACATTGCCCCAAATATGATGAAAGGCTCCAGCTGGGACCTTATGAGAAATGAGAAATCAATGCAACTTCTTGCAAATGTTCCCCAAGAGCTGTTATCCAGGCACTAAAACTAAAGAGATATATAAACAAGGTTCTTTCAACAAAATACTGTGTTGAACAAGTTGCTGTGTTGTCCTCAAAAACCAACAGTGGACTGAACAGTGGTCCTTACTAGAGTGACACAGCCAGCACTACCAATTGTAGTTATTGTAATAACTACAATTTAGCCAAGAAGATACAAATACTGTATCTGCAATCCAGTTCTTTGCATTAACACTGATTTTATTTTAATATCATGTCATCTGCTGGGAATGATCTTATTATTGGGCCAGTTGGTTTTAAGTAGAAAAAGCAATCAAGATGATGAAGACGGAGTATGTTTTCTTTCCATCTCCCTTTGCAGAAAAGATGAGGAATAATTTCAAATTTGGTTGAAAAGTCTGAATATTTTACTGGTTTTGGCAGCTGCCAATTATGCCAATGCATCTCTCCCCATCTCCTTGCCATGTACAGCAATTATTACTATAAGGGCTATACATCTGTGACAGACATTAATTGTGAGAATATTATGGCTGTGTTTTGAAGTTTCATCAGCGATCTTTACATCACCCTTTTAAAGCTATTTTTTCAGGCTGTCTGCAGACTCAGGCAGTCACTTTCGCAGTCATTCACATGCCGCTTGTAGACAAAAAGCCTGTTATTTTAGAAGTTTTCTTTGTGATCACAGAGACGGTGAGTTGGTATCGATAAACAGATCGGTATTGATAAACAGATGTGTGAGATCTACTGGATTCTAAGGACATTCATGAGCTGCACTATAGAGAAGCCAGCACAGATCCCAAAAGACATGAATTTGCAGATAATGGGTTAGATAATCTAAAAGACATGCTGGTAGTAATAACACCAGTGAAAGGTGTTTTACTGCTAAGCAGTGAAATTGGTGCATGTTCTGCTGAAAAGTACAGTGAATTAGCATCAGGCTGTAAACTAATGTAGCAAACTGTGATCACTCACAGTTAACATCACAGGACCATCTCTTCTTTCTGACAGAACGATACCTGTTTCACAAATGAAATATTCCTCTCCTGATCCACAAGCACTGCTTAAGCCTCTGGATACAACTTGTGTTGAATACACAGTCAATAGTTACAGATAACTGGTGACCAAAAGATACTACAGTAAGTACAGAAATCAAATGCAGTGGTCAACACACTGGAGTCTGGTATTTTTTGCTGTCACCCCACCCAATTAATTAGGAACTGTTTCTTAATGAGTGGACTTACAAACTGGTATTATTATATCCTTTGAAGTAAAAGTAGGTCTCAAGCTGCCTATTTTATTTTTATTTTTTCCTTTTCCTTAAATCAGCAAATCTGCTACACAGCCTCTTGCTGATTTTAAGAGGCATATGGTTCTTAATCCAGCGGTGTATGAATTATGGCAGTAAATGGCTTTGAAAGTGCCTCGAAAGCAAAAATATGGAAATTTCCCCCCCAAGAGACTAGGATGAGCAGTCATTATTTTTGCGATTGCAGAGAACACTGCCCAAGTGTTCCAAAGACTGCATGTGTATAATTGTTTGTCTCTTTCTCGCTTTGAAGTGTATTTTTTTCAAACTGTAAAACCTCAGACACACTCAAGGACAGCTTCCACAGCTTGGTCAAGAACACTAGCATATCTACATATTCACTGAGTCATAAATCTTCTGTACTTTGGCTATGCATATATGACACATGACCCTTATTTCTCCCTTGTGGTTGCACTCTGAGAGACAATAGAGGTCCACTAAAGCACACAGCTTCCCTCCTAGGTAATATTTCATATGTATCTCTTTACAACTACCAACGTATCAAGGTAACTGAGCTGCAGTCTGGGAGGGGAGTTTAACCATAATTGTCTTAAATTGTCTAATTGGGTAAAACGAGCAAGAAAATTCCCTCAGCTATTTGTTAGCATAATAATGTCATCTATATGTTTCTTGCCTTGTGGTATTCTGTTTTGTAAAGGGGAATGAACTATACTCTGAATCCTTTGGATATTTGGTTCAATCTGTCTGTCAGACATTAATTAGTTTCATAGCAATCTCTCACTGCTGTCTTGTGGAACAACAGCAAGACTGAAAAATAGCCAGGATGACAAAGGTAGAGCTTGATTTGCTTCTGACCAAAGAAAACTGTCATTAAGACAAGGTTCAGAACTCAGATCTGAAGGTCCTCTGCCTGCCTTGTGGGAGTACAGATGAGTGGATTAAAACATTAGCACTTTATTACACACAAAATCGTCTTTTCAAAGAATGGTCTATTTCCTCATTTATTTCTATGTACATAAACAACTGTAGAGACAGAGATTTTCAGAGCAGAGCACTGGAACTCAACCATGCGACTCTCACTAATGACAGTGGCTGTTAGGCAGCCAAAACGCCGAACGAGGTTTCCAAATTAACCTTAAAATATCATTATGGAGGCTCAGTAGCCGATCTGCAGTTAAATCCATATTAAAATTTGCACTTGGAGCATCGCTAATGTCACAGGATTTCCTACTCAAATTACTCTGCATCATCTCCCTATTTTACACAGAAGTCTAATTCTCTGCTTCGTAACAGCATTTTTTAACACTTGTACAAAGCATATTTGCAGCACCAGCAGAAAAGTGCTGCAACGGAGTAGAGAGTCATGTCCTAACTCTCCAGGAGACAAGGGAATTTGTTCACGTATATTTAAATATATTAACTTTCACTCAAAAAGAAATTCTAACCTGTCCTATTAAAAAATCTGGAGCTCAGACTCCCATCTTGTGTCAGCTAACATCAGTAAAGACTCACATGCCCTAAATCACACATACACATTTTTGTAGATATTTGAGAGATGGGCCTTTTGATATAATTTTTAACATAAATTAATCTCTCTTTCATCATTAGTTTTCTCCAGCTCCATCACATAAGATCAACATTTAGTTCAAGACAGTGCATTCCCTTTGCAGCAGCACCCAGCCTTCTCCTCACTACCTCCTCTGAATTTCAGCACTGAAGTGGAAAGTAGCTCCCCACGTTTGTGCCTTTGTACACAAGGATCAGTTCAAATATGGTAAAATGAGGTATTTTTCCAAATCTATACTGCCTTCCTAACACTTTCCTCCTATGCCAAACCCTCCCCCATAAAGCTCTACCCTAACACTCTCCTGCTCACTACCACAAACCTTCTGTCCCCAACAACTTGTGTATGTCCACACACGTGACCCACCAAACTATCTGTATGCTTTTCTCTTGGGCACTAGCCTGTGCTTGCCTCCCAGTGTCATCACTGCCCCAGTTGCGCTGGCACTCCATACCTGTGGAAAGTTCAATTTCTGCCTATGCCACATGTTGCTATGCTATTTCTTCAATCACTTGGTGGTCCCTTCCATCTATACCATATCCCTCATAGATTCCTGAACCTCTGAAAACATAGCAATTTTATTTAGACTGCTAAATACAGACGCTGAAGTTTTAAAATGCCGATTGATAGGTTGTGTTTTTACATGAAAAATATGTCAGGCTTACATGCCAACACTAGTTTGCAAAAGTAGGCATAATATTAAATTCCTGGTTTAATTAAAAAACAAAAAAAAGAGGGGGGGGGAAGGAAAGGGGCTAATCTAATCATGTCTTCTCTGAGGCATTTCCTCCCCAGGGTGTTTTAAAGAAAAAGTAGCAAGATGAGGACTTTCTCAATCTACTACATAAAAAAAAGTGAAATGGCCTGGCAGTACACAGCCTGAAATACATTCCTCCAAAGAGGAACTCAGCAGGCAACAGATCTGTCACCTTCTTCCCCCTCCAAAACAAGAAACGAGGAAAATTGGTTTGGTAACAGAGACAAGTTCATTGATTCTTTCCTTTTGCTTAAAACAATTCAATAAGGGATAGTGTAGAAATCTAAGGTTGTTTGGAGTCAGGGCTGGCAGCTACTAAAGTGAACCGGCAGGCACATGATCACTGGAGAGTAGTGCCATTCAGCTGTATGGACCTCACCTGCTGTCCATCAACATGCTGATGCCCAGAGGAAGACTACTCAATAGCCCATCAGCCTTATTACTGGTGCCTACCCACTGAGAAGACAGAAATGAAAGTGTCACCAAAAAGCATTTTCTATCTACTATCTTATCTTAGTATCTGCTGCTAAAGCCACTATAGGCAAACCAATACACTTACCAACAAACTACTGGATAAATCAGAAACTGATTTGTAAGGTAGACACAGTGTGCCAGTACAAGTTATTCCAGATGTCCAAAGTGAAATACACCGTCCTGGCAGAGATGCAAATCTTGATACTAAAATAGCCAAAATTGAAACATCATAATGAAGACTTGGGCCTTTGTGCTATCAGATCCAGGGCAGAAAGAACACTTCATGCTTAAGGGCTTCATCCCAAACCAGATGAAATGTTGGAGAAAAGTGGACAAAAGCAGCAAGATTCTTCAAGGTGAATGGTTTAGCTAGAAGACCTTCTGCATGTCTCACCAAAGAGATGAGATGAGTATCTACAGGAGTTTTGAAACGCTCATTAAAGGCTGCTTATTATACTACAAATCCCTTGTATAAGTATCCCTCGTTCTCCAACATAATACTGCAATGAATCCCTTAAACCTTTCATTTTAACCTTAACCGCAAAACGATGGTGAAATCATTAAAAGTGAGACACCACTAAAATACGAAGAACACAGCACGTTCCTTACTTACTTTTCATAGTATCTTATTCAGGTTCCAACAATTTCACAATTTATTCAATTTTCACAATTTATTCCTCTGACCTCTAATGAGACATTTTAAGGCAGCTTGCTATAATGCAGCCACACCAACAACTTTGAGTGCCTCATGTGATTTCCACACACACACACTTTAGCTTACCACAAAACAGAGATGAATCAACTGGGGAAGAGCTTCCTTGTCGGAAGAAGGAGGCTAGCCCTTCCTTCAAAATATTTCAGACACTTTGCCACCCTGATACCTAATCTAAATCAGCTTTGAGTGGTTTTGAGAACTCCTAATTTCATTCTAGCTAAATATGCCATGAAAAAAATCCCTTTACTTGATTTGTTTCACATGCCTCTTGCTCAAATGAAATTTAAATCTCATGTATTTGGAAAAAAAAATCAGATAACTGCAGCACAGCTACTATTTTTTAAAGGGAATGCTCAAAGAGAGGTTCCTAAACCCATACGTTTACTGCTGAGCCTAGCATTCAGACCAGAGCATCTCCTGGGCCAAAACACATCAGACCACATTTCAGAGGGTCACCTTCTGATACTGCCAACCCATGAGGTACAGCAGGAATACCAGAACTGCAGGAAAGGCAAGTTACGTTAGTCTTTCCAAATCTCCAGCAGATTGTTTCATGGTCTGGGTAAAGACATATTTGATTTCATCCATAACAATTCACGCATTTTCTTAATAAGTACTTGTGTCAAAATGTTTCAGTTGTCACAGTACTCACCTCTGAGCCTGAGCATGTAAGTATAAGTCCACACATTAGTTTATCCACCAATATACTGTCTGTATTTTTGTCTACGCATTCCTAAAGTGGCCATCACCCTGATGCACAGGTGCCAGTTTGAATTCTCACCCCATGTTCGTTTGACAGTGCTGTCATCAGGGAAGATGGAGCTGTACTGTGCTTCAACTACAATACAAAACCATGGCTAGTTCTGTCCATCTCTGGTAGCTAGTCAGGTGGAAGCTGGTGGCTCCACTTAAAGAGAAGTGGCAGGAATAATCCCATGTTCACGTCAGCGTTCCCTTCCCCAATAAAACAGATTATAAATCCCAAACCTGGACAAAAATCTTCCTCATTGCAGATTGGCAGATGGTTCACGTGGTAAGCTCACTATCAAGGTCTTAAGGAGACTGTGTAGTGTGAGAGAAACAACACATATAAAACAAAATCTATTCTGTTCTTTAGCCTACAAAAATCCTAAGCAAGAAGCACATCTTCTTTACAGGAAAGTCTATCCTCATGTTCAGACAGCACCTAGAAGAGATATAAAATAGCAGCTCCTATATCTCCAGCACCATTTTAATGGCTGAATGCAGTATTAAAAAACAGGTTTTGCTTCCAGGTACAGACAGATGTCTGATGTGAAGATATTGGCTGTCTCTTACCAAAAATGCCTGTCATTTTTGGTAAGGCTTTTCTTAACAGATGGCAAAAATTGTGTCCTGTTCATTGTAGCAGGATCTGAGGGCATTCAGTGCACGACAGAATCAGGCCCAAAGCATGGGTCTGAACACTAGGTTTCATCCACATTGTTAAGAAAAGGTATTGGTGTGAAAAGGATGTTCAGACACTAAGCATCAGATTCACAAAAAAAGAGCAACAAACCTTTACAGTATATTGTGATGTTTTCTTTTGTATACTGTATCAATGACTGTGTGGTATGCTCACTGAAAAACTAGCCCTTGGTAATTGTCAGGGAACTTCATTCTGAGTGCAGGCTCTACTGGAGATTAATTGCTTCAGTGCAATCTGAACCACATCATAAATGTCATGTAGAAGTTGCAGGGAGTGAGGAGGCAATGACAGCTCTATCCACACTGTTTCATTTAAAGGTGGGTAAAACACACTGTGACAGAAGCGCTCTTCATCAATAATTTAGTCCACAGTGTAAAGCCAAGCCTTGCCAAAGATGCCAGGGGAGCAGCTACCTCCCTGGTTTTAATGACACCAGCAGGGAGGGGTTGAGGGGCCAGCTCAAATCAACATTCATTGCACATCTGGGCATGTCGGCAGATGAAGATATCTAGGACTGAGCTGACAGGACAAAGGGTTGAAAAAAGAAGTGTAACCTAGAAAACCTTTACTTTGAATTCTTTGTATAAATTCAAGGGGGATGACAGTTCCTAAGGTCATCTTACATAATAAAACTACAGTGATCTACATACAGAATTTTAACTCTTTCCAACACATAATCAAAGAAACCGCAAGTGAAGTTTATATTATTCACTTTATGAATGTGAAATGCAGAATCCTTAATTGTCCGAAAAGAACTATTTTAATGAGCAGAATGCTAACATTTGTATGCCTGACTTCATCATAATAACCCTAATTATAGTACCACAGAAGCCCCACTGTACTGGAGGGTCACTGGAGTTCCTACTATAACCCTTATCTTAGGGGAGTTTAATATCTTTGCCATTTCGCAGTGTATCAGCTGAAAGCTTGCCACGCAGGTTAGCACTGTTTTACTCCTCCTTAAAATTATTGGTTTGTAACAGTTTAGTTTAGCTCTTAAATAGCTTCTGCTTGCCAAAAGTAAGTTCTACTGCTTTATGACACTCTCTACACAAAAGCCCATCTACTCACTCTGAAGAGAAAATGACACTCAGGTGCAAGGAGACGGATACATCTCCATATCAAACTATCTTATTTTCACCCTAGGAGTTTACAAAGCCTTTTAGTTACAACATGGTTGAAGCTGTCTCAGTTTGTGGTATCACTGCAATTCTGGCACAGCTTTTAGGTAGTAATCTTACATTCTAGGTTATACATTGGATGCCTATGTTTTGGCTGAGTGGGTGACGTCTCATGTAATCTTTACATGGTGGGATGTAATACCAAAGCAGTGCAAAACAAACCATAGAATCATAGGTTGGAAAAGACCTCTAAGATCATCAAGTCCAACCATCAACCCAACATCACCACGTCTACTAAACCATATCCTGAAGTGCCATATCTGCATGTTTTTTAAACACCTCCAGGGATGGTGACTCAATCACCTCCCTGGGCAGCCTAATTCAATGTCTGACCACTTTTTCAGTAAAGAAATTTTTCCTAATATCTAATCTAAGCCCCCCCTCACACAACTTGAGGCCATTGCCTCTCGTCCTATCAATGGGGGCAGATAGCCTTGATCTTAGTGATGTATTAGTTATAGGTTATAAAACATCAAAGTTTTCAGCTAAATCTGTAAAGTAAATTCATTTTGTCCAGACAAGAGCAGTAGAAAAAACCAACCACTTCCACCTCCAATGTAGCCAGAGAACTTCTTCAATCAAGTTTTGCCTCTGCAATAGTAATAATCCCCACCTCTGGCAAGTTAAGACTAAATTCTTTAACATCACAGTACCTACAGCTATAGCTGAAGGCTATTGAAAGGATATAATTGGCTTTTTGTTCTCCAGTAAAACTACATAATTAATTTGCTTCTTATTTTCTGCTTGCAGATGATTTTGATGAAATGTTAGGTGCTTCCCATGATCTTCAAAAGTCCTAAGTAATCTAGACCACCCCAGAGCTGTGCTCACAACATAAGCTTCATCGATGATAACTTCATTGAGGACTACTGCAGGTTTTACTCCCAATGGGGTGATATGGGAAGGCAACAAACAAAGGAGTTGAGGGAATACAGTAGGTGGCATATCTCCTAATTGCACCTGACATTTCACTTTCATTTTCCTAGCCATTAGAAGGTACAAAGTGAGTAATCTAGTTCTTAATAACAGTGTCAAAGTACTAATGGCACCAGGATAACCCTCTAAAAGTACTGCCAAAGAGGTTAAAGAAGAAGAAAACCTCGACAGTACAAACAGACTCATCATCACTGACTCAGGTAATGATTTCCAAGAGGGGACTTGAACCAAGAGTAGGTCATAATAATTGTATTTGTTGTCTGTGAGTGGTAAAACAACGTAATTCTTCCTGCATCCATCCTCAGGAAGGAAGATGCTTGTGTTTATTCTACTCTGCTATGACTTCCTCTGGAGGCCTGGCTTTTCACTAGGGAAGTTGCAGTGATACAAGATGCACTAGGAACTGCATCCCAAGATGACTGATAAATTTTTTTCTCCGTATAGTATCATAGGCTCTGTCCCACTGCCAGCTGCCAGACTAAACCCAATATTCTCACAGCATGCCCCATACCAAGTGTCACCAAGAGTAACACATCTTTCCACACTCTTGTTACTTGCTCCTCAACACCAGGAGTATAAATGATGCTACATGATCAGTAGTTATTCTCTGTGTTACTGTTTATGTTGATGGATTAAAAGGAAAGAACATAATTATCTGAAAAACAGATCAGGAGTTTAGCTAGCTCTCTAAAAGCTTCCAAATGTCACTGTTCACTGTAAATGTGAGATTTACTGGAAAGGTCATTCAAAAGCCTATTCCAGTGTTGTTTCTTGCTTCATACCTCACTTTTGGGAAGAAGCCTGACTTTTAAAGCAATATAAGACTGAAGCTGTACTTCTTTCCCTGCTGAATTTTAGAAAACCAGGAGCTCTAATTATAATAAACTCAGATAACAATAGAAGCTTGCACTACTAACATACATGCAGAGAGATTAAAATAAGGGTGTGCACATGGACTAGAACAGGAGAAGTATAAAGCCATATGTGGCAGACATTTCCTCCAAAGTGCCAGTCTAAGCACAGTAATTTAACAAACCCAGTAAACAGAAAAAAATCATTTAAAAAAAAAAGCAAAAGAGTGATCCACACTCCTAAACACAGCTCTTCGGTATGTTTTTAAGGACCAACTCTCTTCCACTGTGCTGCACCATAAATATTTAGACCTCATACAAAGGAAGGCTGTGAAACTGGGATGTAAGGGCAGAGGAGTTGTCTAAGCGGGAGTTAGAAACTTCTCAACAGGCAAAGCAGCAGTGGTTCAGGACCTCTTAACTGCAGCAGTCAAGTGCATTAACTTGTTTAATTTGAAATGGCTATTGCCAGACTCCCAGCTGGTGCAGCCTGGCACAGTTCCATGGATTTCAGCAGAGTTACTAAAAGAGACACTGGCTGGGGATCTGGCCCAGTTTCTCAATTTGTCAAAAAGATGGCAATTTTTGGGGCACTCTCCTGTCCTATGCAAATTGTCATAACTTCACGGGCTTTAAAAGTTACAGCTGTGACAATTCACACCAGACACACTTCTGCATCTTTACTCTCCTTCTTCTGTCCACTGCAGGATTCCTCCGGAAGTAACGTCATTATGTACCCCGAGTGCCAAACCCCCTAATGAGACACCTTCTCCTGGGGCAACAAAACAATTAGGTGAAGTTAGAAATTCCAACTTTAGAAAAAGATAATTTCTCCAGTGCTCTGTGCATAAAAAATAACTGCAAAAGCAGAACAAAAATTCTAGAGGACGAGACATCAGAAAGGGCTGGAGAGTTTGAAATACCTACAGATTTCACACAGGAATCACTTCAGCTCTGCTGCTTTCTTCTCAATCTGTGAAATGGGTCTAGGGAACACTCACTTCCCAGGAGTACTTCAAGCACCGAGTAGCACTGTCTTTTTATTAATGTAATTTTAAAAGATGAAAGAATAGTAAATATCTAACAAAATAGGCCATCCCAGTAAAAGTGACACTGCAAGCAGTTAAAGCACTGAAAAGAGTTATTTTAAATGGCATGAAAATCAGCAATTTTATGAAGAAATTACTGTGAAGTAGCAGAAATACTTAATAGTGGTATTTCTAACAACAAAAGAAACAAAAGAGAAAAAGTAATGTATCACAGTCTGAATCCTCCCCACTAACCAAATGCCCATCATGCAGCCCAGTAGGCTTAATCTGCCATAAAGCCAAATACTTCCCAGAGGAGGTGATCACTAGTCTGAACATTATTTTCCCTTCCCCTCTTCTTGTGTATCCATTAAGTAGAATAACAAGAAATGTTCATAGCCATAAGGTGTGTTTGATGGCAAGGAGTAAAAGAAAATGTGCAGTTAAAAGATGTAAATGATAAACTGCATAAGTTCTCAGCTGGCTTGACCAATATGTGGGACTTCTGGGACACATACACATTTTCTTCTCCTGTGTTGAAGTCAGTGAACTGCAGAGATTCAAGGATGGAAAAAGTTGGAGGGGAAGAGAGAAATTATTAATGCTCCATCTTTTTCTTGTTCGCTTAGATTTGCAAAACACATTTCTTGAATGAGTTTGAAGCCGAACATATAAAAAGCTGACTATTTATATATTTGATTCTTTAAAAGCAATTAGGAATACAAAGCAGATGGTACAGCATTGTAGATTTCCCTTTTCATATTGCTTAAACACTAGAGATCAATAAGTCTAATATAAACAGATGATTTCCATAGCAGGGTTTATAATTAGCTGGCACTGAATGTGTCCAAACTCTAAAATAATTAGCTGAAGCATGTGGCACACCATTAAAACCTTGTGGCTTGTCTGCATTTACATTTATAATTATTAAAGTTAATTATGATGCTTGTGGTGTGGTTCCAAGCTCCTTTACAACTTACATTAAATATTTTTTCAGTTCTACATTTTCTTTCAACCCACTGAATGCCAGCACTTTCAAGAAACTTCATTTCATCAAAAAGAAAAAATGGGGGTTATTTTTCTAGGAATGACCTGAATATTTTCCTAACTCACTGTTTTATTTTTCTAAAGGGACATGACACGGGAATTGAGTAACTCATCATTTTGGAAAAAAAGAAAAAAAAAAAAAACCAAAAACAAACCTGATTAGAGGTAATAATTTTAAAGTTGCCTGAGAAAACCATTATACTTAAGACTGATGTATACTATTTTAACTAAAATTCAAACAAAGATAAACCATTTAGTTAAGTAGAACATCTAAATGACATTGAAGACCTTACACCAAAGTAAATCTTAATTATATGTGCTCTGATCCTGGACAAATCACAGTGAAAAAGGCAGCATGACTGGGTACACATATCATATATAGGGCAAGAACTTTTTTGAAGGTCTGATTTGGGCTTACATGTCTCTTCCTACCACATAAGCTATGGAAAGTTACAGTCAATCTATCTGGTCACTTATGAAAATTATTTTCATAAACATTCATCATTAAGACATTCCTTGACACGTCCAGAACCCCAAAGAAGTTGCACTGTTTACATAATGTCTTTTTTCAATTATTCATTTCTCTGAAATGTTCTTTTCTTTAGCGCAAACAAAGCTAAATTCAATGCTGCCCTCCAAGTCTCGTTGAGTTAAATAGGATGGATGCCCTATAGAACAGCAGCCCTCTGGAAGATGATGCTTCTGGAGTACAGACCCCATGATTCAGGAACATTTTCACCCAGACACAAGAAGCACTCTATTGGATAGACAAGTAAAAGTAAATTTAATCTACCAGTCTGTCTTTTGATGCAAATGCAGGGTACTGCACCTGGGAAGGAACAATCCCATGCACCAGTATAGGCTTGGGACGGACCTGCTGGAGAGCAGCTCTGCGGAGAGGGACCTGGGTGTCCTAGTGGACGACAAGTTGACCATGAGCCAGTGGTGTGCCCTGGCTGCCAAGAAGGCCAATGGGATCCTGGGATGCATTAGGAAAAGTGTGGCCAGTAGATCGAGGGAGGTTCTCCTTCCCCTCTACACTGCCCTAGTGAGGCCTCATCTGGAGTATTCTGTCCAGTTCTGGACTCCCCACTTCAAGCAAGATGAAGAGCTACTGGAGAGAGTCCAGCGGAGGGCTACAAGGATGGTGAGGGGACTGGAGGATCTCTCCCACGAGGAGAGGCTGAGGGAGCTGGGCTTGTTTAGCCTGAAGAAGAGAAGGCTGCAAGGGGACCTTATAAATGCTTATAAATATCTGAAGGGTGGGTGTCAGGAGGATGGGGCCAGACTCTTTTCAGTGGTGCCCAGCGACAGGACAAGGGGCAATGGGCACAAACTGAGGCAGAGGAAGTTCCACCTGAACATGAGGAAGAACTTCCTCCTTCTGAGGGTGACGGAGCCCTGGCACAGGCTGCCCAGGGGGGCTGTGGAGTCTGCTTTTCTGGAGATATTCAAGACCCGCCTGGACAAGGTCCTGTGCAGCCTGCCGTAGGTGACCCTGCTTCGGCAGGGGGTTGGACTAGATGACCCACAGAGGTCCCTTCCAACTCCGAACACTCTGTGATTCTGTGACTTTCACCCTTGCTCTGAAAGGGAACAGGTGAGGGAATCAGACAAGGCAAAGCCGTATGTCCGACCTCCCTGTACTCCTAGCTCTTAAAAAACCCCTGTGCGTGCCCACCTTTATATGGCAACCTCCTCACAGCAGCAGCTGCGCTGAGAGCAGGGAGTTTAGCGTGGAGGAAAAACGCCCCTTCCACACCCCCAGTTCCCCTCCCAGCACCAGCAAGACGCAACCTCCCTCCCAGCACCCCCCGTCCCGCCGAGGCGCCCGCCCCAAGGCCGTCCGCGGGCCCCGCACATTCCAACTCCCCGGTGGCGGCCCCCTCCCGCCCAACGCCGCTCGTGCCTCCCCTCACACGTCGCCGCGCGGTCATCGCACGCCCCGCCCCGCCGCGCGCAAGCGCCCTCTCCCTCGCCGCTTGTTTTGGAGGCGCGCGTGGTCCTCTCCGATTGGGCGCCGCGCGGCGGGGAG
>Ga0065711_1028173_pt1 | contig 43162 bp, 30 predicted proteins | sample Hoacrofraction12_FD_59098 | JGI IMG/M metagenome (GOLD analysis project Ga0065711, IMG submission 59098) | Hoatzin crop microbial communities from Cojedes, Venezuela - Epithelial fraction 12 v2 (version 2) | ecosystem: Host-associated > Birds > Digestive system > Esophagus > Crop | place... | reverse complement strand
GGACCGTAGCAGAAATATTTGTCACAGAGAAGATGCATCTAGGAAAGCTCTGTGTGTGTGTGCCAGATACTGCTGTCACTGATTGCTGCAGCAGGGCAGCAGCCTGGAGGATATATTGGGAGCGCTGGGCGATGGTGAGATATCAACATGGACAGAAAAACATGAGAGGAAGGAATCAGAGCAGACTGAGAGGATAGGTCTGAAATCTCTTCTTAGGAGATATGTGTTGAATGTCTGGCGCTGAATTTCTGGCTGGCTTTTACTGCTTAGGCACTGCGGAGGAGGGAGAGATGTTCTAAAACGGGAGCTGCAGCACTCCAGGGTTTGGGTATTTCCCACAGACAGGTCGGGTGAAACACAGCTCCCGGGGAGCCGGGTGTGCTGTGAGTGTCATGGTCCCATTGGACCATGGGCTTTGACCAGGGATGGGCACCAGAGCAGCACAGCTGGGGACAGCTGTACCACGTCCTGTCATCCCCATTCCTTACAGCAAGCTTAGAGTGAGGAGAAGAGGAGCTTATGGCCATTACGTGAGCAAATGTGGCACCAGCACAAGTACATGGTGCTCTGGGTGGATGTTCAGGTCAATTTTCCCTGTATTGGACTTCACCAGCTCTCCTGGAGGTGAAATTCTGAGCTAGATGAGTGACTTGCTAGCCCAGGCTGAGCTGGCTCAGTGCTTGCCAAACACCCTAAACCCATTCTTCCCATTAGTCCCAAACCCAAGAGCAGACACTTGGTTTATGGGATCTTCATGGTGATAACCATGTCATCCTCCTATCTGTGACCAGTGTAAGTATTTTAGGGGTTTCATGACCGTTGCTGTCATGTTACCAGCCCCAGCAGAGCAGCACTGCAGCAGGGCCAGGAGGTTGACAACAACAGGCAATTTTGGATGAAGCAGAGGGAATTCTGTGGCCAAAGTCCTTGCCCCAGGTAACACCAGCCGTGGCTCCTGCTCTGGGGCACCCATGGAGCAAAGACGCCTGCTGACAAGTAGGGAAGGATCTTAGGGCTGTATTAAGAGCTGAGCAGCCTTTGTCTCCCTGGGACACCTCCAGCATGCTTTGGCCTTGCTGCTTAGCTGGTGGAGAGGAGGTGTGTTGGATTGTTTTGTGTTATGCTTTCATTATCACCTTTGGAAAGTATTACAAAATATGACTAATTATTAACTTAGAACATACCACCAATTGTAAACTTTCTTGGCAGGTATCTGTCTGTCCACCTCTCCATCCTACAATCATTTTGGTTAGGGACATCTGGTAGAAGGACGCAATTGAAACCGAAAGCCCTAAAAATAGTAAAGAGTTTCTTCCTCGCACCGTCTTTTTTTATTTTCTTCCTCGTCAGTATTTCTGTGACAACGCAGCCCCAGCAGCCCCAGGGGACAGGACAGAGAGATGAGAAGGAGTGGAAGTGCCCTTTGACTAAGTGGGCATTAAATGTTGGCTAACAACCGAGAGACACCGTGTGACTGGAGAGAGGGGGAAAGTTAAAAAGAAAGAAAGAAGAGCTTTTCAATATGAGCATTCATGTAGTTTTGACAGGAGCAATTTATCATGGCTATGAAAGGCGGCTCTGCCTCCACCATTGAAAGACAGCCTGGTTAAACTTTTACCTGCCCCTCTGAAAAGGGTGCTGTGCCGTGGCCGGGAGGGGATTGCTCCCTGCTCCGGTGATGCATCTTTCTGCGGGGTCTGGGGGAGGGTAGGACGATGGTTCCCAAACAGCTTGTGCCCATCTGTTCTGCACAGAAAGAAACCCTGAAAAGGAAGGGGGAGGGAGCGTGTGAGCCAGCGAGCCGGGAGTTTCCAGATGCCCGCACCGCGTTGGGAATACGGTGATGTGATGGGAGCAAGGCTGGGAGCTGCCCTCCAGGAGATGCTGCGAGTTAGCACTGGGGATTTTGTCACCCCCCTTAGCTGCCCTGGAAGTACAAAAGATTGTGGAGCAATGCTCCGAAGCTGGACAGCGAGGTGACCTGATGTTCTGGGATGTCCATTATGGGTGGCATGGCGGGTAGGCTGCGGTGGAGGGGGGGGAGCAGTGACCACAGCAGTGGGGTGCAGAAGGCAGCATGCCCCGATGTGCGGAGGTCCTGTTGGCATCCCTAGAAATTGTTTGGAAGGAACAGGTGAGATTATGTGGAGCAAAAAAACATAAAAACACACCCCAGAGGTACTCAGCTGAGATATTCTTTTGCCCCAGGGTTTGTCACGGGGAAAAGTGTTGGTTCTGCACCAGCTCATGGCAGGTGGGAGCCCAGACTGGCCAGGATCCCTTGCATGGGCTGCTTTTTCCTATACTCTTGTGTGGATTGAAAATTTCTTAAAAAAATATTTCCACCAAGAATAATGATCCATCTAAATGAAAGCATTCCTTTGCAAAGAATGGATTTCATTGAATTTTTCAATGGAATGTTTAACAAATTCCATAGCCACTGTTTTTTCCAATAACCAGCTGGTATTAGGCTATATTGTACTGTATTTTCAAGAGTTTACATACTAAAATTATATTATTTAAATGGCTTTATTTTACTTTGTGTGAAAGACGTCAACCAATGTCATAATAAAACTTTATCCTTATTGAAATCAAACTTTTCTTACCCTTCAAAAACTTCAGGATTTTCCATTTTACCCCCTCCCTCAATGACTATAGAATAACATTTTGAAATCTCTGATTCATAGCCACATCTGACTTCTTGCCTGCTTGTGCATCCATCAGCACCTGCCCCTATTTAGGCATGAGTGGGACAATTTATATTGTTAAAGAGAGGAATGTGTTAAAGTATTTCCCACATTGCAGGATGAAATCCAGCAGTGCTGTTTCACCAGCGTAAAACCCAGCCAACCCCCATCCAACAGCTAAACAATTCCCTGACCGTGACATGGTACACCGGGTCATCAGGGATATATAGTCGCACACCGAAGAGCTGAACTCACCTAACTTTAACCATTTCAAATTTAGGCTTCTTTTTTAAGCCAGAAATCTGGCTTCTCTCTAGACACAAGAGAGAGAAAGATGCAACTGCAAAAGATAGTTTGTTCTCCTCTTAAATGCAAGCTCTAAGACGTGGCTGAAGATAGCTGAGGGTGAAATTAATCTTATTTCTTACCCTCTGTATGTTGAAGTCCTGTCCAAAAGCTGTGGGACATTTGATCACATGGAGACAGCTTCACAGAAACACAAGTTGTTCTGAAGACTATTCTGAGAGCCCTCATGCCAGAGACTATGACCACATTATATTCAAAGCAGAAGGGGCATTAAGTGTACAGATATTCCCACTAGGTTTTTCATGTCATTAATTGGTGATCTTCCTACTCTGAAATAACATTTTTCCCCCTCACATTCCTTATTTCATTATCCCCAGTTCAATACACATCAGTGCAATATGAGGCAAAATAGTTAGATATATTAGGAATTATTTAAATTAGAGAGAGATGTATGGGTAGTTAAATACTCAGTCTTCTATTCTACTCTAATTATGTATCAAATTACACTCAAATTATAACCAAATATAGATGTCGGGAGGTAGTCCTGAAATCTTCAGGAGATATCAGTGGGAGAAAAGTGAAATTAAGCAGGTGATGCAAGTAGGTCTGAACAAATGCAACAGGAAAACCGTACAAGACTATAATTTTCCAGTGTGTCCTGTTATTACCAACATTTGCTTAAAATTTCCTTGCAAACAAGGCTCAGAAATGAATGACTGTTCTCTGAGCCTGGAGGAAGAAGTTTATTTTTGTAACGCAACAGAATTTTGCTCTTGATTTTATCGTTGCTCTGATTCTCATTCCTCTGTGGAAACACGAATGTTCCACTAATAAAACAACTTTGTCACTCTGTTCAGCAACCAGGGAGGCAGCAGGACAGACCGATGCCTCCTGAACTGGAAAGTGTGTCTCTCGGACCGCTTCCCATGCAGCAGATTTCATTTCCTCATTGTCCTGGCTGCAAGTGGATGATACTTTCGCAGCAGCGTTGTAAGCCTGCACTGTCGCCGGCACATGATACCGGTTAAGCTAAGCTGTTGCTACACCCATGCCTTGATTTACTTGGTAAGATGAGTTTCATGTGCTCAAACTGCTTCCTAGGGGATTACAAAAACTAACTGAGCTCTGAAAAGTATTGCCTTGGCTGGAATTTCTTCTTTGAAGTTCTCCTTTCTCAGTGGACAAAAGCAGGAGCTCTGCACCGCAGCACGGTGCCAGCCTGGTTTGGAGGGTGCTCCGGAGCCCCTAGCCCTGTCCCCAGCCCCCAAGAGGTCTGACTGCCCCCAGGTCCCTGGGAAAGGACACGACGATGTTACACAGTGGCCAGCCGTGCCCCTGCAGCCAACAGCTGCACTGCTGCCACGTCCCGGCTCTTTACCACTGCAGGCTGTGTTAAGACACCCACCTACTTCTCAGTTGGAGAGAGGTTTCTGGCATCAGCTTTGGAAAAAGCAGCAGATGGTCCCTGAAACCAGGTATCCATCCAGGAGATATGAGTAGCAAACTCTACAGCTGTGGGAAACATCACCGTTCTGTTCCTTCTGTAAGAGGAAAAATCTCCCCCAACCTGAAACAAAAACCCAAACAAACACCCAGACCTGCCAGCATGGTATTTATGGTCTTTGAGGACCTCAGGATCCAACATCCACACTCATGTGATATTAAAAATATCTCTGTGGCAGACAGCGATAACAGCAGGTCTCTGAGTGAGAGAAACAAATTCTCACCTCACATCTGAGGTGTCCCCCCCCATCAGCTGCTGCTGGAGAGATGTGGGAGAATATATTGTGAACAGGGGGATGGTCCCTACCTCTTTATTGCTTCTATATCCAACATGGGGAGGAAGCAGAGAGCGGCCTATAAATAACAGCTGCTTTTCACAGGCAGAGGTGGAGAACTTGGCTATGGCTACGGCAAGACAGACCACAGCAAACGGTGAGACATGTCACAGACACTGGTTTCCCACCCTGACAGCAGCAGAAACTGTCTTCTGGGTGTTGACAGAGCCCATGATATCAGTGAAACTGAAGCCCTGTCTGCAGGCTGCAGTGCATTCCTCTTGAGCATTAACAAATGCAGCGTCGGTGTTGGACTAGACAAATGTCTGCTGAGAATAACATAGGCAGAATTGATGGTGTGGCATGGAGGAAAGGACTGCAGGACCTTTGCTGAGCTCTTCTAGATTATTTTCTGTGATTCTGGGAGCCTATTCAGCATGCAGATATTAATTAGGTTCAATGCCAAACTCTGAGAAATAAATGGTGAGGGACAAACCTAGAGACTGAGATGCAAATCTGCTCGTTGGAGCTAGGGCAGAGAGCAGGGAGGCTGGCTGGGAAGTGTCTCCAACATGCCATTTACTAGCACAGACTTAACAAAGAAGACTTCTTTTCACAAAGAAGCCAAAATCCCATTTATGAAGCTGTGTAGGCAACAAGGCTCAGGTCCTCCAGGGCATCAGACTGCCAGTGAGAACGATATTCCAAAATAAAGGCAGCTGTTACTTCAGTCTCAGAAGTATTCAGGAAGCAAAGCTGGTGTTAGTGTTGCATAGGCTGATTTGGAGAAGAAAGATCATCTGGGCACTCTGGATCTCTCCGAATCTGTTTTTCCTTTGACTGTGTAAGAATGCAGAGCTATCAGCCCTTTGGTGGTGGATCCTGACCTCCCTGGCAGTTCTGCAGTGAAGCCAGAGAGCAGGACACAGTGGGCCGGAGAGGAAGTCCTCCACCTCATGTTGCCTCTGAAAAGAGAGAAGCAGAGAGGATACTGAGACTTCAGACAATCTAGAAAACCCTTGCTCTGTTTCCACCATCTCTTTCATAGGATGATTGCCACTAATCAGAAGTAAATATGCGTGTATGTGTTTATATATTCCTGTGCAAATTATATATTTACATGGAACTGACAGACTTAGACTTCACTATTTTTCATGTTGTTCTGAATCAACTTGATTAGCAAATAGTAATAAATATTTGGCTTTTGCAACTGAAACACTTTTTATGTGCTGCACCAACAGGAAGGGTAAGAAATGCATGCTGGGAAGAAGCACACCATGCCTTGGCTTTTTAAGCCAGCTCCTGTTGGGCTGTATTGACGGTGGGTGCAGAGCAAGCAGTGGTGATGCAGTGTAGATATTCTGATCAAAGCCAGGTTTATCGGTGGTTCTAGTTTGCACCAAAATGAAAAAGATCACAGCTGCACGAGCTTATTGATAGGCAATGCAGTAACCTTGAATGCTCTGAAGTCTCTGTCAACAGAAGCAGGCATATAGAAAAACAACACAGAAAGTGCGTTGGACTGGTCAGCCAGCGTCCCTCTCCTCTTGACGGGAAGGTCCATCCTCTGAAATGAGCAGAGTGAGGTCGTGTTTCACTCTGTGTTGCATAGCCTTTTTGTTTGTTTATTTTGCACGTGGTTCCTGGTCAGTCTGCAGCAGCTTGTGGCTTGACATTTGAAATTCAACCTCCAAGTGGCAATGGCTGGGTTGATCTGACACTTAGGTCACATATTAGAGCCTTATTTTCTCGTTGAACATGCTTGGCTTCTGGAATTAGAGGCTTGCTTGGTCCACATAGTTCCATTTTTATTTTTAGCCTTTGCCACTAAAATTCTAGGACAGGAACTCTAGCTTTCTTTGTATTTGTACACCATCCAGCAAAGAGTCCGAAAGGCTGGGACCAATGTCTTGTGCTGTAATACCAAAAGGAAACAGCGAATGTGTTGGTTCCTTGTATATTACTTTAAAATACCTGATTAAGAAGAAAAGGAATCTGAATTCAAGTCAAAGCAAATTTGTTTAAAATATGAATTTTTAATAAAAAGCCCTTTTCATTCCTACCAGAGTATTTTTCTAGCCCCTGCTATTTGTCTTTCTGCTGTGTCTGTCTCTCATGTCTCTCATGATAAGCAGTAGCAGGATCTGAACACGTACACTGTATCCTCACATGCCAGGCCTGGCTCTCCACACCGATGTCCCTTTGCACACCACAGAGGCACCGTTCCAGAGGGGAAGAAAAAATCTATTTGCATCCAATCGACTGAGCGCTTTAAGTGCTGAAACTAGTAGACCAAATGAGTTTATTAGATTATCATTGCGGAAGTTAATAAAGAATTAATTTCTCTTCATGTGACATCCAAAGGCAGTTATTTCAGTGGCCTGTCCATTTACACAAAGCCAAGTATTTGTCAAGTGTCAAACTCAATTCCCATGACCCAGGCCTCCTCAATAATTCTGGATTAGGAATACCCTTAAATGACATTACAAAAATTTTATTCCAAGATGCATTGAGCTCCTGGGACTACTCAGGAATTTCAGGTTAGTGAAGGTTATGTAGTCAGCAAAAGCTTGTTGGATATAAGATCTGGAATGGAAGGATACAGCGTGCAATGTTTTTGTGACAGTGGAAGGCAGCATATAAGAAAGAAGAAGGTGATTTCCAAAAGGGGATCTTCTGTTTCTCTCCCCTGGAAATGATGCAAAGAGGGCTTATCTGCATTGCAAAATAACTAGCCAGTGTGATCTCCAGCAAAAGAAATGCTGCGGTGCCGCTGCAGGAAGAACAGCATGGGTGCCCTGAGGAGGAGGACGCAGAATAAAGCCATCAGTTGCTGCTGTGGGAATTAAGTGCTATAAAATGTCTTCATTCAGTGAACAAGTTAAGAGTTTTGCGCATTCCCAGCTACCAAGTCAGATAAAATGAAAGAAAGAGAAATCTCTTTTTTGTTTTCCTGTACCCAGTAGACTTTCCTCTGACCACCAGAAACACAAAACATACTGGGTGGACACAGCACTTCTTTTCATTCCTCTAGAAGAGAAAAGGTGTAAGATTTAGACATAGATTCTAGGTAAAGGATGATCTCTACTAGGTAAAAAGAAAAAAAAAAAAAAAGATCCATTTACAATCACTCGACCCATCAGACAAAAGAGAATCCTTGTGCATACATCGACATTATTGTAATTATTGTATTTCAAGGTTATATGAAAATCAAAAGATGGATGGCAATCTGTAGGAAGAGGTGCTGAGCACTGGACCCCTTTGGTTGGGATAATACACCTTTAAAATTTAAATGGACTGTCTCAAGCATAGTTTTAATCATTATTAATTTTTTTTTTGAAGGAGTCACTCCATCATCTCAATAAATGAATTTCCCTCCCTCCCCTCCATCTCCTCCACTTCTCACCTTCCTCCTTATTGCCAGGACATTATGAATGCTTCCACCCCACCTTCTGATTAACACTGCAATAAATATGCCTGAGAGTTGAGGGGCAGGATCTTCAGGTGGGAATGTGGCCCTGCAAGTTGCTGTATGTGGGGAAAGCAAGGACCTGACTGTATACTTCTCCTCTAACTCCATACCTATGTCTTCTTTAATGATGTGGGAGATGTCTGTGAGCAAAGCTTGGGAACAGGAGTAGGCATTTCCCACCCTTGCTCTCAGGAAATAACTCACTAATAACTCACTGCCCAACAAGGCTTGTGTGGGTCTGAGAGCGAGACCTGGATTCATCTCACCCAACCCTATAGCGTGAAAAATATCTAGGTGTAATGTTTTTGCTTCACTACGGCTGCCTAGAAGTTAAGTGACTAATCCATGCTTACAGTCTAGACTTCCTCGGCTATCCTGGGAAAAAGGCAGGGATCTCCACAAACTGATTCATCTGCCCTCAGACACTTGCCCCAGACAGAAAAGATGAATCCTAGTTCAGAGGCACCCACCTCCTTTCCTGATTACAGAAGAAACTTGGTCTACCAACCTAGGCAAGGCGCCTAACCTGGAGAAGCTGTCTTAGATCAGCTGTAGCCTGCCCAAAGCAGCTTGGCCACATAGTAAGAGTGGACTGAATCTTTCTTGTCAAAAACTTGTGGGTAGTATCACACAACAGTCTTAAATAAAATAAAAAGGGAAAGGAAAGAAATAGCAGACTCGATGTGCATAACACATTTGAAACATAGGTTGAAGCAGCCACTCAAATCTCACTATTTATTCACACTTAGCTTTAACCAGGTGTAAGCTTGTAATTAAAACTAAGCATGTGCTTGATTGCTTTGATGAACTGGGATGGACAGGAATGTTTCTCACCACCTTCAAAGCTGCACGTAGCTACAGGTGTACCTGAGATCAGTGAGCTGGCTTTCCCCCAGTGGAAAGGACAGATGCCAAATGCTATGGGTCGTTTAAGCCCACTTGAAAAAGTCAATGTTAGGAGCTTTAACGCAACTGTGATTTAAAACGTTTCAAAATCCGGACAGACTGGCATTCTCAAGATTTCCTGTAGAAAAGGTATCTACTTAATTTCTGTGCACAGGAATTATGATGGCCACAGTTTCCCTGAAAATGAATCTGGAAAAGGTTGTTCAGCTGGTTCTTCAAATGGGGAACTCTTGTACCTGTGCTTGCAGTGGGGGGCGATGACCCATGGAGGCTGAGACACGTGGCCCTGACTGCAGTTTCGTCCCACCTGCAACAATTCACCAACAGGACCAAGAAACAGCCAACTAGAGAGAGCTCCAGCATTCGAGCTATACTGAGGATCTTCACCACCTCTTTGCCCCTCTTCCTCTCTCTTCAGCCCAGATTAGCCTGAGTAGGCAACATGCCAGGAATGCACACATGCTTCTGGCAGTGTAAGGCACAGCAAAGCTCATTTTCCCCTATTTCCCATTCAATTACCTTGAAAGTGAGAAAATCAGTCAAAATGGATGACTAAAAATGGGACAGGGTGACACTTTATAGATCCTCTTGTCAGAGTGGTCGAACCTTTGAAGTTTGTGTGATGCTATCCACCTCAAACTTCCCTCCCCCAGGTGAAATCCCAGGCTGCAAGTCCTTTGGCAGCCTCCTGAGCTCCACCTCTTCAGCCTCAGTGCTTGTGACCTATGCACAGCAGGTGATCGATGGAGAGGGAGGAAGATGGGTGCCCAAAGAGCCTTTCTGCCATGACCATTGTCCTTGGCTGCAGCCCCTTGGCTGGGTGATGACAGGTTTGCACAGCAGCTGGACTTCGGTTGAATTTAACCAGCTCATCTCTGTTCGTACGGCTGTGTCCCGAGATGCTCTGACATCGCGGTGTCATGGAGGGCGGGATGAGGACAGACGCATGATACAGAAACAAGGGTTGTGCACGAGGGGAAGGGTCTGCAACTGCAATATTGTTCTTTCTGTGGCTGATGGTCACTGGAAATGCAACTGTTCTGGAGCCACATATTTCTAAGACAGAAACAGAGATGTGAGGGATAACCTTTTCCTTTCTCCCAGAAGAATCTCAAGAGGTGACTTTGATTTAGAGTTTGGCCAGCCTCCTCCTGTTGAAATTTGTTAAATAATCTACATTTCCTTCTTTTCTTAGCAGAAAACCTGCTTGTCTTTTAATAGTGGACAAAGACACGCTGGCAGCACGAATTCTGAAATCCCTCCCAGCCAGGAGCATTCAGGATGGAAACGTGAGTTAGAGTCTTGGGGCTGGAAACTAGCCTCAGGGTTTGCTTTGGTGCCTTGGGCTACTAAAGCCCGGCACCAAGACAATAATTCTGGGCAATGTTTGTGAGGGAATTTGCAGTGTCTGCTAATGGTGAAGAGTGAGGTTCAGGAGCTGGGCTCTGTGGTTGGGCTGGTAGCATCTAAAACAGCTACATTAATAACCACAGACAAAACTGCTTCCACAAGAGTTCATTTTTTGCTTCGTTTTTCCTTTTTCATGCTGCTTCCAGCTGGATTTGAGCACTGTGCCCCTTATCCCCCTTCTCCATTGGCCTGCCAGGGGAGCGGGGAGGGGGCCAGCTGTCTCCCGCCAAGCCGCAGAGCAGTGCAGGATGCAGAGGGAAGGTGCTGGGCTCTGGGAGCTGACGGGATAGCGACGCGTGTGGGAGAAAGAGGGGCATCTTACGTCCCCAGGTCACTGTGGTGGTTGACAGGGCCCTTGCAGCTGGGGAGGGGTTAAACTTTAACCAGCCCAACTCAAACCATTCCCCGGACCAGCAAGCAGTGCCGAAGTGGAGCCTGAGCAAGGAAGACGCTGAGCTGCTGGGCGGCATGTGGGTGAGAATAAGAGCGAGATGCTTTTCCATATCTCCCCCCCATCCTGCTGGGATGTTGCCTGGTAGGACAGCAGAGCCTCCGGGAGGGTTCTGCCCTGTCCTGCCTGCGTGGGTGCATCTTGGTGTAGAGGATCCTTGGAGAATGGCTTTGTCCCTGTGTCGTTTCTCTCCTTCCTGTCTCTGGAAGCTACAGGACCCTGATGAATGACTCGCATATCCTGACCAAAAAGTCTCCCTAACAGTTTTAGTGTGTTTGTGTCCCCCTAGTTAAGATAAATTAGACAGGCTAATGAGACTGATTAGTCTTTAGCTGTGACCCTTGACCTTTAGGATGTACTTTGAGCTAATAGAGAGAATGGGGATTACAGGCTGTGATAATGTGCTTGTGTTGGCCTTTTAAAGGAAAACACATTTATTGCTACTTAGAGGAAATTGATCTAATTGTGCTGGAAGCCTTTCTACGGACTGAACATGGAATTTTTATTAAGTAGGTGACTCAGGTTCAGCCAAGATTGCCAGCTTCAAAATGGGCCGGAGATATTTTAAGAAGATTCCAACTGGAAACCCCTCTGGCCACCTCTCCAACTGATAACCAGCTCCACTCATCCTGACTTTGATCTCCTGCTCCGCGTGTCAGACATCGGATCTCTAGGAACTTGGACTGCAATCCCCAGGTCTCGTGGCTCAGGTCCAAACTAACAAATCATCAAAGACAACCAGTTGTGTTTGCAAGTTTACTAAGGGTTCAACTATTTGATTCCCTTCTCAATCTGCAAAACAAAATGGTTCCCTTAGTTACAGGGATCCCCAGAGGCAAATGAGGAAGCAACATCATGCAGCTGGTTCAGCAGGGTGCTCAGGGGCCCAATCCCTAAAGAGAAGGTTTGATTTCATAGCCCAAAGCCTCACATTTTCTACTTCACGAACAAAAACCACAGTTGTGCTCCTGAAAATTTTCTCCAGTAATATTAGTTGAACTTGTAAAAGATACTGCTTCCTCCTGTAAGTCTTACCCTTGTGGGCTCATGATCTAGGTGGGTCTGTTCCTGCCTTCCAATATATTTAGAGGGTTTAATTGGTTTCCAGCAAGCTTTGATGAAGTGCTGCGCTCACATCCCCTCTGACAAGGTTTGTAAAGACAAGCAGTTCTGCTGAGGATAGAGCAATACTGGAGCAGGGGAAATCTCTGCTTAGACTAACTCTTGCATCTGAGGCATCTATAAGAGCTCTTAGAAATGCTTCAGACTTCAGGCAAGACTTAGCTGGAAATCCCAGTCAGCAAAATCCAGAGGAAACAAAGTCTTTCTAAGGCAAAATTTATTTCTGTCAGAGCTTCCCCTGCCTCCAGGCACATTGGGATGCAGATGCACAATGATTGCTGGCATGGACATCAGCTGGTACAAACCACAAGAGCTTTGGTGCTCTTTGATAGACTTCTACAGGTACCAAACACTGTGCAGACACTAAGGAAAGGGCTGAGCTGAAGAGGTTATATTTGAAAGTATTATCTTCCACAGGATCTGTAAACACTGAAGAACCTCTCTCCTCATTCCTACCCTGCACTGCAGCGCAGGTCCATAGGTACTCGCTGGTTCATGAACACGGGAATCAGCACGTAATCACTCAAGGTAGGATGCAAACAGGACTCCAAGTCTTCTTTCAAAGGCCTCTCTTTTAGCAGACAATAATTGCTGCAGACTGCAATTTGGCCAGGTTAACAGCACTGATGCACTTAATCTGTGGTGAAAAATGGCACCTTTACTGTGTATTACTGGAAGGATCAAGAGCCCAGTCCTGGATGAAGGCTACATGTTAGGTGCTGCATCAGCAGAGCAGAGGAGAAGCGAGGCCCTGCTCATCATCAGCAGATGAGAAGACTTCTCCAGGGGAGACAGGTTTGTGGCGTCTCCAGCAGTTAGATGACCACCAGGCCATTTTTCACTACATCACACTTTTTGGGGGCAGGTCCTGCAGGAGGCTGATCCCCTTGGATCTGCTTCCTGGACAGAAACAGATCCTGGTCTGTTCTGAAGACTGGTTTCCATAGAGTACCCCAGATATTGTGGCTGTAGAAATGGCAGCTAAAACTGTTGTGAAAAAGAAAAAAAACCCCTTCCCCAAACTGAAACCCAATCCCCAAAAGCCATACACCACAATTAGAAACAAAGGCAAATAAAATGATCCACAAAATAGATGAATTGGAGAACATTAGGACAAAATAAGGGACTACATTAATAAATAAAATACGAATGATTTGCCTGCCCAGAACAAAGTGCCAGGGCCCTGCCAGCCCATAATGCTTCCCTCTGTTTTTGCTAAGAGCAGCAACAATGTCTGTGCTTTGCTGCTGAGCTTTGGACAGGATATTTTCAAATCCGGAGAAGCCCTGGGTCAGGTCCCCCACACAGCTGACACTGTGCAACCCTGTTCTCCACCTGGCCACTGCCTGTCTTCTTAGAAAGTGTAGCTGCACAGAGGGTGGCAGGTTACCAGCAAGCCCTGAGGGGATGGCAGAAAAAGGGCCGTTTGACCCGCTCTCCTCCGCCTGATAGTGGTCTCACACTCCACATTACAGACCAGTGCAAACAGTAGGAGCTCTGCTTCTCCCTAATCTTCAGTCCCACTTTGGGTTTGGGTGGGTGAAATTGCAAAACGCTTTTTGCTTCCTTACTGGAGAGTATGCAAAATGCTGCTGCGCCTCAACAGTGGGTGTTCTCCCTCCACTTGGTGCAGGTGCGAATGACAGCACGAGCAGTGGGGAAGCCAAGCCAAGGTCAACACCAACAGCACATCTCGCCAGAGCTGGAAAGAGCGAGTCTGCAAAACTTACGCTGGAAGTGCCCAGCTGAGCTGCACTGTAGCCTGTGCCAGCCTGGGGTCCCAGCAGTAATGACCTACTTGCTTTGCATCTGTACCACAGTGGATTTTCGTAAATGCCGTTTGACCCGACTCATGTCTCATATTCACCCTCGATTTGCTGAGCCAGGCTGAGCTTGTTGCCTGGTTTCACAAAGCTTCATCTCTAGGCCACTGGACGATGCTCTCTTTCCATCTGACTCTAGAGGGAACCAAAGGGAGTTAGGTGTGCAAATCCTCCTGGGTAGCCTCCTTCCACAGGTGTGATGTCCTAGTATGTTTTCTCCATTTCACCAAACAAATGGCCAGGCGCCTGCTCTACAAAACACAGTAGTTTGGCATGCTCTCTCATTCACATAAAATCACAAAAAAAACTCTGGGTAAGTTGCAAGGTTGCAGCCTGAGGGAACCCACACGAAAAAAATCTGTTATTATATGCAGCTCCTTCCCCTCTGATATCCCCTAGCCATTAATCAGGATGATCCTTGACACTTTCCGTATTCAAGCACCTTGCAGTAAAAAGTCTTATCACTCTTCTAGAGCCATGGCAACAGAGGCTTGACTCAGACAAGGTCAAAGTGGATCTGTGGGGCTGAGAGCCACCGTCCGCACCTATGCACCAGTCTCACTTTGCTGAGAAGCAATGCAGCTGATCAAAGGTTTGAGCCACAGCCCTGACGTCAATGGAAGGACTCCTCAGCAGCCACAAATCACTTTATAGTGCTCTATCAGATGTGATAAGTCCTGTACTTTGCAACCTTTTCATGCACTGTTTTAAGATGCTGAGAAGCTGGAGAACAGATGTAGCAGCAGATCCTCAGCCAGCATGACACGAGCTGACATTTGGAGTGGAGCTATGACCGTTTACACCAGCTGCCCTGGTGTTGTCCAAATTAAATAGAAAGAGCAGCCAACTTCCAACTGCAACTGCTTCGGTGGAGGTAATACTGAGATTCCTCAACGATGACTGAAAATCTCAGCATCACAGTCCCTGTTTGTAAAATATTTCTGTTGCAGGCACCCAAGGAAACTAAAGTCCTGCACATTGTTTTGGAGGTTTACATAGAAAAAATCAGGACCGATATTTATTAACAAATCCGTATTACTTCAGCACTGATCCTGCCAAAACACACTCAAATAAGGCTATATGAGCACAGAACTGAGAAGGGCTGATCAAGAAAAAGGTTATCTGTAAAAGTAAGTTTCAAGAGGCAAGCCTGTTAGCAGAGAAGTAGTCACCGTATTTTGAGTGGGCATCTTCTTGTCTTAAGGATGCTCCTTTTCACCTTTAAGTGCAAAGTTCTGTATTTGGGTCAAAGTTTATGCGAAGTTTCAGGAACTTTTGACAACCAAGCTTCCGTTTTGGGTGAACTGTTTAGACAAAAAAAATTACGTTAACCATTCAGTTTTTCTTTTCAATCTTTGCAAAATGAACATTTAGACTTTTCAGCTCAAATGAATTTGGCTTTTCAAAACATTTTTTCACTTCAATTAAAATGCTTCATATGGAACTGAAATACTTTGCTTGGCTCAGTACAGATTGATGTTGGATGTTGTTGTTGATGTTGACCAAGCAAGATAGCTGCCTTTTGGCCTCATGGCTCTTTCTTCACCCCCAGTTTGAGGGAATTGCTGGTGAATGGAGAACCCATACTTCCGCATAGCTCTGCTGCTGTGTCTCTCTCTGTAGTCCCTGGACCTTTGGCAGATCTGCCTATATACAGCCATGATCCAACTGCCATGGACCTGCTACAGTACACCATCAGCGGGACATGACCTAGCTGGATGCCCAAGAAATCTGTCGCCTACATTAGCAGCTAGCATTCTCTCCCTCCTGATGTAGCAGAGTTTTCTCAGCTCCAAAATACTGTTATTTGCTGCAATCCAGATCATGGTAAATGTGCCTGGTACCCCTACTGTTTAAATTCAAGGGGAGCTTTTCAGATCCTTACTCCCTTGTGACTTGCTCTTGTGTCTAAAGGTCTCTACTACCTTTATTTTAACTTGAGATTTGTCAAGGCAAGAACAGGACCTTCATAGCATCTACCATTCAGCACGATGGCAGGCAAAGAATAGCCTCCAGGTGCCAGTAAATCAAATGGAGTTACATCAGCGTTGATGCTGCTTGAAATTCTTGCATCAGTGCTCAAGAGCCAGAGAGGAAAGGAAAGGCAAAAAAAGTTAGGGGAAGAGAGGAGAAAAGATGTTCTGCTGATTTGAATGAGAACTGGTGTCTTCCCTGCCCTTCATTGACAGGACTGATACAGAGGCAGGTCAGGAGCCATCCATGTCCAGCACCCTTTGACTGTTGGTGAGATCTGGGTGTCCAGCTGCTTTTTGCTTTCACAGTCTAACACTATCTCACCGTTAAATGGCTGGTCACTCTCCTGTCTATGTGCACTGAATTGGCAGAGGTCCCAGTCCATGAGGGATTTTTCCTTATAATAATTATGTGTGCAGTCACCTGTCATCAGCAAACATGGACCACGTCTGCATCCAAGCTTAACCACAATAAGTGCAGACTAGTCTTAGTTTGTTGTTTTTTGTAGTAGAGGGAGGATACACCCATCTCCAGACATTAGTCCCTCCATCCCAGTCCTTGATCTCTATCACATAAAAAGAAATATCACTATAATTACACACCTGATGAATATTCCCTAATCGTTTATCTGTCTGGTCCTGGGAAATGTGTTTTGTTTAAAGCCCAAATGTCACTCAGATCTTGGCGTAAGTTGGCGGTTGCTACTGTCTTTACTCCTCCTGGCTTATCTGCCCTGCCAGATCCCCGAGGCTGTTAAATATCCCCTGAATTTTAAACCATTCCAAATCAGGATTTGAACACAAAATGTGGAAAGATACAACAATTGCTTTTTTTTTTTTTTTTTAAATGTATGCTTGTACAAGGAAACAGTGAGTGTCACCTTTGACTTCAGGAAAATAAAGTATCAGCATAGATTCATGAAGAGTGTGTAAAGTTTTGGGCTGAAAGTCAACCTATTTCCTACTGTTTCCAAGAAACCTTTAAGCTGGAATTCCTTGTGACACAAGCAAGGCTTTGAGAGACAGCAAAAATTGCTTCAAAATGGATTGGGAAGTTCTGTCCCTGAAGTTGCTGATTATTGGCAGAAGACAGAGAAAGGATCAGATGTTGCAAAATGCAGGGTATCTGTAACCCCCAGAAAGGTCGTTTGGATGTTACGATCCTGAAATGGGATTAAAGAGTGATCAAGGTCTCCAAAGCTGGAATCCGAGCGTTAGAAGAGAGGGCTCAGCTGAAATGTTTGTATGCAATACTCTGCGCTGGGCAGGAGTGTCTCTGGATACGCACCTTACGGAATACCGATTCAATTATACAGCAATTATTAAAATAACGTGTTTCAGGATCATTAAGTCCTTGGTTGGAGGCCCCATTTTACTAGGTGCTTTATGAAAACGGAACGAAACAATTACAGCCTAAGCTGTGCAGTGTACTCATCTTGCTGCCAGTTCCTCTAGGATGATACTGTGTCCCCAAAATTTGACGTTTTCTTCCATTATATCAGAAGACTCCTCCTGCTACCCAGATAATGACTGATGCTGGCCTTCACACTGAATTTTGGCGGTGATTTGCAATGGCAATGCCCAGTGGCAAAGGAATGGTTTTATCTTAACACCAGAGGATATTTCCTTCTGCTCCTCATAAGTATTGTGCCTGTGTTTGATCTCTTAACTATAGGCCATTTTGGGGTGAAATGAAGAACATAAGAAAGTGAAAGTTGTTTTCACTCCAGGCAGTGAGCGAAAGCCCTGGAAGCCAAGCAGCCGCTCCACGAGCAGAAAGCTCCCTTAGAAGCCATTTTCAGTTGTACACATTTGAATCAACTGCATTTTATTAATGACTGGAAAAACAAATGGCCAAATTCACATAAATAAATAAACTGAACGGCTGCCATAATGTACACTAATCTGGGGTGGTTCTGTGTTGTCGTCTCTCTGTATACAGCCACTGGAGTGAAAAGGAGATGTTTTAAGTCAAAAACTGAATATCTATGGCAGGCGATTTGAGTACAGGAAAGAGCAAAGCTCTCTGCTAAGGGACAGGGGGAGAAAATGCCATCCTTCGAAAAGATGAATATTTGAAAACACCAACTGCTGCAGCTACCTCGGGTGTATTTACCAGCCCGCTGTGCCGGGCTGGAATCAATCTGTAGGGATAGGTTTGTTGAAAAGAAGCAAAAACAAATGGGGCTTCTGCTTCTGAGATCACACTGCGCAGACCGCACAACTGGTTGGGTCCTTTCCTCGGTGAGGGACAGCGGGAGATGCTGCCAAACTCCGACACAGAGCCGAGTGCCTGTGTCCATAAGAAGAGAAATGTGTGTGTGGCACAAGGGCTTGTGAGAAAATGTGTGGCGTTTCACTGGGGTTCCTGGTGCGGGAATTAAAAGAATTTTAATTGTGGAGAACTGTGGTTTGTTCAGCATAAAGCCACTTGGGGAATCTGAGTTTTGGGGAGCTGACAGTAAAAAGCGTTTTGAGGGAAGTTTAGAAATAATCATTCTAAATTTACTTTGCTCTCCTGGGAACCTGTCATTTGTGACTTCAAGTACCAAGTTATACTTTCCCCTCCTCACTGTTCCCATTCAATAGATGGGGAAACTGCACGGAGAAGTGCAATGTCTCTGCAGGAGGACTCTGTACTTCTGTAAGCTTTCATCTACACAACTGCCTTAGCGGATGCAGAGCAAGGGCAGCCTAGAAGTGGTTTTACTGACATACCTGTTCCTGTCCAGGTTTGTTTTACTCCTTTAAGCAGTCCCAGTTTTGAGGCAGAATGGTCAGAAAACAGACGTAAGAGACCTGTGTAATTTGCGGTTTGTTGTATTAGCATTCTGGTACCAATACGCAACGTAGCCTTTCCAATGAGCTTAATCCCCACTGTAGGGGATATATAGGGTTGTACAGATAGAACTGTGTTCATACTGTGGTTTTTTGGGCAGAGCAACAGTAAAAGAAGAATTAAAAATCACACTTCTAGAAGGTCATCAGCAAAGAACTCCAACCTGAACTCAGGATCTGAGCCTTGAATTAAGACTGTAGGGCAACACTGTAAGGTTACTGCAGCAAGCCCCAGCCATACAATCGAGCTGAGCTGTGCTTTGGCCGTGCTCTCAGTGATGATGTAGCTTTGAGTAATTGTGGCATCCCAAGGCCTCAGCTAATTCCCACTTGTGTTTGCTTGTATTTTTACTGGATGTCTTTTCCACTTCTGCCTCTCAGATTACTAGGGCTGGTGACAAGGAAATATGGGAATAGCCACCCAATCAAATTACAAAACATTAAAAAGGTCAAGCGCATACAGGTTGCTTTCGCACCATGAGCGGGAATCAGATTTCCTGGTATCTCAGTAAAAGTGACAGAGAGTGTTAACCAGATAAGCAAATGGGAGCTTGTAATTCTAAGAGCAGGAGTAATTTGCCAGTGGATCTTTTTTCAAGTAAACGTGTATGATGGCTATATTTCCTTGAAATCTCTGCTTTGTAGGTGAAAAGACTCTGACTAGTTTTGTGCCTTTGTCTGACCATTGTGATCCTGGGACCACATGAACGATAGTTTTTGCAGATCTGCTAATTCTGTAGAAAGATGGGAAAGGAGCAGTAAATAAAGGGAGTGATTGCCCTGGGAAAATATTGCTTGTAAATGGCTTCTGCCAGCAGGGAATGGAGATGGGACAGCTGAAGCCCTGACAGATGCCAGCTTGATGGTCCCTTCGACATACTAACTGTATATCCAGCAGACTGTAGACATCACATCCGTATAGTTCTGTACATAGACTCTCCCTTTCTGGGCAAAGGGGTGGTAAGAAAGAGTTGTAGGTGTTGCAACCACCAGAAATATCTAGTGAAAGCCTCACAGAGGAGCATGTCCCAGGCAGACAGGCCTTCTCCTCTTGGAGCATCATCTAACTAAACATTTTGAAAGGGATTTTCAAAGACACAGTTGGAAGTCTGGACACTGAGGTTGACATTTAAACTGTGTAGACATCCTGGGAAATCTCAGCACTGGACCAACTTTGTCTGCGCTTGACCAGATGGGCAGCAGGTACCATACCATGGGAAGCATCCTGCTCTGCTTTTCTTGGTGGTCTATTTTAGATTTGTAATGACCAGGGCTGTAAGCTATTTCTCAAAGGTCTTGCCTCCACAATACCCCAGGATCAGTGGTTCATTCTGGAAGCGATGCTCAGGATTTTGAAGACTGTTATGTTGTACAGGAGCAACCTTCAGTTTTGGAGGTAGCAGCTCTAGAAATCAGGAGTAAATAAACCCCTGTCACCTTGACAGGCTAAGATTTCCATCCCCCCCTTCATTATTTATTTATTTATGGTTCCTGAAACCTATTTCCCAAATTCTCCACCCTCACCCTCCTCCCCCTACTTTATTTTAATGAATGGAGGATTGAAATCTAGAGCTCACGTGTGAGTCAGAGATGATAAAGCACCCAGTCTTTGGGCAGTCCTGTAAATGCTACGGTGGCTTCCAAAGAGTTAATTCATTATGGTCCGTTGTCCAGTCGACTTTGTAACTAGCAGCAGATTGGAGCCGACTTGAAATGCTGAAGTGGGAATGAAAAATGAGCAGGGCCTTGGTGTGCATTAAATATTTAATATTCTCTCAGTGGGAGGTGTCAGGAAAAGGACCATATAATAAATACTATGAGAGACAATTCCATCACTGAACTCGTCTGTTAATGACCTCATTTGCTTTGACAGAAACATTACAGATGCAGCCTCTTCGCTTCTGTGGCCCTATTAAGCAGCCACATTCCAGCTGGAGAGCAAATTCCTGCTTCTGCAACGCGGAGGAGTGGGTCGGAGCTATGATTGTCTCCTTCTCCCTCTCTCTGTCTCCCCCCACTCTACGGATCTGGGGCATTTCGAAAGAATTCTGTGTGGCACAAAAGGTATTTGTGGTAGCTGTCTGATTCTGGCAGGGAAAATGACAATTTTCTCGAACTACCTGCAGAACATGAACTCAAGAAAATGCTCCCTTGCCTTGGAGGAGATGAGTGCCTCCCACCTCCTGCCTTAGCGTCACCAGCTTGTAAATTGTGGGAGCTTGAAAGCATTTGTGCAGACATGGTGGAGATCACCTCTAGTTTAATTCCCTGAAGACCTCCTGTGCCAGGGGATAGCGGGTTCCTCGGGAAGATCTACTCAGATGCCTTCTGGTGAGTGCTTCCCACCTCAACAGTGTGGAGACCTTGAATCCCATTGCATTCCTGGAGCATGTGCTGTCAGCTCACAGCATTTTCTAGCCAGTGTTGTCACCTGCAGCACTGTTGGTCCCATGGAGGCTAATGTTCTGCCTGACCGGCAGTATTACGGGCTCATTGGCTTCAAACAAAGTGCAAGAGGCTTATTTTCTCTCCTCCACTATTGAAGTTTGAAGGGTCCTCAAAAATATTCCTGCTCTGACAGCTAGAAACCAACTCCACGTTTCACACCTAAACGTATTAATGTCCAGTTTCTATGCAGCTGATCGTTGCCAGCTTTCCCCTGCAACTTAACTAATTCTTTTGTCTTCCCAGGCAGATAGACCCTGGGATGATCGTATCACCTCTCAGTCTCTGTTTTTGCCTGGTTAAGCAAACCAACCTCTTCATGTTTGTCTAGAAAAGTTCTTCATGGCCCTCAGCATCCCAGTAAACTTCTCTCATGTCCCAGCCTCAGTTGTTCTTCATGAATAGCAATCACTGATGAGGTTTGAAATGCTTAGTAAAATGGCATTTGTTCTTGCTTATCATTAATGGAAATTCCTCTAAGTTAAATAATAAGAAAAAATAGCTGTCTGTCTTCTATTCGGGTGAAGTGCATACGTGTAAGCTCAGACTTTCTTCTTTGAACATCTGGGGTTGACAGATACTGTTCCTCTCTCTTTTAAGCTAGCTGTTTCCTGCCTCAAAGTAAAACTTAAATATAAGCGTATTAGAATTTGTAAAGATGGTGATATTATGGCAGGGACCTTAGAGACACCTTATAGTACTAGAGGCCTGGACATCTGAGCTGCTAGTGTAGGACTGCAGAGTCCAAACTCAAATGCCAGCATCTTTGATTAACCTCTGCTTTTTGGGATGGATTATAACCTTGTCATCTTCCCCCTTCCCTAACACTGCCTGAACTGTGAGGCCCACGATGGGGAAAAAGGAGTCTGTCCTGCTGCCCGCAGGCCCCTGCTCATGCCTGCTGTGATCAGAGGTGGAAGAGGCTGTGTGCCACGCATGGCATGGGATAAGAGGAGGTTCAGCAGAGAGAAAGATGAGGCTCCTTCCACTGCTGCTGCCTACATGGACTGTGGGGATGTGGTTTAGCAGGGTGCAGGGGTGGGATGCTGAAAGCAAACCGGATAGCTGCATGCTGAAGGAGGAAGAGAAAGGGGAAATAAAAAATAAGAGATGGACAGAAATTGGAAGGGAATGTGCCTCCCGCTCACGTCTCAGTCCTGTGTAGGCTGCCGTCAGATGCCACACATTCTATGCATTACAACAAGGCAGTTGTTTGTAGCACTGGATTCGTGCAACAGGGAGATAAGGTTCTGCCTTTGTATCAGAAGCAGCTGCAAAGGGATGAAAAGGTCTTAGAACAAGAAATTGGTTCATTTGAATTCTCTCTCTCTCTTTTTTCCTGCTTCAAGACAGACAGCAACAGCAAAATCCCTTCTCTCGTACCGTGCAAGTATTTTTGCACCAGTTTGTGGTACCAGCAGGAATTTGTATCGCAGCCTCCGGAGACCGTGCAGGGTGCGTGCGTGGTGGGGCTCCTCTCCGAGGGGACTGTGGCCCCAGGCCTTGGCTCGCAGGGCAGTCGGTGGTGTTTGGCCCAAAAGCGCGTGCTCTGTGGTGGAGAGCTCCTGGCTGTGAAGGTGCGGAGTTAGCACAAACCTGCCACGCACACCAGCCGGGGTTGTACATGTTGCTGCCAGGCTGTGGCTGAGCAAGCCTATGGCTACAGCAATAAAACAATAAGAGGTTAGAAAACACTCTGTAAGATGGCACAAGCCATCCATCCCATGTGCAGCGTGGGGAGAAGGAGAAAATACCCGAACACTTACTGTTAGCCCGTGTCATGATTCATAGGCAGAAGGGGTTCAAATGAACCTGGGCAGGCAGCCTTGGGCATGACACAGCTGCTGTCTGAGTGCTTGGCTCTGCAACCTTCATGATGTTCTTTTAATGTAGCTTTTAAAAATGCATAATATAATATACATTGTCTGTCCTGTCTGCCTTTTATAGCTTTAAAATATGAATCAGGTATATGCTCTGACATATGGAACCATTTCACCCCGATGCACAGAGAGGAACTCTGCCACATTCAAGCACTTGCTGAAACACACTTCAAGGTTTTAGATTTGCTCTTAAATAATTATACCCTGCTCAGTAAAAAAATAACCCTTCCAGCCTTCAAAACTCCATGCTGATATTTTTTTGGTCTTTGTTTATCAGGAGTTTGATGGTTCCCTTGCCATCAACTCACAGCAGCTTCTCGTGCTCGTTGCTGGCCATACAGGCTGGAAACCTGTGTGTAAATCTGGACAGGGCTGCAGAAATTGCTCAGCGCTGTCCCTGCCTGTGTGTGAGGGGATGAAACTCACAGTTCAGATGGAAGGAGAAGGAGGATACGCGGTGGAGAAGGAGATGAAATAGCCCTCAGAGCCCAGCCTGGGACTCCAGAGAGCTGTCTCCTGTTCCCCAGCCTGATCTGCCCATAAGTTATAATCCTTGATCTGGCGATACTGCTGCTGCAGGGCCCATGGAGGCTCCAGCCCTCCTGGCAATCTCAAGTCTCCCCAGGGCTGATTTAGGGCGGTCACCTGTCACTTGTGTAAAGGTCACCAGAGGTCTGTGCTGTGGACAGTCCCCACGTTCCCGGGATGTCACATAATCATTTTATGTTACATCGCCTCGGTCCTGCCAGGGGAGGGGAGGAGGAGAGATAAGACTGCGAGGTCAGCAGCATCTTTATGGATGGTGGAGTGAATGTGAGGTGAAAGGGATCGTTGCTTTTGCCTCCCCAATAAACCCCTTTTCTCTGCCTGAACGGAAGTGGCGAGGAGCTGTTCGGCTAATTTATATTAATTCAACTCCATTAATGATGAGATATCATCTCTTCTCTCAGCAGGAGAACCATCAAAAGGATTTAATACTGAGCTGCTCTTTTGACAGCCCCACATTACAGCCTGCAGCCACTCCATGGCTGGACTGAACCTTTCCCCAGCTACCAGCTTTTCCCAGGGCCTCATTACGAAGGGCAATCTCATAATATTATGAATATTTTTGTGAGAGTCCTCACACATGCCTCAGCATTGCTCAGACATGGTGGAGCAGGAAAGCTCCCGGCAGGGAATAAGGGACATAGCACGGATGCCAAGTCTTTCCCAGGCTGGTGATGAGCAGGGGACATTTCAAGTGGTAGGAAGCCACAACCAGTCCATGTTACCATCCACTCCCCCAGGCAGCTGCGGATTGGGAAAATGCCTTTTTCTGGAGCCAGGAGAGGCTGGTGGCTGTGGGGGTCTCCTGCCCCGCTGCCTGGGCAGCAATGGCAGCAGCACCCTGTGATGCAGAGCAGTCCTGCCGGCTCCCCTCGGACTGAGTGAGTGCATTGCCCTCACCAGGGATATCCCAGAGGGACAAGCATCTGGACCATCAGCAAATTTTCTTCACGAAGCACCGTGTCAATGCAGCTCGGGTTTCTTGCTTGACCTCCACGGGGATCCTGAAGGATGAGCAGTCTGGCATCAGGCTGGTGTAAATCAGGCTGATTTCTTAGGACGGTCTAAACTTGCTGCTGGGATCAGAGGGTCTCTGCTATCACACAGCAGAGAACTGCAGAAAGGGGGAAACTGAGGCAGGGGTGGGAGGAGTCTCAGGAGCCTTTGGTCTGGGGCGCAAGCCCAGGGCTCTACTTGGGAACAAACCCCGAGCCAAAGCAAGGATAAGTTGTCAGTCTTACACCGTGGAGGGGCCAAGCAATGCCACAGGGATGACCGAGGCAGGTTGTGGTGGCCGGGGTGGTTTTCCGATGGCCACGGGTCCCTGGATCCAGCAGGGCTGCTAGAGGACTCTCTTGTTTCCTCATCCATGTCATGACAGCAGGAGACAAGACTTCATGCTAGTCATGTAATTTAATTTTTCTCTTTGCTTCTGGCTGATAGTATTAAACTCCTGGCCTCTGAAACACACATACAAGTCTTTTTTTTATATATATTTTTTTATTAACATATTTCCTTTTGAAACTGTGTGAGGCTTTTCTCAAAACTAATGGATTTTTTTTCTCCCCTTGTCTGGGCCAAATGTATTCAAATCTTAACTCAGTTAAGTCAGAAGATTTCTATCGTCTCAGCAGGGAATCCCACCCTTTATTCCACAAATCAGCATCCTTTTTATTTGACTTTCTGATCTCCAAAGGAATAGGGATGCTTTTTTTTTTTAGAGTTTTTTTTTTTTTTTTTTTTTTAGTTTAACTCTGACGTTGATGTTGCAATGCTCTTTGATAGCCAAGAACACAAGGACTGACTTCAGGAGCAGCTGAAACTTCATCAGGAACCAAAACATGAAAAGAAGGGATGCGGAGTGGGGAATGGTAGAAAGTGATACTGTTGAAACAGCCCTTTGAAATTTCCCAAATGATGTTTGATCTGTGAGTCCCTTAAAGCTGCTGCAATACCTTGAGTATAAAAATGATCTTTTTTTGAGGTGGGGCAGGGGCAGGAAGGAGAGGTAGTTTAATATTTTTTTGGTGACGCTCAGAAGAAATAAGTTTCATTTTCACCTGTAATGATTCCACCTGGATTTTTTTTTTTACATCCGTTTACCTGGGATTTAGTAGGATTCTTTACTCACTTCTTTTTTTCCTTCTAATTTGCTTAAATATTCCTTTGTTTCAAAGAAACAGCAAAAGAGACACAAGGGACCGAATGCTGAGGAATAGATTACTCCTGAAACATGCTTTAGTCCTCCCTTATCCACTCCCAAAATACCAAGCCACTGGAAGTGAAAACATGAAATAGAAACTCGTAGGGGTGAAGGAAGGGAAGTCCCAGTTTTGCCCTGGGGAAAAGTCAGTGCAGTGGCATGGAGTTGCCCGCAGGAAGCTGCTGTGCCCTGAGGCAGCTCAGAGCCCAAACTGGGCTGGATCCCTCAGTGATGGCCAGCTGGAAATGGAAGATGAACTGGTGAAAATCTCTAAGGAGAAATAGGTCTTGAGGGAATGACATGGGACATGTCCAGGCCGCGGAGAAAACAAGGCTGGGGAGCAAAGTGGATGCCTTAGTGAGCGGGATAAACCTGGGAGACCATTATCTTGCAGTTTTTTTCTCTGGGAAGGACCTAGTAATAGGTTTGAGTAGTCATAAATAAAATAACTCATTAATGTCACCTTGTACATAGCAAGGGCATAGCAAGATATTTTTTTGCATCTATCCAGGTCAACAGGCCATGTATCTGCCCCATGATTTTGCCTGGTTTTATAATTTCCCACATTAATTTTGGGAACGCACTTGGGAGCTCCTCTGGAAAGTATCTGTGTGACTTTAGGTCATGCCGAGGAAAAGGCACACATTTTTCTGAAGGAGTACAAAAAGCTGGCATCTAAAGCAAGTCAAAAAACAAGGCACTAGACAGAATCAGCATCCTATCGTTTCAGAAAGCAACAATTTGAGCAGGTCACCTCCTTCGCAGATTGATGAGGGAGGGGAACATGCTGCATTTACGCTACTCATCCCGGCTCCCTTACCCTCTCAGGAAAACATCTCACAAAAGACTGCGCGGATTAGATGGCGAGGAGCATGCCTGTTTCTCTTGCAATTAGTATCATATGCAAATGAAATGTTTCCACTGAAAGTCTGCAAAAAGGGAACACTGCCACTTACTACCATCTCTGCTGAGCTAAAAGGTTTTTCACAGATAACATTTTTCATGCAGTGCTGGTGTATTTTACATTTATTGAGCCCTGGCAAAATGTCTGTAACTCAGCATTGTATAGATTCGGCGTATAGCCAGTTTGCAGGAACTAGCAAGTCACAAGGATGAAGTTAATAGTAGGAAACCTCTTTGACTGACAGCCTCAGAGAGATGGATGCAGGCTCCACTCCCCTTGCAGCTCCCACTCAGTGCAATGGCTTTTCTCCCTCCATATCATGTCTTAAAAAACTATTTTGCTGCTGCTCTGAGCTGTTTAAGGGCTGCTGTGCTCCACTGCAGAGACAGGCACCTTTTCGTGGGAGGTGGAGAACTGCATCTGCGCAAACGCAAAGAGATCAGGATGGCCACAGCACCCCTGAAAACCAGATCAGTTGCTCTTAGATACACAAATTTAAGGCTTCCCACCTGCGGGATGATCCAAAAATTTGGCAAAGAACATGGGGACCTGGACTCCTCACCATCCACCTGCAGCTCACAGTGCTTACAACTCCAGAGGGATACTGAACCCCAGGATGGGGAAATCCTCAGTGCAGCTGAAGGTCTGCAACATATGGGTTCCTTTCCAGAAGCTGGCAGCTCGCCTAGTGCCTTAATGATGTGCTAAAAGAGCCCCAGGAGGAATGGGCAAAGCTGGTCTCTGCGTTTCTCCTGCGAGCTGTCATCCTCCGCCACACACACTTTGCAAACAACTTCTCATGGTACTTGAAAAAAAAAAAAAGATTATTTGAAACCACCTGTCCATCTCCAGCAGCAGGGTCTTGCACACAGGTTGCTCTCTAGTAGACTTTACCAGGAGTGAGTTCTAGCCGGAGCTGTTAAAACTAATAAATTAAAATGGAAATCTGCATTTCTGAGCAAGCAGATCATGACCTTTGGAGCAGAAGCATTTTCCCTGCTCCTGTCTTGGGGAGTAACGTACCCTCTCAGGTTCCTACTTCTAAGCTGGGTCTCTGCTAATTTTGACTCTTCTAGTGAATACCAGCCATTTTAGAAAAATTTCGTGTTGTGAAAAGCACGTTGAGAGTGTGTTAGGGAAGATGGGTAGCTCTTCTAAGCATGGCTATATGCAAGAAGCAGAAAGCTATTCAAGAACTGCTTCTACCTGCAAATAGAAATGCGTTGTATCCACAGATGTTATAAAGGAGGATGGGAGTTGCTGGGGTCAGCCTGAAGCCATGGTGATATAAAGAAGAAGATTTAATATCTCAAATCAGTAAAAGGGAAGACAAACATTTAAACTGGGCATTTCCTGAAGAAGTGTCACAGTTACGAGCCGTTGCATAACCCCACTTGCAGTGTCGGAATGGAGCACGTTTCTCAATCCGCAGTGGTTGTGAAAGGACTTTTGTACATTTATGGTCATCCTAAGGCTGCCTAATGGGGCCAGTTCAGTGGGTGGGAATTGGCCTTGCTGGAGCTTTGAACAGAGACCGCTTTGTTCAAGATCTGAAAGTTAGTGCTATGACAACAAGTTTAGTTACAGCTACTCTGTTTTGACCATGGTGGCCACAAGAATTGTCTGTAATGTCAATAAATGGGGCGAGGATACGATACCCTTCAGTTTGTATCCATCCATTTCTCTCCTAACAAGGAACTCACCCCAGAAGCCCAGGTTTTTCTTGTCTACCAAAACCTTGGGCAATAGTATCACAGAGAGAGATTATGATAAAGAAATAAAGAAGTCTAATTTATGAAGCAACCCTTTCAAAGCGTTAAACCATTCATAGCTTTATGACTACATATTAATCTGCTCTCATTTATTGCTTTGTAAGGCTATTTTGACAAAAGTTCATTATCAAGCCTGCTAAATGCTTTTAAAGCATTGATTGGGGGAATTATTACATCACGGTGATAGACACAGTGTGTTAAGATGGATTGTAAGGCTCGGACCATCTGAAATTTCCCCCTTTTTAATTGGATCGATCCACAGAATAAACGAAGTTTAATTGAATTTTGAGGAAAATTGAGCAGTTGTTTTCAAGTCTCTGTCAATACGCATTATTTCAATTACATGATGATAAGCATAGATAGAGTTTGCAAACAGCCTGAACAGAGGCGGAGGCTGCACACCAGAGAGGTTCTCTGCACAGGCCTGGCTTTTACTTTCTTTTTCCAGAATGAGCTACATTTCCCAAAAGCACATCACAAGCGCAAGAGCCCTGCTCCTGCAATCCAGATTTCAGAGAAAATAACCCCTCTGTTTTCCCAGCTGTCCTCGTCTCCTGCCTGGCACTCCTTGCTCAGGGTTCTCACAGCCTCTTCCTTACAAAGCCGGACAATTTTTCATGCTAAAGCCAGGCTTTCTATTCCAAGACCTCAAAATGACTTGGAAACATTGACCAAGCTGTGTTGGCTCCGAAAGCTTTGCTGCAGTGAAGGTAAGAAGCCATTGCCCCTTGGTGTCCATCCTGCTCCACTCCAAAGGAAACGGACACTTGTCCCCCAGTCTCTGCAGCTTCAGTGCAAATTCTGGCATCTCCATGGAAAGTGCTGGTGAAGGTGTGTTGAAGCTGGCATCAGATACATGTTCCCTTTTGAGGACAGTTACCATTATTTAGGGAGTGGGGCAGAAAGCTGGAGGCAGCGGTTTCCTGAAGTCACCTGCCAGGTTTCATTACTTACACCCCGAAGGCTGCACCAAGCAGAGAAGGGTGGTGAAGTTGAGGCACCCTTCTGCCACAGGTTGGGACAGGATCCCCATGCAGCAGGGCATCTCTCCTAAAAGAAGCAAATTCCATTATCTTGAGACCTTATGTAAATTTCTGGGCTCCTTAGAAATCTTTCCTCAACTCAGAAATATTCCCTCCTCGTTCACAGACAGTGGGTCTGGGCAAAAAAAACACGGGAAACTTGACCAGAGAAAGAATTTGGCATCACTTGGGAATGAAAAGCATTGATGTAGTGATGCCAAATGAAGCGTTTCCCTGGTTCTGAGTGCATTTCTTTGAACATCCAATTAGCAGAAATTCTTTGCCACATTGTTTTCCTCCTCCCTGTTGGTAGAAACCTGGTCAGGGTTTGGTACCAGCTGCAGTGTCCCAAGATGATCTCTGGCAGGGTGGGCTTCATGCCTTTCTGCTCCGAGGCTCCCTTACCCAGCACAGCTGCAGTGGTTGGATACGCAACTTAGCTGAGTCATTGTCTTGTATTTTCTTTCACAGAATATCCACCCAGCAATATTAAGATCCTCCACTAAGGACGACAACAGTGTATAAAACCTCTCCATGCACTTAAAAGCCCCCTTTCCTCCTTCTCTTGCAGTCTCAACTCATTGAAGCTTGTATGAGTTATGGCGACTCCCACCAGAGAAATACAAGGTGCAAACTCCATGCAGATGAAGCTGTTTCTCTTCTTTTTTCCTCCTTTAACAGCGCCTTTCTATGTTCGCCAGGGAGTCCCTGCCTCAGAGCACAGACAGGAGACCTTGGCAATCCAAAACATTAAGGGAGACTTCCAGCTTCTGGAACGGCTCAGAGTGTCCGGGCTGAGACGATGCACCAGTTATGGGTGCTATTGGGTCCTTTTCAGCCCATCCCAGGCCTGATGATGCCAGCGAGAAGGCAGGGCTTGATAGCAGCAACACTGGGATGGCCCCACGCCTCTGGAGATGGGAACGAGTAGCAGGAGGTGGCTCAAGGTGCATCTCTGGTGCATGGAGTCCAGGCAGCACCTTCCAGTGCTCAGTGGTTCGTGGCTGTGCCCTGCTTCTGCAATTCACCTGCAATGCCCCCTTTGATCCTCTTTTCCTCCCTCTTGCACCGTTGCCCTAAACCTGAGCAATCCAGATGACAGCCAGCTCCACCAAGAGCTGCAATTAGAGGCAGGAACAGGGCAAAGCGTGCTGGCCTCAGCGAGCCGAGGGTCAGGATAGTTCCCTCCAGGGTTCCCTGTTGCAGCCGACAGCCGAGGCATAAAGGATGTAGATGTTGTTATAGATTCGTTATTCATTGTAACAGCGTTGATCCTAATGAATTCATTTGGTATTCATTGGCTGTCACACACAGTTCTGTAAGTCTTCAGCTCTAATTTAGGACAATTAAAATGAAGTGTTAGCAAGCAATGTTTCCCCTGCATTGCACAATCTATAGTATTTTCTTTTCAGGGGAGGGATGCAGACTAACCCCGTTCACGCTGCTGATGTTATCAGGGAGTGAGATCTTACAGCTTGATCCTGCAATGCTTAATGAATTAATACAGCAGATATAATTTTCATGGGTCAGTGTGTTGTGCTGGCCTGCAGATCTGTCTAGATTAGGCCTAGGGAAAGACTAATTGAAAAATACATGTCTTGGTTTGCTTAAAAACAATAAGCAGATATCTACCAGGGAGAAACGTACAAACAAGATGCATAAAAGCATGCCAGCAATTTGTCATACGCTTCATAGTTCATGTTGTAAATTAGACAATCTTTCATAATCACAGGGCTGGGGGAAGGGGAGAACCCAATCAATTTGTCTGTAAAATTCTAAGTCTTTTTGAAAACACAATTGAAATGTAATTCCTCTGTGTTTCCCAGTTAATTATCATTTACAATATTTCTGGCATCAAAGCTTTACTAGCATGGAGGGATCATTTCTTCATCACAATACCACTTTCAGGATTCATTTATCTTGTCTTTTAGACTAATTATCCCCAAATTCACCAATAGACTGTCACACTTACATGCTCCAATAAATGTAGTTTTAAATCAGCAGCTTACTTTGCTGCAGTGGTACAAGCTTTCCTGAATTGTGTCTAACTAGAGTCATTCATCTGTGATCACAACACTAAAGGGAGAACAACAACATTAAGGTTTGTATGAATGATCATGCTTATTTATATGCAAATACATCTGACAAATCAATAATGTATGATTTAGCTGTTCACTGTGCATTAGTAGAAGTGCCGTCAGTCCCAGGTGGCGGTCTCAAAAGGATCCTCAGCTCTTCTCCCTCCCCGTCTCCGTCTCGCTTCAACCAGCGTCTCCGGTCAAGTGGCTGCAAAATCAGCGGCTGCCTCATCCATACGCACTGGTGGGACCGGCAGCTGCGGCGGCTGCTGCGGAGAAGATGGAGGTGGGAGAGGGTGATGCCAGCCTGGGGTGACTGGGAAAGGGGAAAGGCGCTGTGGGAAGGGCTGGGAGGGTGTCCTGGAGCAGCCCAGGACGGGATGGAGCTGGGAGTGGGGGGTTAGATGAGGAGAAGTGCTTGGATGGCAGCATCTGACTTTCCACAGGCTGGAGCTATCACAAGCTTGTTACTCCAGATTTCAAACTGGTGTGAAGAATAGTAACACCAGGAGCGCAGCTCGCCCTGTCCATCAGTCTCACAGCACTCCTCCATCCTACTCCTTTTTTCTACCCACAGAGCAGCTGCCCATAGGACCTGCCTCCCTTCACTGCAGAGGGTCTGTCACCCTCCTCCAGTGGCACTATCTACAGGTCCAGCCACTCCTGCACAGCCCTGCATGGGTCTGCCCCGCAGCGAGGGCTTGTTTCTCACCCCAGCCTCATCCCTTCTGCTACCTGTGGCTGTACCTTTCTTCCTTGCCGCTCCCACAGGCAATGATCTGTCAGCCATGCAGCACAAAGCCCTGGGGTTTTCTACACCATCCTTCCTCCCAGAGAGACACTTTGCTTCCCTTCCCAAGGACTCCAAAACACCAACGCTCTTTTCTCGGAAAGAAAAGGGTCAGGAACACCAGTGGGTGCGTGGCACCATGTTGTCCATGTCCTGCACCGCTCATGCGCTGCCCGAGCGCACCACGGTGTATCTGCACCTGCTTTGGGGACCAGCACTTCCCAAGGCTCCCGCGCACTCCTTCTGAGCAAGTTGTCTGGGTCCAAGAGAAAACTGACGTGCGTAAATATTAGATATCTCTATCTCACATCTGAGTAAACGTGGACGCTGGGCTAGATGTTAATGTGGTGTAAAAGCCTGCATTTCTTCTGAGATGTGCTTATGACAGTGGCGAAGTGGGCTCTCAGTTAAGGCCAGAAGCCATTTATTTGCCAAGAAAAAAATGCTGCTCTCAGCTATTGTTATTCTTCTTGCTGTACCCTTCAGACTGTGAAGTAATCACGTCCTCCTGGTCAAGGCAGACTGAAATGCCTCTAACATGGTTATTCAGTTGGCTAGAAACATCTGGGTGCTGTGGAGTAGCGTAAGTAGTTCTCTTCCTCCTTCTGGACCCCCTAGGCCACCTCCAGTAAAGTATGAGTGAAGGTGGAGAAGGCTGTGTGGGCTTCTGTGCTAAGGGAAGGAGCTGTACACCCTACGTCTGGCAATTGGCCAGGACGGGGGGGCTGGTGTATCCACCTTACAGGACTCCTTGTCCCATCCTGGCCTCATGTGATGTCCATCTCCTTTTCACCTCTGCTCTGGGTAGAGAAACCCACATGTGGTGCAGGAAAGTATGGCCAGTCTGTCCTGGAGCTCTTATTTGCATGACAGGTGAAAAGAAGAGCAACTTGAACAAATGCCGTGCCGTACACTCTGTCCTACCGATAAATTGCTCAGTTGTTGCCAGCTTTGGAAGAGCCACTTGGAAAGCTGTGAAAGCAAGCAAGAAATCCCAGCGTACACAATGCTGGGGGGATGAGGGGAGGAGTAAGTTTAATGGCCTGCATGAATTGTCAGGCAAACCCTCTGCAGACTTCAGCATCTTCAGTGGCACATTCTCATTCTGACACAGAAGCGACATTTATAGGTCGTAACTCTGAGGAGCAGTTGGTCTCTCTGGCACTATTACACTTAAATGTGAAGGGCTTCATCTGCTGACTATCACAGTGGAAAAGGCAAGATGAGCAGTTAAAGTAACAGTTCAGGAAGATCCCCCAGGGATGGAGTGAGCAGAAGAGAATAATCAGGCATTTCCACAACTTGCCCCTGTAGTGTATTAGTTTCTGGCGACTAAGCTGCTTTTAGCTTTCCCAGTTTATTTTTAATCGTGTCTATAGAATATACCGCTCCTATTCCCATTGCATTTATAATTATAATTGGCTTTCTAACTAAATGGCCTACAGATCTGTGTGCTGGGAAACATGCCGTGCAGATGTGCTTGTCTGTTTGCATGCACACACGGACCTGCACATCTGCACACCCCTGCCCTCACACATACAGTCTTAAAAAAAATAGTCAGAGATTGAATTAGCTTAGAAATGGAGCATCTGCACAACCAATAATTTCACTACTGGGGAAAGCAGGAAACTGTGTTTCTCAATGAAGCTCAGATTATGAATCCGGCTATTTGCATTGGAATTTTAATAGGTTTGTACAAAAAAGGACTGGCACACATCAGTTCTTCTTTGAATGAGGCATAATGGGAGGGAGGTGCTGCACACTCTCACACAGGCGCTGGACAGAGTAGGAGGTTGTGGCATACTGCCGGCAGGCACATCCCCACCAGTCCTGCAAAAAAGCAGGTGAAGAATCAGTGCCTGTGCTCTGCTGGGCCATTCTCTCTGTGGAGCGAGAAAATCATTGCTTTAAATAATTTAATATCTGTGCCTTGCCTGGTGACTGGAACTCTTTGCTATGGGAGGACAATAATGACAGCCAGCACTCCTGGGCTTGGACCAGTCCCCTGTGCACGGCTACGCTGGGCTGAGATAAGAGGGGCTTTCACGAATGGGGAAGGAGAATTTTACAAGTGAGACAAGTCTGAATACTTGGATAATCCACTCCAGAAAGAGGACCCATACCGTGAGATCTAATCCCACATGGACAAGGGTGTGCAAGCCCATTTTTCGTAAGGAAGAACTAGCTTTTGGGTTTATATATTTTTTTCCCCCTTCCATCAACCCAGACTGGTTCACATAGGGGGAATCATCAGCTGTTGCAATAGTTCTGCATTTTGGATGATAGTTTTTCAGCGGGCTGTGGGCCTCCTTGCAGTCCTAGCAGGCTGATGAAGCCTTGTGGGTGGCCTCCCTGTGAGCAGAAATCCTCTGCAGCTCCCTGCAGAGTGATAGAGAGCGAGACTACATCTCCCAGCAGCCCCAGGAAGGAACAGGATGAGATTTTAAGGACGGGCTTGTTTCTCTTCCCAAACAAAAGGCACTTGGAAAGTTCATCTCTGATTGGCATATTATGCCTTTTGTTTTCAGTGGTGCTGAAGAAGTTTGCAGGAATGGGATAAGGCATGTATTTCATCAGTTTTGCAGGAGATTTTGTCAGACACAGACATGCACATGCAGATATCAGGCAGTTTAGCTCACATCTCAGTCTGCCTAGGCTTTTCCTGCAGGGTGCTTGCTAATATGAAATATTAAAAGTGCCGTGTCCTTTCCTTCACATATTTCTTCATATTCAGTCTGGCCACTCACTTGATATGTAAATAAAGTGTACCACCACTCTATAAAACGCCAATACCCTGCATTATTTAAGCTGCAAAGGCGATGCATCATCCGTTATGTGGCTCATTGGGGGAGCCCTGCTGTGTATTTGGCAATAAAGCCTCAGAGCGCCTCATCAGAAACAGCAGTTGGTCCAGGGGAAGTTCATTTATGCATGAAATATTCACAGAGCAACAATGCAAACCTTAAACATCAGTAATTGTTAGATTTCTATTGCCTCTAACTAGTGTCTCTAAATTATTGCAAAAGACCAGCCAATTTGCAAATTACATATATTTGTCATGCTCTTGTACCTTTAGTGAACAGACCATAATGGTGATAGCATTTTTAATGTACACAGCCACTAAGCCTCCTTTGGAGAGCTAGCCAAAGACTAGCTCTTTAATGCAAAGAGCTGGCCAGGTTTCTGGAGAAAGTCCCTACTATATTTACTGACTCATTGCCTGCAATTTTTTTCCAAATGTTTATCTCCAGCTTTCAGATTAAGAAGAAACTTCATCCAAGATGGTCCTCCCACTCTCTGCATGCCTTGGAGATATGCTGTCTGATTGTGATACTAGTAACACATAGAGCCATGACATGAACAAGCCCAGCTCAGACTTTTGCATGGATTCTGAAATTCAGTCCTTGCTGCTGGACGATGACCTTGCCCATGGCCCCGTGGTTTCGTAATTTTGGAGAAAGACCTTTGGAAAAAACAGCCTGAGGTTCTGTGTTGAAAACGAACGCCTGGTGTAACCCCCTCAAAGGCTGCAGAGTTGCACCAGGGATGACCGATACCTGGGGAGACACCACGATAGCTGGGAAGACTCCCCAGGTCTGTTTGTACCACCCTCCTGGTGTGCTCTGAAATGAGAAAGGTGATAAACACATGTACTTGTTTGAGCCGTGCTGGGATTAGCAGTGCTGCTGATCCAAGAGTTTGTGAAATGCTCTCTATTTCAAGTTGTGGATTTTTCAGCTCCCTTTAGCCATGTACAGCGTGAAGACTGCCCGGTAACTCCAGCCGGGTGCTCTCATCCTACCTGTCATGTGTGTGCTGTAATGCCTGTCTCCGTGCCTTTGCCCCTTCGAGAAGACCAGCCAGAGCATGGCCAGACCAAAGGGATGCTCTCTGCTGGGAGCCAAACGCTGCCACAGCAAGTGAGGAATTCATTTAATACCTTCAGATTCATTAATACCCCTCCTTGCAAGCCCCAAAATAACAACTGGGAGATCAAAGGGTCAATTAACACTCACAGTCTCTAATCTATCAGCAGATTAATTTCTGAGTTGCTTTATGACCCAGTATTCCCTACAAAAGGTGTAGCAGGAAAGTGCTCTGTCCCTGTCTTTCCTCTTCCTGGTTAATATTTAACAGAAGTCTTTTAATGTGCTCTTCCATTTAATACAGTAATAAAATATAGCTTCACCTTTGATGAATCTCTTCCTTTTCACAGAGCAAAGGGTGTATTTCCCCAGTTGGCACTGTGCTGCTTTATCTTTTACACTATGTGTCTCTTTGGGAACGGAGGCTTCTCCGTCAGGCTGATAAAACACAACCTGCTTTCCCCAGGCATATTGGTCCCTCAGGAGGAGCCATTAGCTTTGCAGAGGATGAGGGCCAAGAGCATCATTTCTGGCTGGGAGAGGTGAGTGGTGCTGACTTTCTATATGTCTCGTTATCCCAGAATGGGTTAATGACTCTGGTGGTATCTCCTCCTCCCCCATGGATCTTAGATTTATCTCCATGTGAGGTTTGATCCTTTCTACATACAAGTTGTTGCTGACAAGCATTGCACGTGGTAAGGAGAGCTTTTTGCACCTTTAAATAACCTGGAGTCCTCCCAGACACGCGAAGGGCAGTGGGGGATGAAGCTCTCATGATGTGCTTTCAGAGGGAGGGCAGGTCCCCTGCTGCAAAGTTCACTTTGGCTGAAGAGACATGATCTCTGTGCCAATTTTGCAAGTGATAGTTTTAGTTCACCTTATCCCTGTGGCCCTGTCCACGTGAGGGGACAAAGAGGAACATTGCGAGCATATGTGAGCTCAGAGACCAGCACTTTCTCTATCCCCACCACTAGCAGCGAGCCTGGCTCCATCTCAGGCTCAAGCCCTCAGTGTTGCACTTAGAAGAGCAGAGCTTGGGATATCAGCCACATGCTGAGCTGGCATCTCGTGACTTCATCTGCCCCAGGCTGCAAGTTTGAGACCTTCGCCTTGCCCTAAGGTCCTCAACATCCTCATTTTTCCTCCTCCAGAACTTGGGCTGAGGGACATCCCTGCTCACTGCAGGGGGGTTGGGCTAGATGACCTCTAAAGGTCCCTTGCAACCCAAAGCATTCTGTGATTCTATGATGACATGTGGACAACTAGATTTCGAAAGTGGAGTTAGTAAAAATGCGTGTGCTGAACATGCAGTTTGAACTCTCCCCCTGTCTCTCAGTCCCCCACCTATAAGCTGGGCTAACAGCATGTCTGTACCTCCTGGGAGTAAAGACAGATACTTCAGAAATTTGCAGTGCACAAATGTCACAGGAAAAGGGGCCGGGAACGTGTGAGATGACTGGCTTCGTCTTGGCTCTGTTTGTAGGAAGGAATTAGATCCTCATCAATCTCAGCAAGGAGGCAGCTCAGGACTAGAACCTCAGCAGCGAAATGGCACCTTTTGGCCACCCAGCAGGAGATGACAATAAAAGCTAATTTAAAAAAAAAAGTGCTGGAGTTTTTAGTCACTTAACGAAATGAATCTCTGGTACAAGTTCTGACGCTGAACTCTTTCAAAGGTGATCACTCCTGACTCCAGGTTTCTCTTTGACTTGTTTTATGATGTTTGCTGAAAGTTCAGAAAATTAAATCTTTTGCAGTTTCAGAAATGCATATGATGGATGTGTTTTGGGATTCAGATCAAGGGAGGGAGAATGCTTCTTTAAATTATTAGTTTGGCTTCTCTCCACCATGCTGCTGCTCTGTTAATTAAACAGCGGACATATGTTAAGGCTGTTTTACAAGCATCTGGAAAGAAAAATTAACATTTTTTATCACTGTCACTGTAATTTCTTAACTGTATGTATATGTGGACAATATGAAAATTAGTTTAATATAAAAGTTAGAGTGGTTTGTTTTGATTAGAAGACAGGCAGGATGATGAAAGGGAAGTCTGATAGCTGAAGAAGAATCTGGCCTGGAGAACGGGAGGCGAAATGTGATGCTCGACGAGGCTGGTCAGTCAGGATGGAAATCTAATAGCGTGTATTTGTATTAAAACAACCACGATGTGCATTTCTGTTAGCCTTATCATGGCTCTGGAGGTAACTGGCAAACAAAACCAGTAGCACTTTGTGGAGCATATTTTGGATGGTCTTCTTGGATTCCATGCTGCAGTCCAGGCTGTTTGGCTTCTCATCCTGCAGGTCAGGACTCTCAGAACATGGGTGCACCAGCACGGGGTCTCAAGTGTTGAGCCTGACCCTTAAGCACAATCATTCGGGCCCTACCGTTCCCTCTTGCAACGCTTCTTGCTCAAAGTCTCCCCTTCTGGAAGACTTTCTTGCTGAAAAATGAGGAATCTCAGGGCTTAGCTGTGAAAAACAATGTGGCTGTGGTTGCATGGGAACTGTGCACGGCCTCCTTCAACGGCGCGTGTTCACTTTCAACCTGGACATGGAGTCCGAGAGGAAAAAGGAGAGTGTCAAAACTATTGTCTGAACCTGATAGCTGTTCTCATGAACTGAATGCAGCAGAAAGCCCTGCTCCAGTCCAGGGTGGGGGAGCCTTCTCAGGTTGCACAATGCGCTGCACTGTGTAAATTAAACAATATGCTCCTAAATTGACAGATTGGACAGACTCCATTTCCAGGATTCCCAGTCCACACTTGCTAATTATGGCAAGATGTTGTTTTATCAGTGAAGAATTGTCCAAATCCAAATTTCCCTGAGTAATGAGGTACACTCAACTCCAGCTGGACAGGATAGACTGTACAGCAGAATATGACAGGGATTTCTGCCTTCTCCCAGGGCTGGGAAAGTCACAGACTTGGGGCCAGATTGGGGCCAATTTACTCACATGAACAGGCCATAAGAAATTAATGGGGCTATACCTAAGACTGAGGGTCTGATCCAATAGCCATTAAAACCAGTGGCCCTTTCACAGGTTTCAGAGGCCCTTAGATGGAGCATGAGGTGAACAGGATTTGGTCATGAGCCTGCAAGAAAAATGAGCAGTGAGATATCTGCATAGAAAATGGAGAGAACTTAAGATTATTTTGGGGTTTCCAACACCTGACTGACTTACATGAATTCCTTTTCCTTTTTTTCTTGCAAACCAAAAAGTTTCTCTTCTAGGAACTTTTATTTTTAGCCAGAGAAAATTCAAAGGCAGAAACCATTGAAAAAGCAGGCTGGAAGCAGCGTGCCATTCATTCATCCATGCAGCCACTGATCACATTCCCCTTGAAATCCTAATGAAATTATTAACACATCATCATGAAGGTAGCACTAAGCTTTGTGAGAGTGGCAGAATCAGGTCCTTGATGGGTGTGTGACAGGCCAGTGTGACCAGCTGCGTGGCTAATCCAAAACTACCAGTTATGTTTATCAGTTTTGTTACAACAGTAAAAAGGATAATCTCTTCATGTAGCCTAACCAACAAGTCAGCTGGGATTTTGGCTCTAAACTGGGTGCTTGTAGGGGTTCTGGGTGAATATACATTAGCTGAATGGCTAACATGTGTATCTTGGTCCTGTGTGCATGTTGTTAAAATAATGAATCAGGAGACTGGATTGTCAAACGAATTAATCTTGGGCTCCTGATGATATCACAAACCACCAGGGCTTCACTCTTACAGGTTGCAGTTTCATCAACCCCCCTCGCCTATTGATTTATACCTACAGAATCCATCTTCTCCCTATCCATTATCCTAAATGCAATGCTAACGTACCAGAGAAAATCTATTTGAGTTCATTTGAATTTTTTTTTTAGCTCCTGAATTAATGTTTTCTAAAAGGGTATTTTAATCAGGCACTTTTTTATTAAAAGAAATATTACAAGAATAAAACACCAGCCCCCAAGGTTCAGTCAGTTATGGCAAAATAGAGTATTTGGCTCCCACTATCCCAGTGTGCTTTTTTTCTTCTTTGCAAAATTAGCAATGTGAATTAGATCCAAGAATTTTAACCCTATTTGACCAGTGAGAGTTAACCAATGAACACAGTTAATTTATTTGATGAATCAGTGTCATGGGGATTGGTGAGGTTTTTTTCATTCCTTCTAATAATATAAAACTGCAAAACTGCAGATTATGATATTAGTTTGAATTATCCGTTTTGCAGTGATTAGGGAGATTTGCCTTTTTCTGTTTTTATTGACAGGATGTTTCCGAGAATAAGCCTTTGTATTTCTGCTTGAGATTAAACACATTATTTTTTGCAGGTAGTGCATGGCTTTGTTGTCAAAGCAAGCAGACAAAAATCAGCTCAAGACTTTGTTGTGAGTTTGCTTGTTCATTGCTTCACCAAAATTTCTTAATCCTGTCTATTTTGCAAGACTGCTGCTTCTATTTAAATCATATTTTAAAATTTCCCATATACAGAAATTTTACCAACCTCTTTTTCTCTCTTTTCATATTGAAAGCTGAGATTTGTAGACAATCATTTGTTTCCAGAAATTGGGGCTTAAAGGAAATCGCTATACGTCCATCTCTCACAGTCCGCAGTAGTGTCATGGGACTTCATGACATGGATTCCCCTGAAACGTTTGCAATATCTCTAACAAACCAAAACCTACAGATCTAAGCTTCAAATGTAGCTTTTCCCAAATGGCGAAGACAAACACTGAGTGCAATCACACCCCTTTATAAATAAAAAGTAAGAACTGATTTTATCTTATTCACCTTTTTAGCGCTCTTAGAATGATAAAGTTCATCAGCATTACAGTATGTATCTCTATATACTGAGATATCTGTAAGTATAATATATGTGCCCACATACACATGTAACACACGCACCAATATGTTCACAGGGGCTCAGCTCAAATACATGCTCAGAGGCAGTGTGGGGGGAGCCATGTTGCTCATGAAAAAAAACTCCGCTTATAGCAGAGGAGCAACAAGGGGAGGGAAAATTGAGACCACCTGGACCTCAAACACCAGCCCTATAGCTCTGTGAACACACCTGACTCAAGTCATGTGCCTAGTGAAACAGCAGTGAAGTCGTGGAGGAACCGAGCACTCAGACCCTTCAGTGGACTCAGTTCAGAAGATTTTCCCTGGATCGTAAAGGAAATCTGGTGGAAAAGGTGTAAGTTAAACTGTAGTTGTGTAAATTCTGTGCTAACCGCACCAGCACCACCGCTTCATCTCTGTGAGAGATAATACAAGCATACTGCAGGGACTTTGAGGACAGGCTGCTGAGGTCCCTCTGCCTGGCTCCATGTAGGATCTTGTCTCAGAGTCTGTGTTCTTGTGATTGTTATATTTGTGACTGCAGGAGCCACATCCCTTCCCAGCTGTGAGCCACTGGCTGTTGTAGTAACAGGCTCTTTGGAAAAGAGGTAGTAAGGACGTGTCCCTCTATCCATATCTGGTCTTTATTCTCTGGGAGCCTCAGCACAGGCATCCTAGAATCATGGGAAATGAAAAAACAGTGAGGATTAATTACAGTTGACTGTTTTTTGGAAGGCTGTGAGACAGAAAGGATTGTCCCTGCTTAGGCTAAAACTACATATGGATGCAAACCAAACATCAGAAATAAGCATCCCCAAATTCCAGTTTGGCTCTAGATTTTGCCTTAAGCATTTGTTGGTCCAAAGTACTGCCTGCAGGTGACTGCTGTGGGGACTAGTTGGTGAATTTAAACAGTTTCAATGAAATATTTGTGATGATTTTTATTTAAAGAGATTTCCATTTTCCTTAAACTTCTTTATAAAGCACAACCTTCATTTCTAGCTACAGCTTGCTGCAAAGACTCCTACTTGCAGGAGTTTGTGTTATTGGAGATCAGCCCATCATCAAAAGCCTCTTCTGTGGGGGATACCACGTCACCTGCGGTACTTGTTTTACTAGTTTTGGTCAAAGCTGGGGGGGGGAATATGTCCAGCTTGAGATAATGTGTAACACGTCTTTCACTTCCAAGTGTTCAGTCCCTGCTGTAACTGTAGGCTGGGAAAAGCATCGAGCATACTTGTAAGTTCTGCAGAATACTTTCTCCCTGCATCAGAGTCCTTCGCTGCCACAGTCTTTGCCTTTGCGGGGTTAATAAAACCATCTATCACGCTTCCTGATGACAGACGTCTGAATGTCCGAATAATACCCAGCATGGAGAGCTATGCGTTTTGACAGCCAGAATCAGGTTTCAGAAGAGACTGAGACGACTCCAGAAGTGAATGGAATGCACAGATGTTAGCAAGCCTGTCCTCCTGATTAAGTTTGCTGCAATGCAGAAGGTATAAATATGTTCAAATACTCAGAAGGCCATGGGAAATGAGAGACTGTGTTTTTAGCACCCAGCACTTCTGAGTCCCAGGGTAATCCTGATTTTAAGTACACCTTTTATAGACCAATCTGGCTGAATTGTTCTACAAGTTAAATGAAGCAAAGACTTTGTAGAAGTATTCTGGCAAACAATATAATGTATCACTTAAAGAGCTATAACCAAGCAAGTGGAAAATGCAGCTCTTGTTGCAATTTAAAGCAGAGTAACCATAGTTCATATTTAGAATTTTATTGTGGAAAATGAAAATAAATATCGGTAAGCAAATAGGTGTTGTACCCAAGTGCACTCCGCTAGCTGGAGATCGATATCTGTTGTTGGGTAACCATCATTCTGGCAGCTTGTAACTCTAAGGAGAGTGTCTACAGATGTTTTCTGCATAGCAGCAAGCTGGTACTCTGCAATCCCAACTCTTTCTTGCATGCAGAAAGAGGGTCTTACTCCTGCACCCCAGTGCTTCAGTTTTTGGGACAAAGCTATCACACTGCTGTGGAGTCTCCTCCAGCTCGGAGGT
>Ga0065711_1028174_pt1 | contig 43166 bp, 29 predicted proteins | sample Hoacrofraction12_FD_59098 | JGI IMG/M metagenome (GOLD analysis project Ga0065711, IMG submission 59098) | Hoatzin crop microbial communities from Cojedes, Venezuela - Epithelial fraction 12 v2 (version 2) | ecosystem: Host-associated > Birds > Digestive system > Esophagus > Crop | place... | reverse complement strand
CTTTTTTTTTTTTTTTTTTTTTAGGAGAATGTTAAAAGCAACAAATAGTTGAACTCTGGCAAATCTTAGCACTTCTTAGAAATACATCCCATTCAATACTAGTATTTTTCTAAAGCATTTTATTTTAAGGAATGTGTACCTGTGGTGGATTTCCACATTTTTTATGATGCTGAACACTGCATCTTCTGACATATCATCAACCCTTTGGTCATCTGTTACAATTTTTTTCAGCTATAAGGTTTTTAGCTGTAGTCTTTTTTACCGACTCTTTCACTACTTTGAGATGTGATGTATTACATTTCTCATTTCTCTTCCTGAGAATTTTTTTTTTTTTTTGTGGTGTGGGTTTGTTTATCAGCTTTTGAAACTGTTCACTCATTGCTTGCTTTATTTCTTATCTATTTGAGAAGTCTTTCTTTGCTTATCGTAGGCTGGCCCTAAACTTGCTGGCTGAGAGTTTATTCAGCTGATAAAGTTTTACTATTTCTCTGTCATCAACCACTTCAATATGCTTGTAAGTACTATATACATTCTTCCTTTTGTCTATTCTCATGCTGTTTTCCCTGCTCTCTGTCTTTTGTTACATATAGAATTTTTGCCTGTTCTTGTCTTTCTGGATGCATTTTGGAGGAAGTATGTTTTCTTTGTTTTGTTTTCTTTCTTTTACTTCATTCTGCTTATTCTTACTTTTCCAGATTTCTGTGTGGCTTGTATTAAACCTAGATACTATTGTGACAGGTTTTGTGGTGCTGCCACATGAAGGTAGGTTCATGAGATAGAAAGAATGTCTTCTGGTGGACCTAATTTTAATGCATGAACACTGTTCTTGAGGCCAATTTGAATTTGCCGCTCTTATATATTGCCTGTTAGCCTTCTACTGGGCTTCAAGGATTTTTTCTTGAGTCAGATATCTGTTATTGTCAGAGTCTGCAGGCTTGAACAACAGGCGAGTGAGTTGACACACAAGCAACCATGAACTCAGAATCCATGAAAACATGCAAAATATATGACTGAATGTCCACACTGCAGTGGGGCTGATCATCCAGTAACACAATATCGACACATAGCTGTATCATTGCAGATACACTCTTGCATCTGAACCCAAACATGTATTTATGAAATGTGTTTTCATTTTTCACACTTTCTGAAGGCAGTGATTTAAAGGTATTGCTGCTTCACTGTTTAATCCTGTCAGTTGTTTTCTTGGTGAATTTATAGTTCTTGTCATATATTTAATTGCCGTTTATTTCTTCAGATCTTTTCCAACAGCTTCATGATGTCCCCTGTCATTTGTTAATTGCTTTGTAATGAGAAGCATGTAGAAGAAAATGTAAAGGTCGTCATGCAGTTGGAAGAATATTCTTGACACATCTTAGCCCTTTTTATGATGGCTGGACAGTTGCCATTTACTTTGAGGATGGTGCAGACAGTGTCTTTAGGGTGATGTTCCTTGTTCATCATTGCAGCATGAGTACACCTTCAAGTCAAAAGTCTAATATCTGATATGTGTTTTTTCTCATTGTCTCAAATAGCTACAATCAAAAAACGGGCTCTAAATGTATGCATTTCACTACACTGCGTGTTCTACAAATTCTGTTTTTTTGTGAGCTAAGAGCAAGTTTTTAGTGTTTGGCTTGCTCTCAGTAAATTGCCATTTATTTAAGCTCCCGAGTTGTTAGTTTTGTTGGTGGTGAGCAGCAAAGCCGCCCAAGGGCAGCTGAGGCCTGGGAGGGAAAAACATTCTTCTGGATATCCCAGGATATTAGTCAAAGCCTAGAAGAGATTCACAAAAGCCCTAGTTTTCGAAAACAGACATCAGTTTTAAGAAAGAACTTGGTATCTATTGCCTTGCACAACCAACTATGCCAGAACCTTAGAGGAATCTAATCCTTTAAGTGCAGAGTAAAAGCTGGTAATTGGCTGTATACCCTGCTGATTAATTTTTTTCTATTTTATTCCCTAATAAACATTCTGGAGTTGATTCTCATGTTTATAATTTTTATACTGGGACATAATAGGAGACACAATATTCAGAGGCTGTGAACTTCCGTAGCCCCCACAAATTCAGTAGGGCTACAGGATTTTTGTGAGTATCGTCTGGAACACAATGTGAGAAATTTTAATAGTGCATCAAATTCTAACAGTGTGACCACAGAACTGTCTAAAAATATTTCTCTGTTGTTTCTGAGTAATTTATGATTTTTTTTTTAATTCGTATGAGTGTAGATGATGTTGAGTAGTTTTTTCTACAGCCAAAGGAAGCTAAGTGGGATATCACTCATTTGCTACTTATGACTTTTCATAAAACTTCATCTTTCATTTAGATGTACCCAATTTATCTTTTTTTAGGTTAACAGTTATAAGTTTGTCAGGCTTTCTGAGATATTCTTACTAACTTCGATAAATATTCAATTCTAATATTACAACTTATTTTAAAAAATGGTTTGCAGCACATCTAGCAAAATTTTATTCTTGGCTTTGGAATAAAGATTGGCTTAAGACTAATTTAGAAGACATAAATAAAAATGGTAAATGAATATGGTTCTGCTTTTCAAAGGATTCAAGTGTCCTGCTTGTTTTCTGCTACAGGAAGTTATCCTTCATGGGTATCTTAAACTTGTTTTGAAGCTCATTTTATTATCAAAAAAAACCACAGCTAATTATATTAAGAATTATTTTATTCATGTTGTGATGTAGGAAAAAATCTAGTTTACAATACTTTTTCATGAATATTAGAAAGGATCTTCGGTGCCCGCCTGGAGAAGCAGGATCTTTCATCTGAAATTTAATTATTCAAACAAACAGACAAATAAGCTTAATTTTGGGTTAGTTAGAATGTTGCTCCATGGTACAGTCATAAAAATGTACTCTCAAACAACTGCTGCAGAAAAATATAATTATGCTCACAAGCAGGGTCTTTAGAGATGAATGAGCAAAGAGTGGACAGAATGTGTTGCGTGATAAATTTAGCTCTGCCTCTGTCTGCCTCTTGTTTGTGAGCTTCTTTGGTCTTCCCTGAATCTATTTGTTACCCTAAATTAGTCTCTAGTCATGGTGGCAGCTTTTGTGTGTTCCCACGGCCCTGGGAGCTATGCCAAAAATGTTCTGCTGCAAGCAGAGCCTCCTGAGCAGGGCAGGCTAGAGGGGATGGGCCAGAGTCAGGATCTGGTCGTCTAGCTTGGCCAGTGGGCAAAGGCTGCACACTCTTCTCCTTTTGATATAAAGCCAAATAAATATTACAGATAAACAATAATACAGATAATTTACGCACGTATGGAAAACAGACTAAGAGCTGAGGAAGTGGAACATCTGGATCTCATCAAAGGCAGAAATCCCAGCCAAATGTGGTGGAATAATTATCTCAAAAGCACATCCTAATTTCAGCAGGATGGAAAAGAAATGGAACCTTTGAGTATGAAAATCTGCCAATGCAGTTGCTGTCTTTGAAACAAGCTGCGAGCAAACTTGATGTCAGCATGAGTGCTCGCACTGCAGAAACGGTAAATCAGGTCTAGAGAGAACTCAAAGAAACCTATACCAGCTCACAATGTTGACATTAAAATGATCCTTACACTAAGGTGTTAAAGGAGGAAGAGAAGGAGCTATATCTGTGACATGGCTGCTTATAGTGGAATCAGATTAATCAGCTTTGCAGATCTAAAGACTGTGCCTTTGTACTCACAAAGGCATTTCCAAGAATACATTAATATTCAGAGATGGACTTCTTATCTACTAGATCAACCATAAACTGACTTAAGACAACAGACTAACATTAAGACTAAGGGACCTACTTGTGGTTCTGGCCACTATAGTGCAAAAGAGAAAATGGGTCCTTTAAAGAAGTTAAAAGAAGAGATAAGACACAGCTAAACCAGAAAATCCAAAGAACAGGTAAGAAGCATAGAATCATAGAATAGTTTGGGTTGGAATGGACATCAAAGATCATCTAGTTCCAACACCCATGCCATAGGCAGGGACACCTTCCGCTAGACCATGTTGCTCAGAGCTCCATCCAACCTGGCCATGAACACTTCCAGGGAGGGGGCATCCACAGCTTCTCTGGGCAACCTGTTCCAGTGTTTCACCACCCTCATAGTAAAGAATTTCTTATATCTAATCTAAATCTACCATCTTCCAGTTTAAAGCCATTACCCCTTGTCCTATCACTACAGGCCCTACTAAAACATCCGTCTACAGCTTTCTTGCAGGCCTCCTTCAGGTATCGGAAGGCTGCAATTAGGTCTCCCCAGAGCCTTCTCTTCGCAAGGCTGAACAACCTCAACTCTCTCAGCCTTTCCTCACAAGAGAGGTGCTCCATCCCTCTGATCATTTTTGTGGCCCTCCTCTGGACCCACTCCAACAGGTCCATGTCTTTCATGTGCTGAGGGCTCCAGAGCTGGACACAGGACTCCAGATGGGGTCTCACCAGGGTGGAGCAGAGGGGCAGAATCACCTCCCTCAACTTGCTGGCCGTGCTTCTTTTGATGCAGCCCAGGATATGGATGGCCTTCCCTCCAGCTAGTTGACCACACCCCACAGCTTGGTGTCTTCAGCAAACTTGCTGAGGGTGTACGCTATCTCAGTGTCCATGTCACCAACAAAAGTGTTAAACAATACCAGTCCCTGAGGAACACCGTTCGTCACTGGTCTCTGCTTGGACATCAAGCCATTGACTGCAGCTCTTCGAGTGTAATCATCCAGCCAATCCCTTATCCACTGAGTGGCCCATCTTTCAAATCCATGTCTCTCCAATTTAGAAAAAAGGATGTCATGCAGGTCGGTGTCAAATGCTTTGCACAAGGCCAGGTAGGTGACTTCAGTTGCTCTTCCCTTATCCATCAGTACAGTAGCCCCGCTGCAAAAGGCCACCAAATTTGTCAGGCATGATTTGCTCTTAGTGAAGCCATTCTACTGTCACCAATCACCTCCTTGTTATCCATGCGCCTTAACATAGTTTCCAGGAGGATCTGCTCCGTGATCTCGCTGAGCGAAGAGGTGAGACTGACTGGCCTGTAGTTCCCTGGGTCTTCCTTTATTTTCCTTTTCAAAAATTGGGGTTATGTTTCCCCTTTTCCAGTCAGCAGGAACTTCACTGGACTGCCATGACTTCTCAAATATGATGGGTAGTAGCTTAACAACTTCATCTGCCAGTTTCCTCAGGACCTGCAGATGCATCTCATCAGGTCACATGGACTTGTGCACTTTCAGGTTCCTTAGATGGTCTTGAACCTGATCTTCTCCTACAGTGGGCAGTTCTTCATTCTCCCAATCCCTGCGTTTGCTGTCTGCGACTTGGGTGATGTGGCTGGAGCACTTGCTGGTGAAGACTGAGGCAAAAAAGTCATTGAGTAGCTCAGTCTTCTCCATATCCAGGTAACCAGGTCTCCCATTTCCTCCTGGAGAGGGTCCACATTTTCCCTAGTCTTCCTTTTATCACCAACATACCTATAGAAGGTTTTCTTGTTGCCCTTGATGTCCCTGGCCAGATTTTATTCTATCAGGATTTTAGCTTTCCTAACCTGATCCCTGGCTGCTCGGACAATTTCTCTGTATTCCTCCCAGTCTACCTGTCCTTGCTTGCAAGGATCATGCAATGATGTTGGTCACAAGGAGGTGGCTTTAGAAAACCATTGATTGAATTGTACAGAGAGCATTGATATTGTAGCTCTGTTATAGGGCATGTAGTCATACAAAGAATGGATGGACTGTTATAATGTGTATCATGATACTTAAGTGGATAAAGACAAAGATTCAGAGACATTTTCTAGGCAGCTGAAACACTTGTGAAACCATTATTTTTTTGAAGAGCATAAGGAAGCAACTGGAGCTTAAGTGAACAACAAAGTTTCTGGTGAACTATTAAAACATAGGAAGGTGTAAGTTAAGTCAAATGTCTACAGATTTATTTCTTATATCCAGAATTTTGCAAAAACCCCCAAGGTAAATGCAAAGTGGGATTCAAATTCCTACTTTTTTTCAGATGGACAAAATAAAAGACTACTGCAGGAACTTCTCACCTCATAAGATTCCATCTAACTTTTACAATTTTATATGTACTCAACAGTTACACAGAGATTTACTAAGAAAATATGAAGGAATTACAGAAAAAAAAGGTCTATTTGGCTGAAATATTTTCTGGTTTTCACCTGCTTGAGAAAAGATGGGAACATAATAAGAATATATGATTTTACCAGAAGATATGGGATAGTATAGCTCAAGACAGTACTATGGTCACCATGAAAAATTTGGATTCACAGGAAAAGTATTAAACTTTGCCTTTGCAGAGTGTGGCAAGAGAATGAAATCTCTGTTTAATTTCATAAGAAGTGATACTACTCGCTCTCTACAACTACCTGAAAGTAGGTTGTAACACTGTGGGTGTCGATATCTTTTCCCAAGTAGCAAGTGGCAGGACAAGAGGAAACAGCCTCAGGTTGCACCAGGTTGGATATTAGGAAAAATTTCTGCACCAAAAGGGTAGTCAAGCACTGGAACAGGCTGCCCAGAGAAGTGGTTGGGTCACCATCCGTGGAGGTATTCAAGAGACATGTAGACATGGTGCTTAAGGACATGGTTTAGTGATGGACACGGCAGTGTTACGTTAACAGTTAGACTCCATGATCTTAGAGGTCTTTTCCAACAGAAATGATTTTATGATTCTACTCTATGATAAGGTAGGAAGTAATTTTTAAAATTGGAATGTAAAAAGTGCAATGATAATTGCAAAATTATTTTGGTGGTGTAGATGGCCTTTGCTGACTTTTAATTTGTGCTGATCTATGATGATGATGAATGTCTCATGAAACAGACAGAAAACATGATATAAAAAAATGGTTGAAAACTGTGCTTGAAGTGGCAAGAAACCCCAAGGATAAATAAAACTATTAGAAGATGCTGAGCAAGCTTGCTTAGTAATAATCTGATATAATCAACAAATCAGACAGTGTAATGCTTGGAAACATTTTGTGGTAATAAAGCCTTGCAGACAATTGGACTGAAGATGTGCTGCAGGAGCTTAATTGTCTTTTTCTCCAATTGTTATACTGAGCCACCAACAACCACTGAGGAACAGCAATACCGCATGTCTGTAGCTTGGTCTATGGATTTTTTCGTGTGGATGTATGATGAGCACATCCAGTAAGGATGGGGAACACCTGGTGTTGAGACACAGTTTTTAGTGAGGAAGGGCAGCTGATATATAGAGAGAAGGGAGGTCGGTGAAGATTAGTAACTATAAAAGAAGCAATTTCTGAGCATTTCAGTGGGCTGAAGTGCGGTGGTGTTAGAATAAAGATTAATTGAGCATCTCTTGGTAGGCTCTTTGCATGACTTTTAAATGAATGGCTGACCACAATAAGGAGGTATGACCCAGAGTGAACTAAGCTTGAGAAGTCTCATGTAAAATATCAGCAGCAGGAGCAATATGACTGTGATACAAATCAGTGCAGTAAATTGTCAGAGGAGTCCAGGACCTCTAGCACCTTTCTTGCTGTAGTGTCAGCCCTGTTTATTACTCTTTGTAGGTGTGTGATATGTAGAATTTAATAACATTTCTGTTCCTATATGTAGGCCTAGTTAATGGAAGAAGATAGCAGTGATTATATCCAGCTAATGAACCATGCTTCCGGTATGAATTACTGTGTATATGACTTGTACCTGCAGACTGAAACCGCTCTGCGGTTTTTATTCTGAATTCACTATTCTGCAAAGCAATTCATACAGCACGCTTGTCATGAAGAGACATGAAAAACAGACTCCAAAAAAGTCATACAAGATTAGTGAAGGAAGTTTTCTGTCTTGTATATTTGCACTAGTGTTGTACTTCTCTTCCTCTAATTTATTTACCGTTTAATTTCCTCTCATTCTGGGCCTTGAACTTCACTTACTCTGTACAGAGCTCAGAATGTCTTAAAAAATCAAATTACTTTGTGAATAATTGGAATCTAGAGAATGTAAATGATATTTTTACACAAAGACTCTTAAAATAGTGGTGGTTGTTGCATACGCAACAATAGTCAGTGTCTGAATGTGATTTTTTTGATTGGACCGTTGCACACAAATAGGAACAAGATCTTTTAAAATTACTCTTCCATGCATTACTTTTTGAAAATTAAAATTATCCAATGGATATTTGATATTATCTGAGCCAAGCAAACCATCAGATTTCTGAATTACAGAAAACTGCTTAATTGACTGAAAACACAGTTCTTTTTGTGATATGAGCCTAGAGATCAATCTGAAGGAGGAGAGTCTGGACAAAAAGGGCTCATATGGCTTGGAATAAGGGATGACAAGTGGCCAAGAATGTTTGTTGTATACTAAGAGGACATCTACCTGTTGAAGACAGTGGAGTGTGGATCCAGTTCTTGTTGAATTAAATTACATGAAAGAAACTGAAGCCAAAGAGTTTGTACATGAAACAAAGAAGGAACCAGTATGGTCCATATGAAAGGGTTCTTACTACCCTCTCTGCTTTACCTGGTTTAAGGTAGTAGCAATATATGTATTTATATTTTTAAACAGAACTATTTTTCAGGCAAGTATTTCTTGCTTTGTTTTGATATCAGCAGATAATACCTGAAATTACTAGTCCGTTTATTCCTCACTGAAAAGAAAAAAAAAAAATTCTTTAAAATACATGTAACTGGCAATGCATATACTGTTATATTTGCAAAGTAATTACCATTATATTTAAATAAGGATTTTAAACTGTGTTTTCCCTGGTGGTATATTTTTATACACATGGTATCAGAACACTTGTGTGAGCATTTTCTTAAAGATTCTTAAAATACTATTCCCTGTGGTTGATCCCTATATTGTGGATAAACTAAGTAATGCATCATTTACCAGACATGTTGAGTACCTGAACTTCATGGGATTTGGAATGCAAGTTCTTATTTGAACACCGCTGGCTAACATTAGGCCTGGTATTGTTTCCTCAATACTCAGTAAAAAAATGAGAGAAGAAATTCTTTTCTGTTCCACTCTCTGTAGCACACCAATTTCCTTGGTATTTGAAGTCCTGTAAAGACATCCATTAGATAAATGGGAGGGAGGAATAAGAAAGCCATGTTTATAAATTCAGGGTTCAAGGTAGACCTTAGATCATCTTTTCACAGACAAAAATGGGACCTATAATTCAATGGAATTACATCAGAATAATTAAGACCAGAAAATGACCTTTCAGGACACATCCTGCCTGTTCTTTGTCTGACCTTTTGTACAGCTCTGTAGCAAAAATGGGACAGGGAGCTGCTCGTAATGGGTTACACATGGGTCCCCATGACAAGAAGGATAAGTGGGTGTCGTTAAACTGATGTATCAGTTTTGTCTCTGTATTTCTACCCAAGGGATGTCTGAGCTTGACTAGAATCAATAGCAAGAGCTGGGTAGCATGACAGGAATTTCTTTAAGAGAAAAAAACCTATAAAATAACAAATAAATTATGGGTATAACCTAGTCATGTAAAATCCTCCCAGATACATGTGGAAACAGGTTTGTGTAACTTTCTATATCCTTTGACTGGAAATGGCACAGCTTTTACCATAGGAGGCAAAATATGGCCCTTTCTGAAATAAGGGATGAGCGTTATCATACAGATTTTTCTTTTTTAGTCTATATCCTGATACGGCTTCTAATGCTTGCCTGATGTTTCAGACACTGGTGCTTCTTCAGCTCAGCCCTTTTTGGGGTAAAGAGGGGAAAAAGCAGGAAAAGAATGATATGGTTTCTCCAAAAGCTGAATTATATTCAAAAGCTTCTGCTGACTTGAGAATCAGTTAATTCAGCTCTTGTGGACTACTTTCTGAGGATATAGAAACAGAAAAACAGGACTTTCACCAGAAGAATTTAGGGGAGAGTTACGGGTGGCAAGTGGAAGGGTAGTTTCATGAACACTCTGGTTCTGCAGTGAAATAGCTATGGAAGCTGGTTGTCAATTTATTGGAACAAGGATTTGTTTTTTTGAGTAAGCATAGCAAAAAGCAGACTGCGCCCTTTTCACAAAACCTGTCTTATTTTGATAATAACAGTAATAAAAAAGGACATGAAGGGCAGAGTTGTAGAGAAAAATCTATATTAATGCAATGATTTCTCAGCTTTAACCATACTGGTGCCAATACTTGAACAGAAGTTCTTGAACCTCGAAAGGTACATCAGAATGCTTCTTTGGTCAAAATGGAGGACACCAGCTATCCAGCATAGCAATGGCTGTGAGCTGCTCAGTTCCTGCTGCTGCTTGCTCCCGAGGAGGTAACATATCTGGGCAGACTTTCTGTCTTCACTCCCCTCTAGTTGCTGGGCTTTAAAAGGCAGTGGTCACTTAAGTGTGGTGAAAGACATATAGCTACAGTGACCTGAAAGTGCTATTTGTCACCAAATACTTAATCATCTTCGTGCCTGAATCTTGGAGCTTTGCAAAGCTCCGTGTAGGTTAGTCTAGGTTACTGCTAGCCCAGGTATATCCTGAAATTCAATAAGGGTCAGTCAATCTAAAATTGTATCATCAGCCTCACAAATAGTATGGTCAGACTTCCTTTGGTTTCAAACAGCTGTGGTCCTACCATAAATATTCACATTGATGGTTTGAGGCAAATCTCATGAGCTTTTGGAGGCTGATGAATCTTTTCTATGCCAGTAACGTAAACCAAGACATGTCTAGTGCTGCCAAGTGGAGTTGAGTGAAACATTTTTGATTGCTTTCTTTGTACACACGGTAAATAAAAATAATTGCGAATACCAGTTGTTTTAACTGTAAAGTTATCAACTTAATATTGATGTTTTTGAACGGAAATTTTATTTTTTATTCCAAAAACTTAATGTCAGAAGTTAGTTACATTTAATAGTAAAATAGGTGAAAAATCAGAGAAAAGAGCCCCAAACCCACCCAAGCTGAACAGTTTCATTTGATTTGGAATGGAACACAGTTTACTCTTTTATTTCATGGTGGGAAAAAATAGCCAATGGCTAATGGTCAGCCAACGTTAAGTCAATTGTCTGTGCTGCCCTAGTCATAATTGCCTTTTAGTTCTGAGATGATTCAAAACAATTTGCACATGTGATGTTCCTTTTCTCATGCCCTTTCTTTATCTACAAGATAAATATTGTCCATGGCCTCAAACTGTGCTTTTTTAACCATGAAAAAAGATGCTGAATTACAAGTATTAAAGCTTGGAAATGTAGAGAGAAGTGGTGGTTTTACCTAGGACACAATATTGCCAGTTTGCTGTGAAAGACTTATGAAAATGATTTATCTTCAGTCGTGACTGAAAAGGAACAGATTTCTTATTTTTACTTCCTTGACAGAAGTAAAACAATTTTTGTCTTACATCATTTTGTGTTTTCCTGGTTTCACATGCAAATCTTTGCAAAAGACAGATGTAACTTCACCCATATAACATAACCTTCCAGAGCTTCACGTGAAAAAAATAACTTTCAATACCACTATTTAGAAGAGTATCAGCAGAATGTGATCATACTGTTGTGGTTCTCAAGGCTAACTTGCTTAGCTTGTTTTTGTAAAAGAGCTAAAGCACTAGCTAAATTTTAAAATACTTGAAATGTACTTACAATATACTTACAGTATTGAATTTTTTTTGTTCTGTATTTTTCAGTACTCAGAAGACATAATAAATATTTTGGTTAAATGAAACTTAAAAAAAGAAAGTTAAAACTATTCCTCTCTGCTCTTTTCTGAACAGCACTTAAGGAAATATGTTTAGAAATGCTGTACTGAAAGCTTCCACCTATTTCATTTCACACTCTCCACTCCTGCTCCTTGTAGTTCCTGGAGCTTCCAGTTGAGATCTGGGTATTTTCCCTGCAAGCGCTAAGCATAATCAGGGACAATCCTGTTTCCAAAGACCTGCAAGGCTAACGAAGCAAGACAGAAAAAATAAGCATCAGTGTTCCCGCTTTTTCCAGCTGGGCACTAGGGGAATGAGGGATTAGGATACTTGCCCAGTGTTAGAAAAGTTTGTTGCAGGAACAGGAACTGAACATATGTCTTCATTTTCACAGCCTCCTGCTTTAAATAGAGACCCTCTTTCTCTCTGAGAAACCTTATTCTTTCTGAAATGCTGTATTCAAGATTCAGGATGGTCAAACGTGAATATTTGAACAGATATTTTTCAAATTTGCTATATTTTGACAAACTTAAAAAAAATTTGCCTGCTAACGTTCTTTTTTTTAAAGGCCATTAAATAGTCTGGGCATAGATGTTAGGCCACACTTTCAAAAATTTTTGCCAGCAAAAATATCTTCCTTACGCAAACAAATCAATATTTATGTGTCCTACCTGGACATTTACATGAACAAATATGAGTTTTCCCTGGACAAACATTGATACATGAAGGTTCCACTGACATGTCTCAGGATAGAACTCTAACTAAACATGTTTTCTAGCAAAAAGTAAACTGTCCATTTTGAAAGTGTAGTCTTCTATGATTTAAGAAGAATGATATTTTTCATATTAGTAAAATATGGAGGAATAATAAACTGATGTGACAGAGCAGAAATGTTTATTTCTACATTTTTAACTAAATTTTCAATTTTAATTAAGCTTCCTCTTAAAACGTTGGTATGTGCTCCTTCTGCAGGGTAGTCTGCATTTTTGCCATAATTTCTAGACGCAAATTCTTCTACACAAATCATTAATTCAATGTCTATTTAACTTCTCAGTTTTGAATTAAATTCTTTGATTGGAAATTCAGGGCAATAAATCAACAACTTTTGAGGGGGCAGGGGAAAAAGAAAAATCCTGTGATTTTTATTTGGAATAGAAGGACTCTGTGTTCTTTTGCTTAGGACTTGTCTTGGGTTGTCTTTGTCAGCTTCAGCTGTCTACTGTCATCAAATGGAGGATCCTGACTTGAGAGTTGGAGACTCTCCAAAATGCATGGAAGTTGAATAAATCAAAATAAATATCCTTTCACCTGTACTGCAATTCTTCTGTTCAGACTGGGAGGTCTTGAAGAAGTTTGTCTCCTTGATCCCTTTAAGTGCCTTGGAATTCAATCCAGAAAAAATGCAAGTGACTAAATTTAAAATTGCAATATAAAACCCACTGTTTTCTTGCTACCAACTCATAGAGGTGTCTAAACTCTACAGTTTATTATTTTTGTCTTCAGTCCTTCTTTAGGTATCTAAACCATGTGCTTTTCTGCTCCTGATAAACCATCTTCTAAAATCCTTGTTCCATCACTTCAGAAGAGGGCCATGAGAGACAGAGGGCTGGTCTACCCTACTAACTCAATCATCTGTACAAAGAGTCAAAAATCTGGATTGATTTCTTCCTTGACTTTTTCCTTGCCTTTGCTAAAGCCAGTTAAACCAAACCTCCTATTACTCCAAATCAATAAATGAGGAGAAGCTTCACATTTTTGATTTGCTGTTGGAGACAGAAGCAGAGATCTTTTCCAACTTATAGCCAGCTGCAGAAGTGTGTAACCAAGTTCACTGTGTTTGTACCGATACTCCAGTCTCTGTGGTATTGTACAGTACAGTCGTCCCCTCGAGATCACAGCACCCTTGTTCTAATGTTAAGTCCAAGCTCCAGGTACTGTGAGTTCCCTTTGTGGCAGCTGACAACAGGGACCTTCAAGGTAGTCCCCTGTTTCTTGTGGCCCACCAGAGCAAGGGCGATGTGGTAAGAGAAAGCTACATTGGCCCACTTCTGGAAATATTCTTGAAACCAAACACACCGATGGTTTGTTTCAAAGAATATTAAGTAGCATGTACTAGCCTGGCCTTGAGAGCACTCTTGCACATAAGTAGTGTAGATGAGGGTTAATACATTACTGAAGCTACCAGAGGCGGCCAACAAGGCAGGTGTACCCTCAGCCTAGCTCAATGGACTCACTGTAAGACATCACATCCAACACTGAAGCCATAAATCATCATCAGTGTAAAACCAGTATTTCTCCCCACACAATAATGTAACCTTTGCTGAGAGAATTTGTTCCCCTTTATATTGCTTGTTCTTAGATGATTTAATTCTGGTTTCTGCTTCACGTCCTTTTCACCATGCATCAAAGTGATGCTGGTTGTTTCCTGTCACCACAGGTGTCCTGAGCCACATACAGTGTAGATTCATTGTCCCTGCGTAAAGGGGTAACTCTTGTGTGCCTCAAAATCAAATATGAATAGTTAGTCCCTTGACTTCCACCACAGTTAAAAGTCAAATGATGTTTGTCTTGTTTAGTAAGAAGTTTATGAAAATTTATATTAATACATTGGTTACTTGTGCTACTTGAAATATACTGCAATACAACTTTAGGATTTCTCTTTTTAGACATCTGAACTTAGGACTGTCTCCAGTTACTTCACAATTTTTCTGTCATACTCAGGCTTCTTGCCATCAGTCACTGGATGCATTGGTCAGATCAGCAACTGTTGGTGAACCTGACTTGCAGAACGTGTCCTCTTCCTCTAGGTGTGTCTTACACCCGTGTGGGAGTCAAAATATGTCACAAGCAATTTAGCCTTATATTCCAAAATGCTCCTTGACTGTGAACTGAGGAGGGATTCTATCATTTCTGCTCTCAGAGCATGCCTTAGAAAAGTGACAAGAACTTGCCACAACCCCTAATATCTGAGTTTGAGTTGTTGAGCACACCTTAATCCTCCAGAGTTAAACTTCTCAGAACAGAAGCCGTGAAGCGGGCTATTGCTTCTCTCTGCGTATCAGATGAAGAAAATCAGGCATTAAAAAGTCTTCCAAACACCCTCTTCCACTTGCCTCTTTGACTTAGGTGAAATTCAGTGGCCCATAAATCTGCTTAACTGATCCCAAATAACGAGGAAGGAAAATGGAGGAACAATTTCTACACCAGACAGGCAAACCACACGCACTATTCCAGCTTGGGATATTTGCCTGTTGAAGTAAAACCTTAATTTCTTTTGGCTTTCTAGGAGATTTTTAGAAGGTCTACCGCTCAGCTTCAGTAATTTTAATCAGGCATGATATAAGGATATTCCTAAAGATCATCTCTGGCCTAGTGAATATAATCTCCTTTATCTCCCTCTGTAGTCAGTGGAGAAAGGCAGGGCCCAAGTTTGGCTGTAGTTTAAATCTGAATTTGATTAATCTATAAAAGACAATATGGTTAGCTTCCTGCTGTAAATAACTTTCTAAAGGACCAATCTTTCTGCACTGACTACAGAGGGAAGATAGAGATTAGCCATTGTGGATGCTTCTGCTATTTTAATAATGATTTTTCATAAAAAAATTACACGTGTTAAATTTTAAGAATTACATGCCAGTCTGAGTAATGTTTGTTCATAGAACTACTTGAAAGCTAACTGCAATACATTAACAACCCCAGGAAACAGAAACGAAAGTGCAGTGAACAGATACCACCCCATTAACTGTTTGGGGAAATCCGCTTACTTGTATCTACTTTCTCTTCTGTCTGACATAGCCTGTTGGCAAAACACAAAAGGCTGGCATAGACAAACCTCCGTAAGTACTTAGATACCTTAATTCAGAGAGGAGGGAAGTGGTTGTTCACAAGTATTTGCCAATATCAGCTTTAAATCTTACCTTTAAAATCAGATTTCTTAATAAAAATCTGGTTTTGATTTTTGTCACAGCAGATTGAAGAGAGCTGTAGCTTGGGAGCTACAAAATAAAAGATCAACTTTTCTGAGTTTTCTTTGTAATATTCTATGTGTTACAGTGCTTGAATGAGTAAAATTTTTGGAGAAGGCACAATGAAAATAGTCTGAAAATTCAGAAAGCAGAACAAAAAGTGATTCATGACTTGTCATTCATTCACCTTCAAACAGGAAAGCTTTCTGAAATTTCAGTTCAAAGAAGCCTAGAAGCTACTAGCTAGGTAGAAAACACACTACAGTATGTTGGATGTATACCTGATATATTAATACATCGGTTACTTACAGCATTAGTGCACAGGGAATTAAGAGATGCTATGTATCTGTTAACATTTACACAGGCAGGGAGTTGTGGGGCTTTTATATATATATATATATTTTTTTTTTTTAATTATTTACTATGTATAGAGAGGTAGCACCAATTTGCATTATTTGAAGAAAATGTAGTTATAGGAATGCTGTAAACCTACAGCTGTTAACTTATCTATATCCTCATCTGGTCAAACAGTTCACATAGAGAGGAAAATCCTAACAGAAGCCCTCAATTTTCCTTCAGACACCCTCTCTTTCAGTGTTTAACTGAAAGTCTTCCATTCAGCGTAGCGTTAGAAGAGCTCCCTGGGTTGGTGATTTCCAGACCACAGCTGGGAAATCGACAGTCTAAACTAGTGGCAATTCACAGTATATATGGAACTATTTTATCAAAAGTGTCTTCTTTTTCCAAAGTTGCAATCCTTCTACTGTACATCAGAGAGGCTTGTGAGAGAAGTGAACCTTGAGGAAAAATTATGAGGTACTGACCTATAGTCATATTTATCATAATTCTATGTCACATTAAATAGAGCTTCTGAAGAAGACACCATTTAAAACTGAGTTCATGCTCATTTGAAGTTGATATTTGAAAACCTGAACACTTTTTCATACAAAAATTTCTGTCCGTTTTTGCCAGACTTGGCATTTTTCATATTGACAATATGCTTTCTTGTACATGCTCTCCGTACACTACTCCCTAACCATGAGCATTTCATCCTAGTTCTCTGAGTCTGTCCATAGATGTGGTGTTTTTAGTCACTGTAGCAAACAAAGCACAGTATCACAGGTTTTGGTAGGAAGGAGAGCCAGGAGCTGAGTGTGATAATCACAGAGAGAAGCAGCGTCCTCACCAACAAGGGTGCCACCCCGCAACGCCTGGACACGGCAAGCAGAGTGGGTTTCGTGGTAACACCTTTGGCCAAGAGTCCAGACTGCCAAACAAGTCCATGGCGACATGACAGGTCCGAGGTCAAGCAAGCAGGGCAGGCCAGCAACAGGTCAGCAAGTCAACGGTAGGATCAGTCTGTGCTTGGATGCGGTAGACAGGGTCAGACACAGGCCGGTGGCCATAGTGATGAGGCAGGTCCACGGCCAAGCTGGGGAGTCAACTCAGGGGATGAGGGTTGAGGTGCAAATCACCGGGGCACAACAGCCAGGACTGGGCACAGCTATCACACAGCTGCTCTGGCCAAGGGTGAGACCCTCAGATTAAAAGCTTCTCCAGAGAGAAAAAGTGAGCGTGGCTGCTGAGGCTTCCTAGTGATCTCAAAGCGTTCTCCTCCAGGCTCAACTCCTGCCCAAACTGGCCCTAATCTCAGACTGCCAAACCCCAGGGCAGAGAGGGGCTTGCTTCAGTGAGCACAACTGAGGCCAGCATCGCTCGACACGTGGTCTGCGGGCCAGCGCCAGTTTGGAAGGCATGAAAAGGTGATCCCCAAAGTGACTGCTGGATCCTGATCATTCTTAGTGCCTGCAGAAGGGATCTGACGCATTTTGTTTGCAATGTTAATTACAGTTTGCGTGTTTGCAATTATAACATAATACAGATTTGGGAAAGAGCAACATTAGGTGGAATTAATCTGCATTAATTTAGGGATCTAAAAATTACTTGGCTAAGTCAGACACTCCAAAAAGCTGAAGTGTATCTTTCAAGTAAGTCACAATGAGAAATTTTTGGCATTTTGGTGATGTGTATCACCAAATTTAACAAGATAAACTAATTCTGGTCTTAGAATTTTGCATTCAGGACTTTTGTCTTAGAATTGCTCATATTTTGCCCATTAAACCCTGCGGTATTCTTGTTTCATCTGAATTCATTCTCTTTAGGACCCATTGACAAAGCTGTCTGCTAGTGCATGGAGGAAAATGTATGTTTATTCTATACAAAGAAGTTGCATTGTTTGTATAGAAGTTCACTCACAGCCTCTGACAAAAAATGCTTTAATTCTGTTATTTCTCATGAGAACTCTGAAGTGTTCACAAAAGAAACTCTCATTTAAACAGAAAACAACTGACTTAAAAATGATCTCTTCTTGCACCATTTTCCTCAAAACTGAGCACAGCTTATGGACTGTCACATTAGAACTTAAATTTGTATGCTAGATATTAATAAATGCCGTTTCATCTGCATTTTTATAGTAATAACTCTGATTCAGACATATAAAACATTTTATGCATCAGTTCTTCACACATTTTATGGCCTCACACAACCTCTCAAATAGATGAACATAGGTAAAGGCCAAGCAAAATAAATGGCATTAGGTCTTCTGAAAGCTTATTTTATACCTCTCACCGAAGCTGGAAAACTTCTGACACATTGTCTTCCCACACCTCTTGTTGGTGTACCATCTTTTTGTTAACATAACTTTTGCTATTGTATTTTCATATCTGACCCTTCATAAACATTTTGTGCCTCATTCACACAAAGTAAAGTTAATTGAGCAGGATTTGCTTTGCCTGTTAAAAACAAAAATTTGCAGATCGGGAAGATGGGGATATCTTGCTCTAGTGAATGATAAAACCATGATAGATGTCTTATCTATGGTGAATACACAGACTGTTTTAATCCAAATACATAATGCTTTATACATGCTTGCTAATCACTAGCTGTGTGTAGCCAGAATGTGCAGCACAGGAATTTGAGTTGTGGTTACAAGTTTTCTTTATCTACACCAATCTACAAAATTAATTTAATTCTTACACGAGTGCTGCCTATACCCCAGTCTGGGCTTTCCCCTGCATCTGTGATGTCTATGCTGGGCCAAATCACTCTGAAGTCTGCTAGAGAAACTCTTGCACACCGTGGAAGGTTGGCATGGGAAGGATGTTACAGGTTTTCACTGTTTCCATTAGGTCAAAGGAAAGGCTGCTAGTAAAAGAAAGATTTCATGTTTTCAGATCTGAAATTCAGTTGGGTGTTAACGAACAGACTGCTGCATAGTGATGTGACAGAGAGCTAGGTCACGGATGGATATTGGATGGGAACAGATTTTCTGTCATTTTCTTCAAGTCTTGAAGTAACCCCAAGAAATGTGTAGCCTAGGAAAAGACAAGATTTAGGAATGGTATTGGGGGTTGTTGGACACTAAAGCTTGTATGTCCTTTAGGAGAAATGCTGACAAAAACCATGTACATAGTGAGTAAGATTAGAGGAGAAAAGAGACAATGCATTGAACGAGACAGAAATTACTATGGGTCCTGCCACACCAGGTTGATGAGCGTCTGGCAGGAGGAAAGTGTGACAGGTAAGGTCATTTCCTCACTGGACCTCTGGGACTGGTTCATAGCTTTGCAGAAATAAAGTGCTTAAGATAATGATGCCATCAGCAAATTGTTATTCTACTGCTTCGTGTGGGTCAGTTTCACCACTTTTGTTTTGTCTTATTGTTGCTACTGCTAACATTTGTTAGACATTTTAAGAGTACCTACTTACCACGATGAAAAGAGAAGATGGTGTGTATGGGGACATGTGTAGATGGAAGACGGGCATTTCTGTTCCAGACCTGGTGCATCCAGTATTCCATCTGCAGCCTTGCCAGCTTTGCCTGCTCTTACACTGTGTTTCTACCTGTACATCCTGACATGACTTTTATTTGTCACAGGGTGACTTTCTGAAAAAAATCTATGTTCAGCCTGTGAGAAAGTTGCTGAATACTTTTAAAACTAGTACTAAGCCAGTAGGTCCATGTCCTGTATTTCTGTAAATAATGATTTCAATTAGATGTCCTTTATGAATGTCAAGCTAATTTTTCAGATGAATTCTCCAGTTTGTTGACACCCAGTATACTTGTAGACCTCTCCTCTTTTGTGTCATTGGCTAATCAAAGTAAGTGTTCTCTCTGTTTCTTCAGATAAGCTGTTAATAAAAATATCAAACAGCATTAAAACCAGAACAACCTTTCATGAATCTCCTTTCAATACAGTCTTCAGGCTGATAGTGAATCATTGTTAACTACTCAGTGTGCAAACTTTTTCAGCCACTTTTTCTTGCTTACTCTGCAGTAGTTGCATCTCGTCTCTGGCTGTGTCTACATTCCTGATCTGGTTTGGAGAAGCAGAGTATCTTTAGCCTGTTTATGTGTGTTGGTTTGCTTTTATGGAGATTTTGGAGTGTGTGACCTATACTCCTTTGAGAAGAAACTAAATATGAATTTTGGCTCCAGGTATATACTGAAAGCTCTGCAAATCCCTCCAGAGACTGGTGGGGCCAAACTTGTGACTGGTCCTTTAGGTGTCTTTGAACACAGGTTTCTAGTTGTAGCTGTTCCTGTTGTGCCAAATTACTCTCGGTGTAGGCATGTTTTCCAAGCTTGCTTATGACACTACCACATAAGACACCTTTGAGAGTCCTATTAAAGTCAAACCAATTTTCTCGTGATTCTGATTCCACAAATGTGCTACAGTGGCTTAGCTCCATTGCTTTAATATTTTCTTTAATGTATGAAATCTCCTATGTGGTTTGTGACTGACTAAAGGAGTATATATCTACAAATGCCTAAACAGCCTTTTGATATGTCACAGGAATTCCAAATAGTCATTTCAGTCAGAATTTTGTGAAGTAGCATTATAGCCTTTCTCTCTGAAAACTGCCAATGTGAGCATAGTATTTGTCAAAACAGTATTTTTTTTTCTAGCTTACTTTTCTTTGTCCATTTTACAATCAGGCAAAGAATATGTCTAGTAAGATCTTTTATCTATATTGCTCCTTGAGAAAGACTGTTGTTGTTGGGATGTCTGTTGCCAGCTTCTTGTAGGAAAATGCACTAGTCGCTCATAGTTGCTGCTAATAAAATGGATTGAATGATCTTCTAGGCAGCAGGAGTGTCTGTAAAATTTTTCACAAAATTTGTCTTTTCAGGGCAAAGTACCAAAGCATGCAACTGGGCGAGACAAATGAGGCAAAAGACAAATTGCCTCTCCCATCCTTACCCTCAATGAAAGCTTCACGTTGGGAAGTATCAGGTTTCTAAAACAGGGATGCTTTTGAACCAGCAGAACTAGGATGGTGAAAGTTTGTGAGAGAAAGCCTGAGCTGAACACAGACCCCGATACTGGGTCCAGTCCTCTTCTAACGTGAACGGGTAGAGGTCCATTCCAGGGGACTGTCCTTACTTACACTAGCTACACTTTCTTCATGACACTTCCAAGTGTCTTTCCTGACTGCAAACTTTTGCTTTATTCTCTGACACTTTGACTTTTTAAGAGCTGTGTACTTGCTTAGTAATATTTAGTAGAAGATTAAGTGCCTGAAAATTTTTGATTCATTTACCACACTCTCTGCTGTTGGGTCTAACTCTCCTCCTCAGATTTCTGTCAATCTGAAATAATGCATGACAATAATGGCAGTACCTTTGGTGAACGCCACAGAAGAATCAGGCCCTGCATATTTTTGTTATTTATATACCCAAAAGTTCCTGCTCCCAATACTGCTTGCAGGAGTGCCAACACCAGTAGTGACTATAGCAACAGAATGGTTTCGCAGACAGAGTTCTCATCCCCTGTCATCGCTTGGGTATATCAAGAAGCCCTCCCAAAGTGTGCCCAAGCGTCTTTGTTCCTTGTCAGTTGCACATCATAAAGGCATATCCTTCAGCTCAGCCTCACACTTGCTGTGACTGGACTAAGGCAAAGAGAGAATCCATCCAGGTGGTTTGTGCTCAAAGTGCTGTAACAAGAGGGCTTTGTGCACACCCGAATCAGGCTGTCACTGCGCGTGGTAGCCACAGTGGTAAAGCCTGTGACAGTTATTTAGTAAGGACTGTGATCATCTTGGGGAGCGAAGGAGAGCCTGTGAGGCTGGAGACTTCCCTGCAGCAACTAATGAGCTGTCTGTGGTGCCTTTCAGAAGAATAACTGTGATATAAGGAACAGCTCAGGCTGTTGCAACTGGTCTTCCTAGATTTCTTCCAGGGGGAGTTACTGATTTAATCAGTTGACCGGCTTCTGCATCAGATCGTTGATTCATATGACAAAGGCCTTAATTAAGGCTAAGGCCTATCCGTGCATGCAGCAGTGGCTTTCTCTGTCTCTTTTCTGGGGGTCCTTCAGCTTCAGGAGTGAAGTGGCAAGGAATAAAAAGCCCATTTTGTACAGTTTCTGATGAATTGTGTGGGCTGGTCAAAAGGGAAAAAATACTTTGAGAAGGCTTTGAATGAATATGAGTGGATCTCTGGTTATCATCCAATTGGGAAACAAGTCATCTCCTTTGTAATATTTTATTTTTTTCAATTGCTTATTGTTGCTTGTGGTTCTGGTTCCCAGGGCTTGGTGACCATAAATCTTCATGTGAAAGCAATGACTTCTACTTCAATTTATGTAAGATGCATTAAGATATGTGAAGATATGGCAAAAAAAGGCCCAGAGTAGACCAGTTTGTAAAAGACATCTTAATGCAGGAAGGACTGAATATTTGCGGGTCTAGCTACAGCCCAAATCCCACTGACTCAGACTACTTTCCATGTACCAGCCTGCAAGGTTCTTTGCTGATTTAATCTGTAGGGATCTATAGCCTGACTAGTCCATAATTTCTTAAAAACAAATCTCTTGATCAGCACTTTAAATATCTCCACGAATGTCATTTTTTAACATAGGAGAATCTTCATGTAAAATATCTTGTCATTCCTAGCTTTTCCTACAATTTCTTATGTGTTGCACCATGAAGTTATTTGTCGTGACTGCTTAGTCAGCCTCCCATATGAAATAGCAGGTTATGAAATGATACAGAAAACGTGCCTGTAGCTGGTATCTTGCTATTGCTTTTGCTTCAACAGTAAGGACTGTTCCACACCTTTATGCATTTTATTTCCTGTATAACATAGTTGACTGGTGACCATTGGCTTCTTGCAAGGATTTGAGTGGTTTGAATAAAGAATTTAATTTTAACCAAGAGATTTGTGTCCTTTAGTATACCAATTAAATACACATTAAGACACCATATCAAGTAACCATGCACTATCCTGTATCTTTATTGTCATAATCATCCAGTCTGTTATATTATGAGAAGGATAAGAGAAGGTGCTTGATCAAACTTATCAAGACGTGATTGACTGAGGAAGCTGTGATTATTCTCCTCAAGCTACAGCTCACTCATGAAATGCCCAGGTACAATCTGATGCTTGAAATCTCATGGGAACCCCAGTCTGCTCCATCTGGAATTCAAAATATAATACTGACACATGCTCTTCATACAGCAGCGGGCAGCAATATGGTGATAACTTCTACATGAAACTGAGTATTAGCTGTTGACAGCCAGGTCACACCTACCCTGCTGCTGGTACAGGGCAACTTGCTGCTCCTGAGCCTTGCTGATTCTGCTAGATATTGTAATTAGTTATGTTTAGGTACCAAAAGATATCAATACATATATGAAAGTCTTTGCAGTGAGTGCTATATCCTTTTATCTGTCCTTGGATGTTCAAATATGCTTGAAAATCTGGACTAGAAGGCTGTATTGTCTACAAACATTGGTAAAACAAAACAAACAAAAAAACGCAAAACCCAAAACTAGCACGGAGCTGAGAATGGTGTCACTTTGCCCATGTGTCATCTCCACCTTCAATTTAAAGATGGCCTCACACAGAGCAGCATTCATGCCATCTTGGCTTTTGACACCGGGAATAGTCTTTTGCAATGACTTTGGGGGAGGACAGTGAGAAACACTGTTTTACTACCAATCCTTTCAGCAAACCCTTTGGATCCCTGAATCTCCACAGCAATTCTCTGGACTTGGGATGCTTCACCAGGGGCTCATTCTCATCTTGTCCAGGCACTGCAACAGTCCTAACTGGAGCTGTCATAAGGTATGCATACACTGTGAAATGAAGTGGGCTGGTATCACCACATTGTATGATGTCCTTTCAGATATACCAGCTCAGATCTTGTAGGAGTAAAACTATGGGAAAGCAGCAGCTTCTTGGAGTAAATAGCCTTCTGTAGCACTTGGATCTTTGCATTATGCTCTGCTGCACAATGTATCTATAAGCTTTTTGCTTCTTCTCTTACTTCCTGTCACTATCTCTCCCAAGGAGCGGTTCATCTCCTTAAGAGGTCTTGGGTGGAGACAGCAGAAATTCTTCATCACTGAAGAAGGGGAGGTTTACTAATCCACTTCTTACACTTTCCCATTATTTTATATTAATTCAAAACAATACTCCCCTTTCCTCTGAAGGTAAAAAATACACAAATGCGACTAGTTTCATTTGTGGAATAATTTTTTGTGCAAGAAATTATGTCCCATCTAGTAAAGCTCTTATCTTCAGTTCTCTCATCTCCACAACAGTCAGAAATTTAATTCACCTTCAGTACGTAATTCTTGCTGTCCTTGAGAAAGCAACCTCACAGGTAATCAGGGATGTCTTCTCTCTTACTAAAATCTGTCCTCACAGCAATGATAAAAAGAAAAAAGAAAAAGAGAAAGCATAGAGAAGGGTATATCCTAAATACTGTCTGGGATGAAGTACTTTAAGTAAAATGAACAACCTGATGTAGCTGAAGATGTCCCTGCTGAATGCAAGGGGTCCCTTTCAACCCAAGCTGTGCTATGATTCTGTGAAAATACTATGCAGAGTCAGGTCTGCAATGGTCACAGCAAATCTTGGAGACAATGAGACAGTGGACAAAATCAGCCTGCCCTGCCTTACTTTTATCAAAATCAGACATCCATGTTTGTGTTGGATATCTAGTGTCCATACTGTTGAAGTGGAGAAAAAAGTACCCCTGGAAACTGAGTCATCTAACCCCAAGATAGGTTTTGTATAAAATCGGTCAGGTGAATCATCACTTGGAGAGGCCCATTTCTCTTCAGTGACTGCAAGACAGCTCAAGGTGACTGACATTACGGACATTATACACAATGATAAATTGTCTGAAGTCAGGTGACGTGAAGTCTAATATCCTACGCCATAGCTGAAATAGTTGTGTTAATATGTGAAAGTTTCAGAGCCTGATAAAGGGTCTATGAGGTCTGACTCCCATCAGTAACTAATCAAACAAAGTGAAATTATTTCTTACCTGGTGTAAAGCAGCAAGATCCCATTGACAAGACTGCAGTGACCTAAGGCTTTGCTCCTCAAGGTGAAGATGAGTATCTGTCTGTTATGTTTTACATTTTATTACCTGGAATCAGATTCCTCTCACCTCACTACAGCTGACTTTGTCACCTTCACAGGCAGTGGTACAGCAATAAGCACTGTTAACGTGGGATTCACTTGACCTATCTGAACAGTCTGCTTGAGGCAGAGATAAGTAACTCCATAGTTCGTGTTAATTAGACTGACTAGATGCCCATTGTCTCTAAGAACAATTCCTGGTGATTAGCTTCTGTGTAAATGTCCACATTGTACCTTCCTACCACCAGGTGAATGGTATTCCTAATACATGGAGTAGCTGATTAGACTTTAATTTGTCAAGGTCATAGCAAAAACTTACAGTATCAAGAGATTTATATAAAATAGCTGCTATTTTTTTAGTACTCCTATTTCTAACGTGTTTTATATCTTGTACAGCTGCCATTACTCCTCTTCATTGGAGCAACATGGGAGGCACATTAAGATACTGGGGTATACAGGACAGAAGAGTGCACATTACTTCTCCCCATAATCCAGACCTGAGTTCTGGTTGCCCAAGGCTGTATTCTTCTCAGGCAACAGTGGTGCATCATCTACAGAAAGCAATCAGCATGCCTGAAAAGAAAACTATTTCAGCTTAGGTGTTCTCTGTGCATTTTGAATGCTTTTATCTGAGGCTTTAGTCATGAAAGAAGGGTAGTAGTGGTACTGGGCTTTGTGCTGGAACATAGAATGAAGAAAACACTCCATTTTTACTAACCCAGAAAAAGACAAAAAGGATTCTCTACTCTCCCTCCTAACTGCTACTCAGATTTTAGAAGAAGAAAAGGCTAGCACATTTTTTTGGCACGGAAACACTTCCAGATTGTGTCTTATTTCTTTGAACTGTGCAAGCTAAGATAATGATATAAGGATAATTATATTTCATGCTTCAAACTGAAGTTGATAGGAGAGAAATATCCTTCTGTGTGGAGCTTTTACATCATGTTTAAAACATCTGTTATTAGCTGAAGCCAGAAAGACCTATGCATGTATTTAAAGAATACATTTAAAGAATGGGGAACACAACCAGCATGAAAAAAATAACCCCTTTTATCCTTATATTAGCTAATCTGATAATTCAGTTACATGCACAGTGAATTTGCATCAGTGCACCAGAAAGGTAATTCACCAGCAGCTTCAGAACATGCAGTTTTTAGAAAAAGGTAACAACAAGATCATCTTTTGTCCAAAAAAACCCATCAATAGTCTCCTAAAAGTCCTTACCAATTGAAAAAAAAAATGTTTCCAGAAAAATAGAGAAAACTTGAAAAAAGCCTTGCCAAAAAGGAAATAAAATTCAGTTGTTTAGGCTGCTACTCTAATCACTCAATTCTATGTGAGGTGAACAAGTTAGGATTAGAAGTTGAGATGCTGTTTCCTGATGGCTGCTAAGTTTCGTCACTGAGGGAGACCATGGTAGGGCTGTCTATAGCTAGGCAATGCCTTGCTATAACACCTGTCACTATTCAGGAAACTGAGTGATGATGTACTGAAGGCTACTTGAAAGCTAGTTATTAGATAGATTGTTGCAAAGGGCCTGGTTGCCCCTCGTTTAGCTTTTGTACAATATAAAACCATACTGAGTGAACATAGAGCCTGCAATTGAAAAAATATGAATAAGGAAACATTTTGGAACTTCAGAAGAAGACTTCTGCTGGGGGACTTTGTTGCTGGGAATGTAGCTGGAGCAAGAGGACTCCAATCATGCAATAGTGAGCAGTAAGACTTGGTTAGCATTTGCTCTTCTGTTGGGACATTAAGCAGCAGGATTTCTGTGTGACAGCTGGCAGGACAAGACTAGCACAATGCCTAGTGAAATAAATGAAAGCCATCTCCTGAAAATGAAGAGAGGTGGGGGATGAAGATCTATTATGCTGCACCCGAAATATCTGAGATATAAATCCTTCCTCTTTTATCTTGTTTCACCTTTAATGCTCTTGGTACAGATGCTTTCATGAGGGGGAACTGAAATGGTGTTGAAAATCTTATGTTACCAAATGAACTCCTCTGGAAGAAGAAGGAATTCCTTTGTTGCTTTCTTTCATCCTCCATAATAGATTTTGTAAAATTATTGAGATTTTGTTTTTATTCTTGTCCATCAAACTTACAGAATGGTTGGATATCTTATTATGTTTTTTCTTTTCTGTCACTGAATAACTTTGATGCTTTACATTTGAATCACTGTAAGGTCTTGAAGCTGTGGTGAGTAAATAAATAAAAAGCTGTAATTTTGGGGTTAGTTCCAAATTTTTGATTTGTAAAAAAGGATGGAATGCCAAGATCACCAGATACTGGTAAGGATAACTTTCACACTGTTAGGTAAGCAAGTGCTGCAGAACATAGAGCTGTGACATTTGGAAAGGAGCCGGGACAGCATCTGACAGGGTATCTGACAAAGCAGTTTGCTTGTACGTCTCTTGCTGTACACAACACGAAGCTGAGTGCTGGCAGAAACTCTGAGAGAAAGGATGTTATTAGGTCCCCCTTTCCTCTTTAACTGGCAACGTGACTGTAGCTGACTGTTTAGTGAAATTGCTGATCATCATTTTTAGTCTTGAAATTGTGGGCCTGTGTTTTCAGTTTTGTTTTGCTTTGTTGTTAGAGAACGGGGTAATAATTCATGATGTAACCATACAGGCTACAATAGAAAACCCCACAAAACAAAAACCTTTGCTAAGCAGTTGGTATTCAGTTCTCCGACAGGCAGAATTTAGAATAAAAGGTTACTAACATTTTGGCAGTGCTTTCCTCAGGCTTTCTCTTGTATTTCTGCCAAATATCTCACAAGGCTCAGATTTGATTAAAATGGCAATGCTCTCTGCTACTTGAACGTAATTAGAGCCATTCATTACAGCTTTAGTTGACAGTTTGGCAACCTGTACATTTTTCTGAATATGGACAACATTCCATGGAAACAGTTCCAGGGAGGAGTGCAAGCAGAGGGTCCTCCCTTGAACTGCAGCAAATGGAAGGCTGTCCATGTTTAGAGAAGTTTATAGGTTTCCAAACTGTCAAATGAAACTGCAAGGAAGACCTCTAATTAGATTAACATGGGAGAGAACTGCATTTTTTTTGTCAGCCAGCTCCTGCAAGCTCCTGCTACGTAGTTGTCACGTACCCTGTAGGACCATTAAGTATTTCTATTGCAAGTCACTCTGTTTTACTGCTATTAATCCTGGAAACTGTTGGATGGAAAATAAATCAAGAAAATGTATTTGCCTATGTAAACCTTTTCTGAAGGCCAGCCTTTTTCAGAATGTAGGAGAAGATTTTTAATCTGCTTGAATTTCCCACCCTTTCCAGAATATGTCAAATAAACGTGGCTCAAATAAAGCCAGAGCAGACCTGGGCTTCTTTCAGGTTCTTAACGAATTATATCCTTCAGTTCAAAATATTTTCAACTATTGTTACATTTCATTTTGAGTTCTTTTGTGCCATGCCCAGGAACAACTAAAATTTAGCAAAAAATGTCATTTTAAGAATCTTCCACATCATCTGAAAACACAAACCCTGTTGATTCCAGTGAAGCTTTTCTTGTGATTACAGTAAGAAAGGCTTAGTCCAAAACCTGATGAGAACAGCTCTTTGTTTTCCCTGTGGCTCATCACTGTTGAAAGGGAAAAAGAAGAGTGCAGATGAATGGATGGGGCAATCTGCAGTTTAGTTTTGCATTGCTTGTTGCCGGGCTACTTCAGTATGCGAACCAAGGGATGATAGCCTCACTGCCCTTTTGGTTTTACGGCAAACTGAATACTGAGGCTTTGCAGGAGAGTGAGTGCATCTGGATGAAATATGGGTTCAAAGCTGGGATACTCTTGAGGTCATTTGTTTGTTTACAGAATTGTACACAAAGCCCGGTTCCTATCAATGGCAATAGGAATATGCAGACCGTGAGCTTTTGCCAAAGTCTCCTACCAGATAGTTTAGCCATGTGCCAGAGAAACATCTATCTCTTTCTGCCTCAATTCTTTTATCCTCTGACATTTAACTGCTTTCCTCATTCCCAGCATTGTTAGATGTCCCAGTCGCCAAGCCTGAAATCTCAGGAAACCTCTTAACTCTGGGTGGAGCCATGGCTTTGGGTCGACCAGTTAGAAATGTTTTTATTCTGCTTTGCAGTAGATCCATTGAATCGTAGAATCATAGGTTGGAAAAGACCTCTAAGATCATCAGGTCCAACCGTCAACCCAGCACCACCATGCCTAGTAAACCACATCTCGAAGTGCCATATCTACATGTTTTTTGAACACCTCCAGAGATGGTGACTCCACCACTTCCCTGGGCAGCCTGTTCCAATGCCTGACCACTCTTTCATCTCTAGTGAGCCGGGTTATGTCCCCTTCTGCTTTTGAGCCTAGTTTAAAGCCCTCTTGATGAGCCCCGCCAGCTTGTGGGCAAGAATACTTTTCCCCCTTTGAGGGGGGGAACTGCTTAAGGGCAACTGGGGAGGTGAGGGAGACTGGGAGGGGATTCGCTTGCCGCCCCGAGATCAGATCCCTATCTGTTTCCATTCTCTCCTGTCTCTTAGGTCCCCTCCTTCTGCTTGGTGGCAAGAGGGTAGGGTGTCCTCTGCTTCTTGGGGAGCTGCCTCCTGCTGCGTTGGCCTCAGGGAGGGCAGGGTGTGGCTCCACCAGCCAATCTCCCTCTCACACTCCCCGAAGCTCCTTAACCTCTCCACTTCCTCTTTCAGCTTTGCAGCCAGGCTGAGCAGATCTTTCACCCGGTCGCACCAAACACAGCCATTGTCTCTGCTGTCCTCCGGTACGAGCACCAGCTCAGGCACTCCCTGCAGCCAGAGACCTGGACAGCTGTGTGTTTGTGCGGGACTGCTGTCTGGGTCTCCACACTCCTTTTGGTGACGGCTTTCCTGTGAGTGGAAACCATGGCTAGGACATCTCCTGGGAGGGTGATGTCTGCTAGTTGGGTTGCCGGGAGGGGTCTGCGCCCTGCCCGCATGTCTTCCCTTCATGCCCTGCCTGTGTAAACTGCCACGCCGCTCCCTGGCTGGTGTGCCACACCCTGTTTGCCGGCTCTGTTCGCCCGCGCTCCTCGTCACCCGTGCTCCCCAGGGGCTGGTCTTGTATGTGAGGGGGTTTGGCCGCTGCCACACTCCTCCCTGCCCACACTGAGTCAGAGCTGCCGCTTGTTAGCAGCTCCCTCTTTCCCTCCCAGGGGGGAGCTGGGGTCTCCTCTCTCTCCCGACTTGTTTGCCACCTTGCCACCGTGGTTTTTGCCACTTCAGGAAGGGTCCCTTGGCGTGAGCCGACGTTCCAGAGCCCTTCACCTTCAGTGGCTTTGGTAGTGCGAGTTGCAGAGCAGCCACAACTCAGGACATGGAAGGCATTAGGAAGCAGTCATACTCCTGATCCCCAATGACTGCCGAGCCACCCACCTTTGCTCCCAAGCCAGCTGAACCTCCCTGAGCAAGCTCGATGTCATTACTTTTACAGTAACTATGATGATCCTTTGGGTAATTGACTGCTATGTTTGTGCTACTTGTCTTCTCTTAAGCCTTGTGTATTTTTATATGATGTTGAATTCGTTAGATAAGAAATCAAGAGAAGCTAAGTCCAACAATATCCTTGCTGTCAGTGAAGGTATTGTGGTAGGACGTACTTATATGGCTAACAGCTGATGCCACACAGAACTGTTCTAATCTTATGACTGATGTTACTGGGATAGTATTGATTTTACTGTGTTTGGGTAAATTCGCACCTTTAAGTAAAAGCTACACTGGTAAAAGACCACCAGTCATTTGTTACCTCTCATGGTGTCCAGGAGATATACTTCTTCAATCCAGCCTACCACCATGGAGCCTGAAGCCGTGGCCTGATTTCCAAGATAACCAGTGCCAAACATACATGAAGTCTGAGGAGAAAATTAACAGAATAATCGCAAATGTTTAACCATTTATGTAGTATTCTCCCTATCACAACTTTTCGGCTTGTCATTGCAAATCCATTTTGCCCCCTTCACATTCTTCTTGGAACCTCCCTCTGTGTGATCATCTTTCTTTCCCACACAGAATGGAAAGAATGGCTTTCAGATGCTGTTGTTTGGCTTGGCAGAGGGCCTCACAGGCTATACCTGCTCAAGTGATTCTTACTCATAAATTGGGATTTTACTGGCAGCCCAAGTGTATTTGGTGCCCACCTCTGTACATATGTGTCACAGTTGTGCTACATTCTCGCATGGGTTAGTCTGTTTTAAAGTCTTGCTTTCCATGGGAGTGCAGTAAATACATTACAGTTCTAAAAGTTTTCCTGTGCCTCAGAAGCATTTTTATGCAGTTCTGTCTCAAATTTTCTTTAAAATGTGTATGCATTTAGAAGTAAGAAGCCACTCAAATCACTTTAAGAAGCATTCTTAGCTCCGTCTGTTCTTTTACCAAGCCACAAACATTAATATTTATGTTGAATATGAAAGGGAATTTGAAACATAGATAGGTCAAGATACCCAATTTGACTCTGAGACTGCATAAAGTCTATCAAAACCAAAGTAAAATATTCTGTGGAGAGCTCTGTGGTTAGCTTTGTTTCTAGCGGTTTGCTAGTATCACAGAATCACAGAACTCTCTTGGAGTTCCCTCCTCTGTACCGCAGGCTACACTGAACACAGGACTTAGACAGAGATGGTCACAAATGGCCCTCAGAGGAATTCCCTACCTGGCTAGGATGCTCAGCACCATTTCTTTCTCCTGATGCACAGGAAATTTTGTGGCCAAAAGTGACACACAAGACTCCAGGTTTCACACTTCAACCCATTTCTCTCTTCAAAGGCTACTACAGTGTATGATTGATACTACAATCGTAATACAAGGTCAGTCCCTAGCATTAGGACAGGTGCTCACTGCACTCTATTTCTTCTGTAGGAGCTACAAATTTCAAGGTTATTTCTACAGACTAAACACACAAGAAGTATTTCCTAGAGTTTATATCTTTCTAAGATCTAAAGTGATAATCGACAACTTATATTTTCATTTGTCCAGATCCTCCTCAAATTTTAAAGTCCAGATTTCATGATAATTTTCTTTATATGTGGACACATTTTGATACACTGCCTTCACTTGAAGTGAATTAGATGACAGTTATAGATTCTCTCATTCCTTAGTGTTTTAAGTAAGTTTGCTTTAGCAAAATATTATCAATAAAGTTGGTGTCTTTATGTATTAAAAAATCCAGTACTAAAATGATATTGAGATGAAACTGAAATAACTTGCCGGAAAGAAACACATCTGGATTTCACCAGCATATACTTTATAGTTCTTAGATCAATTCTTACCTCTTAGACAGGATGAAAATATTTTTGCCTCGACAGACTTAAACTCATGATGTTTAATGAAACATCGTGAAACAAATTAATGATGAAACAAATTCCTTGTTTCCCGCTTTTGCACATTACCACTATTTGACAGAACAAGTACTCATCTTTATCATTTCTTGACAGTCCTTCCAGTCTTATGAATCAATGTTAACACCATTTTGTTATGTGTTGACCTTGGCTGGCTGCTATATGCCCACCCAGCCTCCCTCTGACTCCATGTCCTCATCAAGGCAGAAGGAGAAAATAAGATGAAAAAGCTCATTAGTCAAGATAGAGACAGGGAGGTCACGTACCAGTTACCATCATGGATGAAATAGACTTGACTTGGTGAAAATGGCCAACAAAATTTGAATTGGATGGTGAGAAACAAAGACAAAAACTAAACCCTTTCCCCTCACCACCCCCTTTCCTAGGCTCAACGTCACTCCTTCATTCCCGACTGTTCTACCTCCTCCTGTCCAGAGTGGTGCAGGGGATGGGGAGAGGGGGTTATGGTCAGTCCATAACAGCTCCTCTCTGCTGTTCCTTCCTCCTCATTCTGCTCCCTGCCCCAGCTGGGTCCCTCCCACAGGATGCAATTCCTGCAGGATAAATCTGCTCCAGCATGGGGTCTCCACGAGATTCAGTTCCTTCAGGAAACATCCACCCGCTCCAGCATGGTGTTCTCCATGGGCTGCAGTGTGGACATCTGCTCCGCTGCAGTCTGTCCAGGGGCTGCACGGCAATCGCTGCTTGGGCGCCTGGGACACTTCCTCCCTCTCCTTCTGCTCTGACGTTGTGGCTCACAGGGCTGTTTCACACACTTTTTTTTCCTTTTTCCTCACTACTCACCTCCTGCACAGTGTTTTGTCCTTTCTCAAATATTTTTTCCCAAGGTTCCACCACCTTGGCCGCATGGCTCAGCCATGCCCGTGGTGGATCCATTGGAACTGGCTGTGTCCAGCATGGAGCAGCCTCAGCCTCTCCTCACAGCAGCTGCCCTGTAGTTCCCCACCACCTCCTGGGCACCCACACCCCATGCGCATTTCTAGACCTCTAAAAAGAGCCATAAGGCAGAATTGCCTTTTTCATGACACGTTTAAGGGAGATGTTATGGTACCACTTCCATGGTGGCTGGACTCCTTTCTCCACATTCCTAGTTGTTTTCATCCCTATTGCAATCAAATTCTGCCACAGAAGCTCTCTCAGTGTCTGCGCTTTTGATCTCCTTTCACTGATCTTGATATGCAAATTGAAATTCAGCTGGGCCTCTCACGTTGGAGTACGTTTAGTTTACCTGGGGTGGCCTTAGGGGTATGTGGTGTGCCAGGTACTACATCTCTCTGAGTTCAGGCTCTTCTGCCTTTGCACTTAAGCCCAATGATGAGGCTGATGGCTGGATCCTGTTTATACATCAATAACTTTCACCAGGGATAATCCATTTTTTCTGATCTAGGTTCTGCAGAACGAAACTCGTGTGCCTATTTTGACTGTTCAGTCTCCCCTCTGTCCCCATCTCCTACGTGGTAAGTGAGGCTGCAGTCTTAAGTTGGACCCCTCAGGGTACTTTTTCCTTCAAGTTCCTGAGGACCACAAAGGTGGGAAATTTGTAACTGTCCTTCTCTGTCCAGATTCTTTGACCTGCTAGCTTGTCAGAGTATCTTGCTTCCAGCGGTCTGCAAGGAGGAAGAAAGGATGCTCAGATGATTTTGTTGCTCTTCTGGGCCTCCCTAGCCTCTTGCTGCATGTCGGAGTGCCTTTATGGTTGTCACCAGCCAGCAGAAGACACTTTCGTCTGTCTCCTATGATATCTACCTGAACTAGCTCCTGGCGTGATCCACTCGGCTGCTCTTTGTATACTCTGGAAGGTGCATTGGGCAGTGAGAGTGCATGATAAGGTGCCTTGGGGCCCTGCTCTGGGATTTGCCACATTTCTTGGTCGGGAATGTATCGGTGATAGTCATATAAATTCATAGCTCACTAAGCTCAAGTCAGATGAGGGTTATACAAAGCATACATTTACACATGCAATGTACATAATTCACTTATAATAGTTTTTAAAAGACATAGGGAAGAAAATTCAGGCTTAATCCATTAAAAATTAAAGGTCACTCTCCCTCTCCCTTTCTTCCTCTTGAGCATTTAACTTGCTGATCCCATTGAAAGGGTTATCCCACTCAGTCCTCAATAGAGTAACTATGTTAGTGGAGCGTGGTAGATTTTAGAGCAAGTTTCTTGAAGAGGTTCTTGATAAATTCTTTCTTTCACTCTAAAACCCATTCCAGATTTTGTCCTGGCCATTCTTCTTAGTTAAGCTAAATATTCTTCCTCTTGCTTGGGTTCTGCAAATCAGTCTCTTAAGCTAAGGGTGATCTCCTGCACAACTGTGCTGAATGAGAAACAAAATTCATTCCCATCCTCTGACTTTGGTGATTTATAGGCATGTTTCCATGTGAAGCATCGCTATATGGACTTCACATCATATAGAAATCAAATAGAATATATGGAATTCACATCATATAGAATACATAGAAACATACTGGATACAAATATATAAGGGAGTTAAGTAGGTAGATAGAGTTAAGTAGGTAGATAATTTCTGGCTCTTCGCTGAAACCAGACACCGTGGCACTTGCCTCCTGCAGAAATTTGACCGTCACCCTTAGCCTTTCTCAGTTCAGCTCCCTGCAACAGAGCTGTCAGTCTCAGCTCTCCCTCTCCTCTCAGCCCTGTGACCGAAGCTGTGCCCACACTCTGGATGCCAGGGCCAGCTATGGACCCACTGCATAGTGTTAATGTGCTGCTGGTTTCGCAGAAAGGAGTTGATGGCATCACACAGCAGACTGCTGCAATCCCTCAGGCACCTCTCACCCTGAAAGTGCCCACTCTCCTCTGTATTTGCAGGGTGCCTAGATGAGGGGTGTATGCATGGATGCCTACACTTCAGACAGCGTTCAGTGCTGTGTGTGTAAAACATAGGAATGGTAGTGGTTAGTAGCCTAACAGGGAAAATATAAAGGTAAATACCATGTTATCATAACTAGGCTACCAGCTAGATAGCACTTTTGAGCTTTCTGACATTCTGTTCTGTAAATCCTCTCTCCAGTTCACGTTTGCTCAACTAGTTTCAGGCTTTCTAGATCCTAATTCCTTAAAGACCTTCCTTCCACATCTCCAGCAAGACGGCTGATCAGAAAAAGGTACAAATAATTTCTTCGTATGCATTGATTCCTGTGATGTCCTGGATGCATTTGAAGCAGATGGAGTTCACAACTGAGCTATGTTTGAACAAAGTATGGTGGTTACGGCAGCAAAGTTGCTGTTTGAACTGTATGTCAATGCAGGTACCCAGTGCATTAGGTAGGTTTCCAAGTGTGCTTAATTTCCCAGCACTGAGCAGGACGATTCTGTGAGTACTAATACTTTTAGCTTGCAGTCCAAGCTGAACAGTGCCTTACGAAGCATGCCAGGATGAATTCTGGCGCAGAAACAGTGATCTGAAGCCATACCCCTGCACGCTCTCTGGGTGAGTGAATGTTTGTTGCAGAACCTCAGTGATGCTGGATATTAGGTAATTACAGATATCTGCCTCTGTTTTGACAGTCCTGAGGGCTCATCACTTAGGTGGCTTTGGCAGTGCTGGGATCTGTTTTATCTTGTGCTGCTGTGTGCTTCCAAAGGCTGGAATCCATGCACCTCTCCAAAAAGAGGTTTTCTGTGGATCTGATGCGCCGGCTTTGTAACAGGAGTTCTACCAGACAGGCTGGGTGAATGGCAGCACGTGGTGTGGCAGGGACAGAACCGCGTGAGGTGCTGGTTGCCCTGCCAATGCACACATGCTGACCGGAATATAATACAAAGGGTAAAATGTGCCCTAGATTTATTATTTTGGTTCGGAGCAGTAGGGCTATGAACCTAAAGCTGGAATATGTATGGGGAGGGAGTTTGATTTTGATGACTGGAAGCCAAAACATGGCCATCTACAACCCAGTTTCCTTCCTCCTGTACATTTTTCTGAGGTAGCTTTACTGTTTTCCCCGGAGAGAAAAATTAAATATTTCCTTGAAGAGTATTTGTAAAACTAAAGAAGTCTACATGCTTGTGAGATCAAATCACAAATGTAGTGCTATATTGCCCCGTGGGCATGGAGATTTCAAGCTCTTTAGTACACTATTATAATCATTTTAAAGTGCATTTCTTGCAAACAGTGTAATTTCTGGAGACAAGTTATTTGTACATTGGCTTAGAGATTGTTATCGCAGTTGTGGAAAGAAAAGAAGAAAATATTTCTATTTCCAAACACTGAAATCAGATTGACAGGCCTGCGCTCTCTCTGAGAGATCAGTGGTGACTTCTGTTTTCCTTTGACTGTACAACTGCTTTCCAACTCTTATGCAAAAGCATTAATCTTTGCTAGAAACAAAGCACATTTTTTCATAAAAATCCCTTTGAGGATTTATCTCAGTATGTTTTCAAGAAACAGTTTTTAAATGCTTTCACTAAAGCAGGATAAATTAAAAAGAAAGATTTGACCTGGAAAAATTCCAATGACTTTTAGACAGATACCCCAGTGTATCTGTCTGACCTTGCTGCCCTATTCAGGTTATGAGGCTGTTGTCAGCATACTTGTTGGTCTGTTCCACGTATTTCAAGAAAACTGGGTTGTAATAAATGGGGACGACTTGTGACAACACAACATTAGCTAATCTAAGCTATTTCTGATCATCTGGGTTAGAAGGTAGTGAGCGGATTCCTCAGATCATGTCTTTGCATCTTGAAAGCTCTGATTTCATTATACTGAAGTGACTTCCCACAGACAGGCGTCTTGAATATCTTCAGTGAAGTTAATTTCTTAGATTTTCCTAGCAGCTCGTTTCCGCATTGTCAGCTGGCTTTATTCTAACTTCACGCAGTTATGAAAATTTCTCTAATTTTTAATCTGCATTTTTTCATGTTAATACAGTATTTTATAATTTCCTGGTCTTCCCAATTGGTTAATGAGATTGATTTATCTCTTATCTAATATCCACTCACACATCCATGAATAATCATGCTTCCCCTTGGTCTTTTCTTCCCGTGAAACTTCTCCATAGTTGAAGGTGTTCTCTCTTAAACTCTTTCAAATTCTACAACATTTTTAGAATTTGCCCCTATGCTTAAAAAAATCAAATGCAAGATTTGAGCTATCTGCAGTGACCTAATTGTATTTTTAAAATGCTGCCTTTATTACTACTCCTCAACATAGTGTTTGACTTTTCTCTGACAGTTACAGGAACTTGAACACAGTGCATTAACAGCTTGAATCTTCCTTTGATATGACTGATTGGTGTCTTTATAATGGTGGATTTGATTAAGTCTGGATCAATTTGAATAAGTTTTCCTCATCTGATTCAGGTTGTATTTATGTCTTTAAAACCTTGGACTGCTGTACAAGAAATCAGTAGTGAGTTTTAACTTTCTCTTTTGGCTCATACTTCAAATGTGAAGTTTTTAATGTTTAACACAAGAAATATAATACATTTTAAATGCCTCAGTGCTTGAAAAAAGTTAGAAAGTGCAGGCTATGAATGGCTGGCTCTGCTGACCTGAGGAGAGCTGACTACACCACTGTGATGTGGTAGAAACACAAGCAAAGATAGGGGAAACTTTTGGGACAGTGGGAAGGAGCTGGTAGCTGTTACGAGGAAGAAAAACATGCGCAAGACAGAAAACCAGACTAAGCTGGAACTGGCAGCTAGAGAATTCATTTTGTTGGAGCCGTGACTGAAGACTGAAACATTATAGAGTCATAAGAACCTTTGACAGCAGTACGTGATTTCATAGTAACCTGCAGAAGATAACTGGATAACAGTTTGGACTGGATAGCAATAACTTCTAGCGTGAGTAACTTACCCATGCTAACAAAGACCGAAATGGGTTTTCACATCTAACTCTTACAGGGTTTTTCTGTATGTTGTCTAAAATGGATTTTCGTTTCATCACCAGTTGCAGGAACTTGCCCAGCTCATAACCAGGATGGAATAAAACGACTTAACCCAGGTATGAAATGCTATTCTTTGAAAATAACTTTTCCTCCTTGTTCTAAGTTTTTTCCAATCTGTTTTGTAGTACAAATTACCTGCGTGACATTGATTAGCATGAAATGGATTGCTCAGTTAATCTTCTAATTTGGGCTTCTGCTAGACTAAAACCTTCAAGGATTGTCTGTATCATGTCAGTGAAAAGGATTTCATTATTTGTTTTAAAATTCTGAATTGGGACTGGCATTATAGTCAATCCCAAAATTTATTCTGGTTCCTAGGAACCAGACTGAAATGCTAGTATTTGGTTCTTTATCCTGGTAGATACTTCAGTGAGAGTGAACTGGATTATAATTACCCACCAAAAAGATCGCTACAGGATTTCCTTGAAGAGTTATAAAATTTCTTGCAAACCGTTCCATTACAGACAGTATCTTTTCCACTCTTGCCCCAGGTCTGCTATTACAGAACCAGCAGATGATTTTCTGTGGCTTACTGGTCCCCTGAAAAATACAGAAAAGCAGTACCTTTCCCTCAGCTTCACACTTCCTTATCCCTTACTTACTGCTTACTAAAACAAGTAACCTGTTTTGTGCTGTTATGAAAGTGCTCCCATTCACACTGATGATCTTCTCTGATAAGACAATGTACAACTTTACAGTGTCATACACTAGCCACAGCAGCATGCAGGAGCTCACATGATGGTCATTTAATATCCATGACTCACAGTCCACAGGACTAGGATTCCAGCCAGCTGGGATTTGTTCTAAGTGGCGTGAAATGACAAACTGTGCATGAGATACAGCTCAGATACCAAACATGGCGGCCAAGCACTTAAAAAACATGGCCTCTTGCCCTCTTCAGTAAAGAAAAGAACAAATCATGCAACAGATTCATCGAATGACTACAGAATATCATTTTTCAAAAACTTCGGAAAAATTAAGTGCCAAAATAAAGAATATGGTATCTTGGCCTTTCTAGGTGGTTTCTGCACCCTCACTGGTCTCTGGTTGTTAACTTTTCTTGCCTCTGCTTAGTTTAAATTTTCAGTTTGAGTTTTATGGTGGAAACTGATAACTGCTCTAACTGTGCTTGTGATCTTTCTGCCTGATTTTTGTTTTTAAAAGTGCAACTTCTTTTCCGTGGCTTGGTATTCAGCTGGGATGTTACACAGTTGCGGAGTGCAAGAGGGATTAGATGTTACTCTGTGATTCACCCAGTCCCCAAGGAGAGCTATATAAAGATCATCCTCTTCTCCTTGGCCCCAGGGAAGCTAGGGGGCAGATTACGAGCTAGCGGAAAAGACGAAGGCATAAAGAAAATAACTCACCATCTGAAAAGAGGTTCAGGATTGCATATCCCCCTGCTCTCGCATTGTACAGAACTGGGAAAAAGTGTGCTCCACTGCTCAGCTGCTGTTAGTACAGCCATAAAGGGGCAGTTTCAGGAAAAAAAACAACAAACCACTAAAAGTTCTCTTTCCCACTTTGTGACTGCTCCTTTCACAGAAACTGCTCAAGGTTTGCTTTTCCAAGGAGAAGACGACGATGTGGAAAGGCAGGACTCTGCTGTTCACAGACGCCTTTTCTCTATTGCCTGGGAATCCTGAAATGTGATTGCCCTGTAAGGACAGATTATTTTCAACCACTCCCTTCATTTGTTCCTGTTAAACCCATGGCTTAAGTGGGGTTCCTGTGCTGGAGAGATTTTGCACTGGCTGCGTGCCCAGGGATGGATTGCAGCAAGAGTAGACTCTGACAGAAATAGGTGGTTATGCGTGTAGACCTCTAAGTCTTAAAACAAGAATATCGCTGCTAGAGGTCAAGGTTTACTCTTGCCAGTATTTCCCTCATTTACTGAAGTCTGTTGACTCTTTTTTGCCAGTGCTGGCTATTTTTGTAACAGTCTCACGGTGGTGGGGATTTTCTCATCTCAGTCCTTACAGAAATGACAGAACTTGGGATACTTTTTCTTCTGAGACTTCATTAAGAAGTCCAAACCCTGTTTTCATGTGAAAACTTCTCCTAGATTACTTGTTTGCAAGTGAGAAGTGTTCTAAATTTGTATTTATAAAATATTTAATTTTAGTTTTATGTGTTTTATCTGAGGTTTTAATATTTTAAGACTATTATTTTGTTGTCCAGAAACTCTTGTCTTTCCCAGTCTCTTAGAAGCAAAGCTCTGAATCCTAGAAAAGAAAAGCAAGACATTTGTTTGCTTTGTTTTTAAACCAATGCACAGCAGTTTTAGACTGCTTTTCAAAGCACTTGGAATTATGGATTTAAAACCAAAAGTCTCATATCTGCTCCTTATTTGGCTTTTACATGTTTTTTAAGGAAGAATCAAGATGTTTTTTGGAAAATTTGAAGAAAGAACAAACCTGAAAGCTGACAGCTATGACAACACCTTGCCTCAGCTTTCTGTGTTCCGAGTGGCACATTTAGTTATATTTGTCCTTCTATTTTTGCATCGCCATTTTGTCCCACATCTTGTCACATGGAGCAGGGCTTTGCTGCTTCAAAGTCTTTGTCAACTGTAAAGTCACTGCTAGATGTAGCTTATCTAAGATGAAAAGCCTTTCCAAAATAGAGGTTTGACCTTTTTACAATAGGAGCAGTGATTTTTTTTTTTTCAATTTTGAATGAAGAGTTTTGCTGTAGCACTATCTGTTATTACCGTTGGCTTTACTAAGGCTTCACTGCTTTACTTTTTGTTTTTAATGTTCATTATGTTCAAATGCGTTTTGTTTTTAAAATACGTGTTTTTATTTGTGTTACTGAAAGCAAACTCAAAGTACCTAGTACAAGAAGGTAATGAGATTTGTGATGATTCGCAGTTCCTTGGGGAATTCTTTTAGCCTTAGATGGCACTTTGAGAACACTCTGTCCTTGCACAGCTAAGCTTCCCTGAGTTATAAGTAGACACTTAATATAGGGCAAGATTGAAAGCAATGATAGAGGTTGTAATGACTTCACTGGGTTAACGTTTTTACCACAGGGTAGCGAAACATAGAAATGAACAGAAATGAGCAATGCACTGCACTGTCTCCCTCAGGCTGTGAAGGGAGCTCACTTTTGGTCTGAATGTTGGATCTCAACAAAGCACTGCTTCTTCTGAAGTGAAAGTTGTAGCGTGCATGAAGGTGAATCCACACCATGCTACCCACTGGATTTTTTGGGTTGGTTTGCATTTTCTTGGCAATAACATGCAAGGAAGGGAGAGGTGAATCTGCAAATGTTTGTTCTCTATTAGTAGATGGCATTGCTAAGATGTGTTTAAAAATTTGGCTGACTGGCCTCGATTTCTTTACTGTCTGACAGCCTAAGCTCTATTTATTACAGATTACTGACCACTGAATAAGTAGATATCTAGCAGAACATTTCAGTCACCTTTTGAAAATAGCTGTTCCTTTCTAGCAGTTTGTGTCAGCTAGGCTCTGGAGCCTACTGATGCATTCTGGTACAGATACGGGAGTAAATGGACAGGATTATATTTTTCATTTAAAAATTGGATTACAAAGAACCTAACAGACTGAGATGTTTTGCAGAAGTATTATTTTAACTGCTTTAATGTCATACAACTGGGGGGGTCGGGGAGACAAAAAGGAGTAATAAGGAGTTGCTCAGATTTGGAACAATTAATTTTTCTCTACCCTACTCTACGGTTTATGTTTCCAAAAGAGAGTGCACTGGCATTGGCTCTGTGTTGATTGGAAATAATTTGGTATTCTGAGCCCTACCCTGCATTTTTTCGGGTTGGCAATGCTTCTTTACCCAGTCCCCTGCTACCTTCCACAGGCCTCTAGCTAAAGGACCTGAATCAAAGCACTTTGCTCATCTAATTCACAACGCTGCATGACTCTGTGCATTTACTATTAGCCCACTGTTCCTTCTTTCTACTGCCTTGCACAATTTCTTCTACCTTATCTGTTGCTGATACATGCAATTGTGTAGGTCCAGGTGATGTATATTTCAATTTGTTTAACCTAATAGTTTTGATGTGCTGACTTTTGTTGCCACCATCTTTCTAGTCTGGTTCCCTGACAGGAAGTAATGATTAGAAGATCATGTCTAGGTGGATGCATGGTTTTGTAATATTGGTGCAGAAAGGACCAGATGATGCTCTGAGTAGGTATTTTGGAGAGTACGTATAAAATTGCAGTCAAGATGGAGGATCTGTTTCACACAGCAAAACATCAAAAGAGTCTAAAAGGCTTTTAAATAGGAAGTATCATATGGGAAACCACCTTCTCATTTGCTGATGACTGACTTGTTTCTCCTGTAGAAGAATGTCCCAATACAACTTGCTATCTTTTGTGGCTTCTGTTTAATAGATGGAGTGGAAAAAAATATAAAGACAATTTTACGGATCTACTGTCTGCAGGAATCAAACTGTGAAATACAGTGTCTCACTCCACTTGGACCTTGAAAGTCTTCAAGAATCATTTGAGGGGAAAGTAAGGGAAAGTTTTTGCAAATCCAACCTCTATAGAAGATCAGACTGTTTTTTGTAATTGAGTTTGCCAGAGAGGGAAAAGAATAAAGTACCCTGCTCCAAAGAGTTGGGCTGAGTTGGGGTGTGAGCTCATTTCACACTAAAACTCTTAACAGTAGGGGAAAACCTGTGCCCATGTGTAACGGGAATGCTGGCAACAGCGCTGTCAGTGATGGCACTGCATTTACAGACCATTTGGGAGGCAGAGAATGGCACGGGGAGGATGCAAACAGCTTCAGCAGAACGATTCCAGAAGAAGAGAAAGTAGTCTGTAGAAAACTCCTCCGTTCTCCCTCTGTCACCCATGATGATTTATGCA
>Ga0065711_1001453_pt1 | contig 43175 bp, 26 predicted proteins | sample Hoacrofraction12_FD_59098 | JGI IMG/M metagenome (GOLD analysis project Ga0065711, IMG submission 59098) | Hoatzin crop microbial communities from Cojedes, Venezuela - Epithelial fraction 12 v2 (version 2) | ecosystem: Host-associated > Birds > Digestive system > Esophagus > Crop | place... | reverse complement strand
GTGGGCGCTGCCCCGGGGCCGCCAGCTCCCACCGCTCGGCAGCCCCCGGACTCCAGAGCGCCCCTGGGCCGCTCCTGCTGCTCCTGCTGCGGAGCCTTGGCAGCCTGCTCCGTGCCGCAGCCGCAGGGCCGTGCCGAGGGCGTGGTGCCCGGGGCCTGGCGAGGGGCCGCACCGCCGTACCGGACAGACAGGTCAGCTGCCGGCAGCGGGCTGCCGCAGTGAGGACCAAAAAAGGGTACCGGAGGAAGAGTAAATAGGTTCGAGAATATGTAAGTAATCAAGGTGATTTCAAGCAGTCTAGGCCTGATGATTTTCATCATAAAATATCCAGAGAACAAGTTGAAGAAATCTCAGAAGGGATTATCTACGGGAACTTGGAGAGAGAAGGGTCTACTAGAAGGATAAATCCAGTCCTAATACTAAAAAATGAAGGGAATGGGTAGCTGGAAGATTTTATGAGATAGATAGCTTAACTTCAACACTTGGAAAAAAGAGAGAAGAATAAAATTATTTGTAAGCATCTGGAAGTTGACAAGAAGGTAGGTAACAGCTGACATGGATTTTGCAAGAACAAATTGTGTCCAAAAAAAAAAAAAAATCTAATTTCCTTCAATGACAGTGTAAGGAGGCAACCACCTAAGGAAGGAGCCGAGTGCTTTCCTGGGTCTGGTTCTGGTTCCAGTTCAAGGTTTCATCCCGAGGAGATGCTTTCTAAGCTTGCAGATGACAGCGAAGAGGGAGGGCCTGCATGGATGCCAGAGAACAGGAACAGAAACCAAAATGGTTTTGACTAACTGAAGCAGTGATGTGGAAAAAAAAGACGATAAAACTAATAAAGACCAAAGATAAGGACTTGTTCCTGCTTATGAAGGAACAGTCAGAGGCAGAAATGCAGGACTGGGGAGAGCAAAAAAAGCCAGATAATAGATTGCAAAACGAATGGGAGTGAACTGTAGCATGCAGCCAAAAAATAAAAAGCAACTGCTACCTGGATTATACCAGAATCCCCACTAGGGAACATAACCTATGACCAGGAATTTGTGTAGGCTAGCCCAAGGACAGAAATGATGGGAGGAGAGAGCGTTTGAGGAATACTGCAGTCTTGAAGCACACAAAAGACAGTTGCCAGGAGGAACAAAAAGTCTAGGTCCAGATGAACAGGGCATATAATTGTGGGTAGTTATAGGAAGGAAGATTTTTTCCTAGTATGAAAGATAGTAAAGCTTGGGAATACCTTGTCTGGGGAGACTGGAAAGGCCTTGCTATTGGAAGTCCGGAGCCTGAAGTTAGATAAACAGCTGTCAGGACTGGCAGAAGTATCCTGCAGATCCTGCTTTGGAGGAGGAAGATGGAGTAGAAGATGTATTGAAGCACCTTTTAGCCTTATTTTTGTATAATTGAAGGAATTCTATTAATTGGCAAAAGATTTCCTAAACCCCTAACCTTTACTTTTCCTATAGTTCCACATGTGTGAATAAAGTCTTCTTCCTTCCATTTACATTTCTAACATATTTCATATCTAGAGGAAAATACATCTATTTCTTGCTTCCCAATGAACAGCAGGCTCTAGGCTCCAAATCTCACAGAATTTTTGTGTTTATATTAACATAAAATATTTCAAGCTGTTCACAGATTGAATTTAATCCTCCTTTCAATAATCCAAGTTTAAATCCTCATTTCAATTCTCTCTATATTTTGTAGAATCCCTCAAATGATTCAGCACTAAAGTATTATACGTGTTATAATTTAAAACTCCAAAGTTATGAATGGAAGCAGATTATATCTTATTAAAATGTTAATTCCAGTCCTTTTGAGATAATTGTGTCTACAAGCAATTGGTTAATGTGTCAGAAATAAACACTGTCAAAAATAACTGAACGAAACCAAGCATAGGGGCACCATTCACTTCAGAAAAATGACAGAAAGACAGCATTACAGGACTGATTCTCAAAAGCATAGATACAGTTAAAGACCTAGTTCCAATAAACAGTATTTTTGCATACTTCTTTATATATCTATATTTAAAATTTCAAACTTAATTTTCATTCTGTATTGAGCTGAAATTCCAAGGCTTGACAACACAACATATGTAATGCTGAGCGATGGAGAAATGCAGTTTCAGAGTTCCCTGACTGTGACAGCACAACTGCCAGAGTAAAGGAAGTACCCAGAGCTGGAAAAACCCCCAAACAACTACTTGTCCAGCCCTGCTCTAAGCAGATGGTGACAAAGCAACAGGACACTTGGTGAAAGATTTGAGGCTGTCCAGGATTATCACCTTACAAGTAGACTTGGAAATGATTGGTAAAAGGGCTGAAATTTATTCTTAACAGTGTTCTAGCCAAACAAAATTAGAGAGGAAGCAACACTAAGATATGGAAGAGATGAGGTGTATTGCTCTGAAGTTGTATTGTTCAACATCTACATACAGACTTACTGGAGCAATTCCCATTCAGCATGGCATCAGATCAGGATCTCCTTATTCTCATGAGCAGATGCGCTGCAATCAATTACATTACTCATGTGAGTAAGGAGAGGAGACGCTGACCTTTAGAAAGATAACAATAGATACTTTCCAATTAATGTTAAAGTAGGAGTATATAAATCAATCCTAAAAAGCACTTTGGATAATATTATATTAACTCTTCACTATATAAATCAAATCAAATGACATTCCATACAGAGGGGTCTGAGGTACAGTACCATTAGTGATCAAAAATCTGGTCATCCCCTCCTGGGATTCATTCAGCTGACTGTCTTTTATCAACAAACAAGTCAATGAGTCAACGGCTAAAGCAAAAAGTAAGGGTAAAAATACATTATTGTGATGCACACCAGCACACAAGTAGGAACAATGAAAAGTCAACCAGAATATAAAAACCTCATTCCTCCAGTATTAAAATTCACTGTTTAGAAATCCACACAGTACTATTCCTCCTCAACTCTAGTTGTATTTTAGCATGTATTTTTCCTCACAATCTTCAGTTTAAAAAAAGCCCACGCACACTGTTGTGCCTTTTTCCACTGGAAAGATAACCTTCAGAATGTAAATCAATGCACTCTTGCCCTGGTAATCCAGTCTTGCAGAAAGCTGTCTCTGGCTAAACAGTATCAGCCGAAAAAGGCATAGAAGCCTTTACTCTTCAGTACTGTATTCAGCCCAGTGAAGGGCTCATTTCAAATCCAGGCTGCAATAATTTTAAATGCTACTGCTCCGTCAATGTAAGAAACATCTCTCAGTCTGCTTCAGCTCTCATGTAAATTGGGAACATGTCGATGAAGTTGTACCATTATGCCAGTCCTAAATATCAAGCCTTTAAGAAAGGCATTAAAATGTCTAGTTATTTTTGCCCTTTGAATAAACTGGCAACAATGCACTAGCTCTTCCTCGTCTCACACTGGAGAGTACTAGGGCTAGTGGGACTGTCCATGTGGAGATTTGGAAGTGTTGTACGTTGGTCAGACATGCATGATGGAAGAGATCACAGCAGAGCAAAAGGTACGTTCATCCCCTGTTGTCTCCTTTGGCTAAAAGTGAACAGCTACATAAAATGTAGCATTCCTCAATTTGTACTTACATGAGTCCATAAAAGTATTGTGTATAGCAACATTGGTTCTCTGGCACTCGAGTTTTTGGTAGTCAGCTTAAGAAATGGTCACCGAGTTATCATCTTGATTAAAAATGTATCTTAAAAAAGAGAAGCCGTTACATTTTAGAAAGAATATATAGCAAACTCTTGTGTCAACAGGGAGGATTAGATGTCTTAATGAGCATCTTGAGAGGATATGGTTCTGAAGAAGAATAAGGTGCTCACCTACTTTCAAGGTCAACTGAATTCTTGCCGTACTGTGAAACACTTGGTCCCCATCCCAAGCAGAGGAATTGCTATTCTTGTTATCCCTGCTCTGTCTCCTCAAAAAATGCAAAACCTTGTTCTCTTCCACCCATAGTACACTGTACCCCCCTCAAGGATATAATAATTGATTCCTTTTTGCTTCCTGTGATCACACCTCATTTGAGCTACTCTCATTTACGTTACAGAGTTTGAAATGGCACACTGATAATCAGTCAAGCTCACATGCTCTACAATCCCATAAGCATAAAGCGATGACGACTCCATCTGATTTCCTTGAAAGAAAACTGAAAGAGTCTTCATTTTTAAAACTTCATCTAAAACAAGTGATCTTTTCAAAATGGCATTATTCTAAGAGAGCAGTGAATCCTAATGCAGTGAGACAAGGCTTCCTGAGGTCAGAAACATCAGCTTTACAAAAATGTCCTGCGGGATGCCTGAATGTATTATCTTGAGACCTTTAACCTCTCACTTAGGCCCTACTGCCCATCACTCCACTATCAATCCATTTCTAACATTTTACTAGGCTATGAACTTCTTGGAATGACAAGAGGATGATTCATAATATATAGTAAGGCTTCCAGGAAGCTTTTTCACTCAAAGCTACAGGGTAAGTGAATCAGCCTTTTGCTTTCTCCCAGGAACTACTTATCTTCAATCTTTCAATTAAAGGTCAAAAAATGAAAGACGACAGCCCAGTCATCTATTATGTTTTCCCCCCTTTCCTATTGTAAGAGGCTTCTGTTCTTTACACAGTTGTGTCTCAACCAGTTTGAGATTGTTTTCATTGGTAGAAATGTGAAAAATCATTTTGCAAATTTTAAGAACAAAAGGAAAACTGCACAGAATGACAGCAATTTCTCTTCCGTTTCTTTTGGTCATTAGGTAGCCCAGATCCTCCTGACAGAAGAAAATCCAAAGCTTTTATCATAAGTTAGCAAATAATATTTTTAGAGTGTCAAATTGAAGATAGGTCTAAAGGGAAGCCTATCTCCCATTCCTGCTTTGTTAAGAAGGAAAATGCAAAAAACGAATTCTATGATTGCAGCATAGCTCTGTTGTCTGAATTTCAGGGTAGAGGGGAGCTGGTTTTGGATTTTATCTGACATGCACATGGTGAAAAATAGCCGAGGATGTGGATTAGCATACTATGCCTATTTCATCATCGCCCTAAGGCCCTGTTGTACCGGCTCAGTCAGAGCACAGATGGGTCACCGGGCAGACATAAGTCTCATTAAAGAATATCCTTGGAATCAAAAGTCTCTATGCAGGTCAAAGAACCAGCTCTGCTTGCTCTGTGCCAACTCCAGGCACAAGCCTAATACAAACACAGAGTGATTTTGAGGAAAGAGAAGAGTCACTGGAGAGGAAAGCACGTGAACAAAAAACAAAAATAAAAGAAAGGAGAAACTGAAAAGAAATGTGATCAGGTCAAACCAAAACAATCCGAGATTTCCTTTTGCGCTATTGCTTCTATGAAAAAAAGTAAGACTGCAGGTAAATCAAAAAAACATTTGGTTTGAGGCAAAAAAGAGAGTTTATTTCATCTAACCAGCCAGTTTGCCTATTCTTTTGTTCACAGAGGTTCGTGTTCTCATAAAAAGTATTTCACCAAAAAAGAAAGTTTAAAAGATTTTTTAGAAAAAAAGGTGTTTTGGCCTTTTAAAAAATTCCTCATCTTGTCCCCAGTTTTATTTTTATTCCTCAAAAACTCTGTTCCTTGCTGAAATAAAAGAAAATCTGCCCTGCTGTAATATTATATCCCCTCAGTCAGCCATTTACAAGTGGGCAAAAGCTGGCAAAACCCTCTAGGCTGGAGTCCATACTGCACACAGCTCCCAGCAGGTGAAGCTGGGCTTTGAATTTCCATGCTGGACCTAGTTCATCCCTTGTAAGGTTCTCCCATAGCCCAGCTTCTGTGAGTCTGTCCCTGTGCCAGTGCTGGCTTGTGTGTCAAGCCAGGGAGAAATCAACACATATTGTTGCTGCCTGGGATGGGGAAGATCATAAAAACACTTTTTTTCAGTACCACCTCTACCTGTCCCACCCTGAAAGAGCCACCTCTGGTCATAACTCTGCGCTTGCTAACACTGTGCCCTTGACTGGCCATGAGGCTCCCCTTCCCCGACGCTGCACAGCTCCCACAGACAGGAGCCAGACACCCTCACCAGAGAGGGGCGGCCAGGGGACCCGCTGTGAGTTCGTTCACATTTGGTAAGCTACAGCTATGGACTTGGGACAGCCATGGTTTCCTGCAACATTATCAGCTTGTTTGATAGATGAGTGTGTTAAGAATAACGGAAGCTGGCTGCTGAAACTGCCAGCAGAGCTCTGTGCAGCACTGCACCCTGCCCGCAGCAGGCTCAGCACCATCCGCTTCTGCTCAGCTCCTGGCCGCAGTCACTGCCTGTGCCCATGTGCCCAGCTGAGCCTAGTGCGTATGGTTGCATTCAGTACAAAGACAGTATCTGGGGAGGAAAAAATGATTAATGGATAATTCTGGATTAAATTGCAAGCACAAGATTGAATTTCCTTCATGAACGACACTGTGTGTTAACTGTTAGTAGCTCTGTCACAAACCAGCTCCTTTTTGCTTGTTCATTACAAAGCCAATAATGGGACTAACAGAGCATGTGCAACAAACATTTGCTTTCTGCAGCTCCTGACATGGGTTCAGCTCCGCGTGCACATTTAACAACGGGAGTGCTCAGGCACAGGCTGCCTATTTGTCATCTGGCTACCCTTGCACACTGCTATACCTCTTGATACAGATGAAACAGAGCCGCTGTCTCTTCCCCTTCAAAGAAGGAAATGTTCTTTTAAAACAGCAAATGATCCTTGGCACAGTTAAAGAAAAGTCTTTGCAAAGAACATCAGTCCTCTCCATGACCTGAAAAGAGCCACATTGCTCTGTTCTAGCTCTTCTCGTTCCCCAGAACTGCACCTTCAGTGTGGAAAGGACCCAAGTGAAGAGCAGCGCCCTGGTGAAGAGCAGCACCCACAGCAGAACTGCCCATCACCTTTCTTACACTTATGCATTCATTTTCTAGATAATTTAGTGTCTAAACTATGCCACAGGTACTCTCAGCCATGTGCTCAAATCTATGTACTTACTGTTCGCATATGTTTCACTGCAATTTTTGCATGCCAGTATGGCTTTTTAGGGGTTAAACTTTTTTTGTTTACCATAATTTGTTGATAATTTCCCATTGTAGGTCTTGATGTAGTAAAAGCCTGTTTGGTTCTACTGAAATTAATGGAACTCCAGATTTACATCATGTATGACTCTGGCTCCATTCTCAACGAGAATGGGCGTCTTCTCTGAATTGTACAATTAGCAATAGTTCAGACTACTGAACTTTTCAGAGCTTGTAACAACACTTGACTGATACCCACATTTCATGGAACAGAAATCAGAAGTGGTGTTTTGGTCTGGTGTTCTTATTGCTTCTGCATGCTGTGAGGCTAAGACATGGGAATAAATTACAAAGCTTCCATTTATTGCAGTAGTACTGGATTGACCCCATACTATTCTCTGGTGCTTTCCACGTGTGACTTGACCTCGTGGTATACAGAGCTACTGTCCCCAGGACTCCACGTGAGTCTGTGCAGGGTGGCAATGCGGCAATTTCCCCTGTGTCCCATCATCTGAAACACGCTTCCCTGCACCCCATTCTGCAAAATGAAAGCCTGAATGTTTTTTGCCCACATATCCCTGCTCCCAAAACTAGGAAAACTGTCCAAGACTTGTGTTTGCAGGAGCTTCTAAGGACCAAAAGGAATTTGGAACGAAGAGAAGCAAGATTCATATTAGCCCTTCAAAGAGTCTCGAAATCTGAGGGCACAGGAATGGTTAACGGAAACCTGTTCATCCTCTCTTATTCCCAGCTGATAACCCGGCCTTGTTTTGATGATGTTCTGGTCACATCTTCATCAAAAAAAAAAAAAAGTTTTAAAAGCCATGAGGCATATTTTCCTAAGAGACACACTGAAGAGAAAGTGCTCAAAGTTTTCCCTAGTGCAACTCTGTGGATGTCAAGGAAATGAATGTAAGAAAATTATCCTAAGGATGAATTGCTTTGAAATTTCAAAGGAAATGCTGCCTTGAATGATAAAAAAAGCTCAAAGATGCACAGATATCTCAGAAAATTTATAGCAACTTGGCCAGAATCAGGCCCACTTAGAACAACACAAAAGATGTAACTGAATTCAGACACACACACACACAAAAAAAAAAAAAAAAAGGAGGAACCAGAACTATGGTAGGATATAAAGAGTGGAGTCTTGCTGTCTCTCTGGAGTCCTCTTTAGTAACCTGCTTTTTAAAATATACTGACTATACTGGCAAATATCCATGCACTTTACATATATATCATCCACAGAAAAGTCTACCAGTCTATCGTTCTCAAGAGGCATTGAAAAGCAGTAAATGCCCTCCCTTGTTGTGTCCTGAAACTCTTCCAGGTCCAGGCCATCACTTATGCTGAAGTTTATATGATGGTTGAGGAATGGAATGCTTCCAAACTGAACACTCTGAGAAAAAGGTACAGACTGCAGATGCATTATCAGCTGCAACAATGCTAAGAGGTTTCTGAGAGGAGAATGGGGTGACAGTCTATCGGTAGATTATTACTGCCATTTTAGTATGGGCATCAAAATGACTGTGGGTCAGACACACCACTGTCTGGAGCTGTGTGTAATTACACCAGCAATTATCTTCTTCTTAGTGTAGTCCAAATCCAGACCCACCAATTGTTGCAGTCTTCCATGTGGCATTAATTTATCACATCTTGCTAAAACATTTTATTATTTTTGATAATGAAGACCAACAACAAAGGCACAAGCTTCAAAATGTACTGTCAGTTCTTTTACGCTAATAGCTCACACAGATGCTGTAGGCTTCCTGACAACTTTCAGAGCTCTTAAACATAGAGAAAAGGCAAGGCCACTCCAAGAGTCAACCTCTATTCACAGTGAAGGAACTAGCAGTACATTATAAGAAAGGTTTGTCTTGTGGAAAGTACTTCACGTTTACTTGGAAATGAAAAGTTGACTATGTACCACTTCGATATTCTGCACATGACAATCATTGAGCCTTCCTCTGAGTGCATATTTATGTGGCAGGTGGCATTGTTAGTGAATGAAGAACCGCGCAAGTGTTGAGTGACTCACTTTCCTAAATATGAAGTTGAAAACTCTTTGATCAGACATTTTCTGCTTTGCCATTCTGTTCTGAGAACAAAGTAAGAACTACTTGTAGCAGCATGAGCAAGCAAGGCTTTCATTGAGTTTTAATGAATTAGTGTGTTTTGTTGAACAGCTTTGTATTTTGTTCTTGGCCACAGCGTAAGATATGAATGGCAATGACAGCTTAGTGTACACTTTCCCGGATCCTGAACATCAGTGTATTTTGAGGGGCCAGAAGAAACGATTTGTGGAAAGTATAAAGACAAAAGTATCTTGTTCCAGGGCTGGATTCTTTTTTTTCTTTAAACATAAAAAAGAGTAGCTGCAGATCTTTAGTTATACTTTCTACCAGCAAGCATGAAGCAGCCTAGGCAACTGCCCTGGGATGGTTATCTGACGTTTCCTGTGAGGTAAGAGGCTGTTTGGGAAGTATAACCTGTGCCAGCTGTGCTTCATCTGCTTCCTGCCGGCCCGAGATGGGGAACCTGCTGGTAAAGCGGGGGCACGTGCTGCTCCCACCAGCCCCAACGTGCCAGGAGGGTCCCCGAAGGGCTCGTTAGCTGGCAATGTTTCCAGTGGCATTTTCCATGGCTTCTCCCCCGGTGATGTTGGAAGCCTGGAAGCACACACAAGCCGAATGCCCTCCCTGCCTCTGTGAGCTGCCCTGAGATTTTGACTCACCACACCGTATCTGTAAAACCTCAGCAGCCCCTTTCTCCTTTTTCCTCTTTCAGTGAGGGGGTTATGCTGTGGGTGTGAGAGGAATGCTGTGCCCTGGCAGCTGTGAAGGGCCATTTCCAGGTTTTGTGCTTCAACATACATTTGTCATCATACACTACCGTTTCAATACAGATTACCTGCTCTTAACTTTAATTAACTTCTGCTTCTAGCTCTCCATATATTGCTTGGAGTTTGAGGGTATGATAGGCAAACATTACAATCGTTAAGCAGGTGAAAAATATTAACAATAAGCAGGGGATTTATTGTAATCAGTCAATATGCTCAGCCTTGCAACTGCTCAGTACTTTATGCTCCATAATTATATGGTTGCCACAGTGTAGCTATTCAACAGTGCTATAATTAGTGAGTAATTAACTGAAGCATTTGATGACATGCTGCAGAGCACAAAGCGTGTGTGCTGCTGATAGCAAAAGGATACACAAACTGTCTTTGTAACAGTTTTCGAAACCATCACAAAACTCCATTGTTTCTCACGTGTGGTGATTTTCACAACTTTTCAGGTGCTGTACAAGATTGGAAGCATTTATAGATGGTTTAGATGCTACCACAGCATTTAGGCACTGGGCTTTTATCAATATCAACCACATTTAGTTGCTTTTGTGGATCTCAGCCTTATACATACACACATGCTGGGCTGCCTCAATACATCCATGCAGTCAGAGCTATAGATCTCCCTCTATTGGCACATTTTGAAAAAAATATATGTGTCGCTTATTTCTGTAGGGTTAAACATTAAATGTATGTTAGCACAACTGAACCTACAGTAGGTGGTATATTAAAACAGCTATTCTGTTAGAAAACACAGCCCTAATTAAAGACAATTTAAATGATCTAACATTGTCCAGATTGGCTTTGAGTATAGACATTTTATGAAAAACACCATTTATAAATTAGTGATGTTTGTCAACATACCTAATGAAGGTACAGGGGCAGGAATTCAGTGCAGTACAGAGTGGGAAAGATGTGTGTAAAGGCACAGGGAGATCTGCCTGGTACCCGGCAAGGAAATGAAGGATGTACTGGGAAAGCAGACAAGGTCTGCAATTTTTACACCAGATAAGGAAAAAAAATCTGCATGAGAAAAGCTGAATGCCACCCTGAAAGCTGCTTTATGTTCCTTGTGCCAACTCTTGGCGTCTGCACAGGACCAGTGACATGTTTCACTTTGATATTTTCCATCCATTGTTTTTCTAAAATAGTTTTTTTTGTTTGTTTGTTTGTTTTTACAGCGTTTTAGATTATCCGAGTATTCCAGGCTATTTAAAGGCCTTTTCTTATCCTTTTGTTAGAACAGTAGCACTGCTAGCTGTGCATGCCCATACATAATCTCCAGTAACCTTTGCCAGCACAGAGCTGGAACACCTCCCAGTTGTGTTGTCTTTTAAGTGAATTATTTTACATTTTCTGGTTGTGGTGTCTGAAACATTTGGTCATAAATATACTGGAAATATGGATGTTCCTTATAGAGTGAATGTGTCAGCTTGAATTTGATAGAACAAGCCAATGTAAGCTATTTGCTCTCCTGAACCGAAAAAAAACACCCAAACCAAAATCCTCGGTAAGCTATGAAAGGTTGCACAGCACCTACACATCTAAACACAACAGCCTATAATTTCTTAGCGAGTGGCAGATGCTGAACAGTGTAGGCAGTGCTAAAGTCTACCTGTGCTTTTGTAATGAAGCTCTCATTACTGCAGCCTGCAGTTTTTGATTAGCCAAAAGTAAGTTTCTAAAATTTACCATCATGTGAAGGCAATGCAATCTGGTGTAATAGTGTCTAATAAACTATTTCACAGGCTGATTTAGAAAGCCATGGTAGAAGTTTTTCAGTGAACCTGGTTCAGTGGCCTCCTGACTTCAGGAGACGTGAGTTTCCTGCTTCCACCTTTTTAGAATATGGATTTCGAAATTAATGATGACAAATTAAATGTTGATATTTTGAAATTCTTACTTTTTGGCTCACATAGAACAAACCACTATACTTGCCATAACTGTGAGTATGTTTTGAGTAGAACAATATCATTCCATACCCTGACTCTGATTTCAGGAACAGACTGGCCATGCTGCGGCAGGCTGAGGGGATTTAGTTACCCCTCCCACCGCAGCAGTTCGTATTTCATGTGCTTCTCTGCCATGTGATGTGGTCAAAGTTCCCTGACTGGACACACTGCTCATTTAAACCAGAACAGCATCTGCCTCTGCCATGAGCATAAAACTTTGACTTGTACTGTCGTAACAGAGGTGGGAATATGTGAGAGGGATAAAAAAAATTTTCTTACATTTGGAAAGGAAGTGACCCTGGTACGTGTGAGGGATATCAGGTACGTGTGAGGGATATCAGTGGGACAGTGTGATAAGTAGATGTCACTGTTTATTTGCAAAGCAGATTCATCAGTAAGCCAGGCTGCCCTTGTGCTGCCTAGTAATATGCCTTAGCTTCACCTTCATGATAACCTAGCAGAGAGAGAGAGATTTAAGCTTCATATTCACTCACTCCTTTTCAACCTCTGCTTCTTTTCTGTGATTGCCAAGAGGAGAACCTGTCTGGTAGCACTTAGCAGGATTTCTTGTCAACTTTCACTATCCATTAGATACCAGAATAAGACCAAAACCTGCCTGAGAGCTGTTGCACAGCAATGACTTGTCAGTTCCAGATGACATGAATCATATTTTCACCAGTGACCCTAGACCAAAACTCTCCACAGCCATGCAGTTCCCTGTCTGCCATTTACAGGGGAAGGTTGAAAAATGTTTTGTAGTTGTTTTTAGTGGTGACCTAACAACTTCCAGCAACCTCAGTGAGGGCAAGGCTGAAAGCAAGTGCTTTTGAGGACCCGACTTGACATGCACACACAAATTGAAGTACAATCCCTTCACAGAATACAAGGCTTATTACAGCTTCTCCAGAAAAATACTGTCCTGTGTTTCCAGGCTCTTTAGCTAGCCATGCAGATGACCCTAACTGTTTGTACATATTCCCAGAGTAAGTGGAAAAAATGCTGCTTAGGCTACCCTATTAACAAGGTAATCAAAAAAAGAGCACAGACTCTAAATACACTGCTGTTCAGCAAGGAGGAACAGTTTACCATACCTAATGTTTCATTTTGGGGGGCAGAGTATATAAATACTGTAGTATATCAATAGCAGGTAAATCAATTGATACAAAAATTAGATGTCATGTACAGCAACTTGGCCTTTATTGCTTTTCCAATATAGCTCAACTTCAGCTCTCTTCATTACCATTAAATAATACTTGGGAAGTATAGCTATTTTACAGTTTCCCTATTTAAAAGGTGGACTTTTATTGTACAGATTTTTTTGTTCTTAACAAGATAGTCCAGAACATCTGTCTGTGTATATTACTTTGGGCAGTAAAGCATTTAGGGAGACAAATGCAGAAGGCACTTCTTTAATCAAAACAAATAGCACTAAAATCCTGCGACAGCACCAGTAGGGTGCTGATAGAGGTGCTCCAAGGCTTTTGAGAGCTCTGTCCATGTTCAGACTGGGTGGCAATGGCAACGGCTACAGAAAACAGCGAGGCATTTCTGAAAGGCTTCTGGCATGGAACTGGCAATGCTTACGTGCCTCATTTTAACTGAGGTAACTCATCCCCTGACTTCAAATGGAGTAGGTTCATGTGTGTTGTGGGACAAGGGGTGCCTTTTCATTGCTTTCAGATAGACAGGAAACCTTTTCCGACTGCTAAATGAGGATAACAGCAGTATTAGCTCAGCCACTGGGCCCTGTTATTCTGTCTTGTAGGTGGACAGCTGTCCTGTAAGTATAGGTTTTCTGTCCTAAGCGCATCATTTTACCATATACTTGGTGCTGGCTTCTCTGGTACAGAGTAGGCCTAGACAGTCCAAGTATGTCAGGCATGCACTATATTGGCTGCTTTTCTCTGAAAATCTCAGTTGAACAATTGTATCACCGTCACATCCCAAAGTCAGCCAGACCGCTCATCTCTGTGACGATACTCGTGTACGTTATTACTGAAAACACAAGATTTCTGCAGTGTGTCCCCAAACCAGGCAGTACTAAAGCACTCGGAGATTAGGACAGCCTGGAAAAGAGGCTCCACGCTTCAAAGCAGTGTTACTGAAAGAAAAGGTGCACTTTTCCTGGGGACATGTGGGGCATGTGCTGTAGCGAGGGAGGAAAGGGGAAAGGTCTTACCCCACGTCAGGCACTGAAGTCACATGCCATGTCCTGTTCTCAGCTGATGTGACTCCAGGGGAAGAAGGCTGACTGACACCATTGCTCCTGCGGGGACCTGGCCATCTCAGAGGAGCAGGTATGGCACCCAGTGCATCAGTTCCTACGTCAAGTTTTTTTGGCAACTAAAGATTTTTTGTCGGAAAGGGAACTTACAAAACAGTAAAGTTACAAAACACTGGAACTGCTGCCTCCACACATTTCTGTTCTCGCCCACACCAAATTACATGAGGTCAAAATAGTCCAGCTACATCAGGAACATCTACAGTTGGCGCTACGGACCACTTACTTACACTTTTCCTTGCCAAAAGTAAAAATAAAAGAAATTTATGTTAAGTAACTCTTGTTAACACGAATCATTAATTTCTTGCACAGAGATCTAGCTATGTCAAACTGGCTGACTACCAGACTACCACCAGACTACTGACCACCACAATCCTTTGCAAATTTTCCTTCCCAGTCTGGAAGGATTTCAATAATAATAACCAGCAGGCAACAGCTGAAACTCATTACACTCTCAAGATATTTTCTATGGTTTCACAGGAATATTGTGCTCTATACTGATTTAAAGTACTATAGCAATTATTAAAACTGTGACAAAGCTCACAGCATAACTCTGGAGGGACCTGACACTAGTCCAGCTATCAGTTCTCCTAGAACAGTGCAACTGTACATCTTTGTAATCCCATTAAGGAAATGACAAGGGGGAAAAAATCATCCCTCCGCTGAAGTCAATGACAATTTGTAGTAACAGCTTTTCAGCAGAGCCACCTTGTCTAGGCCTGGCAAGCAGAGAAGAGTTATAGGACAAGGATACATCCTCCAAGAAAGGAGATTACACAGGCCGCTGGCATGTACTGCACCCATTTTGCCATTTAAAGGGAAATCTGAGCTGTAACCAAAGGATTTTCAGGAACTAAAAATACATCAAGACTCACAACTGGAAGTTTCTATGTGGTGACGCATGTATGAAGCAACATGTGAATCATATTGAAATACAAATCATCCTATTTGCACAGGATCTAATAATTTCACCTTTTCATATGGATTTATGTTACGATTGCTAATTCACCTACAAGGCCATATGAAGAAGAGGGCAATGTGCCGCACAGTGCAGACCAGAAACACGTGGATAAAATCGCATTTGAATGAATTAGATCTCATTTGAAACCTCTTGAACACTTCACACATGCTTAACCCATCTGTAAAATGATATTAATTTCTATTTTTCACTGAAAAATTTATGAGCACAATGAATGATTGAAGACAGGGGAATCTGTGGGTTCTCTTCTCAGGCTTTTCCACCTGAAACCTCTTTTTTTTTTTTTTAAACTCTCTCCTTTAAAAGAAATAGAGAAGAAACCAAATATCTGCTGAAAATATCAAAAGCCATTTGTGCTGATTCTTCTGACTAACTTGCATGCAGCAAAGTAAATCAGATGGATGTCCCACCCAAGACAACCCAAGAGGGCATTTTTCAAACTGTATGAGCAGCTCAAATGAGTTTCAAAGTGGTGAGGGAGAGGTGTGTGTAAAATGTTATTAGTAAAATAACGGGATTCGTGTGCCTGCTGCACCTCAAAAGGAGAAAGTTCCTGTACTTCATTTGTTTGCCACTCGTTTTGTCTTAAACAACGACTGAACCCTTCCTGATGCTCTGATGGGTGGGAGCTGATCCCGTTCAGTCATATTGGCTGTCAAGAGTACTGACAGTGCTGGCAGCTCCAACTCTGTGCACTCCCCTCTGCATATTTGGAAAATTTTCTCCAGGCTAGTTGTGAAAATATTTCAGTTTAAGCTCATTATTTCCTTTCTCTTAGAAAGTGATGCAGACCAGTGAGACTCATTTCTCTCTCCCCACATCCTCAAAAGATCATTGCTGGATTGTTTTTATCTGACCTGGAAGAAAATCTACAAGTTCACATAAGTAAAGTGCACTCCCAGCTTTCAGCGCCAGCTGTATAAGTGAGCCATGCTTAATACCTCAGCTGTATGCCATACATGCCCTATATGATGGCATATTCAAAAGCAGACAATTTTGTAACTCATCACAAAGTGGCATAGATTGTAACTAGGATTAGTATATTACTCCATGACCTGGACTGGTCTCCGATCCAATGAAGTTATCTTTCTTCAGATTGCTGTCTCATCATAGCCATTCTTCTAAGAATGCTGTCTTAAGATCAGCAAGAAATCATGTTTCTGTTATCTCAGCACCAATCGCAGAAATACCGCTTTGCAGTGAGAACAGTGAGAAGTAATCTAAGACTGCTCTGCTAACTCCAAGGGTAATGGTACACAGTGGTGCCCACATTACTTTGAGACAGCATTTGGCTACAGGAGACTCCTTGCAGGCTGATCTGGCATAGACATGACTTAGCAGATCTAACAGAAACTGTATTTTTTTTTATTGCTCTTAGCAGTAATCTGTTGGTCAGTATCAATGCTGTATATATGCTTGTATATACAGTATGCATAAAAGACACATGGCAACCAGCATAAACTGACCCAGAGCAGAAAAGAAAACAATCTAGCTTGTAACAAATTCTAATTCCAGAAGTGCCTGGAAATGTCACTGATAGACTAAAGCTTCCCGAGGGATCAAAAGGTCTGCAAAGGTTTCTCCAAAGAGATGACAGAATTTTTGCAATCCAGAAACAAAATGAAAGTCGATAGTTTAAAAAACAAAGATGGAGGAAAGGACTCGCTCTTCTGTCCTCAGGAAGGGCAGAGCAGGCTACGGGCAAGTTTGCCTGCAAGCCTTTTATTGAATCTGTCTCACCAAGCACATTTGAGATTTTTTCTGTTTAAAGAATTCCCCTGTTGCTACGTATCACTTTGGTTTTCCAATAAAATGCAGTTTTAAAGGCTGAGAATCCTTTTGGACATTCTCACTTCCAAGAAACAGCTGGGCTGGACCACCTCTGTGCTCTGGCCATGCTGAGTCCTGCCAGAACAGGCATGGTCTAATCTGAGCAAGCTGAGATGAACTGAAGGAGACTCTGACAAAGATCATGTGGCTGCGACTGTGCTTTGGCTCACTCCAAAACACTCTCATTTTGAACACCGCAGCTCTCATGCTCTGGTACTAATGGAAATTTGCTTGAATAACACTATGTTGCTTCAACCCTTTTGAGGCCTAATCCAGTGCCCACTGAGATGAGATAATGCCCACTGATTTCAATGGGCTGTGAATTATATCCTTTATTTCTGACTTAAGAGTTCTTTTATTTCTGACTTAAGAGTTCTTCCCTTTCTTTATCACAAGGTTTATATCTGCGTTTTCTCCCAAATTACAAATTCTGCAGCCAGTGCACATCCCTCGATTTGATCATACTTGTTCTGCAGAGCAGTACCCACCGGCAGCCGCTCAGGACGCCCAGCCAGTCAGTCTTCATCACTCCTTCGGCACTATCTGTTTCATTAATAAAACCTGACATTTCACATTTCAGCTGTAACACACCTAACCAGCTATTTATTATACATACAGAATAGCAAATGCAGCATTCTCTGACTCCTGCTCTACAGCATGGGCTTTCCTGACAATAAGACATTTTGTTATTCTTTCCAAACATGAATGTGCTGAACCTTTTTTCACATCCTCTCAAGCATGCTAATAGCAAGTGGGCTTTATTAGCAGGCAGAATTGAATTCTCTGGAAACCCCAGCAGATGACATGATCAGTAATGTGTGATCAATGCTTCATCTTTTGCCCTTAATTTGATTAAGTACTATATAGTTGAACAAAAAGAGTAGTTTGTAAAAAATAGCAATAATACATGTAACAGCACAGTAGCAATTCTCTGATCTAGGGCATGTTTGGTGGTTCTGATGTTCTGCATTCCCAAATCCATGGTGCTTTGATTACCAGGTTTCTGGGAACACATGCCCAGATCCAGCAAAAAATACAACTACATGCCCAGACTTCTGTTGTAGTAATAAAATGTGTATAGAATAAAAAGTCTGGGAAAAAAAAAGTATCAAAATTGCAAAAGCTGACCTCACAGGAAGTGAAATTTGACTCATGCTCAAAGTCAGCACAAATCTATGCCCATCTCAAGTTCTGCTCAGCCTCCCAGGGGCGTTAATCAGTGGGTGCTCCCTGGACCCTGACTGGGGCGACATGAGGAGGAGCAGGATGGTGGTCGGTGACATTTCCTTGAACCTTACAGTTCCTCCACCAGTGCCGAGGGTAGCAGAAGTGCTGGAAGTACTTCACAGGTGGCTATAGGTTGGACCAGGGCTAACGTGGCCTCTTACTTGAAGGCTGGCTGCTAACATAGGACAATGTCAAGACACAAAGAGCAGAGCTCCTAACAGGCCCCAGTGTTACGGCCACAGAAATGGGCTGGGGGAAAGAGGAATTATGGCAGGCCCAGCTCTTACCTTTAGCCAAATACAGCTTTTTAGGGAGGGGTCTGTGTGGCCTGACAATGGGAGGTTTGTCTCTGTGTATTTTCTTCTGACTGCCAGAGTTACTGCACAGTAAAACCTTATAATTTGGCTTAGTTTCATCCCAAAGTGAAGACCTTGGCATAGTTTCCATGTCCACTCATAACAATAAATGAACTCAGGTTCACTTGATGTTTGGCTCAGAGCTTTGTTTTTGGGGTTTCTCTTTTGGGTTGTGGGTTGGTTGGTTATATTTTTTTTTTTTTTGGAAATGGGTGTTGTTTGTTTTTTTCTTTCTTTCTTTTTAAACGTAGTCACTATACTGCTCCAGGTATCAGAGTCCATAATTGCAATTGGCCTAATCACTTTAAGTCACCCTACAGGCCTGAGCTGCCAAAGAAAACCTTCTCTGAACAACCGTCTTGTCTTGCAGCAGCTAGCAGTATGCGTCTGCAAAATCCCATAGTCCCTAAAGCCCACAATATTGTAAAAATCTAAAAATGTTAGCAAAGCTGCACTGACAAAGAAAAAACAGTTTTCAAAAAAGGGATGCATGACCCCAAGTGGATTCGATGTCATTTAAAGAAAGAAAAGAAAATAAATCTACACTTCTATTTTTCAAATGTAATAAAAAGAACCAGGATTGTTACAAGACTTGCACTTAACCTCCCTGGTTCAGTACATGGGGCTCTGCAGCACTCCAGAGGCACACAAGTGTCCCAGGATAGTCACCCAGTCCTCACCGCATGTCGGTGCTTGCCTGCAGGAGAGCAGGAGTTCAGAGACTGCCACATTTACTTGCCTTCCTGCCTGTCAAACTGATGCGAGCCTTTCTGCTGCCTTTCAAGTGCCGTCATCTGAGTGCATTGAATCAATTTCAACCAGTAAACTGCATTATATGTTTGGACCCAGCCACACTCGGGTTTTGTTTTTTCCATTCTTCTAAATCCATACACTGTATTTAAGCAATAAGCTACAGCAGGCAGTGGTGAATGAGAGATTACTCTACTCCTCAGGTGTCATTATGCAGTATGAAGCTGGCGACCAGAGTACTCTACCACCTGAGAAGTGCAGCAATCCTGCAGAAATGCACAGAGTGGGATATCTTCTTTCAAAACAGAATTTATAATCGTAAATACAAGAAGCAGGGGACACTTGATATGGGTAAAATATCACTGTCAGCGAGTCAGAAATTCTACTCTTAGAAATTTGTCACAGTATAAAAATAACTCCAAATGATTATGAGACCTGGTTATTGTATGAAGTTTGTCGCCGGAACACAGTGTCTCATTGACAGAAATATCATCTAACCATCCTGAAACTGGAGAAAACTGTCCTGGGGGAGGGGGTATGGAGGTGTGTGGAGAAGACTCTTCATGCTTCTTGAATAAGTCACTAACTGCCAGGAATAGATGTTTAGGCTCCTTTCCTTCTCCTCTACTCATCACAGTTCTGTAACAACAAAGGATATATAAAAAACACCACCAATTTGGAGCCAGGATCCAGTCTGGCCTGACATCAGAGGTGACAGGGTGCATGCTGCTGTCAGCGAAACCCTGGCCCCTCAGCATGCGGCTCAGGCCTACTGGCAGGCAGCTGCTTGCAACAGCTTTGATAGTCTTCTGCACCGTATGAAACAAATGAAACAAAACAGTGCTTCCCATATTGTCTTTAAATGCTAAAGATGCCCCCTTGTGCCACTTATTTTATTAATGGAATAGCAGTCAAATTAGTAAACACTTCTTATGCAGTGTTGGCTAAGACTCCCTGAACCAGGATGCCATTGTCTTACGCACACTGTGCTTTCGAATCGATAGAATTCAGAGAATTAATAACTAACTTAACTCAACTGATTGTGTAAATCCTTGTATCTGTAGCTATTACTGCCAACAGTCCAATTCCAGTGTGAGAACCTTCTCAAGTTGTGGTGAAAGCGAAGCCCCAGCCTACAGGTGTGCTACGAATCTAGGAGACACTTGTGAGAACAGGGCCTTTGGTCTACCTGAGCTAGAGACGTGTCCAAATGATGCTGTTACTTATTTTGGCAGCTCAGGGCAGAGTGAGTCTGTTTAGTTTAACAGAGTCCCTTGACATTTCTGCTAGACAACAGAGAAGGGAATTTATCCCAGTAAACAATTTTCAAAGTTGAGAAGCACGCTTTTAACGTTATGTCTGTTAACAGTCTCCTCATCCTTAGTGGAAGACAAAGATCCTGAATCCCTTCTCATGCTAAGCTACCACTCTGTTTCCCAGCTCAGTTGTAGCTCCTGCCAACATGTATAGGTTGAACAGATGCTAATTTTCCTAAATCCAGATTAGTACAGACAGCAATACAAGCACCTTGTCCTCATTCTCCTTTTCCCCCAGGATTACTAATAAAGAGTCAATTGCTTGGCTACTGATTGTACCACGTGTTCTAATTACTTGCTTAAATGATGGCAAACACATTAAACAAGTATTAAACAGCATTTAAATCAGTGCTCTTTGACGAGGGAAAGACAAGCATCAGAGGCATTTACTAATCACTAAATTAATCCTAAAATTAGCATGACTTTTGAGAATTTTCATTTTGCATAAATGTCATCATGGGTTAAAATAAAACCTCAGAACAGCTTTTAGACCATTAAGTTCTAAACAGGTCAGTTTACATCCCCTACGGCCCAGGGGATTTCTAAGGGGGAAGCTCTTGTGAGAAGCATTGCCTATAATGAACCAAGAAAGACAGATCTCCCTGCCCCATGGGCTTACATATAAGTACACGTAGAAGTATCCAACATAAGCTGTTATACTTCTTTTTCAAATGTCATGGTGAAATATACTGGTGCCATGCACTGTGACTACATCAAACATATCAATGTCACAGGATTAAAGCCTTGTCCCAAATAGCCAAGACACCACAGTCAGACAATGTGTAGGCATGCTCACAGAACCTCAATGGCGCAGGCAGGTGAGCCCACTCAGGGAAGCACCGCCAGGAGCTGATGACCCTTCTGCAGGAACCACACTCTGGGGTCACCAAGAGCCTGGGCTCGTTCTGCGAGACAGTTTTCCTCCACAGAGGAGATATAGGTAGCTTTTCTATCATGTCCTACTAATAGAGACGATAACCTGCAAATCACTCCTGAGAATGTACTAATAGGGATACCAGCAAAATAAAATGCCTTCCATTTGCACAGTGCTCTACAGATTCCTATTGTTACTGTCACTGCTATGCCCTAAAACACAGGGAGAACGGCTGCTCCCCGTGACCACAAGATAAAGGTTGATGCTATGACAGGGTTTATGCTACACACAGTCCAATGAGGAGTGCTGAGCATGGCCCAAAGGATTTTAGCTTTAATTTAACGCTAAATCAAAGAATGAATGATTGGTAAAATCTTGAGATCCGTCACCTTTGCTTTAAATAATGTACACTTCAGGAGAATACAACATATACAATAGTATCCACTTCTAAACTTCTTATCAATTCCCGACACAGCAAAGCACCCATACAATGAGGTGTGTTAGAAATGTCGCAGTATGTGTGCTAATTACTGAACAGTGTCAGTCTTTTGTCAATTAGTGGGTTTTATTTTCTTGTGGGAAGGAAATTTCTAGAATACCGTGAAGCATACACACCCCCTCCCATTGTTCTTGGTTGATAGAGGTAGATTCGGATGATTGCTTTTTTTCCTGTTGCCTCTTAACATTGCAAATCAAACTGCAATCAGAATAATGAGGTGTCAGTGGTTGAAACCATAGCTGGTATTACATATTGTCAAAGATTGTTCTCACTAATCAACTAATAATGACATTGCTTCCTCCACCATGCTAAATACAATTCCCCTGGTTGTGCAACACAATTACTACTAATAACCATAGAAACCTCAGTGTGTTTAAGGAGACTGTTTCAGAGATTATCTGGAGACTTATTTTAGAATGAACTGGGAAGACAGATCTACCAGATGGAGATTATTCTTTAGTAATTAAGCAGACATTGTTCCTGTGGGTGTACAGTATTTTCCAGTATCATTAAGTATTTTTCTTCTAATGATGCACCTGAATTAAAATGGTAGTTTTGATGCTGATGAATAATATCTTAAATATTTAAACATTTTAATAAATGCATTACATTAATAGCTATTCTTTAGTCCCAGAAAGAAAACCATGGGAAATGATACTCAATAAACAACCTAATCCAAATATTTACTATTAGAGTAGGGATGATGAATATGTATTTATTTTTCGACAAAAAATATACTGACTCCTCAAGAGAGGGATACCTCCTGACTATTAATAACGTTTTTTAAAAACTATGCTGGCATAAATGCTGAAAATACTTTGTGCTCTCTACGTCAGGACCTAAGTTACTTTGAAGGCTTTAGAAATTACTTGCTTGTTGAGCTAAATTTCACCCAGATGCAGCAACATTTTGTACTGAGATGACAGGTGAGAAGACATAATTGTTGCGACACAAATGTTGCATGACTTATTTTTGAAATTCTTAATCAGAAGGAGAAAAAAAAAAAGCAGAAGAGAGCAAGATCTGAAAGAGTAAGTTGAAGTCTCAAGGTTAAAGCTAACCAAGATTATAAACATAGGAAAGAAGGAAAATTCAACTCTTAATTACAGCCAAAAAAATATCCTAGTGATTTGACTGATAACTTTATACCGGAATTTAGAAATGCAGGATACCGAGGGACATAATTTGATCACCTTTTCAAACACATCTGAACCACTGTTAGCACCCGATTTAAGACAACTGACAACAACAACAACAACGAACAGAGCATATCTCAGTAGCATCCTCGTTCATTGCACTGAAACTGCATCATTCAGAGGCAGATCTGAGTGAAGATGGATGAAATAGTTCAATAAAAATAAGAGCCATACCAAAGGAGAAAACACTGTCTTGGATCATTCAATCCAATGATCTTTGATGGGTCCCTTACAGTATTGCAGAGCATCATCGTTGTACAAGTTGCCTTCAAAATTCAACCCTGTATGCAATTTCTTTTTCCCACAAAATAAAATGAACAAAATCCATACATTTCATCCAACCACATTTCTTTCCTGATATAGATGGGGAGGAACAGAGATATTTCAGATTGCATTGCATAGTAACCTGGGCAGAGGTGGAGACAAACACTTTAACACCTGATTAAGTCTATTCCTTTTCAGCAAAATAATTAAAATTTTGCTTGACTTGAAGTACTTTCTGAATTAAGTGTTTTGCTGAATCAGAGCTTTCACATATGTAAACTTTTTAACAGCACCAACTGCAAGCCTCCAGACTTTTGCAGGCTTATCTGAACTGAAACTGAACTGAAAGCCTTCCAAGTTTTGCCCATTACTATTTCCTAATCCTCGGTGAGTTGTGCCAGTGGCTCCTGGGATTCAGATTTGGAATGCATCTTGAATATTTTAAATCACAAATTTCCCCTTAAAGAAAACAGATGTATGCACATATTCACTTGAGTTCTTTATAATTTGAAACAGTATCATTTTAAACCAATCTTATTAGATACAGATGAACAAGTTTGTTTTTATCCTCGCAAACTGCTGTTTCTATTGTTCTTGTCCTTTGCTTCTAGAAATCTTCTTGCATAGCATTTGTTTTCTTGAAGGGAGTAATTACTCTTACTCTGCCATCTTGAGACAGACCCAGAAAACAGGCCCATTGCTGCATCTAAATTAACCTTTTAAATATAAGGCACGCACTGTAAACAATAGAATCCTCAAGACTGGCACTCATTTACGTGTTTTCTTTTAGATGTGACTACAGGTATCCAATTCCATTATCCTCAATATATTTCATGGAGTTGCCCTCTTTTTTTTCCTTACTCATGTTGCCACGTAGTCAAACTCAGGATGAATAAAATCCTTACAAAATGTAGGATGGCTTGAGGTGCTTTGAGCAGAACCAAACCAGGCCATTTTGATTGTAATTTATTTCCACATCTGGAATACCGCTCGGAAGCACTTCCAGATGCTCATGTATTCTCCTTGCATGATCAGGAATCAAGCAAAACATTGGACCAGAATCAATGATCACCACCAATGCACAGATGAATGCCTACAGCAAACTAAGCCTTCAAATTATCAGCTTGCAGAGCAGTTCTTCTTGCTCATTTTCTTTGGTGTCTGTCTGCAGCTAACATCTGTTTCCAGTTATGGCACTTACAAAGGCTTCTCCTTTGACTATTATTAACACACAAGCTCACAGTGCCACTGGGGTGTACTTCTGTGGAATGGCTGGCAGGGGAAGTCTGCCAGGGCTGCTCACAGAAAAGGCAGTTTAAGTTACATCTGCATATTTACCCAGTTTGATACCTCTCGCAGCTTCTGTTGATGATCCTGGTGAACTGAAAGCATGAGAAGCACAAGCACTTTTATAGAAAACTTTGGGAACAGGATCATTCCACAAAAATAAAAAAAATGTTCTGAGAAAGAGAACCCCCCAAAATGTTCATAGGACTCCTTCATCATGGAATTAAGAGTTTGGGTATTTAGACTGCTAATTCCCAAAGATATCAACAGTTTCTAAATGCTTAGACACTTCTAAAAACCTGTGTCCCATCACAACCTTAACATCACTAGTCACACATGTTGTCTGTCTCTTGATATCTAACCACTTCGATCTGTTTTCAGTTCTTTTATTAGCCACCTTCCCTAAACTGCCCTTCATCGGTAACTGGCATCTTCAGCACTGGGGAAACAACCAACTATTTTGATTTCCAATAACCACTAATGCAACTAAAGATTTATCACAACAGAGACAGGATAACAGAAGTGCTTTTTTTTGTTCAGTTGGGGATTCTTTGGGTTGTTTTTTTTGTTTGTTGTTTTTAAATCTCTCCCCATTATTCAGAACTAACTCCCTCTGTCAGTGGCATTTTGGAAACATGGCTTCTTTCATGATCCAAACCCAATTACATATGGTCTCTCAAAGCAGAGGAGATGACAGAGCTCTGCACAGCACTCATGAAGCATGTGGTTCTTTCAGATGCACTGCAAGTAATCCTCCACTGACCTGTTGGGAAGGAATGTGCCTGGAGAGGAAACGGTGAGGAAGAGAAACTCTGCTCTCTCACGTGACATGTTCACAACTGCACTGCTTCCTGCTCCATTTCCATCACTGCTGCACTGGCCCTGTGTTATGCAAACTCCCTCTCTATCAGTTACAGAAGCATTTGATATACCCCTCTTTATAACATGCCTACACAACACCAAACGTCTCGGAGATACCCACCGACACGAAGAGAGCTGAGAAGATAGAGGCAAGTCCATACCATTTTTTTCCTAATCTTTTGCCCTTTTCTTCTATTGATTTGGTAAGTTGTCAGTGACATCAATAATGCAGCTTTATCAACCATATCGGCTAAAAGACTCGTCCTTGTTTTCTGGTTTCCAACATCATTACAATGCTTCAGAAAATGAATTCTAATGACGTGTCACAATGACAGGACATTAATGGCAGTCCACACAGAGTTAGAAAGTGCAGAACATGACAAATAACATGCCCAAAAGTTTAGAATAAAACAAATTAACCAGGAGTTTTATTTTCATTCCTGAAAGAATATGTTATTTGGACAGCAGATGACAATGGTGAAGAAAGTCAAAATACCCACACTTACACGTATGTGGTGGAGTTTTGAGATCATTTTGATGAAAGCACTGCACAGACGTGTATTTGTATAACAAAACCTGGCAGAAACTAAAAGACGTTTAGAGCAAGGACAGAAACTAATTCCGGGCAGTAGTAGGAGAGTTAACAATGCACAAACAAGGCATCTGAGCGGAAGGAGATGCTATTTCCACACAAGGGAATAAAGAGGACTAGAAGAATGGGAAGTGGAAATAGGGTGGCATTAAACAGAATCTATGTAATTAAAAATGCTAATAGCCTCTTGGAGGCTGTTTCCAAAACAAGCTATTTCCTTTAGACAATCAAAACATCATCAAGTTAACTATGTGCAAAGCCTGATCTCTCCTTATTGCAGAAAACCGATTAGAATGCTTCTGCCTCGGGGGCAGGTGGTAGAGAAGAAAAAGGAGCTTCTTATTCCTCTCCCATTCTGGTATCAGAGTCAATGGTGATGAATTTATACTTTGACCTCCTATCAAATAAATACCTCCCCAGGCTCTTCCTTGTTCAGTCTGGCCCTGTGACAACTTTAGAGAAGACCCAACTTTAACTTGCATAAACGAATCTGTGTCACTGTTATATACTGGGACCTGATTCTGACCTTTTTTGTACCAATGTAAAATTGATGCCATATGTCACAGACTTAAGGTCAACATGCACTTCTGCTGATGAGTGCAGACCCTGGTGGATCAGTGCCCTTTTTTTTTTTTTTTTTAATAGTCCTCCCATTTTACATGGATTTTTGTTTCTTTTCTCATGGTCCTAGAGAGATGTACAAGTGAATTTTAATTTGGAATAGTGTTGTAGATCCATGAGTTTCTATCAAGAATATGACACTGGGTGCACACACCAGCTGCAGCTCCAATAAAAAAACATGGTAGGATGGATCTTTCTATTAGATTAGACATTAGTGAAAATGCAACATCAACAGCACTGTAACCTCAAGGACCTGTTCTAAATCAGATGATGTAATGAGAAGGTGGCAGTATCATCTCTAAATCATACCACTTCACTTGAATGAATGGCAATGATGTCTAAAAGTAGAGACTGGAACTAGATTATTTAGAATTTTAGCATTAAATCAAAGTACTTGATTTATTTCAGTGATAACAGTTAGGATTATACTATTCAGTGAAGTGCTATGCATGCTACGAACAGAAAAATTTCAAAATAATGTTTGGCTGTTACACAAATGTTGAGCAAAACTGCATTGCATTTTTAAAAGCTTCAGGTAAGCTTTTACAAGTACACGATATCCACCACAGCAGGGGTCTGTGTTTCAATGGAAACAGTAACTTTTCTATTTTGTCACCTAGGAAAAAAAGTGTAATTCTTGTTACAATTTCATTCTCTCCCTCTTATTTGTATAACATAATTTGTACATTTTGCCCAGCCTACCAACTACAAATATCTCAGTTCCTCAGAAGCACTGTATTCCTTCACAGAATTTTGGTGGCATTTTATTCTCTCTTCCAGCTGTTTCCTTCTCAAGCGTTTTCCAGACCAAACTGTATGTAGCTCTCGAAAGGAGTAGAATTACAACTTTGTGGGTTTTTTTCTCCCAACAAAAATTGTAATTGGGGAGTGCTATTTACTCATGGGTATTTTTGCTCCTTTCTTTATGCTGCCTAGAAAAACAGAAAGACACTATGTAGCCTGTAATACCTTATTGTGATAATCAGAGTAGGATAATCAAATGAGCTTCTTTATATATCTGTTGGCATAACATCAACATGGATGGTCTGGTTTAAATACAGATGTCTCTAAAATGTGATTAAAGGAGGTGACTGGTCTGAGAAAAATAGTATAAGACATTTAAGTGCAAAAGAAAAACATGTATTTTCCTCAATGAACTTTAGAAAGCAATGATTCATTGCATCAAAGCAGAAAATAGTCTGACAAAAAAAGTGGCATTACATGAACTCATGGGTCTTTGGGATAGAGCTACCAGAATATAAGCTGCTCTCTTAAACTCATGCACACTTGCAGTCATTCATTATGAAAGAAACAATATTATCCCATTTCAGCTACTTGACCATCACCAGGAATATGTAAATGTCCTCTTTCAGATTGTTCTGTACATACATCATTCAGACTGCCCGAGCTGTTGAACCACCAGAAAAGATTTTATTGGGCAAACCTACCCTTGCCAAACTTGCTCTCCTCCAGGTTCGTATGCATTTTGATAAAAAATTCTGAGAGGAAAATAGAGGCTGGTGACTATTTTTGTACATAAAGGGGGAAACATTTTGCATAACATTGACATTAAATAGATTGCTTTCAAAATTATTTTCACAGGAAACCTGGCTTTTTCCCTGATTCAAAATTCAGCATGTTTGGAGATTTCAAAAGCCCTACTGCATTCTAGGAAACGTATGGTTTTTTTATTCAAGGCATTTTTTCCTTAGACAATTAGCAGTCATTATAGGGACCATGATAAACTTTAGGACCCCCATTTGTGCATACAGAGCCAGTATACTAAGTACTGTACAAACACAGGCCACGAGGTAATCTCTTGCCACGTGTACTTCACGCATTTGTTCTGACCTCTGATAGCAATACTGTATTGGCAAATTTGCTTTCAGGAGCAAGTCTGTATGTGGATTTGGGCAGTGGTGGTGGTATTCTGAGAGAGATAAAAAGAAGGCAGCCCTAGCTCTCTAGCACACAAACCAAAAATAAAATAGGCAATGAGCTTACTATAATAGAGCCATAATAAAATAATAAGCTCACCAAATACAGGATAAAACTGCTAGTAAGAGAGCTTTTAATCTTTATTTGATCTTGTTGGCTCTGATTCAAATTAGGAGTAATTTCATCGATGTCAATGGAGTTATTCAGGTATAAATCTGGTTCGAGAGCAGAATCTGGCTTACCATTCAAGCATATTTAATAGAGAGAAAGGGAAAATTGTCAATAGGTGTTCACAATGTTCTTTTAATTGAATTAATTCTGTAATTCACCTTGTTGAAAATTAAGAGTCTCTTCATATTTTGATACTGAACTAAACCAAACCCCTGCTTACTACCAATCCATGTATGTTATTACAGAGAAACAAACTGCGGTTGACTCTTACAGCTGTAAGAATTCTCTCACAAATGTATGAATGTAGATCCAGTGCCTGATGCACTCCTCCTCTGAGCAATCCAAACAGAAGAAAATCTCCACGCACTATATAAATAAAGAGTATTCACAGAAACGGGAGAAGAAGGACGAAAGTGATTTAGAACTTGCAGAATAAAAGCCTTTACCATATTAGAGACATACTCCTGTGACAGAACATCCTTATAATATTTCTATGGTTCAGCCAAAGTCCTCTCCATGAGAAGCCTATTAGAAGATGTTTAAGAATCATCTTTCGTATCCGTTTTTGCTTCCTTTTACATGTATAATCTATTTTCAATTATGCCAATGCAAATCCAGACTCATCTAGCAGAGTCTATGGAATAAACAAAGATTTAAAAGAGGAACTGTGAACTTTTTTATCTGTCTGAATTTAAAGTCTCTCTTCTTCTGCTCCAAAGTTTAGGAAATGGGCCATGTATGACTTTCATGTCTTCATTGTCCTCCGTGGAACTTTGAATGTAGTTAAATCATCTTGACTGTTTTTATGGGCAAAGAGGCCCACAATACTTATTTTCAGAGATACTGACTCCATGGTATTAATGTAATGAAAATACGCCAAGAAATTGTATTCTATGAGGTCTCAGTAGTGCTCAGGAGTGTAGGTGGCTGGTGGATATTTGAAGATCATACATCACTCTGTACGGGCCATAATCCTGGCATGCATAACTTTTGTGAGGACATCTCACTAATGAACACTCCCAGCTCTCAAATGTGGAATTCTGCTTCTCATGCCTAGTGGTATCTTGCCTTGGCATCTTTTCCTCCCCTGCTACATGTTTATTAATATTGACATACTGTTTTTAAGACAAAGTGACCTCATTTATTCTGCATGAGAAGATCAGGAAGTACTGCAGGGATTTCAGAAATGGCGTTCACTGATTTTGTTGTGTTGAAGCTTCCCTGTTAAGTCACGTTGACCCCTTAGAGAAAGAGCTGAGGCACAGTAAGAGGCAAAAGCAGCTTACTCCAGCCAAATAAAACTGTAGACACAATGAAGAGACTGCAAATGGAACCTCCTAAACGATGTAGCTAGGTATTCCGTGCATATACTGTGCTCTAATTTTAGAAAGCTATAGAATGAAACTTGTATGGAAATCCTCATGCTACTGAAACCAACAGTGAAACTTGGCCAATGTGATCAAAGCTGACCAAAGAGTCATCATAAATAGATAGCACTGCCGGCTATCGTATTCCAGCATGGAATATGATCTAGCTTCCTTTTGATTCAATGGCAAAATAAATGAACAGGATTAAAATCAAGCTCATAAGAGCCCAAAGAATAAGACAAATAATGGTATATATGTTCAGTCTGGCAAAAATCCGGGACAAACCCCCTCATGTCTTTTTTTATTTTTAATATGAATTCTCGACGTTTTCATCACAGTTGTGAATCATAAAATGGTTTGGGTTGGAAGGGACCCTGCAGATCACCTAGTTTCAACCCCCCTGCCGTGGGCAGGGGACACCTTCCACTAGACCAGGTTGCTCAAAGCCCTGTCCAGCCTGGGCTTGAACACTTCCAGGAAGGGGGCAGCCACAGCCTCTCTGGGCAACCTGTTCCAGTGCCTCACCACCCTCATAACAGAGAATTTCTTTCTTAGATCTAATCTAGATCTACCCTCTTTCAGTTTACAGCCATTGTGCTTTGTCCTATCACTAGATGCCCCTGTAAAAAGTCCCTCTCCAGCTCTCTTGTAGGCCCTGTTTAAGTTCTGGAAGGCTGCTATAAGGTCTCCCTGGAGCTTTCCCTTCTCCAGGCTGAACAGCCCCAACTCTCTCAGCCTTTCCTCATAGCAGAGCTGTTCCAGCCCTTGGATCATTTTTGTGGCCTCCTCTAGACCCGCTCAACAAGTCTTTCCTGTGCTGAGGGCTCCAGAGCCGGATGCAGTACTCCGGGTAGGGTCTCACCAGAGTGGAGCAGAGGGGAAGAAACATATCTCTTGAACAGAAAAGCATACATTGCTTGGTGACAGCAGGAATCTTTTGGAGAAAAATTTTAATCATTACTGGTTATGCAGCATTGTTTATATATAAAAACATTGTGCTGCTTCTCCTTGGACAGCTCAGTCCTACAATTTCTTATTTATTCTTACTTCAAGCAAATTGCCTCAAATGCAATTGCAGAAAGAATTGCAGGAATTGATGAGAGCCTTTAGAAATGAATTAAAGTTTTGACAGAGAAGGTTTAGGGCTTAATCCCGCAAGGTTCAGAGCACTCTGGCCTCAAACCAACAAAGTATTCAGTCACGTGACTGCTTAGACTTGATGGGACTACCCACGTGCTTAAAGATAAGCATGAGTTTAAGTGCCTTGCTGTATTAAGGCTGGACTGCTCAGCCAGAATCTAGTCTTTAGCCCCTTTGGTCATTGCAGTGTTATTTGCTATTCATGTTTTGTGTTAAAGTCCTGCAATCCAAGGTTTAATTTCCTCAGCTGCTGGGATTTCTGTGAAGTAATTTCAGCTGGTATTCCAATATCTGCCCAAGACTCCATAAATCAAGAGTCAAATGAAATCTAAATAAAATGGTGAAAATCCTGCAAACTGTGTATCCCATCATGGATGCCCACCTTTAACTCTTCTTCCCACTTTTTCAAGTATGTAGTATCTTCTCTGGCCTGTTATTCTCTCCTCTCTGGAGCTCACTCAAAGACGTGATATTCAAAGCCAAAGAATCTCTTACCCAAGTTGGCATGATAGTTGTGGTTACAGCACTTCCATGATCTTTCAGACAAATCCACTTATCCATTTGTTAAAGAATGTTCCCTGCCTGACCAGGGGAAAAACCAGGAAGAGTTAAAGTGGAGGCTTTCACTGTACTCTATGCCCTTTTACATTCTTTGGTGATTAAAACCACTTCTAACTGATGTAAGCTACAAAGGAGCTAGCTTATTGTCTAAAATATCATGTTCAGATTTCTAGCATATTTAGTTTTTACAGGTTTACTGTCACTTTGTCCACTGGGAGTCCTTTACATGAGTTAAGAGTGATTTTCCCAGGTCAAAATAAGTATAAATAATACTATAAATGCAAGTCAAGGGAGTCAATATGGTGTCATTGATGTGTACTATACCGTTATGTTGTGCTATAGAATACCATGATATCTTCTGCCTAAGCGATAAAATATTGGTGGGTCTTGTTGGAGGGAAAAGAAGAAATATAATTTTAGCTAAAATCGTACTTTTAGAAAATGCAGATATTTTCATAATTTAAAACCACATTAAAGAAGAAAAGATACTGAAGGGTAACTTCCATGTAATTCAAATTTGTTCTGGCATACTAATGGTTATTGAAATTTTGCACTGAACAAAGTTATATAGCTTTTTCCCAGAAGACAAAACCTAAAAAGTTGGTGATATTACATAAACAAAAAGTCAAGCCACAAAACACATTAGATTAAAAAACCTCTGTCCCCATTCTAACACGTCTCTCCAAGCTCCTATTTTTTTCTATGGAGAGATGCATGAATTATGGGAAGAAAACGTCTTTATGCAAGATGTGAACTTGATTACTATGAAGTGCTGTTTTGCTAGAGTTATGGAGTACTCGTGTTTTGATCTCTGCCTTAGTTAAAATTCAGAGATAGCTAAATGAAAAACAAAAACAACATTTGCAGTTGTCATCTAATACATACAAGAAGATTTTGGTGCGAGATACTTCAAATGTCTTGCTTGAAAATATCTTCTAAAAGCTGCTAGGGATCAGATTTTCTACCATGATGGTCAGATCCTTCATAAAGTGACTCAAAATGGAAATCTCAGTTCTTGGATGCAGTTTTTCTAACATGTTTTGGGCTACACCTTGCCTAGCTCACCCAGGGTGGCATTACAGAAGCAAATGGAATCGTGTTGCCCTCAAGCTTCTGCTCACTTCCCATGAATGGCTGCAAAGCTACCTCTTTCTATCTGCCTCAAAGCCTTCCATATGCAGAACCAGAGAGAGGAAAATATCTGTTGTAAGCAACCTCACAGATACTGCATGATACATGTTAACTACCGCATGGTTCAAAATCATAGTTTTTGCAAGAGTTTGTTGTCATGGAACAATGTCCGACAACATTATCTTTGTTGACACAGTGGAATCAAACCTGACAAACAAGAAAAGTGAAGTCTCCAATTGTGAAGGAATTTTATGCTCGAATGTGTCATGTGAGACCGAAGAGGGAAACATGCTATGAATGTCACAGGAGAGTTAAAACAAAATCTATTTCTAAAACAAAATTACCAGTATATTTGTAGTCATGGGCTACCATTAAATATTTGCATTTTTACACTTGCGTTTATTCAGCTGCAGTAGTATCTACACAATTTGGAGAAAATTATGAGTGTTATATTAAAGTTAATTTCTATAGTTGCTGAAGGAATTGCAAAGCTCTTACAAAGACTATTGGAAGATAGGGATAAATCTGAGCTTGCCAGGGAGACTTTAATAGAACTGGGAATAATTAATAAGTTTGGATTTTGACTTCTCTTTCTCCTCCTATTCTCTGGTATAAGCAATCTTTTAACAGTGTTATGTACACTTCTGAAAATGACAAATGTTTGTGTGTGATCTAGGTACTGCTGTTCTGTGTAGATGACTAAGAGAAGTCCCTCAAAGCCATATTATTATCATTTATTAGTAATGTAAAATTATATAGCTACTTACAGAGAACTAAGCTCTTGTGCTGGATGGTGCATACACAGTGTATGCACTAGGATTTTGAGGAACACTCAGAAATCTGTGCCAGACTGTCTTAGGTACTTCATAAGTATGTGTTAAAGAGGGTACCCTCCCCAATACAGCACACTCAGCACACAGATGTGTAGAAAGAGTAAGGACATAATGCTAAAAACAGTTCGCTTTGTAAGGATAAAATGATCCTAACTTGGCACCAGGTAGTTAGCATTTACAAATATACTTCATAGAATCATAGAATGGTTTGGGTTGGAAGGGACCTTAAAGATCGTCTGGTTCCAACCCCCCTGCCATGAGCAGGGACCCCTTCCACTAGACCAGGTTGCTCTAAGCCCCATCCAGCCTGGCCTTGAACACTGCCAGGGACGGGCCATCCACAACTTCTTGGGCAACCTGTGCCAGGACCTCACCACCCTCATAGTGAACGGTTTCTTCCTTGCATCTAATCTAAATCTACCCTCTTTCAGCTTGAAGCCATTACCCCTTGTCCTATTCCCACAGGCCCTTGTAAAAAGTCCCTCTCCATCTTTCTTTCAGGCCCCTTCAGGTACTGCAAGGCTGCTGTAAGGTCTCCCCGAAGCCTTCTCTTCTCCAGGCAGAACAGCCCCAACTCTCTCAGGTTCTCATAGGAGAGATACTAAAGTTCCATGGTGAAAGACCAAAGGAAAAAAATAGATAGATTCCAAACACCAGTCAAACACATGAGGTTCACAGTTCTTAAATCCTGTTTAACTTATGTTGCTTTTCCTCAGCAACACAGACACTTAAAAGAAGAAGGATCTGCGGTTGTTTTTTGTTTTTTTTTTGGTTTTTTTTGACAGAGTTTTAAAATGCTTTTAGCTGCAAACAAAATCTGAGAAAATTTAAAAAGATGTCAAAATAAATTTCTACTTGAATTCCTTTCCCAGGCATGATTTGCATACAGCTTAATTTGAATAGCAGCTGGGTTGCTGAGGAAAACTTTTATTTTTAAAGAGAAAAAATGAAATATAGATAACATATTAGTGGAAAAGCAGCCATATTCAAAGAGGTTGTTTGCATTCCGTTCCAGTGAAGTAGACACGAGGGTGTGGAGCCGTGGTATCTTAGCAATTCAACCCAAGCAAATAGTTGGAAAAGGGCAAGTACAATTTGACCACATTAAGTTTCATCAATACAACAAAAAAGCGAGTTTGTTTCAGGAGACTTATGAATGGCATGTATCCCAGCAACTATAGAACATGTAACAGGAAAACCAGGTAGTGGTTGTTAAGAGATACATACAGTTGTAGGAAGAAACAAAAAATTACTAGGAGGACAAAAGCTTATTCTTTTACGTGATATTGTAGCTGCGTCCAATTTTAGTGTAGTAGAAAGTAAAGGATTAGGCCCTAAATCACTAGAAGTTTTTAAATAGCCATGCTGAACAAAATAAACCAGATTTTGATGTAAGGTTGTAAATGAGGGTGCTTTCTCCGTCTATATTTTCTGCTGCTAGGAGAGGAGCTGGAAGAAATATAAAGAATGCTTTACCCCTCTTCTCTTAGGACTATTTGATGCACGGAGATGACAAAGATACATACAATTCCTTCCCTCTGATACAGCAGCCTTTTGGAAATCCCCATCCCTGAAAAATCATACAATAATGCAGCAGGGAGTATTTCAGCTACACTACGTATGAGCCATGGAAGAAAGAGATGCAAATTGCTCTGTATTACTGAAGTTAAGAGACTGTTTTCCATCTTGACATCTATCTGATCATTTATTGTCATGGTAGAGTTTGTTCTAGGATGCTGGGGAGCGCTTTGTGGCTACAGCAAGCAGGGACTCTGGTACTCTAGGAGTCTTCTGCAATATTACTTAACGGTTATAGGAAATTGGATTTGATGATAAGATTAAACCTTCCAACCTCATGCCTGGAAAGTCGCTGCTTCTCTTTTTCTGTTGTGCTGCCAAACAAGAAACTTCACAAGAAGGATGGAGTGTTTTGGCTCCAATAGATGAATACTGGCTGTTCTCTTCCACAGTCAAAAGGAAAAATAGTTGAAGGATCCATTACAGACTGATCAATGTGTTTATCCAGGCTGTGCATTAGGTGTTTCATAAATTCCCAAGCACACAGGGGATACAAATGGAAGAACCAAATCTAAATTTAATGTAAATATTCATAAGCATAGTCAAATGATATCTGTATGCCAGTATAGTATTTATTTGTATCAGTATTTCCCTGCATGGAAAAGAGATCTCCACTTGTTGGTTTAATTCACAAACAGTGAAAACAAAGCATTAAGGCATCCTCCCTCCTCAGCAAAATCAGGAATTTTTGCTCATAACAGACTGATCTCTTCATGCACCACATTTCCATATGGGAGACATATCATAGTATATGAGAAAGATGGGTGCTGACCTTCGTACATATTTAGGACTCACCAGCCATATTTAGGACTCAAAGCACATTTGGTTCATTACCTCAGTGCAATGGACTAGAATTCCAACAAAACACGAGGATTACTCATGCTCATCATCAAGCTCACAGACAGACAGCTTCACACTTGTACCCAGGAATGGTGGTACCCTGTTGCAGGCCAGTTAGCACGCAGATTGCACATGATTAATTTTAGCTTCAGTTTCCCTAATTGAGATGTAGCACAGTGTGGTATTGTATGTGAAAAAATGATCCCAGACATGTTTTTTCAGGTGGAAATGAAACAAAAACTTGTATTAGTGATTTAGGGAAAGTAAACACTTAACTGATTCTATACATATGTAATATTTCTTTATTTCTGTTTACTTCAAAGATTGAAGTAAATGTTATTTTTATAAAAGAAAGAAGAAATTAGTTCACTGAGGGCTTAATTATCCTTTCTTCTCCAATGGGAATCAATGCTATTGGCAGCTTGCAGGCCTGTTCTCCTGACAAATCAAGTTGTTGGCTGAGGCGTGAAGTGTTAGATTATGATCGACTCAGCGTGACATTGTGATTCATGGCTACTATATTACAGAGGGAAAAAGGGGATTTATGCTTCATATCCACTTTGAATTCATAGTGAAACAAGTGAATCATTCTGTTCAACCTCAGGAGTTCATGTTCTACACCTGGGGGCTGAACAACATTACGGGCTTGAACATTTTAAGGAACAACTGCGATAAAACACCATTGTGAAATATTCTCTCTTTCCCCTCATGCTATAAGTTTAAAGAATCACCTGGAGGAAAGATTTAATGAGAGCATTTCATTGAAAGAAGAAGGAATAAGAAGGATGGTGAGGATGGACATGAAAGGTGCATATTGGTCAACTGGAAAAAGACATTCTCAGGTAGATAAATGTAACTAAAAGAATAATTGTGCACAGTCTCTTTGGAATGCCTAAATTTTAGGTCTAAATGATGTACACCATTTTTCTTTTTTTCCCCTGAAATAGCCATTAATAATACAATTCAGCTGCACTGCTATGTTTAAGCAAAGGTATATAATTAAGTATGCTTGTGTTTGTCTTATTTCCTGTTTTCCCAGATCAACATCTGGAAACAACCACAGACACAACTGGGGTCAGTATAGCTGCTATAATGAAGGAGGGCACCAGCACAATTCTTGGGAGACACATGACAAAACATGCATTTCACTGGACAATATTAACAGGGTCTACAACTCCATCTATTCCTCCTGGAAGGCCCACCCACCCTTGCAATTCAGGTGTGATTATTTAACTATGTGCAAAACCCACAGCCACAGCACCAAAAGCTAGAAGAAGATCTAGGCAATCTCCATGGTGCTCCATTTCAGTTAAGCTCCAGATCTCCTATTTTTTAAAATGTAGAATTCACACTACTTTTCCTATAGTGTTAGGAAATGTAAGGCAAATTGAGTGTCATCCTTGCAAACACAGCTTAACTGCAAAAGCAGAACCAAAGTCCACGTCCAAAATGTCAGCACTGAATTCCTATTTCAGCCTTATCTTTATAATGAGCAGAATCAAGGCATGGAAGATGGCACAATGAAATTAAAGAAAACCCAGACACCTGCTCCTTATGGGGGAAAAATTATTCCCTCTTTCTAATTAAGTAGAAGTGCCTTTTTAAGTTTGACTCAAAAAATGAATTCTCTCCACCTCTTGGTTATTGTTTCTGCAGAGAGGGGCCAGTCATCTGAAGGACTTGGAGAAAGGCCAGCAAAGATAAGGCTGAAAAATCCCTCCCCAGTTTACAGATAATGGTCTTCTTTTGTGTATTTATGATTTTCAAGAAACAGAGTTTGGTTTTTTTAATCTGATACTTCTACTTAGAAATATCAAGGAAATGCCCTTATTGTTGTTAACTATTATTTGCTCAGTGCCCTGAGTGACAAACATACTTTGTGGACAAGTCTTTGTTAGACAATATTCAGTGTTTAATGAATTGTTAATGCAAACAGAGACCTCTCTGCACCTCTGCCTGACTTTACTGAGGAAAAAGGGGTGCCCTACTGTCCTTATACCATGCTTCAGCTTAGATTGGTGGTTCATTGGTTGCTGCTCTCAAGAGGTGTTCTTGTACCTGTAAGCAGCTATGTGACTTCTGTTTTTAAGTTCACTATTGACATACAAGATAGAAGGTTCTACTTAAATTATGTGTTGTTACTGTGGTACTTCACTAAGATGGCCTCTGACTTCTAACCTGACACAGGGATGCTAGTTAGTTATACACCCACCCATAAATATGGAATCATCTTTTAGAAGCAGATTTAATGATAAGCTGTCTTTCTATAGCACACAATATAAGGTTGCGTAAAGTCTAGCTGAAGAGGAAAACTACAAGCTGGCTTTGTCATAAACCACCAAGAATTTTCTAAAGTTGTTAAAGTGTTGTTTTGATGATGCCTGAACTTCAAAAGCTATTTTGTAAAGACATCAGCACCTTTATAGCACAACTGCTGCAAAATATAATTACTTGGAAAATTTGTCCAATGACAACATACCAAAACCATGCCAGAAAACACATCAAGGCTAGCTCTTCAGCTGACATGTTTCAGCTTAGATAGTGCATTGATTTTCAAAGGAGTTGCAGAGATTGCTACCAGCTTAGAATCTTCATTTTCTGTATCTAAGCCATGCTGATGAACATGTGAGAGGCTACTATCCTGGCCTCTAGCTAGCAGGTAAACTAAAATGTGCAATGCTCTTCACCAAGGAGAATAAGATCTGAAAAGTGCACGGATGAACCTGTTGTCAAATGGGAGCATGTAACTGGTAAAGCCCTCTGCAGTAGTTACCTAATACAGCAGCTGAGATCCTATTCCTCTGTCCAGTTACAGTTGTAGAAAATTTATTAACAGCTCAGGTATCTCCTAAATTTCTAATACTGATTGTAAAGAGAAAATGACATTTTGGCTAACTTAGTGGACAAGATTTATATAATCTGAAGTTTAATGTCTGATCCTAAAGTAGTCCAGAAGAAAGATGCTTGAATGCATACTCATCGTGTTATCTGTCTCTGAGTTAAAAACTGCAGTTAAAAAATGTAAGCCCAAAGCATCCACCTATATTTACACTGCACTTCTGGATGTGCTTGAGTTCTGCTGCTGTGACTTCAGAATTGGAATCTCCATGAACTTTCAGCTGGCTACAATAACAGATAGGCTGCTTATATTAGTCCTCTGGCATAATAAAGGGTATCTTCAGCTCTGCAAAATATCAGATCAACGTGATTAACCGGTGCAGTCACTGTTGCATTATTTTTAGAACATTTCCCAGAAGTCACAATCTGCAAAAGTCTTAATATTGCTTTTTTCTATTAAGTATATTATTGAGTAAAATTATGCATCCCACTATACAAGCCTGTGACCTCAAATTGCATAGCTGTCTTGTGGAGTTCTGTACACTGTGTACCAAGAGACCATCCCTATCCCACAGAACTTAAACCACATAAAACAGAAAAGCCAGGAAAGATAGATATTTAGTCCTATTTGCAGGGGTGAAAGCAAGGCAAACACAAATCCGACACTTCTGAAGGTTAAAAGCTTTTTGCAGGAGAGGCAAGAATTGAATCAACCTCTAGCAGAGTGTAACACAACACAGAGTACAGGCACCCATGTTGCTTTTTACTGAGCTGACTTTGGCAGAAGAACAGCCTTATCAGTGTGACACTGCACCTGAACTAGTAAATCTAGCTGGATGAAAAGATATTCAGACTCTAAGATGGTTATAGAAATTAGGGAAAAACTTCAGTATGCTATTCAGCTGTATGAAATAGGGTGAGAGAGTTATGACCTAAACCTTATTCTAGCTTCTGAAAGTAAATAAATAAATAATCAATCAGTAATATTAAATTGCTGTTAAAATTGGCATAGATATTATAGGCTGGCACCAAACAATGCAATTTTAACAGTCAACAAGTAACATTGGTTACTGAAGTGTGGAACATATACATTTGAAATACATACACGAAAATATCCATCTTTGTTACCAGAGTTGTAAGCATTTTTTAGACGTACTTTTAGAAATTAAGAGGGATTCCTCTGTTTCTAAGATGTATTTTTTTTTATTTGGTTGGTAGTCACAGTTCATATTTCTCTGTCCTTACATACATAAATATGTAGATTTATATATTTGTTTGTGTGAGTCCACATACATTCATACCCCAAATTAGCTTATTCATATGTGTTTCACACCAGGCATAGAAGGTTTGGAGTTGGCCATCTTTAAAACTTAAAAGGACACTATTATTAAAAATCTTATTTCCTTAAAACATTTGGTTCTTTACAAACAGAAAAATATAGCACATCCGGCTCCAGAGGTATCTACCAAAAAAGCTGGCATAGTTTTTCTACAAAGAGAGCTAATATTTCTCCTCAGCTGTGTTCATGTTACTTCTGTGTTTGCTTTGACCTGTTATAACAGCAAGGAAATGTTATGTTCATGGAAAGCCACTAAAAAATGGTTGAAAGTTCCATGTGAATATGTTCATGAAACCCACTTGCTCAACTAAAGCAAGTCAGAGGTTGTAATGGAATGATTTGCAAATTTTTGCAATCCAGGAAGCATATTCATTGCTGGCTCATGAGATAGAAATGCTACAGGCTGAAGAGGTATTACTCAATACTCACAAAACTATTCCAAATTAAAAAAAGACAAACAAACAAAACCCAGCTTCCCCTTCATGCACCCTGTCCACCCCTCAAACCCCAGCAAGATACCAGAGATCTAAAACCCTCAATAAATTTTTTCTTGAAACATTAGAGTAATGAATATAAGCAACCCAAAGACATTGCTACCTGCTTATCTATAGTCTACAAAGTAGAAAAAGAATGTTATTTTTCTAAATCCCCACTTCTGGTTTCACACAGGGGATGTCAGTTCTGCTCTGAGACAGTTGAACACTGGAAACAACGACAAACAAGAAAAGAAAAGGTGTCAGCATTTTCATCCTCCTTGGTTACATATAAATGGACCGATGGAGGAGTCCTCCTCATTTCAGGTGAGCACACAAATGACACTCTGGCCCCCACCTCTGTGACATTCCAGTGGGCATGATGCTCCACATTTTGTACTTTAAGGAAAGCAGCACAGCATGGACAGCTGGCCAAGTCAGAGCTAGGTTCCTGAGCTAGATTACGAGAGGAGCAGGGCTCTGCTTTGGGTGCTCACCAGTTCACTTTGTTCAGCTTACTTATGTATTCCTTGAGATAATGGGAGTTTTACCATCTTCTCTCAGTTCCAAGGCTGACTTCATGGCCTATTTCACGTAGAAGTGTGTAGGGTAAAACATTGTTCGGAGAAAACCCACTCCCGGAGCTGGCAAGCTATACAGATCTACAGTGCTGATCCCAACCACAAAAGAGTACTTTATAACACGCAAATAAATCATTAGATACTGCTATTAATTTCTGTATTTTGTCTTTTGCAGCACTAAATACATTAAGGAATTTTTGATAAATCTTCCAATTATATTTGTTCAGAAGCATTGACAAAACAATCTGTGCTATTAATGAGATGTTTAGTGCAAATTAATCATTAAACTGGACAGTCTATGCCCTGAAAAGAAATTTGTTTTGCAGAGTGTTTTTATTAGCGCAGTCTTTGGAAATTACAGTGTTTCTTGAAAGATCTTCATAATTACTTTGATTTAACTTGTTATAAATGTTATAAGTAATTTATTATTTATAATCCACAAAGCACTCAACTGGACGGTAGTCTGTCAACCTGCCCTTGCACATCTCAAGAGGAATATATGGAGAATGAAACTCTAACTTCGTACATGGGGATGGCAAACCAGGCCAAGTTAGCTGAACTCTGATGTGTTCTATGATAGTGAGGAAGGAAGTGGGAGTGACACTGGAGATAGCCATCATATTGTAAGTTAAAGGAACTCTAAGGTCACTGGAAGTCTACTGGAAATGAACTCTTTATAAAGAGCTCCCTATTTACCTAGGGAGTTGTCTAGTTTTCTTTCCTACATTCAGCATAACATGGGTGGGGTAGAGAAGCAGGGGTTTTTTAACTTCAGTTAAATAAACTGGAGTAAAGAAATCTAATGTAGCAATTAATGCATCCAAGCAGTAGCAACCATGAACACATTCTGCACAGAGAGTTTACTCATCTGTAGGTTCTGTCGAACAGTAGCATGCACGTGAAGGTTCATGTTTTATTAAGAAGCACAAGCACATACTGTTGCTGCTTCCAGTATTGCACATATGGCAATGTCTCCTAGCAGGAAGAGCACTTCTTGCTTAACAGAAATATAGTTAATTTAAATACACAAACTGCAAGGGAATTATGAAAACAGAAGCAGCTATCAGATCCTCTTAGCATCACTGCATTGTCTGGAGCTAATTGCTACATCCCACAATTATGTTTTTTCCCTAGACATTTTCCTAACCCTATTTCTTGTGATGACTGTTCGTATCGTTGCCTTGTTTTTAATACAGCATAGCTATTCTCTCTGCACAGACATACTCTACTCACATTCCTTTAGGATTTGACCCTTTCTTGGCTTTAGTTCATGCCTCTTGTTCTTGTATTTGACACAAGTTCAAATCATTTTACAGCATCTATCCTCTCAGATCTCTCTGGAATTTTATATACCTCAAAAAGGTCACCACTTTCTCTCTGTACGCCATATATTGTAGCCTTAAAGTTTGAGAGGTTTGTTGTGGGTCTTTTTTTCTTTGGTAGAAAACCTTATCTTTAAAAAACCCCTAATGTCTTGTAACATTATTGTTGCCACCCGTTTTATGTATATTCCTGATAGTCTTCAGCAAACTAGTCTATAATTACTGCCTTTCACATCTGTCCTCATCAGTTGCTTGTATTGTGATATCCTGCTTGGCAAGTACAGCTACAATGACACGAGTTCCTTTAAAAAAAAAAAAAAAAAAGGTTTGTCTTGAATTCCTTTTTAA
>Ga0065711_1001452_pt1 | contig 43180 bp, 28 predicted proteins | sample Hoacrofraction12_FD_59098 | JGI IMG/M metagenome (GOLD analysis project Ga0065711, IMG submission 59098) | Hoatzin crop microbial communities from Cojedes, Venezuela - Epithelial fraction 12 v2 (version 2) | ecosystem: Host-associated > Birds > Digestive system > Esophagus > Crop | place... | reverse complement strand
GTGTTGAACCTCATGAGGTTCACACAGGCCCACCTCTCCAGCTTGTCCAGGTCCCTCTGGATGGCATCCCGTCCTTCTGGTGTCTCGACCGTACCACTCAGCTTGGTGTCATCTGCAAACTTGCTGAGGGAAGTGGAATTGAATGACACTCCAACTACAGGCATAAAGCTTCATAAATGTCTCAGTTTAAAAACACCGACATTTTATGGTCACTCTCTGTTCAGGACATCCCTGAAAATAACACATAAGCCCTCTTTCTCTTCTCCTTCCTACAGATGTATGATTTAGCTTTCCATGTTTTGAATACCGATGTTTTTTCTCACCAGGGTCTTAAGATTATGGACAAAACCAAAAACGGTTTGAGATAAACAGATGTCAGAACAGATTATAACATCCCAAAGCTGTACCTCTTTTATACTGGTAGAGGAAACTCTTCTTGCCATGCAAAAACATAACAATAAGATAAAAAAAAGGGAAAAGAGTCTTACCATTTAGTCTATTGCATACATTAAAATATGCAGCGTATTTCCTACGGAATATCTGCAGTGCAAATGCATTTTTTTTTTCTTACGTGTGTAGGGCCTGATTCAAGTACCTGCTGCATTTAGTGAAACATTGACCACTCTTTTCAGCAGGCTATGGGGCATCTGCTGCTCTCTTACTGTTAGTTGCATGCTTTCTGTAGCTGTTTGTTCGTTTAGTGTTTGTCACTCAGAAAATGTGTAGCTGACTACAGGACGGAATGACTTTTTAGAGGGCACTAAAATTTTGAACAACCTTCAAACCTAATAATAGTTTTACATACTATGAAGAGAAAAAGAAGACAAAATTATTAGAGTTGTTATTTGGCTGCTTGTTAATTTGGTATAGAAGAGTTACTCCTGCTTGCTACAATTTGATTTTTCTTCTGATGAAATTGTTCATAATAGTGAGGTAGAAAATAACACCTTTACGAAGAGTACAAAATTTTGCTATGTGGCTTGCTGCTGAGCAGACAGTTTTAAAATTGGCCTCCTGAAAGCTCATAAACACAGCTGAAGAAAACTGAGAACCTACGCTGACGTTTTTTGCTGAGCCCAAGTACATAAGCATGTGTTATGTCTGCAAGCAGACCTACTCATTTCTTTGGAAACCAGCAAACAAAAGAGCACGTGGAACCTCAGGATTTTCAGGGAAAAGAAAATAAAGGAACAAAACACAAACCATCATAACACCTATTGATATCTGAAGTTGGAGTACCCAGTGCAGTTCCTGTCCTCTCCCCTTCTTCTAAATCCCTTTACGCAGTAGGAGTAGAAAAGCTGCGGAGCAAGGCAAAATGGGTGTTCAAAGGTATGGAGCAGCCTCGCTGCACACACGGATCAAACAAGCAAAGATTCCACAGGTTTCAATGGACAGTACTGTGGAAATCAGCATAGTTTCTCCCATTTGTAGCCTTTAACTCGGGAGCACGTCCCTGTGGGATAGAAAAACAATGTAAAAAACATCCTTGCTCTCTCCTCTACTGTTGGCCATTAGCTTCGGCAGACCTGTGATCTCACTTGTTGCTGCAGCCTTTTGTAATTAAAAACTGACATACAGCCAACGTAACTTTGTAAATCAGCACCGCCTGCTTTGTGTAAAAATTAGACAATTGCCTGTGAAGACAGTCTCTTCAGAAACAGGCAGCAACTATTTCAGGATACCCAAGGAATAGTATGGACAAGGTCCTCTCTGGAGCTGGTTACAGCCCATTTTCAAACACTTCGGCATCACATAACAAACGCATGACTTTAATAAGGCGTGTGTGTTGGGACAAATGCTGTGGAAGGTGAGTCACAGAATGGAATATCTATTTGGACCTGGGATCTGCCCAAGCCAGCTGTTTTAAAACAAATAGAAAATAAGAAGAGAAATACTAGCTAAGTGGGTGTTGAAGAATATTCATGAGAAATGCTATGATAGAGCCTATGATATTTTCTACGGTGCACGTGAAGGCTCTGGGCATTATTGGTACAAATCTACTGTAGATGTCCTGGAACAAAAGATCCCGTGAGTTAAGACTAGTTTCACAGCTTTCCTGAACCAGCGGTAGGAAAATACATAGATCAAGGGATTGCAGGCAGAATTGAAGTAAGCAAACCAAATTAGGATGTCAAACAGAACTGGGGGGGTAATGAAATCCAGAAGACTGTCTACCATGGTGTCAACAGTAAAGGGCAACCAGCACAGGAGGTAGACTCCAACAGCTACCCCAAGAGTCTTTGCTGCTTTCCTTTCAGTCTTGGATGCTCCTACGTGTAGCTGATACCCCTTACTCCTACTCATGTTTTTTATCAGCCTGGCTTGCTTGTTAGCCACAGTAAATATCTTTACATACAAAACTATCATTATGAGGCAAGGGAAGAAGAATACTGTGAAGTTCAACAACCCCCAGAGCTTGTTGAACAGCAGCTGACAGCTACCAACACAGGGCACGTCTCGCACAAAATGGCCCACTCCCTCTGCAATCGCCTTAGTGCAGAGGAAGACAGAGGTATAAGCCATAGGCACTGCCCACCCCACCCCAATGTAAATGCAGGCCACTCTTATGGAGAACCTGGTGGGGTAGCGCAAAGGGTCGCAGACAGCACAGCGCCGATCAATGGAAATGAAACACAGATGAAATATGGACGTCAAGCAAAAGAGTGTGTCCAGAAAGGTGTGCAGCCTGCAGAAGCCATCTCCGAAATACCAGCAGCTCTCTATGGACCGAACGGTGCTGAAGGGCAGCATGCTCAGCCCTAGGAGGAGGTCGGCAAGGGCAAGGGAGAGGAGCAGGAGGTTGATGGGGGTGTGCAGGGCTTTGAAATGGGAAATGACGACGACGACGAGCAGGTTCCCCAGCACCGTGATCAGCGTGCCCAAGGCACAGGCCAGATAGATAGCCAGCTGGACCCCGAAGGCGTGTAAGGTCCTGTAACAGGAGTCGTTCGCCTCGTAGCACAGGGTGGTGAGCATCCCCTCCTCAGCACCGGGGCCCTGCGCTTAGCTCATGCCAGCCTGCCCAGATTCCGCTGCCTCCCCCGGCTCTGTCAAGAGCCTGGAGAAGGATTCACCTTCCAGCAGAGGTACCAAATGACTAACCTGAAAAAAGGTAATAAAAAGGCAGGTTAGAAGGAGAGATGTCTTGATCAGATACTTTTATGAAAACGATTGGACAGTCCCTGTATTTCAAGTGAAAATATAGCCAGATTTATGTTTTGTAACTCTATTGAAATAAAGCAGCTCCAGATCAGTGTATTCAATTTTTGTGGCACCAGTTTTTTAATTATATTTTGGTTTTCTTTCAGCCAGTACCATGAGTGGTACAGGAAATGCAGCAAATCCAGGGGTGGGTGGGTAAGCAGTCGGTAAAGAGGGAGTCTGCCTTAGAAGGAAGACCAATGCTGAGTAACAGGCACTGCAAGCCAAAGCTGCTCAGGGGATTTGAAAGCCGACTCTAGCATAATGGCACACTGCTTCTTGTGAATTTCCCTGGAAATGAAGCTCCAATTTAGTTATGATTCTTTTTATTAAGTAGAAGCTGTGAAGTGATTATTTGAAAAGAAGTAACATCTGATTGCAAATGAAAACCCCTCAGGGAAAGTTGCTCGTTTTATAGTGTTCTGGCTGTGTTCTGGGGATATATACGGATATCCATTGTGTTGATGACATGAATATTCAGGAAGGCAAGCAGAAATATTGTTATATGCACTAAAGATTGCCCCTGCTTTTTACTTAAGAAATTTCTATTTAAGTTTTAAGTTATTTAATTTTGAAGAAACTGTAAGAAATTTTTTTGAGTGTGAGAAGTATGTGATATTAATGAATTATAGTGGATCATTTAATAAATCACATAACTGAACTGTATGATTTTTAACAGTAAGACAACTACAGTTAAATATATGACATTTTTCTATGCGTATTTTTGTTTCTGAAATGACTGGTATAATAACTAGAAATTATTCCCACCTTTCCCACCCTTCCCAGCAGCAACAAAATATAATAGCAAACCTCTCTTAATTGTATTTCCATAAACTTTTAAATCAGGAATACTTACGGTAAAACATCTCTTTTCGTAGAATGGGAGCTGTACTGCAGTGCACTGAAATCCTTGTCTAAGTACACATCTGCTGCCTGAGTGGAAAGTGTGAGATGTTATATAAACCAGATGGAGAAAGTCCCTATAGGTGACTAACATACCTTAGGGGCATAGAGAAACTGTTGTGTATTTTGCAAAAATCGCTGTTTTCTAAGAAGAAGTTTAAATGCACACATGCTCAGCTGCTGTTCAGTCTCTGAAGATTTATATGTTTGCTGTGAATTTTCTTTTTTTGCGTGTTCCTGCAAGAAGATGCAGCTGGTGACAGCTCATCCAGGGGCGTCAGTGATCCTCACCCCACAGAGCCCTCCCTTACCTGCCCCTGAGCTTCGGTCTCCCCAAAAGCATGGCTTTCACTCCAGAAGGAGTTGCATCAGGTACCTCTGGATTTTCCTTGCATCTCCCTTAGCAATCCCCCCTTTCTATCCCACAGTATAAGCCGGCAGAAGAATTTGGTACAGCAGCGTTTGCTCCTGGATGATTTTGTCATGTTTCTTTGATGCAGTGGAATGATCTGATTTAACCTGGGCATTAGAGAGACAAATACCACTCAAGAAAGTCCTGGAATTTTCATCCTAGACAGGATACAGGGTTTTAAAATGAGCTTCTAACTTCTCAGTGAAATTTTTCCTGGTGCTTAGGTCCTCCACTCTCGCCTCCTGCTCAGTCAAGCCAAGCTCATACTGGCTTCTGAAGGGACCCTGATGGTAGATCTCTGAGAGCTTGTCTTCTTCTTCTCTGCTCTGCAGTTAAGTTTTTACAAGCTCTCCTATATGACTGCTGTCCTTCATCCTCCCTACTTTGTGTTTCTTCAGTTAAGAAGTTGCCTGCTGCCCAGATCCCCTCCCCTCCCTCTTGATGTTTTTGAGGTGCTCTGTGCCAAAGGCTGCTGATGCCCAGCAGAGACACTGTTAGAATAAGGCTGAGGCAATTTTTTAGACTGAATTTTTAATATGAGAAAGAGCAAAAGTCAGCATCAGTTTCCATATAATTCTGTTTTATGTCAGGACATGAGTAGCAGCTATTGCTATAAGGATTTAAAAACTGCGAAAAGAGCAAGATATTTTTATTTTTTTCAGTTTTGCTTCAACAACAATTTTAGGTGACATTTCCACACTGTTAAAAATCCCAGTGCAAAAAGGGAGAGATTTGTTTCTCCTTTTTCAAGGAGATTTGTTTCTCCTTTTCCTATTTCCACATTTTAGTAAATGATCATTTATACCAAGATTGTCAGAGTCTATTGGATAGCTTTTGATATTAACAATAGTTTTTTTTGTCCTTTGTGCTCTGACATTTTCATTAGTTTTCATTCTTCCTGTATTTTATACGTGATAAAGTATCATTCTCATCCAAGTACTTTGTCATTCAAATTCTGAATAAAATCGTGTCCTTGTCAAAACACTTGCCCTGTCTAGCTAGCTAGCCAGCGTGATGCTTCTGAAGTGATTATCACCACCCCTAAAGGGAACAACATGTAACAAAACAATCTCAGCTCGCCGTTCCTGCCCACATTACTTTTTGGAACTACTTTGCAGTATTTCCCCTCTCTTCTCATCTGGTCATGGTAAAAGAGACCAGTTCATGATTAAGAGAAGGCTCAAATAGTGACAGTGTAGTCTTAATACTTTGGAACAAGAAGAGCTTTTTAATTTTAATCAAATTTGAAAGGTAAGAATGCTATCATAAAATAAAAAATGTCAATCATTCTCAAGATGTTCCTTCTCTTTACCCTTCTTTCTTGAGACAAAATTGCTGGGTATAATCTTGAACTGATTTTTAGTTGAATTTACTTTATGACCTAGTAATCAGCAGTAAAACACACACAAAAAAAAGAAGGAAAAATGTACTATCTGATATGATTTGATCTCCTGCAGTGAAGATGTGCATAGCCAATATCTTTTATATTGAAACTGCTTCACATAACATCTAAGATCTAAATTTATCTAAGTAACCTCTGAGTTCCTTAAAATAGAACAAGGCAGTTTCAAAGAATTGTGGACTCTCTAAGGGGGCCATCATTAGTGCCCTTTTAGTGTGAAATTTTTCCTCACAGCTTCCAAAAGCGTTGGTCTGGGATCCCTGAATAGAGTATAATAGTATGAGAAGGCCATGATGGGCTTACAAACATTGAGCTAGTGAACCTAAACCTCAAATCTTCCGTCAGGTGCATTATGGCCACACAGCCTATAGTGCAGCCTTTGGCTCTCCGTTGTAGCAGTGAGCAGTGATCACCTCTGAAGAAGATGGCATATACATGAGTGTTTTTTGATGACTGCAGAGTGGCAGAAATGTTTGTGGAGTACATACTCACCCAGTCTGGCTTAAAACTCCGCTAGATATAGGACACCCCACCTCCTTGCAGACTGGGATCTCCATAGGGTGAGGTATGTATTTTTTCTTAATTTTTCTTACACAAATAGCAACATTCGGCCTTCAGTTTTGTCAGGATGGAAAATTCTTGTTCACGGTGCTCACATGAAATTGTTCCACCTGAGGCATCCCATTTTTATGTAACTGTTGCTTTTATGTTTTCCTGCTCTTGGTTATCCTGGTCTGTGCTCTGTCCATTCAAGTGCTCATGCAGGACACAGCTACATGAGCAGTTTTAGGAGTGGGACTCTGTAAGTTACCTGTGGCAGCTTCAACTGTGTCAAAAGTGGAAGTGAAGATGGAGAGACAAGAACTCACTAACGTCACCTTCTATAGCATCTTTGTCCAAATTAGTCAGCTGAAGGATTAAAACCAAGGAGACTGTGGATTAGAGAATGAGCGAAAAATGGTTATTTTAGTTCAGGAAGTTAAGAAAATAAAGGAATTAATAAATTGAAATATTTTATCTGTTTTCTTTGCAATGAACAACTCATGTAATTGTTTTAGTCTAGGATTGTCTAAACCCAAAATCAATTTTTTTCCAGTTTATTGATCTCATTTTCCTTTTATTGTCTCCCTTTCTTTTCCATTTATGTCAAATTTGAAATTTAAAAAAAAATGTAATAAAGTGAATGTTTTTTTCTGTCCAAACATTTTCTGAGTGTGACCCCAAAGTGCAGTTTTCAGTGAACTTAGTGTTTGGTGGTGCAGCAGAGCAGTTGCAAAAGATGAGACAGAAAAAGTCAAAATACACACAGAAAAAAATTGAGTGTGACATAGTCTGGTTCAGGAGTTCTCTGAAGAAGAATTCATTAATAACAGGTGTTAAAGGTAATCCCAAGACTGCAAGAAGGCCAGAGGTACAACTAATATAACCCTTCCCCAGAGCTCTTGATTCCCTTTGCTGTTGTTTGCAGCAAGCAAAACACATCTCAGCTGGGAATAATCTAACCAAAACAAGCAATATGTTAATAGGGTCTGTTAATTTACATTTCAGAAGAAAAATTAGAAACAAGGTATTTTAAACTGGTAAAAAGGGAAGGGAGAAGGAGAAGTAAGGTGTTGTATCGCACAGCGCTGGCAGAACGAAATGCATGAAGAGCTAGTACTGAAAGAAGCCACCAAGGAGTCCATCAAATGGCCTTCAACCATCTGGATATGGCCCATGCAAAGCCACTTTTTTACACTGGGCAATTTTTTAGAGGCACGAAGCGGGCAGAGGTGGCCAGACTGCCACCCTGGGAAACCTGAGGAGCAGGAGAGCATGAGGCAGGTTGGAGCAGACCTCCCCACTGCCCATCTTCTTCTGGTTTGAGGTACCTGCACAGCACTGCCCTGCAGCCAGACTGCAGACCCCAGACCAGGCAGATATCACACACTCCCTGCAATTTCCACCCAAGGAAGCAGAAATGGCCAATGTAATTGCATGCAGTTCCTTCCTTGCTTGGCTGGTAGTGGGGCTTGCAAGACTAGAGGCGATGTTCTGGTCAAGGGCTGCTCCATGGGCATCAAACAATTTTCAAAGCCTGTAGAGACACATTTTGTTTCTGTCTGACTTGGCAATGTTGGACTGCTGGTAGTGTTACTTGAACGAGATACTGATTCCTGCTAAATTGTCACAGCGAGGAATAGAAATCACTTTTCTGCCCATAATAATATTAGAAAATCCAGATGTGCTGGAATGTCCTGTGTCTCCAAACAAGAGCATGCTCCTTTTGTACTCACACAACCGAGCAGCCGCATGGCAGCACCTGACTGTCACTTTGGTGTCCTGACTGCGGGCAAGGAGCGAGGTGCAGTAACCACCGGGAAGACAGAACTGAAGCTTTGACAAATATGATAAATTTCTTTTTGTTTCTATTTGATTTACTACCTTTTTAAAAATCTTTTTTATTATTATTATTATTTCTATTTGATTTACTCCCTTTTAAAAAATCTAACCTTTAATTCCTGTGAGGGAATGCACCCACCTTCACAGGTGACTATTTTGATCATAATTTATTTTCATAAGAAGTGCAGGGCAGCACATGGAGAGACAGGCCATTGTTCAGAGGCTAGATCATCATACCCTAAATCAACATACATTTACAATATTTTTCAGTTACAGAATGAAAAATTACATTTACAAAAGCAGGCTGAGTTTGGTTTACCAGCGCTTGTGAGACTGTGTCTGGAGTCCTGTGAGCAGATAAAGATGATGGAGTGTTTTCAGCTGGAAAAAGTGTTTTGGCTGCATTCTGTTCCCCTTGTTCTTTTGGAAAGTTTGGCTAATAGAATGGGATGACTAGGGTTCTAATTTTCAGACAATGATATCTAAATAATTACCTGATGAGGCTTGAACTTGAGAGTTCATGCTGGCCCTTGGACACAATGGTTCTTCAGTGTCGTGGCCAAGTAACTTGTGTCTCTGTGCGCACAGCAGAGAATCTGGATAATGTATCCTGTATAGGCTGTCAGCGTGCTGCTTTCCTAGCATCTGGACAGATGCTTTCCTCGCATCTGGACACAACATTTCCCAGGATATTTTGCTCAATGTAAGTCCACCCGTAGGTTACCTATTTTTTTATTTGACAGTATGTGCAAATATTGTAAAGATGAAAGAACACATATAAATATTTGCAAAGTTTTCTGAAAGTAATTCCAGGGGTTGCTAATTCATTTAAAAAGAGTGAGACTAGTTAACCAAGTTTTTACAGGAAGGCAGTAGAGTATACTGAAAATAGTAGAGTCTGAATATTGCACCTGAAATGACCATTTTCAAAGGTTTTTTGAAACAAAGGGTAAATTAAACATAAATTATAGGACTACAGGCAGAGCTGAAATAATCCAGCTGGAAGGTGGCATTGCACAAGCCCTTAGGAGCTGAGAAGTTAATAAAAAGATCAACTATTGAGAGAAAGGCAGTCAAAACCAACAACAAAACCAACCAACCAATCGAACAAAACCCCCTCAAAATTTCCGTGATTACACATGGTGTTTCCATTACTTTCTTCTGGTTTTGAAGAAATTCTGATTGTTGTGACACACGGAGAATTTTAGTAGTTTTTCTGCAATGTTTTCTTGCTACAGAAAATATGTGGACCTGTATCTCTACCATCACTGTGCCAGGAAAAGAGGAAGCAAATGGAGAAGCTGGCACTCCTCAGCATTTGCGAAGTAGGAGAGAAACACAGAAACTGCTGCAGGCAATGGGTGCCACATATTTTCAATAATGTCAGTATTTAACCCTGCAAAAACCACGCTAAAGGCGAAGAAGTGTAAAATTGGCTAGCTATGTAAGAAAATTACTTCTATGACAGGAATGGTCATATTGGTGACGTAATGCAGTGGGTCAAAGATGGTGTAATTACAGTCAAGAGGCAGAAACCAGACACGAAGACGAGGTGCTACACACAACCACATCACAGGAGGCTTAGAGCTTGCATGAGAGAGCACCAGGGTACCAGCATGGTTTGATGGAGCTGGCTGTGCTCTGGGGCATAACATGACACTGAGGAAAAGTCTGTTTTGACCATGGACCAGACCAGAAACTTGGTGGGAGAGTGGATTGCTGGAGATGATGGATGGAAGCAGTCACAGACATATTTCCCCCTGTTTTGGCCAGGATGGTTCCACCTGTGTGCATGTGTGTAGCACAGGAGCAAAGCCCACGCCTTGTGTTTCTAGGCAGTATACTGCTATAATTATTAACTATATCTTGCATTTCTAGACTCTAAAACCTTAACAAAGTCAAAGTAATGCTACAGCAGCTGTGAGCTCCAGAGGCTGGATGAAAGCGTGGTTTGTCAGCATGAATTATTTACCGAGGTATTGCAGCACAGCTGGTCCTAGGGGAGAAAACCGGATAAAACAAAATTGCTTCAACATTGAAGAACACAATCTGTAGGGAAGAGGTTTGGGAAAAAGAAAAAAGTTCTTGAGCACACAATCCCTTCTTTGGGTCTGATCTTGTGTTTCCTGATTTATTTGAAACGTATCTTTATATCTTCAGAAGTGTCTTTAAACCAGCATGATTACAGTGCTACATCAGATCTGGAGACAAATGTGACTGTCGCAAGTGCTGGGATTGTCACTTCTGTCACTCGGCATCTGAGCTCAAGGATGAGGGGACAAAACCTGGCTCTCGGCTCCGCTGATGTCGGATACCTCCAGTGTCAGCGTGCTTCGGTCACGCACAGGCTCTCAAATTGAAGGGTCTGAGGGTAGGATCCCAAGCTCAGGATGGAGCTCAGAAGTCCTTTAGCTGCCCGGTATGGAAGCACTGGTGTGGGCTGGGGACACAGGCCAGCTGCCCCCCTCCCAGCTGGCCTCTGCGTGCAGGCACGGGGTGAGAGAAGGCTGCTCCCCACCAGAGTCAGAGAAATATCTGCCCATTTTCCTCCCCCCTCCTGCCTTAGAGGGGTCCCTTCCCCTGCCTCGCCATCTTGCTCCCATCTACACGCCAGAGCACTGCCAGATTTTCATTTTGTGTTTAAATATCCTTTTCCAACACGAAAATCCAAAGCTGCTTTGGATTTTCTCCATCCTGCATTTTGGTGGAAATCTGTAATTAAAAATACAATGGGAAACACTCCCCTTTTCTTACAAGAAAATGTAGAATGTTCTTGGTTTATATATAGCTAAAAAGACTCATGGCTGTCTCTCGAGAAACTGCACATCCTTTTCTATGTCAGTTGTCTCTGTAATGCTTCATCGATGCTTTGTTGCTTCTGCAGCCATGAAAACTGACACAGAACTGATCCAGTGGGATGATGATTTTATTAGGCTGTGTAACAGAAGAACACATAAATTATTCTGATATATTACAGTTACAGCTGTATATGCCCTTTTGTCAGGAGTTGCTTGCAACAGTTACTTTCATTTACATAATTTTCACTAAAACTGATTAAAATGGTTTGGGGTTTTTTTTGCCAAAAAGATGTTCTAACTGAAAATTGGATGCTGACTATTAGGCATTAATTTACCTGAACTTATCTGACTTCTTTGGCATTTTTCATTTTGAACAGAAAAATTAATGCCTGTAAACCAAAACCTTCAGTCTAAATCTCCAAGAATTTATTCTGGAAATGTTACTGCAGTGTCTCCAGAAGATTGCCATTTGGATGTTTTATGTTATTGCTCACTTTCTTCACCTCCAGAACATGCCTGCCTTCAGAACCACAGTTATATCAATGACTTCATGCTGAACATTTGTTAAGTGCCCTGCAGTATTAGGGTATAAAATAAAAATCAGTACAGAGTTTGCAAAAAGAAAGCGATCTATTTCTCAGAAAGTTTTCAGCGGATGTTTTTGCAAGCCAGGATTTAACTTTTTTTTTTCTTTCTGCTGTCTTAGTAGTGGATGTCGACTTTTTTCTTTAAAGCTGCCTTTGCCTGTTGGCTCCACAAGGGGGTAGGGAATCCTTTCTCGTAGTTTAGGCTGAGACAGAAGAGAGATCAAAAGATCGGGTTGGACTAGATGACCCACAGAGATCCCTTCCAACCCCTACCATTCTGTGATTCTGTGATTCTGAAAAGCGAAAAAATTAAGAGTAAACTATTCCGACCACAAACCTTTTAAGAATAAAAATATAGCAATTGTTTGCATAAAAATCACTGGCTTTGAAGACAGCTAAATGTTACTGTTAGAGGCGTTGCAAGAGAGAGGCTGAGTGTGGATGAGCTGGCTGGGATGCTCTTAAGCGTGTCTTGCTGTCCTGTATGTTCAAACTGTGATGTACCAGAGAGGAAGAGGACCACTGGGGTGCTCTCAGACTGAAATGCCCACCTGGAAGTGGGAGCTTGAACTCCCTCCTGAATCCAGGGAAATATAACCTCCGAGGGCAATATTAGCCCTTGCTGGAATCATTCACAGTAAAAAAGATAGAAGTCCTAAACCTTCTGGCTGCTGCTCTTAGGAGAAGATGGTCTGGGTGAGATACAGAGCAGAATTCATGCTAAAGCTGTTCACTATGTAGTTTGGAAAAACAGATTAATGGGTAAGTATGCGTTTCAGAAAAAATTATACTAAATAACTTACCATGATATTTAAGGAGAGGAGGAAATTAAGACATCTGCAGTACTTGCATCTGAACATAAATGATGTACCCCATTGAACTGAATGTAGTTAATATGTTATAGCAGAACCCACAGATATTCAGGTTCTCCTATGCACCAGCAGGTGTGGTCCACAAAAAAACCCTGTTACTCTGATGCCCTAGGTTTTTTTCAAAGAAGTGCTTTGTTTAGCACTAGGTTTAGCACCAGCATCAAGTTTAACAGCAGGTGGAACAGCATGGCATGCCACAAAGTCATTCAGGAAGCAAATCCCACCATCTGGCAGATTTGCGAGTTCCCTTGGCCAGAAGAACTACTGAAGAAGATCTAGCTGCAGGCTGCAAGTTGGGTAGCAAGACTGACTTAGTAGATACTCCTTTAACATCCAAGGGCATACACTGGACATACACAATGATATGACACACTGAAGCCTCACAGATACCTCAAAATTGTTCCCTGAGGATCTGGAGTATGGAAGAAATATTGTCTTTGTAGGAGATGTAATGTATTGGGCTGACTCTGAATTATTTATGCTGTATGTTAGTGGAGTAATTTAATCATTGCTTAAAATGTTTCCAGTTGCATCATGTGTCACCAGATAGACATTTAATGCATAGAAGAATTTTCAGAAATGCTTAAATGTAGACTTAGAGACTTAATTAGACACCTGACATTAACTTAACATGCTCTTGTGTAACTGCCAGAAGGAATTTAAACTTACTCTGCAAAGTAGTTGAATACAGTGGCAAATACTGCTGCCAGCAAATGTTGTGAAGACACTTAAGAAGGATGTGTAATTGCCTCCAAGTCTAGCATTATATCTAATTTTTTGTGGCCCATCATCTGACTGATGGTTTCACTGCTGGCAGGATGTCAGAGACATATAGCATTTGTTACCTTTCAATAAAAACCCTTCACGGACTAGTTTTAACAGAAAGACAGATCTGACTGCACACAAGTTTCTCTGAAGAAGCCTCACCGAGCCGCATGCAGACACGACCTGGCACAGCTGGCTGCGACACGGTCTCCGCCACGTCCCCCAGCACCTGGCACAGAGCTCAGTTTTTGCGCTCTCCCTGAGCACCGTTCCTGCTGCCCTCGTTTTTAATCCAGTGGTCTCCCTGGGCTTGCACTGAGCAATGATATGGGACAATGTATTATCCAACTTCTAGGTGCCTAAAGTCTTTATTGAATCCAGCCTTGCTCTGTTCCCTGCTCTGGTTGTTCAGCTAGTGGCAATTGTGCACAGAGAGAGTATTTACACCAGCTTAGAGAGCCTGGGTTTTATGTTTCTTGTTACGAAAGGTGAGAGCCTTATACACCACTCCAGACAAGTCTGTGACCTTCCAGCTCCTTGCTGTCTCAAGTGTTTCAGGGTTGGGGTGAAATTTGGACTCTCCAGATCCAAAGTAGAACGTGTACATGTTATCATAGATCCATTAAAAAGTTTTCAGCAAAGCAAATGAGCAGCACTCACTGGCATGCCATACTAACATAGAATTGACAAGCCAAGCAGTGAATAAACATGTGGGTAGATTTTTCATAGTCAGATTTCACTAAAGGTAGAGTTCACACCATATGCATACTGTGAAAGGTAAGTCGGAGGTACAACTCACAATAAAAAGACTGCAGTAGCTGCGTTCAGTAACAACAACTCAGCCAACCTTGTTTTAAGCATGTAACTGACATGAGCTCTGGCAGTGACTCTCACTCACATGAGAGGGAGCCCAGGATGGCAAGGACCTCAGTCAAAGGCTCCAGTTCAGTGTGAAGGTGGGGTGGGGTGAATATGGGGTGGGCTGTCAGCAACCACATTTTATAACATCTGGTGCCTGATGGCTAAACAAAGAAAGGACAAGCAGATACCTGAGTGTGAGCAGTACCCTCGCTCCCAAGTGGTCGTCCCCAAACACAAAGCACATGGAGGACAAGGGCTGAAAACCCAATTCTACTGTTTTTGGGGGAAAAGATAGACTTCAAGCCAAAATTATACTCAAATTCTATTTGCTTGGGAATAACAGCAGACACTATGCTTCTGCTAATGTCCCACTCACAAAAGGGTGACAAAGACTGTCACTGTTAGCCTGGGATGTATTCAGTTTAAGAGATTATTGATGGTGAACCTCAAGAAAGATTAGCTACATAATTACAAGATAAGGTGGAATACTGAGTTTATGCACTGTATGTAAATACATTCTGAAGTTAAAAAAACACTCCAATGCATTAGGAGACACTAGGAAGACTTAAAATTCTGAAACACTATCAAGGCATTAAGAGTGAATACAGCTGGTAAATAAACATCACATAAAATGAGTCTGATTTTATTAAAGAAATATTTGATGAGATAATTCTGCAGTTCGGATTCACAAAATTCACGCAATCCACTGTTTATTCTATATTTCTAGAGCTGCTGTCAGTAGCAGAATCTATTACTGTGACTGGTCATCAGATAAAAGTTTTATTGTACGAAAATGTGGGTTAAAAATTTTGCCTTTTAAAATATATTGAAATGTTTTCCGGAACCATGGATAGAAAAAGCCATATATTAATGGATTGCAGAAAGAATTTAAATACCCAAGCCAGTTTAGAGCATCAAATAAAGGTAAAGGAATAGAGAAATTTAAAAATGGATCAATTAAGATTGCCAAAAAACAAGGAAACCAGCATATTAAGAAACCCAGCATAACTATACTCAAAGTCTTGGCAGCTTTCCTATCTTTATTCTGAGAAAGATCTTTTTTCTTATTACTTTTCATGTGCCTGTGTGCCTGGTTCAACTCACATGTGTGCCTTCGGGAGACTGTAAAAATTTTAACATAAATCCCTATCATAATGCAAGCAGGAGCAAACAGACCAAATATAAATAAAACAGCTCCCCACAGTTTGTTGAATGCAATGGGGCACAAGCTCGAGCATTTAACCAGCATTTCATAGCCCTCAATTCCAGAAGCGTAAGCTTCCGAGAAAACCACACCAAAGGCAAAAGCAGCGGGCAGTGACCAGCAGATGGCTATGATTTGTTTTATGGCCGCGACAGTCATGGTGCTGGAGTAATGCAGAGGGTGGCAGATTGCGTAAAACCGATCCATGGCAATGGAACAAAGATGGAAAATGGAAACTAAGCAGAGCATCAGATCGAAACTGTAATGAACTTTGCAGAATGTCATCCCAAAATACCAGCAGTTCTCCACAGACCTCACCATGCTGTAGGGCATAATGGCAAAGCCCAGCAGGAAATCCGTGACGGCCATGGACAGGATGAGGAAATTGGTCGGAGAATGAAGCTGCTTGAAATATGAGATGGAAATGATTATGCCCAGATTCCCTAGGACGGTGAGAGTGAAGGCTGCGGTTATGAACAGATACATTACCCCTCGTACTCCTGGTGACCTAAAGCTCTCAGGACAGGATCTATTTCCAAACTTCGAGCAATCAGTCAAATCCCTCGAGATATTTGGAGAAAGCATAATCAGTCCTTTTTTAGGTTTTTCTGTTGGAGATGCAGTTCCACAGGCAGATTTAATTTTCACAAGTTTCTAAAAGATTCCCAATCCTAACATAAGAATACAAGATAAAGTAAGACAAGAGCATGAATTCAATTACTGAGTGAAATGCAGCAATTCAGAGGCAATTTTTCTCTTAGCTTTAATAGGGAACAACCACTACCCATTTTTTCGGGGGGAATAGTACAGGAAATCTGATAACTGGAAGCTATTATAAAATGCATTGCACGTAACATCTAAAACAAAGCAGTTGAAAGTAAACTTAATCACCTCTTAAATTAACTAAATATAATTCTAACATCAATTTTATTTTGTGCATTCTATTGTATCTGGAGCATTTATTAAAATACAGTTCTTTTATATACATCAGAATATTAGTATTTTCAAAGAGTTAGAAGAAAAAGATTCACAGACAAAGAAATCTCTCAAGTCACTTCAGTCTATAAATACTATATAGGATTTATTTGCCTCTTCAATCTAGAATGTTGACCTTTTTCTATAGGAGAGAAGTTACGGAAGCTGACATATCTCAGCTTTCTGGGAGATTTCAGTTAATGAGCTATTCTCCTAAATGCTCGTCTTCAGTCACAAATCAGCTGCCAAAATCCCCTTTTCCAAATCATTTATGATCCTAAACTCACCTTCTGTGGATTTTGAAGTACTAACAATGAACACATCTGATGGAAATCAGTTGTAAAATTGGTATGATAAGAAATAGTCTTTTCTTTCACTACATATACACTTGATTTCTGTCATTATGATTCCACCAGCTGAAAGGGAGTGGAGATAGATTGAATCTTGTCTCCTGTAATAGACTGTGGTCCAGCTGCAGTAGTTATAAATGAATACCCTCGTCAATATCTTCACGGGTCAAGAAATTCCCTTAATTTCTCTGAGAAGAATCAGACCCATTTCTTCCACCTCTTTTCCTGATAACTTGTCCTGGACTGTGAACAAATTTAGAAATAGAAGCAGAGAGATACTCTTCTCCACAGCAATTTAACACACTTAAAGGGAACTTCGGAAGCAGCTCAGTCCACTGACTTTTTCCAATATGTATCACCCTGAAATGAAGAAAATACAGAAACAGAACATCAAAAGATTAAAAAGAATCCTTGGAAGTCAGTTTTATAAGCTAACCCTACCTGCATCTGTTTTAGTAATGCCACCAGTAGATTCTTTGAGTAGACATTTTCCTGTTTTGTTACTGTCCTGCAAAATTGCACTGTCTGTAAAAGACAGGGTCCCTTTGTAACTTGGCTCAGATTAATGAAAGGCAGGAATTTATTTTTCTTTTATGACATTATATTTAAGTCCCAGGAGATTTTGAGTTAAAAATATACGTATAATTTAGGGTTTTACATCAACAGGAGATGAACAAAGCCAAGTGCCTGTATTCCCAAGATCATTATTTTTGTTTGCTCTATTAATTCATTTACCCTCATGTACAGGGGAGCTATTTTGGTCATTTAAGGTAGATACAAGTCATATCAAAATGAATCTTTGAAAGGAGACGCTAAAAGTACAGGTGAAAGAAAGATGTTCTGGTTTTCATCTATTTTAGTGGCTAATATATTCTTTCATATTTTTTAATAATTACCATTCTAATGGAACTTAGAAATCTAATATTTAATAAGCTTGAAGATTACCATCTTCTAATTTAATGGGCTACAACAGCACTTTCTCTCATGCTGGCTGTATCTGCAGCTTCAACATAACATACAAAAAAGTTTTTCCTGTGTGTTACGGAAATGGATAAAAAGAAGTGTTAACTGAGGTCAATCCATCATCTGTTACTGGGCAATCTATTATTTATAAAGAAATAAAAAATAGGAAAGGTAGTATTTACTTTGTTACAAGAAAAGACAAAATTAATTCACTATTAATGTGAACTAGTGGAGTCCCCTGTGAGCAGAGGCGAACATGTGGACTTCATGCTGACCCTTACGAAGGCTTATTGAAGATGCATTACAAACCAAGGGCAAATGACTTCTATTCAGCAGAGACTGGATTTTTATTGAATGTGATATATGGTACATCGTAAGAACAGGGCAGAAAATAAACATGGGTTTTAAAATTAATTAAGGGAAAACTAAGAACATTTAAAGGAGTCTACCTTTATGGCAGCTGCCTTAAAGACAAATAAGGAAAGTTTCTGTTGGAAATAAAATGCAAATCTCTGGGATTATCTACAATAGAATAATTTGCAGACTCAAAAAATAACAATATTTTGTCAGTGTGTACAGCAGAAATATTTTATCTTTGAGATCTGTCAGTATTTTTGAGACAGGCATGTCTAGTAACTTTATCTTTAAGTAATAAAATGAGAGATATGCAAGACTCACCAAGTGACCCTTTATTAAAAGAAGTTACTAAAACTTAAATCTGTGCAGAAATCTATGAAGACGCAATTATATTGGATTAAAAAAAAAAGATCTGTGGAAAGAGGCTACAACTGAAAAAGCATTACCTTTAAAAAGCAGTGACCCATGTGCCTCACCTTTCATCCTCTTTTCAGTATGGGACAGAAGACAGTGATGGGGGAACAGTTTGACACAGAACAGAACAGAAACCTTTATAAAAGAAACTGTTTAACTGGGTTAAAGCAAGACTACAGAAAGGACCTTAGAAAATGTCTTCGAGAATTAGCCATACGAGACACTGTTGTACTGCAAAGGCAGCGTGGAGAGAAAATTGTTGTAGTCATTATTTTCACTGGTAAACCAGTTTAGTTTTATTACAGCCTATGAATTTCCTTCATGTTGTACCTCATCATTTTCTTGTTGTTCTTAATGATTGGCAAGAACTATTTAGTTACTTGTTACTAACCACTCTTATTCCTCTGGACTGGCTTTTGTAAAGCAGAAATCACAGCATTAGGGAGCAAAAGACAAGCTCAAATTTTCTCAAATAATTGTGTTCTCCTGTTGGCAACTGAGAAAGTCCAAAGGGTATAGGATGCAGTCTGTTTTCAGTGATCTCTCTTTAACTGACAGATATCTGTAGCATGTTTTGAGTACTCAGTGTTTAAGGAGATCAACCTTTCCTATACCTATGGGAAATAAGAAGTAGAGACACCTAGGAGTGGGTTGTAGAGTTCCCACTGCCTAAGTTGCCTGTGGATCTGGCTTCGTAGGAAATGAATTTGTTTTACAAAGGCTATTGCATACTCGTCACACAGAAACATTTTTGATTACCCATGCAGTAAGTTGGATTTAAAGTGGCAGCATGAAGGTGAAAAGATCTTACTACAAAACCTATAAATTAGGAAATTAAATTTAGTTGGAAAATTCTGGTTATGCAAGACTACACAACATTATGCAAGACTCAGTAAATATTATGGGAATTAAAACCCATAGAATCACAGAATGTTTGAGGTTGGAAGGGTAGACTCTGTCCCATCATCCAGATCATTAATGAAGATGCTGAACAGGATTGGACCCAGCATTAACCCCTGGGGTACACCACTAGTTGCTGGCCTCCAAATGGTGTTCGTTTGTGCCAATGAGCTCCACCGTCTCAGCCTGGTGGATTAGCTGGTTTTGAATCTGCTTCACTGTCTGCTCATCCAGTCCATACTTCATTACCTTCGCTATGAAGATCTTATGGGAGACAGTGCCAAATGTCATACTGAAGTCTAGGCAGACAATAACTACTGCTCTTCCCTCATCTACCTGGCCAGTCATTTCATCATAGAAGTTTATAAAATCTAGGCTATGCCTAATGGAAGCAGACTGTCCAGAAAGTGCTTACATATAGGCATAGTCTTTTTCTGGATTATGTCTTTAGATGCAGCGGTGAGGAAGTAGTGTAGATAACTAAGATGATCAGAAAAACTACAGAGTAAAAAACTTTTGTAGAACACTAAATATCTTATGTTTGACTGTATCTAGTATTTTCTTCTTGCTGAATGGGCGTTAACGCATTGTAGAGACAAGAGTGCACAGCATGCACAACCTAGCATGAGTTAATGATTTAAGGAAAGTCGTACGCTTTACACTATATACACAGCTTGAGAGCTCCATTTTTCTGTTTGAACACTGCACTAATGTATTTTTTTTAATCTAGTCATTTAAAATTTCCGCTTTGGAGCAAGGCTTCCTTGTGAGGCTTCTAGAAGTGTCCTGCCTGGACAGTCGGTACTCGCCTTCCGCTGTCCTGCTACATCTGGTGGCTGAGGGGCAGACCGCGAGACTTGGCCGCAGGTGGGATCACTGTGCATGGGGCCACAGCCGGTGGCACAGCCCACAGGCTGCGGCACCGTGTCGCAACCACCGAAACCGGAGCTACAGGCACCAAGGCAGAGGGGACAGGCGGCAGTCCGTGACTCTGGAAGTCACCGTCAATTTTGTACAAAGGGTGAGGGGAAGGTACCACTGCAAACTGTGCTCACTGGTGGCAAAAGGAACAGACATAGGTTTACCGGTGAAACAGATCCTTTCATCATGCTGGAGTAATTGTTTTGCACAAGTTTTCAGGGAAGTTAAAATATACAAAATCACCCACAGGAGACTCATTTGTTTTGAAAAAGGTAGCCATCTGGGAAGTGTTTAATAAGGCCACTAATTAAATGTGTTGATAAAGAATTTAACAATACCCTTTGCACTTCATTTACGTGATGACACTTTAAGATTGCAGTCAGGTACATTCTGCTTCACCAGGCCTAACTCATAATCTGATTGGACAACAGCTGAGCCATTTTTCTTGTGCTCTCCTAATTTATCAGAGTCTTGGGTTCAAATCGAGACCCTGTGGCCTCATTAGCACATCTCGTTTGTACCTTCCCTTCACAGTGAGAAATACCTTTGTGCTGCCTGTGATTGCAGATGATGAGTGAAAGTAGCCTGGGACTTCATTAAAGTTGGTCTCCCTGATAAGACACTCTGTAAACAGAAGGCAAGGAGGCTCTTTGGGAAAGTGCCACTTTTAGATAATAGGACACCAGAGGAAGAAATTATTTCTGAAACTTTCTGAGCTGGGCTGTGCACAAAGTTGACTTATACTTCTGTCTTATTAAGAACAAGGGGAACTGCCTTCTAGGTGTAGATCAAGGTCACCAGTGGTCTGTATATGGAAGCCCGTTGTTACTTCTGCAAAGAATAAATATTGGTGACATTGTGGCTAGACTAGCTTGCAGGAGGGTTGTTGGTCTATACACTGAAAATTTATTCTTCTACTATTTGCATTGACACTAAACAGACTGTGATGATCTTGTGCAGCCACAATGTCTGGATGCCCTCTCCACAGGCTTTGGCCGACATAGGGTTTATTTTCTTCATAGCAGCTTGTATGATGCTGTGTTTTGGATTTGCGATGAAAACAGTGTTGATAACACCCCCCTGGTTTAGCTGTTGCTGAGCAGCGCTTGCACAGCCTCAGGGCCTTCTCTGCGAGTAGGCTGAGGATGCACAAGAAGCTGGGAGAGGGCACAGACAGGACAGCTAACCCCCCAGCTGACCAAGGGGATACCCCACACCATATGGCATTGTGCTCAGCAATAAAACCTTGAGGAAAGAAGAAGCAAGGAGGGGACAGTTGGAGTTATGACATTTGTCCTCCCAAGTAACCGTTACATGTGATGCAGCCCTGCTTTCCTGGAGATGGCTGAACTGCCTGCTGGTGAGAAGTACTGAATGAATTCCTTATTTTGCTTTGCTGGCACACACAGCTTTTGGTTTACCTATTGAACTGTTTTTATCTCAACCCAAGAGTTTTCTCACTTCTAACCTTCCAATTCTCCCTCCTGCCCCACTGCAGGGTAGTGAATGAGTGGCTATGTGGAGCTGAGCTTCCTACCGGGGTTAAACCACAACACCCTCCAAACTTCTGTACAACACATGTGGGATGGTTAAGCCTTCCCTAATTCAAGGCCTCCCCAATCTGTACTCCCTGGCAGGTCATCTCCTCAAGATGACCTACTGGCTGCTGACAATTTTTGACCTGCTTCCATCCTGATGTACTCCAGGGCAGGGTATAAGGATCTGCATCCACCGTCCCACCACCCTCTTCGAGCTGCCAGCTATTGAGCCAAATCTTCAGTAGCAGCTCCATGGATTGCTGTGTAGACCCAAAATCTCGTTTCAAGGCTCTTGCTAGTCAAGAGTTGGTCCTGAAAAGACGTCTAACTGCTAGTTCCAGAAAACTGGCCTTTGATGGAAGCATTTTTGGAGTTCCAGGATCATCCCAACTTTTCCATAGCGTGAGATTCACCTGTGCTGGGTGATCCTCATGTTATCTACCTAAAAATTATATCTAAAAACCATCAGAACATCTGTTCTAGAGACTGGAAGGTTACTCTTGATAGTAAGAGAAAGAATATCTGCAGCAACAATTCATCTTACCTAAAAATGGATAACCTGGTGAGATAAAACACCCTGTGAAGGAGGTGGTTTTTCTGCAGTGAGTATGAAGACAGCTACTAATGACTAGAGCAGATGTAGTGCCTGACCTTTAGATGGCTAAATTTAGATTAGATGGCTATCAGCCTTCAGGAGTGTGGGCCTGTTTTTTATGGTTTGAAGTGGATTAGCTTTGCATTGGGGTCTAGACACAGATTACTGAGGTGTGTACTCTATTTGAACTAGAGGTTATCCTGCAAGAAAGATGGGATCATATTCACTCACAAACTCCTCCTGCAACAAGAAAATAATGCCAGAAAGATGCCAGAACAAGTTATGAAGAGAGACTGACCAGTTGTGTACTCTGGTAGAGCTGAAATTCTCTGGAAACACAGTAATGTTTCCAGGTTTTCGGGGAGATAAACAGCGGATGAGGGGAAAGAAACAAGTTCGCCATTGACTTCCTGAAGGGTCTATGTTAATATGTGCTGAACTTACTAAATATACTTAAAAAGCCTTACATAAGCAATATTCCTTATAGGGAAAGATGGCTTTCCTTCAGTCCATAATACCCCCAGCTTGTAGCACTTCTGAAACTGCTATTTCAAGACAGGTCAAGATGTCCAAGTGATCATGCAGTTCATTTCAGAAGGTAACACTGAGCACGAAAAAATGAGCTACATCAGGCCAACTTCACTGGGGATGAAGGCAGAAGAAAATTAACCATTCATTTATTAAAAAGATAGGGTTTTTTTTATCTTAACTTTATTTCTGTGAGATAAAGTACGAAGTAGTCATATTGTCACTAACAAAGATTAATGCCCATGTGGTGTATATATTTCATTGTTCCTTCTTATGTCATTTTGAAGAGTGCAAACTTACAAGATGGCTATGAAACAGTAAAAGAGACAATCTCGGATCCTGATATTTTGCTCTGCTGAAATATAACATCATTCAACTTTTATGCTTTACATCACAGAGAGCTTCAGTGCTCTACAGAGCACAGAAGAGAAAGATGAGATACACATACAGTATGCTCTTGTCCCAGCAACATGAGTGGATGACACCATTTACTGCTGAGCACAGCTCTTCCGTACAGAATCGTCAATTTCTCTCCATAGTCTCTTCTCAGGTACTAATCCTTTTCTGTCCATTCCCAGGACTGGTCCTTCATAGTCCAGCCAGATGTCACAGGATCAGGCTAAAGGTATTATTTCCTTCTGTTTGGTGATATGTTAGTTCTAGAAAAGCCAGTTCACAGATTAAAAAAATGACAGACTGTGGGTCATCTTCAGCTGGTGATCCCATGCTAGTTTTTGACTTTCCTACCTGTCCTTCAGGCATCTGCCCATAGGTGTAACCCTGACAGCCTGCTCACCCAGGTGCTGTCATCCCAGGTGATTCTTATAGCTCTTCTTCTGCCACTCCTCCTGGTGCTTCCACATCCAACCTGCCCCGTTCACCTTCCATTCAGGCCAATGATAGCATTTCTGTAGCAACTCTCTATATGCTTTCCTCATCAGCTGTCACAGCAATGGCATCAGACAAAATAACAACGTATCCAAGCTAAAAAAAGTTCTGTAAGATGCAAATTGATGAATATCTTACATTGAAACATTCATTAGACAAGCATAATTTTCTCGCATTGTCAGGTTAATTTTTCATTTCATACATTGCATTTTTCCTTATCCTTTATCTAGTTAAGCATGCTTTTTTATCTCACTAAGCAGCAAAGTGTTTAAGTGACAAACTGAAAAGTGACAAGCACTAGTTGATATGGAAAGAGAAGGAGCAGCATGACTTTTCTTTGTCCCATCTTCCTTCTATGGAGCGTGATGATATGGCTGGTTATGGGCCTGTTTTGACCTCTGCACACATACTGACAGGGAAAAAACATGAGAGCTTTGGGTTATTACTCAAGATGTCTAGAAATTCAAAAGGAAAGGCTTTTCTGCTTTTTCTAGAAGACAATAAATAAACACAAATATTGTAATATAAACACACCTTGTTCAAGAATTTAATATTGTATCAGAATAATTTCTTAATGATTAAGAGTAGGGATATAAACTGCTGTAAGTTTTTTTAAACTTAAAAGTCTTGCTCTTCTGTGCATTGCTTATAAATAGGTATAACCAAAACACCGCATACAAATCCCAATCTGGAATGAAAGAAGACATAAAGTGCAATAGTTGCTTATCTGCTTGAACCAGATTTGGTAAACAAGTAAACAAGTAGGTGTTTCCTTCATTTTCAGCTCTTATATCCGTGTGTTCAGCCTCTAGGCAAAAATTCAAAGCCATGAGTCCAATCATTTAAAGCATGTTACTCTAACAACAAATGAGTCCTGGAAGAGTCCTGCTGAAAAACTTTTCCAAACAGAATCATCTTTAAGGCCCTGCGAAACCACGTGTAAAAAAATGAATAAACAATTGGGTTAAGTGTAGAATTTAAATAACCAAACCAAACCAAAGCATCTATGAGAATAGGAGGTATCACATAATTCATGAATGGATTGATTGCTGTAAAGAAGAAGAATGGACTCCAGCAGATAAGAAATACTCCCATTATTATGCCTAATGTCTTGGCAGCTTTCCTTTCTCTGCAGAATGAGATGTGGTGCTTCATTTCAAATTGCATCTTTTTTTGGGTAATTGCATCAATGGCTCTTGCCTGCCTCTTGGCTATAAAGTGTATTTTCTTATAGATGTATAGCATAATAAATCCAGGGATGTAAAAAGAGACTGTGGAGGCCACAACACCTGAAATTTCACTAAAAATGACAAAGCATCCTCCTGCACATTGGGCATGATTATATATCTCTTCTGCCCCTCGCAAGTTTAGGTCTAGAAAGATCATCCCAAAAGCAAAAGCAGCAGGGACCATCCAACTTACAAATATCATGACCAGGATAACAAAAGTATTTATCTTTGATTTGTATCTTAGAGGGTCACACACAGCATAATAACGGTCGATGGCTATGAAGGAAAGATGGAAGATGGAAGCTGTGCTCAGCATAATGTCTGTGCTCGTATGGATCTTGCAGAGGAGCTCCCCAAAATACCAGCAGTGCTCAACAGAGCGCACCATGCTGCAAGGCATGACAAGGAATCCCAGCAGAAAGTCTACTGTAGCCATGGAAAGTATCAAGAAATTAGTAGGCGTATGGAGCTGCTTGAAATGTGATATTGAGATGATAACCATCAAATTTCCAACCAGTGTGGCCAGAATAATGCAGACCATGAAGATATACATGGAAAAACGGATACTGGTTGACCAGCTGCTCCTTATGCAAGAGCCATTTATGGGTTCACAGCACAATTGCATCCTTTCTGAGGTCTCAAATCCATGTAGGAGTGCAGCACAGGTACTGTTTTTCCTAGTGTTGAGATACATTTACAGCTGTTTCTTGCTTTTCTATATGGGGAGAGCTGCAAGGAGGGAAAAAAAGGTAAACACCTGCACATATGTGGATGCATAGGAAATTCACATTTCATTATTTCTGAGAGATGAAGCTATTTTGTAATTATACTTCTAACAGAATTACACTTTTATTATTACACTTCCTTTGAAATGGGAACCTCATTTGATGAAATGAACTGCAATGGGATGTCCTCACATCAAAAGAACAGTGGCTTCCAGAGGCCCACACTGGGTGATGTCTTGTCTAGTGAGTGGATGAGAAGTCCTTTTCATTATTTTCTGTTTAAACAGTCCTAGTCTTCATCGAAATTGGTTGGAGTCCTGTGTCTCTCACTTTGCTCTTGAAAATCAGTAATTTTAGATTCTGAAACTCCCTCAACTTATTTTTTAATACAGAAGTCTGAGATTTACAAGTCTAAAACGGAAAGCTAAATCTGAGGAGGCCACGCTCAGCCTCTCCTCCAGCCCTGTCCTGGTAGCAATAACTGAATCCTCTGTGCAGCCTGGCAAAACACAGAAGTTTCCATAAGCCCTCTGTTTTCAGGCAGGTGACACTGCCTCACCAGATCCCGTCTTACTGCAAACTTCTTGTAGGCTCTAGCTGTAAATAAAGATGTAAGGAAAAGATCTAAGAGGAGAAAAAACTTTCCTGCCCTTTCGCTACCAAAATATAATGGAAGAGCCTGACTAATCTGAAGCACTAGTTGCTGTATAAGCAAATATCATTTCTGTCAGGTCCAGTTTATTCCAGTGCTAATAGTTTTGCATTGTTATGTGTATTTATTATGTTAATACTATTTTTAGCCAGGGCACAAACACGGAGAGAAACATTTTCTGGACAGTGGTTCAGTCTGCATCTGAGGACGCAAATATCGCTGTCCTTCTCTTGTGTTTGCAGTAGCGTGTCTCTTTTGCAAGTCTCTCTTTTTATGAAAGCACTTAATGAAAGTACATATGCACTTGGCAAGCAATATTCTTGGTTGAAAGCTCTGCTTTTTCTTTAATTAACAGAAAAATATTCTTATTGTGCAAAAAAAGAACATTGGCATATGCTATTCACTAGCATTATCGTTATGATATAATGTGTTTTTTTAAGTCAGAAAAATACTGACATGGCAATTCAGCCAGTATGAATTTAACCCATTTGCTTTAGGACTTTGCTGCCTCTGGTTATTCTCGATAAAACACATAGAATAATTAAGTTTTTCCCATATCAAACCAGTGCTGTTACAAGCACACCATGCCATGAGGGGCTAAATGGAAGCTGAACATGGGTGATAAACTATAGCTTGCAAAACCCTGGCAGCTACCATTAACAGCCTGTGTTATACGGAGGGATTTTCAAGTAATTCCAAGCAGTGGCACCCGAGTGCCAGCAACAAGGTGCAGCCAGAGCTACTCTCAGAAAAACAAGGACATGTGGAATCCAAGTATATATATTTATTTACTCTTTAGGGAGCCTCTTGCTTCCCCTTTTTTCTGCCTACTAATGTTTAACACCATCTTTTTGACCTCACTTTAACTATCACTTCATGTATTTTTTCCTTCACTTTTGGTCTGTCTCTTCATATTTTGTTTCCTGCCTATCATTCCTTCTTTCGGCATATTTGCACCTGAGATAGAGAATGCACAGTCAGCGGGATCTTTATTAACCCAAATTTTCAATTTTCACAGCAGAAAGAATTAAACACCAATCAAACTGTATATACTGGACAGAATTATAAAAGTTTTAAACACATTCAGTTTATAAATGTGTCATATAGATTTTGATTTTCATTTGGTTTATGTGTAAATAAATTAAAAAAATATGGTAAAACAGGCTACAAAAACAGCCAAAGACAATAAAGTACTATCTTTAGTTTTCTACTTAAAAGATTAATAACTTCCCTATTGTTCTCTGACGGAGAAACTGCTTAGCCTAAAGAAATATGATCTCCTTTGGAAACTGTTTTTATTAAAAAAAATCTTATTTTCAGGGGATATTGGTTTTTAGTTAAACAGAAAGAAGAAACTCCAACCTCCAGCCAAAATATTGGTCAAACAGAGATCAAGCGTGTGGCTTTGCATGAAATGGAACCAAAATAAATCAGAACTCATGTGGCAAACTGTCCAAATGAGCTGAACACTGAAGAAGTTTTCAACAAGAAAGCGGAACACTTCTCTTAGATATTTAATTACAAAGTTTAAAATTCAATCAAATGGAAATATGAAAAAGCATCCTTTTAAAAACCCATCCTCCTACCTTTCTCCCCTCATGCTGTGTAGAAGTCTGCTCTTGATGTTTATTTGCTGTCTGCTGATTGAGTGGCACCTCTTCCTTTTAAAGACCATCTCAAAAGACAGCTGAGCCTCTTCACCAGCATAACAGTTCTGGACAGCACAAATTTTGGGAGGGCAAGCATTTAACCCACAGCCGGAGCAGCCTCCAAAAGTCCCTTGTTAGTATAGGTAGTTTACAGCAGTGTGTAAGATTTCCTTGAAAAGGTATATTGTGTACAGAGTGACATGATGTGTATTTATCAGCCTAGTTCTGATTACTCTGCTGAACAGACACGTTTAATCAAATAGCCTAATCATTTAACAGCTATTTGCAAGACACAGCTACTGAAAAGGTATTTAAAGTAGACACAGATTATTGGCTGTACTGGAGTCAGAGATGAAGAGCATCAATTTTTTGCTCAGACCATGCAGCCCTTTAAAACAGTGACACTGCTGAACATAAAAGACTATTAATGGGGTGACCATCAGCCAAAGCCCAGTTATACTGGCTGTCTCAGGGACATCTCTGCTGCATGACCTGGGTTAACTGCTTCATTATAATAATGTGTACAAAAACGAATGCAAACAACTCAGTTCTTTCATTTTTCTTGAGGCTTCACTCATAAAGGAGCTGGGGTTTTGCAATGCAAAGTTGTCCTTTCTATGGGAAGAGAGTTTGCCAACTAAAAAGAGTGCAGAAACAACCACCAGGCTGAGTGAGAAACTGCCTGAGATAGTCAAGAGGATTTGTCAAGGAGAGTAGTCAAGTCCGATTGCTCAGAGTTGGGGAAATATCAAAGCAATGTTAGGCACCCAAATATTGGTTTTTGAGAGAAGCCTTCACCCTTTTGAGATTCATAGCTGTGGGTGTTCCTTGGAGCCAGGTACTTCTCTCTAAGGAGTGAAGGTTTAGGCCTTGGTAATTACCATCCTGACACATACATATTATGGGAAGGTAAAGTTTAGGGGAACAAATCCATGTTGTCTTACTCTGTACAAAACTCATAGTTAAAAAGAAGTCTGGAGGCCAGCTCTTTAAGGGGACTTCATGGAAGGACACCCATCCGTGCACACACACTGCTCTCCTGCCGCGCCTCTTCTCCGGATGACACCGCGGCTGGAACCCAAGGAGACGGTCTGGAAGGGCAGCTCTGCTTGAAGTGTTTGTTTCAGGAGTAGCTCCTGGCAGCACCCAGCCGAGCCCTGGGGAAACTTCCCCTGCCCTGAGCAGCTCTGCTCCGCTGCAGGCGGGTGGGCAGCAGCCAGCTGTGAAGCCCGGGGTTTTGCTCTGCCTCCTTTCATGACCAGATTTTGAGTCCAACCAGGGAGCGTTTCCCTCCGGTTTCTGATTTGCAATAACATGCAAGAACAACTTGCCATTCCTTGTCTTGTGTGACATTGCTCCAGGAGGCGATATGCTTCTTTTGAAACCTGCTGAGGCCTTTGGAAGGGTTAGGAGTCCTCAGGGAGATGAAATAAAATGAAGAGGAAGAGTCAAAGCCAATGATGCAAAATGATATGTTGTAGGGTTATTACATTTATCAGATGGCTATATGACAGTCGTATCTTGTCTGCCTGCACCGTGCCTGCACTGTGCACTTATCACTGGAAGATGCTGGCAGGGGGGAGTTTCAAATGGCAAACCTGAGAGCGGCTGGTTTGAGTGCAGGTCCCTGGGGCAGGCCAAGCTTGCTCTCTAGCTGACTACTGGCAATGCCCATATACTTTAAAATGATTAAATGTATATTTGAAAAAGAAAAGATGCAGAGAAGGGGGCCTGGTGACTCTAAAGGTGAATTTTGTCCCTGATATCAGTGTGGCTGGGCTCTCACCTTGACTTCACCTCTAGAGAAGAAAAGACTCTTCTGTGGGGCTGGCGAGCCTTCCTGTTCCTACCAAAACCCTCTTGGGGCCAAAGGCTGCAGACACCTACCATGTCGTAGGGTAGAGAGTGGGGTGAAGCTGGTCGGTAGGCGTGACTGTCTGCGGTGGGGACTGGACTAGCACAGGGTCCACCAGGCACCTTCGGCAGCCCCATGGCAGCAGAAGGCCGCCCGAGGCCAGAGCCACTGGAGGGCACAGTGCCATGTCTCCTTATAGACTATTTTTGGAAATGTCCTTCCCTCTTCTACCAAACACCAACCCACGGGCATAGCACTTAGCCTTTGTTATCTCTGAATACACCAGCTTGTACTGCAGGACCCATACGCGTCGGAAAGGAATGAACCACAGACCCAGAGGAAGCTGTAAGCATGGAGAGTGTGGTGTCTAATGGTATGTTTACTGAAATGAATGTAAAGTGGCAGGTTATAAGATATCAAGATAATTAAGTAATTAAGCGGCCAAATTGTCAACTGATTTAGAGCAACAAGGAACACTTTGGTAACAAGCTTTCATGGTGTTGGTGCAGATGCTTCAAACAGGCATTTTTTTGCCACTTAATGCTGATGTGGATCATGAAAATATTCTCAAACTTGCCACTTATAGTATCATAGATAAATATGTCCAGATCTATTTTGGGAGACCTCAGAGCACTTATAAATACTCGGTGTTCAACCGTCTTTTGAGTCTGCAATATAGTAAAGCAGTTATACATCAAAATTCAAAGTAAAAACTTGTCTACAAAATTGTTGCTGTGGCTTTCTTTTCTGCAAAATTTATTTTTCTGCAATAATTATCTTACAGATTTTTGAAAAACCAAGAGAAAGAGATGTTGTCACACTGTCTAGCATACCTTGGGTCATCTACGCTTCTTGTTTGTTTGTTCTTGAAACATAATACAATTAAAATGGAAAACAGCACAGAAGAGAATGGAAATAGCACTTTTGCTAGACACCAAACCCATTTGAACGTGTTAAAAAATTATTCTGTCCTTCTTAGGCATGACTATGCAAGGGACGCTGGAAATGGGAAGGAACAGAACGGGGCTTGGGAATGAGAACTGTTACCATGAAAAATACAAAAGGCAGGACAACACTGGTTTTTACTGTGATTCTTTCAGCTTGAGTTTCTGTGGGTCATTTGGCAGAAAATACTGTTTTACAGTATATGTTAGAAAGAAGAAATTTTCTCATTTTCATATATTTCATTTTAAAAACTGTCTCTCTGCAAGGGAAATCATGGATTTAAAATTATCGGAGGTTCTAAGGTGGCCCCATGGTTAGAGAGGAGTTTTGAAAGTGTTGAACTTCTCTCGCCATTTATGCAGTCCTCAGGAAAAAAAGCACAGCGTTACAAAACATTATCTTAAGTTTCCATTCATGTGTTTGAAGTCCGTGGGGAAACGCACAAATTCCCAATGAGCTATTAGATAAAAATAAATGTTTTGTTATATGGGTTAAACGAGAAGAAGTGCCAACTAGTAATCTGAATGCTCTTGCTGCAAACCTGGCGCAGTTCCACTGAAGATAATCTGAAATTAGTCCAGATTTACACCAGAGGGATTTTAAGAACGGATGAGATGATTGACCTCTAGATCTTTTCCCATGGTTTTTACTTTTCAGTGGAAGCCATCACTTTTCCTTGACCAGTAAAAATAGCTGTTTATACAGAGTAATGTGATGTTTGTTCTCTATCTCGAAGGGATCAGGACTCTAAATCCAAACTCCAAGCTAAATGCAAATCCCTAAAATGCACAGAGGAAGAAGAGATTCCAAGAAATTAATGTTTTTACAGCAAAGCAAAACACATCCATCCAAAGCCAAGAACCTACCTCTGCATGAGGTATGGGGGGAGTCCATGTATTTGATAGCCCTGCTAAGTATTGCCGTAATGCTGTCCATTGTCTCGGCAGCACAAACTGCTCCAGCAGGCAGAGGGTCCAGGGTTCCTGGGGCGCAGGGGCAGCCCCTGGCTCCTCTCCCCAGGAGGGCGAGCGAATGCCCTGAGTGTGGGTGTGCAGCAGAGGAACCCACACAGCGAGGCAGCTCCCCTGTACCTCCCCAGTGCTCCCGTGTGTTTTGGTTTGGCCTGGATAAATACAAAGTGCCCACCAAAGCCGCTCTGTCACTCCCCCTCCTCAACTGGACAGGGGAAAGGAAATATGGTGAAAGGCTCAAGGGTCGAGATAAGGGCAAGGAGAGATCACTCACCAGCTACTGTCACAGACAAAACAGACTGAACTTAGGGAGAAAAGGGAGTTTAATTCATCACCAGTCAAATCAGAGTAGGATAATGAGAAATAAAACCAGATCTTAAAACACCTTCCCCCCACCCCTCCCTTCTTCCTGGGCTCAGCTTCACTCCCGTGTCTCTACCTCCTCCCCCGAGCGGTGCAGGGGGACGGGGAATGGGGGCTGTGGTCAGCTCATCGCATTCTCTGCTGCTCCTTCCTGCTCAGGGGAAGGACTCCTCACACTCTGTCCCGGCTCCAGCATGAGGTCCCTCTCATGGCAGACAGTTCTCCACAAACTTCTCCAATGTGAGACCTTCCCACGGGCTGCAGCTCTTCACTGACTGCCCCAGCCTGGGTCCTTCCCATGGGGTGCAGTCCTTCAGGAACAGGCTGCTCCAGCGTGGGTCCCCACGGGGTCACAAGCCTTGCCAGCAAACCTGCTCTGGCATGGGCTCCTCTCTCCATGGGTCTGCAGGTCCTGGAAGGAGCCTGCTCCAGCACGGGACTCCCCACGGGGTCACAGCCTCCTTCAGGCATCCCCACCTGCTCTGGCGTGGGGTCCCTTCCACGGGCTAAAGGTGGATATCTGCTCCACTGTGGACCTCCATGGGCTGCAGGGGGAAAACCCGCCTCACCATGGTCTTCATCACAAGCGGCAAGGGAAGGCTCTCTGCTCTGGCATCTCAAGCACCTCCTCCTCCGTCCTTCTTCACTGACCTTGGTGTCTGCAGTTGTTTCTTTCACATCGTCTCACTCCTCTCTCTTCACTGCTGTTTCCTCACCATTTTTTTTCTTCCCCTTCTTAAATAAGTTAACACAGAGGCGCTACCACCATCACTGATTGGCTTGGCTTTGGCCAGCAGCGGGTCCATCTTCGAGCCAGCTGGCACTGGCTTTATCAGACATGGGGGAAGCTTCTCGCAGCTTCTCACAGAAGCCACCCCTATAGCCCCCTGCTACTAAAGCCTTGCCACACAAACCCATAACACCATGCACCCACCAATCCCACGGGAGTGAATTTAGGACTGTGGCTGCTCTGTAGATACTTGGTGACCTCTGCACACCACTTCCAATCCGAAGGGGAACATGGAGGAGGGAGGGAGTGAGCAGTAAGCAGGTACGATCCCAGCTTTGTCATTCTGCATCCTCATGGCCCTGGAATAACTTCACAGAAAGCAAAAAGCCTCACTCTGAATTCATACATGGACCTGAAAAGAGTTGTTCCCCCTCGTTTGGTTTCTCTTTCAGGTATTCGGAACGAATGGCTTTTTAAATCTTCCTCTCAGCCACCACCAACACTTCATCGCTGTTGGTGCTGTTCCCGTTCCTTACAGAAAGCAAGCAGTGATATGTGCAGAGTAATGACTATTATGTTCAGCGCTGACCATAGAAGATTCATCACTGAAACAAAATAATTTCCCAGACTAGCATATTAGCAGCTCACAGTATTTCAGACAGCATGACATGGAGACGGTACCTGCTCAGGAGTTATTTCCTCACCATGAACCAGTGCAGCCCGTGGATACAGCGTGATGGTGACTCAGCCTGCACGAGTCCTCCAGCTGAGTGGCTGCGCACTTGGTCTGACTCTGGTTTACAGCCTGCTGGAAAAACATCGTCAACAGGATGACGCAAATATTAAGTATTCAGAAAAGACAAGCAGATAATAAATCTGCTCTGACACAAGCCACTAGCATATGCAAAGGTGAATCCATCTGAATTAAGTTAAAGCCAGGCTCATGGAAAGAATTATACAAAATAAAGACAAATGCTTATTATGGTCAAAGTATAGATGGAACTAACATCACTGAACTGTTTTTAAGATAGCCCGATGTTTCTCGCCCTCCTTTCAATTTTGTGTAACCTTAACAAACTTCAGTGATTCCATCTATCTTTGAAAGTTTGTCTATCCCAGACTGCATATTTAAAAAACAATCCAACCAGAACACTTCAACAGTATCTGATAACAAAACCATTAAAAAGATATTATTTCCTCCTAATGAAGAAATTCTACTTGTTTTTTATTTACGATGCTCTGGTGTTTATATGCTTTGTAGTAGGGATTTAGGAGGTATTGACTGCTATTTACGTATCTTTTACCATACCAGTGGGACTATACCTAAATATAGTCAAACTGCAAATCAGCAGTGGCCAAACTGCAGCTTGTTACTTTTTAAAGCATGGCTCGTTGATCGGTGTCCTCATCTTCAAACAGCAGGAGTTTTAGTATTGCTGTGGAACCCAAGGAGGAGAGTCCTTCCAGAAAGAAGTAACCCCAGGGAGGAGAACTGACCCACTTTGGGTCAGTTTGTGTGCATCAGCTGGTGAGCTGTGCTGCTAGAGAGCCATGCCTTCCAGCTCCTGCTCCCCTGAGGTTTTTCTGAGCCCCGAGCGGGTCATGTGGGGCTCAGGCTGCAGCTTCTTCCTGGAGATTTGGGATTGGGGTGGGCTTGGGAGATAGGAAAGTATGGCCCTGGCAAGGTGGCACAGGGGATATGAGGATGAACAAGAGGAACAATGCTTGGTGAAATGAAGGTCTTGAAACGTCACATTCTGGTCTGCAAGTGTGGTTACTCTACTGGAAGCCATTGCAAACTAAAATTGCCAATAAAGCCTTATATGTGACAGTGACAACTATGTTTTGACTGTATACAGTATTTTTGTATTATGAATTACTCTGGCATCTCAAGTTACCCACCTAAATTAACATCTACTGTAAATATCAGTTTGTTTGCGCTTCATCTCCTCATCTACATTATAGAATAAAAATTACTCAGCTTCATGGAAGTGCTGTAATTGCAAATGTTTGTAAGACATCAAGATATTAGCTAATAATGAGCCTTGGCAAATCAAGGAGGGGTATGGGTCAGAGCAATGATCTGTAAGAAAAGACTCAGCAGAAAACAACTGGCATTGTAAGACTCCCTTGGCAAATCACAGGAGTGGTTACTGTAAGTGTTGCACAACCCTCATATGTGAGAGGTTTCGTGCCTGCTTGTTGTTTAGTTTGGAGGACTCCCTGCAAACAGTGGCTGATGTTAATGTAAATAAACAATTTAAAATGCCTAGTGTAGCCTAGTGTAGCATTAAAGATAGGCTGAGAAAGTCTTCAACAAAATGAATGTTTAAGCATGTTGCCAGGTAATGATGATTGATCAAACTTAAGCTTTTATTTTTTAATAGCTCTGATCCTTATACATACAGCCATCTGATACTTGCATACAGCTAACTGAGACCTGTCAGGAAAGGCACCACATATATTTTTACCCACACCTGCCAAAGCTTTCTATCTGTCAGTCTAGCTACCACGAAGTACATCACAGTCTATCAATGGCCAGGTTTTAACAGTTTGCTCTTCCCTTTTATAGCTCAATGTCAGATATATTTGATTTCTACTTAGGCAAGCATAGTTATTCTTTTGAACAGTAAGTTCCCAAGAGTGAATTATAAGGTGTTTTCGCAGTTTGGTTATGTTATGTTAACTGTTACGGCCAACTCAGTGTAAGAACATCTCAGAAAACTGGAGAAGACAACTATGAACCAAGTAGGGGATGGGAACAAAACACAGGTTGGTAGGTTTTTGATCAGTTTTTGTACAGTTTGTCAGCTGGGTGACAAACCAAGATGTTGGAGATTTTACAGGGCCAGTGCACCTAACTTCTGCCAGGATGATTGCTATATGGATCACCCTCTCTATGAACGCTCCCAGGCATTGCCGATGGCTTCCATCCCCAACCAAACCCAGTTGAGTGGCGTGAAAGCCTCCATGCAGGGCACACTGAAAAAAAAAATCTGATTGTTTGAATTCACGAGTAAATGCAGAACATCTCTGTCTCCGGAGATGCACAATTGGCAGATGCAAAGTGATATACCACCACTGATTTTAGCAGTAGTAGCTCAAACTCACTGCCGCAATTAGACTTTATTGGACCACAATGAAAAGAGCATGAAGTCAAGATTTCTGCCTCTTAGTGGACACAAAATGAGAAAAGAAAAGAGAGCTTTAAGTATTAGATAGCAGCACTTAGAACAGTAATGAACTGTAATAAATGCTATATGGAAAACTTAGAAAGGTCTTTAACAAATACAGGGGAGGGTATCCTAAAAAGTCGGTGAGCAATGGCATAGGTCTAAGGTTCACTGTACTCTCTTTGCTAACCTTAACAGAGTTGATGCTAAGGCATTAAATCTGCTTATTATTACTGTATTTTGCCTAAGATTTTCATAAATGTTGCAGAATGTTTAGATTTTTCCAAAACCATTCATAAATTTGACATGAATTACTAAGAAAATTTTGCCTGAAAAAATCAACATGTTTTGCTTAAAGAACCCCAAAACGATAACTGAAAAGCCATTTTTCAGTGTACCTAAAGCAATCTCAAATGACTGGAAAACACAGCTAGGTGAGTTGCAGAATAGTAAAATAACCATCTATAAAAACTGACCTTAATGTTTCTATGTAATTGACTTTGATCAATTCAAGTGCGTCTCATACTCCTAACACTCATTTAGAAGTAAATGCTCAAAAATTTTGTTACAAAAGTCATCACTTCATCTTGAGAGCTGTCTCTAAGGTACTCCATTATTTTTTACAAATGTTTTATGTTATTATGTTTTGAATTACACGAGCTGGGCAACCATGCACAAATAGTTATTCTCCCTGTTTTCTGAAATGGGCTTTCCTAAAGCTTGACTATTTTTTCTGACATTAAAAGATATTGCTGCCTCTTACACTCCTTGCTGCTGTTGCATCCTGACACCATCACAGCTACAAGACTGTGAGTTCATCAGAATTAACTTTAACATTAGAAGTAGCAAATGAAGATGGATAGGCAAAGTTAAAATCATGTAGTTACAATTAATTTCTTATGTTGTACATATTTGTAGTGGAAATTCACTGCTGCCATGAGAATATCTGAACAGACAATGGAGTATTTCACTTACAAATTTATGATAAGAAATAGCTACAAGAAACATTTCAATACTTTCAAAAAATGGAGATTACAAGTGCTTCTGCTACTTCTGAATTCTTTTCTAAACTGAAAGTGTATTAGCTGTGGTAAACCTTATAATAATTGCTGCTGTATTTATTGACCTGTGCAAGTTCTTTCTCTTTTTCAGGTTTTCTGCCCTGATAGTGGATGGTGACATTGCAAACACTGTCTGGATGAGGTGGGGTTATAATTTGGTTCTTGGTTAATTAGAAATGTATGAATTCTTCAATTCAAACCCAAGTCATGGTTGTTCTGTCTATCATTCACTATATCTGCAGAGATTCTGTGTGCTTACGAACAGTGTCCCATACTGCCAGTAATTCACCTATGATAACACATGTTGTTCATTAACAATTAGTATTGTATTACTGGAGCTAACGGTTGCACAGTCTCTGACTGCACCTCGCTCTTCCACATTATGTAATGGATAATTTGAGGTTATGATGACCAAAATATGCATACAAGGACGTGGCTGTAGTATCGTGCTCTCTTTAAAAAGAAAACCAGATTACTAAGATACTGTCACTTCATTTTTGCTCACGGTTTGCTTGCTTTAATGCAATATGTACAATAAAGTACATTAGATTTTATTCAGAGTTAAAGTTTTGCTAAAGTTGTTGTTACCAGTCTTACTTAAATCAGCTGTAAGGTTTGGATCACACTTGTTTTAATGCAGTATTTTTCTACCTTCATCCGAAGCCTTGCATCAGTAAAATCTGTTAAGGACTTGTTTCTCTCTCTGTGTGATCACAAACACCGTGTACAGGTGGGTCTTGTTTACTTTGGCCAGCATCAAGATATAAGGAAGAAATATTGACATGTGAAGAACAGGCTTTTCCAGCTCAGAAAAGGATGCGGTTCATTAGGATACCATCTGGAGCAGCTTTTGAGGTGGAGTCATTGAAGTGAGTTACATATAAGTTAATTCAGCTCTTCTCCTTAGGCATATCTGTCCCAGAGTCAGTAATCACTCCAGTTCTTTCAGAAACTCAAATTCCGTCCCATCAGAAAATGTAGGAGAGGCCTTTTTTTTTTTTCCTAAAGATGAGCTAACATTCTCTATTTTCTAACACCCACCTAGTAGGTAGGAAAGGAAGTGCATAGCTAGTTAACCTTCCGTGAATTCAAGTGAAACAATTTTACATGAATGTGATTTATCACATTGGTCATTCATTATCTCTCTGCTTCTGTATTCTGAAGTTTTCTGTAATTGGCATCATTTGAAATTGGCCTTTATTACAAAAACTCACATTTCCTAAAACTGAACTTCATCTAGTCACTGTGACCACCAAGTTCCTCAGCTGAAGATCTGGTTGTTTTTTTTTTCCAGGGATCCCTTACCCAAAAGCAGGGTTCATGGTCCTTGCACATTAATGTGATGGAGCTATTCTGAAACTGCTGCAACGGTCCATGTAACTTCATCCTCTGCTTGGTTAAATTCTTGCTTTATGAGAAGAAATGAGAAAGGGATTAATAAAGTCCTCATTGGTCCGTTTTATGGCACCCTCATTACCCTCTCAGGGAGAGGAAAGCTGTGCAGCAAATCTTGAAAACTACAGGTCAACCATTCTTCAAATTTGGTTTCAGTGTAATTTTCAAAGAATCCTGGATTTCTACATCCCTAAGGAATGAGGTTCGAGAGTCCTTTCCCGGTATACTGTAGGCTACTTAACTAGCAATGATGTCAGTTGTACCCTACCCATTTCCAGCTCTGACAACCTAAGACAGACAGATCTGCATGTATCTGGAAAGTACTCCATACTTGGGAAATGCCAGCAAGTGATATGTGACAGATGTTTACATTCAATTATCACAGCCTGAATAGCAATGAGGAGTAGAATGTGGCATATTGTTCAATTGAAGAAAAATATTTCTTTAAAGTTTAGTTATCTCCCCAGGGGCCCGATTTCATTAACACTGATGAACTCTCACTGATTCCATTGCTACAGATATTTTTGGGAAGTTTAACCTGATAGGAGAATGATAAAACTTAGTAATAATAAGATTAATGTCTACAATTCTGTTCAATTCAGGTCACCCAACTGTATTCCTCTTCAGTTTCAGAAAGATTTTTATAAATTCCGCATCCATTTGGAGTACGTGAAGTACTCAGGATTTAGAGTACCAGCAACCGGCAAAGTATTTGTTTGTTTCAAGAGTGCCACTGATGCCTCTGTGAGGCATTTCTCTCTAAAATGTCCCAAGATCATAGAATCATAGATTCTTCTTTCTCGTGGATTAGCATGTAAAGCTATTGATGCCAACCAGTGAAAAAATATTTTAATCAAATTATTTGACTACCACGACAAAAAAAAGTCAAATTGTGTTCACATGTCACTCTGGTAGCGGTTCCGATTTTTTTTAATTTTCCACATGAGGAATTCTAGGCCAGGTAATAAAAGCATGTTTTTCCTGAAGGGCAGTGAAGGGGGAGGTGGCAGTGAGCGGCAGGCACACGAGAAGGCAGTGCAACGCCGGCTCCGCGCCCACATTTGCTCTCTTGCAGGGCTCTCAAGGTGAGAGGGCTGCAGGAGGCAGCGGCCTTCCACCCCCCATGGGCAGCAGAAAGAATTATATTTGGAATTTAAAAAACATTTTAGGATATTATTCAGTACTGGACTTTATGTGTCAGGGTAGTGCTTGCCTTTCTCAGAGCGTCTCCTTGACCTCTCTGGGGCAGACAGCTGAGTGAGCAGCACCAAGGATGGATGGGGAAGCACCACCGTGGGGACCACCCCCAGGGCAAAGCTGCTGCACGGACATTTTCCACCGTGTGTGCCTGCTGTGCTGACCCTAGCGCAAACCAACAGACCGGTGCGATTAAGGGGGTGACACCGCAAACCATCATAACCAGCAGGCTGAGTCTCATTTGCCCTTCCCAAACTGTTGCTCCTCATGTGCCAGACAAGGGACTCCTGGAGTGTACAAGAGTGGCTTGGGAAGCAGGAGCAGCTCCCACCCTGCAGCGTGGTCCTCTGTATCTTGGAATTCTGGACCCCGTACGCACTACACACCCAACAGTCACGTGGGATTAGTACGGCCAAAGGTTGGTCATATCTCTCTTGAGTAAAGCCTCCTCTATGAAAGACTAGTCTGGGTTACCACCACAAGTCAGGCGAGAAAAGGGTGGGGTGCTGGACAAGCCACCGCAAGTACGACCTCAGGGTTCTGCCTGTCTTGAATAACTGCTCCCAAGTGGTGCAGTCCTTCCCCTGAGTATGAGCTCAGCTCTTTTATTTCCAGGATGAAACAAGTCCTGGAAGGAGCCTCCAAAGTTGTGTGCTAAGGAGCAGTGGCACACGGGAAACAGAAATCTTGTGATTTCAACAGCTTCTGGATAACATACGTTGGTGTGCATGGGGTGGGAAGCCACAGAGTGTTTATGTGCCACGTTCAGGGCAGCTCAGTGCTGAGTATGGTGCAGGCTGTATAACAGTGATGTGAAGGGCAGTAGACACAGAAGATTATGGGATAACTATTGAGGGAGGGACCACTCCAAGCCTTATGTGGTGTGAATGAGGCCTGTTTGCTGCAGAACGTGATAGACACGCACCAGGTCCAGGACTGCCAGGCTATATGTGTCATTGCCAGAAGTCCCATGTAATGCCCATTTCTCACGCTACATGGTCAAATGTGTTTCAGGTATTAAAATACTGCCTATTTCCTATGTTTTCACAGTTTTGAAGAAACTGTCCAAACACGCAGGAGAATGTGTTGGTACATTTGTTTATATGGTAAGTCTGATCCGAAGTGCATTGGCCCCAGCACGCGTACGCCATGCACAAAGCAATGCAAGCTTAGAGGGACTGCAGAACTGAAGATGCTTCACAGAGTTCATCCAGACTCAGCACCTGAGTGGGCTGTGGAGGACCACTTTCTCTTTAAGGCTACACCTAAACCCATTTCAAATCCGTTTTTCTCTTCATTGTACAGTCCCATGGTGAGCATGGGGCCAAGGCCCATTGAGCATTAGGGAGGCGCTATCGATTGGTGAGCAAGGCTGAGAAACACGGACGCTCCGTGCTTATGCAGTCTGAAAAACAGAAAGGGTCAAAGGGGACATAAAGGCTTCCTTGGAAAAGATTTGTTCTGCAGCAAACTGGCAAACTCCACATTTCACACATTTCAGTATCAGTCTTTTTTCTAGTGTTGTCCTGGCAATCTACATGATGTCTTTGGGAAAACAATGATTTTTAATTAAAGATTTAATTAAAGATTTCACATGACAGAGAATTCGTACTAAAAAATAGTTGCACTGGCTACAGCCCTATTAAAAAAATATACCACAGATACAGGTACACAACAGAGTGATCACATTGCTTTCTTCTAAATAAACTCAACTGCTGCTGCTGCTGAGCAAGACTGCAGAACAGGAATGATACAGGATAATTGCCACGGCTCACGAGGAGGTGGATTACTGCAGAGAGCTCCCCTCCTGTCTATGGTGACGGTGTAACACCAAGGAGTTATGTTATGGGGAGGTTCGCAGAGGGTGTGGCAGGTCCTTTTCATAAAGCCTTCCAAAAAGCGTTGCTGTTACAAGCGGTTTCGATGTGCCATGTTTACTTTTCAAACGCCCGTCACGTAGCACCTGGTGGAAAGGAGAAAGAATGATGCTGATAGCCCACTAACAGAGCACCAATATTGCATGGTACAGAAAGAATAGGCCTTAGACACTGAATATTTCAATGCAACACTTCTAAAAGACAATCATAAGAATGAAAGAAACCAGAATTATCTCTGGCTCTGCCCTAGCCTTCTCACATTTCCTTGGACCTGAAGGTCTTTAAAACTTCCTCCAGCTCCACCTTTGGAAGAAAAAAGGTCATTTTTTCCTCCTCATGCAAAGGTGAGAGTGAGAAATGTATTTGTAAGGTTCTCATTAGTTAATCATACATGGCAATGAAGGTTATATACATATCTAGCACAGTAATTTGCAATCTTTTTTGACCTGTAGTCTCCAAAACAAACAATTTCCAGATGGAAGTAGAGAATTTCAAGTTACTGGCCGTATGTTTCTTTTCTTAGTTACTTTTTACAGATAAATTTGAAATCACTGTTGTTCATAGGCTGTGAACACGTGCAACTTTTTAAGATCCTGTGTGACAAACAATAAGCATGTATTTTTTAAGAAAATATTAAATTGTTTTTTAGATTAGACCATGATTATATTTTAGCATACCAATAAATCCTTTGATGTGTATGTTTTTACAGAAGTCCCATTCAAAACAAATCTGCAAGAGAGCAATGCTTTTCCATTTTCTACCTTTTAAAAAAATCACCCTTCTTTCCAATAAAAATTTTCAAGTCTTATTCACTGTCTTCATTGTCTCTTGGAAGCTATTAAATACCTCTTCCAAATCAATTAAGGTTTTATCTAGCCTCTTACACAAACATAATCGAAGATTTATGAATGAAAATATGTTTTGGCAAAAATAGTTAATGAACTTTCAAATAAAAAAAATAAACCCTACAAACCCCTTGAAAATCCCTTTTAACTTTTTTAACTGCATAGGATTTCTACTCTTATGCACAGTACTCATTAGTATTTTTTCTTGCTTGGAAGAATTCTCAGGGTATTTGATTTCTTTATTTCCTAAAATGCCCATCAGCAGAAACCTGTACAAAATAGCTCTGTGAAAGCTGCCATTTACAGATTTGGGACATGAAGTGGGAAGGCATATATGCTGAAGAAAACACTGAAGAGATTCTCAGCCATAGCATTTATATGTTCTCATCAGTAAGAATTCATTCAATCCATCCATTTAAATGTCCCCTTGAGTTATGGTCTGCAGAACCAAAGAAAGTGAGTCTTGGATGGGACTTTGCTGCCATACCTTTTTCCAGCACCACAGTCTGGAAAACCTTGCATCAAACAGCTCCAGGATGTTGCATTACCTTGAAATCCCCAGGGGCCAGCTGCACCCCGCTGTACAACACTTCTGGAAAGACGTAGTTGGTGCCAAAGGTGCCGCTGAGGGAGAACATCTCAAACTTGGTCTGAGCTGTCTCCACCGGCTGCCCACACGTGTTCAGGTCTGTGC